>Ga0308158_10000384_pt1 | contig 78378 bp, 88 predicted proteins | sample PhyBR2_FD_201038 | JGI IMG/M metagenome (GOLD analysis project Ga0308158, IMG submission 201038) | Phyllosphere microbial communities from UC Gill Tract Community Farm, Albany, California, United States - DLSLB.R2 | ecosystem: Host-associated > Plants > Phyllosphere > Unclassified | place: USA... | reverse complement strand
CCGCATAAGCATTTCTTTTCCCATATCTGTAATCGCATAAACCACCCGGGGCAACTTTTACTCGTAATCACAGCGGGATATAAGCCCGTCCCGCTCCAGATGGCGTAATGTTCGCGTCAGCATTCTTTGAGTGACATCCGTAAGGTAGCGGCGTAACTCACCATAGCGAAGAGGTCCGCTGGTACCAAGAATATGCAGCACGCCCAGCGACCAGCGATTACCCGCATGCGCCAGGATCTCACGTTTCAGTCCCTCATCATCGTTGCTTAATTCCTCACAAAATTCCTTTGAAAATTGCAATAGTGCTTCCCGCTCAGACTCCATATCACCTCCGGTATCATGTGTGTGCCTAATTGAACCAAGCTATGTCAGCTGTCAGGATGACGTTTTAATACAACAGGAAGCAAGAATGAATTCCGACATAAAACCTATAGATACTGTTCTTGTACTGGGTGCTGGAGAGCTTGGTATTCAGGTACTGAGAGCGATGAGCAATAAAGCGCAGGAGCATACTCATGTAAAAATTAGCGTGTTACTCAGAAGCGAAGCCGCTCATGCTGTTTCTGGTTCACGCAGGGCACGGCTGGATGAATTGATGAAGCTTGGGATCTCTGTGGTGGAGGGCGATCTGCAGGAAAACAGTATTGATGAACTGAGTGAGCTATTTGGTTCTTTCGACGCCGTCATCAACTGCAGTGGTTTTGTTGGCGGCCCGGGAACGCAGATAAAAATTACGCAGGCGGTATTGAAAGCGGCTGTAGCCCGCTACTTTCCATGGCAGTTTGGCGTTGATTATGACGTTGTGGGTAAAGGCAGCGGGCAACAAGTCTGGGATGAACAGCTTGAAGTTCGCCACCTTCTACGCCAGCAGAATGCGACAGGATGGGTCGTTGTATCTACAGGTATTTTTACCAGCTATCTGTTTGAGCATGACTTTGGTGTGATTAACGCAAAAAGTAAAACTGTCTGTGCTCTGGGAGACTGGCAGCACGCGGTAACGCTGACCACACCTGAAGATATCGGCCAACTGACTGCAGATATTTTCTTCCATCAGCCCACTTTCCGAAACGAGATTGTCTATATTGCAGGTGATACGCTTACTTATAGTGAAATTGCTGATTTAATGCGTGACCACTGGGGTGCTGAAGTAAACAGAAAATTACTGGACAGGCAAAAGCTCCAGGATGATGTGCAACATAATCCGCAGGATGTCGGGGCAAATTACCGACTTGCTTTCGCACGGCCTGATGGAGTGGCCTGGAATAAGAGCAATACTTACAATCAACGTCAGGGGATTGCAACTACAACGGCCTGTCAGTGGCTTGCAAAACAGCATGGCATGTAGCACTCCGGCACTGACAAAAGCACAACATTAAGCGGTGCATACCAAAATCAGATACCGATGTCGTTAATATATATTGCTCTATGTCTTCACCGCAAAAAATTCCCTGGCAGTTTTGCTGACAAGACGATTCGCCCACATATGCAAAAAAGGCCAGAACTTAAATTGATAGCCCTAACATAGTTAGGGAGGGCCTTGCCTTGGATCAAGGTTTTAATGTCCGCTTATGGCTGTGAGTTCAACCGATGGATGCAACACACTGATTGAACCGCTCTGCGGGTGATTCATAGTCTAACGTTTTTCTCGGCCTCTCGTTGAGCTGTCTGGCAACACTGTTTAGTCTTTGCTGGCTGTGAACTGATAAGTCAGTTCCTTTTGGAAAATACTGTCTGAGCAATCTGTTCGTATTTTCATTTGAGCCGCGTTGCCAGGGAGATTGAGGATCACAGAAATAAACCTGGATGTCTGTGGCTACAGTAAACCGGTTGTGGCTGGTCATTTCAGACCCCCGATCCCATGTTAGTGTTTTATAAAGCTCAACGGGTAATTCCCGGGCTTGATTGATGAGTGAAGATATAACCGTTATGGTCTTGTTGTCTCTGATTTTAGCCAGCATAACAAAGCGGGAATGGCGTTCTACGAGAGTGACAATATAGGAGTTTTTCGAGCCCTGGATCAGATCGCCTTCCCAGTGACCTGGTATGGCTCTGTCTGCGGCTTCAGGTGGCCTTTCTCTGATAGGTATCGCATCCGGGATTGACCCTAATCCTTTCCCTTTAAGCGATGACGTTCTGGATCTACGCACAACTCTTCCGCTTCTGAGGCATTGCTGTAGTTCTTTTTTTAATGCTCCCCGGGTTTGTATAAAAAGCGTTTTATAAATCGTTTCGTGTGACACATGCATTTCCTGATTATCCGGATAACAGCGTTTCAGCCAACCGGCGATTTGTTCCGGCGACCAGTCCTGATGCATCTTTTCTGCAATGAGTTTACACAATGTGGGGCTTTCAATTAGCTTGCAAGGTTTTGGTCTCAGAGCACTTTCCCACGCAGCTGTATCTGCTATTGCTGCACGGTATTGTTTTGCACCTCCATGCCTCTTGATGTCGCGGCTAATCGTTGAGGGGGCTCTTGATAATTTGTCAGCGATATCCCTGATGCTACGTCTTGCTACCAATCCTCTGGATATCTCCTCTCTTTCATTAAGTGAAAGAGCCAGTCGGTGCCGCTTTCGAACAGGAGGACGATACCCACCAGTCTGGTGGATAGTCGGCATAATAGAAGAATGAAACCTGTCGAACATTCTGGCGATATCATGCAGGGAATCACCTTGCTTATATCTGTCCCAAATAATCGCCTTTTGTTCTGGCGTGTAGTGAATGCGAGTTCTTCGTTTCATGGCAACGTCCCCCTTCTTTAAGGATAGCGTTGCATCGACCCGTTGAACTCACAGCCGGAAGCGGACTTTGATAGTCCTCAAATCAGGGGCTCATGCTTACGCCCAAAGTAAGTTCGTAATGCCGGGCTGAAAGCGTCTGTTTATACCGGTATCAGGACAAAAGTTTAATGCAGCTGTTCGCAGGCTCCCAGGATGTAGCGGGCACATCAGCTGAGAGGCTCATAAAGAAAATAATCGAAATCAGCGTGTACGTTCTCGCCGGTAAAATCCTGACAGCAGAGTCCCACAAAGGTGCCGGTGAAGCGTTCATGTCCTCTCTCTTTGTAGTACTCATCTGATAACTTGCTGTACTCGACATAGTCTCCGACGCTATGCCAGTTCTGTTCATCCAGAGAATAATAAAAAAAGGCGGCGTCATGCCTGACATCAACACGAAGATAAACAGGCTGCTCACCTTCAATGTCGATGCCCGGACCAGCAGGGTGTGAAAAAGTATTGAGATCGTTAATCAGCAGATTAACAGTCCGCTTCCCGTTTTCCCCGACAGAGACATACAGATAAATATAACCGGCAGTATCATAAATCGTGGTTAACCCAGCCATCTGCTGAAATGATCGCGGGCTGAAGTCGAGACAGGTCTGCGCCCTGTAAGCAAAGTCTGTCTGACGTCTGGCAATAAGGCTCTGGGTATGAAGAGAACTGAGTGATTCTCTTCCGTAAAGCCGCAGCCACCCTTTTCTGGCCGTCAGGGTACACACCGACTCCGGCAAAGGAACACGAAGAGTGTGGTAATGAAGAGCAAGGTTCGGCGAATCGAAGTCGTCACGTGAAGTGTTTTCAGGCCAGGGTCGCTCCGTTAGCAGGGTATGAACAATCATTTCTGGCGTGTTTTTTTCGTTGCTTAGCCGAAGCCAGCCGTCTTCGTTCCAGAACACTTTCTGAATAGCGGTTTCACGGCCCATAGGGCTTCTTCCCCTTGAAGGTAGAGGCCTGCCGCAGAGATGGACCATAAACCACTCATCTGAAGCCGTTCTGATAAGGTCTGCATGGCCGGTACGCTGAAGTGGCAACCGGCAGTCATAGCGTGCAGTCAGCATCTGTCCGCCGGGGTCCGTTTCGTATGGGCCTTCAAGCCTGCGGGCTCGCGCCATCGTGACGCCATGATTGTAGAACGTCCCGCCTTCAGCGGTCATGAGGTAATACCACCCTCCATGCTCATAAATATGAGGCCCTTCCGTCGTCCCCAGGCGGCTGCCCGCATAAATCTTCAGCGTTTCGCCGGTGACTTTCTGCTCCTTTTCATCATACTGCTGAAGAATAATGCCGTTCCATTTGGGGAAACCCGCTTTCCCGCCATCCCGATAGCTCATCTCCATACTGACAAGCCATTTAGTTCCGTCTTTTTTATGGAACAAAGAGGGGTCAATTCCCCTGCTGTTAACGTATACCGGTTCAGACCACTCCCCCTCAATATCACACGTAGTGACAATGTAATTATGTGTATCCCAGAAACGACCGCTGAGGCTTTTGACGTCGGTATAGACCAGATAAAAAATACCGTTATCCTCGCTCAGGCACGGTGCAAAAATCCCGCCTGAATCGGGGTTACCTTTCATGTCCAGCTGGCTCAGCCTGTTGAGCGGGCAGGAAATAAGTTTCCAGTTTTTTAAATCAAATGACTTATAAATGCAGATCCCCGGAAACCACTGAAACGTGGACGTAGCGATATAAAAGGCTCCGTTTACCTCAATAATCGACGGGTCCGGATTAAATCCGGGTAGTACAGGATTATGTAATGTGCTCATCGTCTCTCTCCTGTCGTCAGCGCTGACGGCTCCGGTTTACTTTCACTGTCTGCGCGAGCGGTATGCGGTTTATAACCGCGCAGAATAAAAATCAGGCTCAGTATGAGCAGTGCCGGGATCACGGTAAAAAGCAGCCGGATACTCAGCACGGCGGCATTGCTCTGTACTGCCGCACCGCCGGTATAATCACCCAGCGTCAGAAGGAAACCCGTCAGCGCGCCGCCGAGGGCTATACCGACCTTAATGGCAAACAGATTGGTTGAGAAAACCAGACCGCTGAATGATTTGCTTAACTTACTTTCGATACTGTCGATGATGTCACTCAGGAAGCTCCACTGAAGTGGCGTCGCCGTCGAGTTAATAAAATGAACGATACCGATGATGGTGAAAATGACGAGTATGTGTTTTGCGGGGATAAAGAAAAGCAGGATCATGATTCCCGCCTGCATGGCCATCGCCATTTTATATGCTAACAGTCGGTCCAGCTTTCCAAAGAGTCTGGTCGTACACATCGAACCGATAAATTTTGCCCCAAGTATGATGGTGAGCATCACGCTGACCAGTTCAGGACGGTGCATGTAGTAAGTGACAAAGTACATGGCACCGCCGGTCTTGAGGATGCCTGCTGTGAGATTAACAACGTTGAGAATAAAGATGCTTCGCCAGTTGGCATCATTTGCGAGCTGACGCAGTTCGCCGAATACGCTGCTGAATTTCTGCGAGCGATCAACCGGCCGGCTGTATCTTTCATGCGTCATGAAAAAGCACAGGTAGAACATGACTGTGCTGATGATACCCATGAGCATCATTGCGTAAAAATAACCGTGCTGAAGGCTGCCATTTCCCAGAATGCGGGTCAGGGGAAGCGCAACGGCAGAGACGATCAGCCCGCCCAGCGCGGCGAACGCAAACCGGAAAGACTGCATAGAGACCCTTTCAAGTGGATCGCGTGAAAGATTGTTTATCATTGCGCAGTACGGGACATTGACCAGCGTATACAGCAGCGACAAGGCCGTATATGAAACATAGGCGTAAATAATTTTGCCGGTCTCACCCGTTTCCGGCGTAAAGAATGTCAGTGCGCCCAGCACACCGAACGGCAGTGAAAACCACAGCAGATACGGCCGGAACTGGCCATGCCGGGTTGATGTATGATCCGCCAGGAAACCAATATAAACGTCAAAAAAGGCGTCCACTATTCTGACAACAAGAAACATCGCGCCCATGTGAAAGGCACTGAGACCATAAACGTCCGTGTAAAAATAGGCCATAAAAAGCATGATGGTCTGCCAGATTATGTTTGATGCCCCGTCCCCAAGGCCGTAACCCAGCTTTTCTCTGAATGTGAGTGCAGACATGTTGATACCTTCTGATTTCAGGGGATGCGCTCGGACATACCCGGCTGGTGAGGTATCAAAATTAAGCTTCTCAGCGCAGAGCTGATAGAGAAAAACGGGCAGATAATATAATTTTCATGCTATCCAGGTGAATGAGCGATCACTCTTTTGGAAATTAACATCTGAAGCGGGATGTCGGTGACATTTATGCTTCAGCCGGGGGGCGCTGCGGCGGAAAATGCACAGGTTTAACCTTCCGTTTGCATTAACGGATCGTGTCGGGTGGATAGCTGTTTTGTAGAGCGGCTGGCAGCGCGAAAAGCCCCGGGCGTAACGCCCATCATTTTTTTGAAGCGGAAGCAGAAATAGGCGCTGTCCGTAAATTCACACTGGTGCGCAATTTCGGTGACGGAAAGGCGCGTATTACGCAGCAGATCTGTTGCGCGGGCCAGCTTTTTGCGGACAAGATAGTCTTTAAAGCTGACATGCATAATTTTTTTAAACGTGCGTGAAAAATGCGCCGGTGAAAGCCGGCAGCGAGCAGCAGCCTGTATAAGGGACAGGGTGAAATCCCTGTCATGTTCAATCTGCACAACGAAATCAATGATGTTGCCAAACGTACTATCTTTCTCCCGCCTGACAGAGAGGGTTTCGGTGAACCGTGCCTGATTAAGGATCGTGTTCAGGAGCAGCAGCATGACCGGATCAACCTCATTTTGCGAGTAAAGCCGCTGGTGCTGCTCCGTCAGCCATTCGAATAAGAACTGTATCCGGGCACCGGTAGAAGCGTCCGGCTGCATGATAAAACCGGCATGATGCTTACCTGCTGGCAGGGAAAATTTCAGGCGATGAATAACCGCGTCGTTATATTGCAGAAGATAACGTTCATGATCGGCCGTGTAAGCCAGCTCCATATCATGAAGCGTCATGGAGGAGACGAAAACCAGCGTTCCGTCTGTGACCGGGAACTTTTCACTGCCGATACAAAAGAAACCCGCGGCGCGTTTAAACCACATGATCTCGTGCTCAAGATGAACGTGCGGCCGGATATAAACGCCCTTTTCAGGCACACCTTCGCCGGCACGTAACAGGTAGTCCATACCTGCCGTTGTTTCAATCCGTTCAAAAAAGTGATCTGAGTTCGACATTGCGCGCAGGATTCTTATATTTTAAGCCCGGTATGCGCCTTTATTACGTCACAACGTCGTCGAAATCAATATGCTGACTCCGGACATCCTGCGTGAGAGAGGTGCAGGCATGTGAAAGTATGTTGCCGTGACTATCCTGCTTATCGAGCCCAGCGCATAAGGCTAAGTGCGGGCCAGAATATTTCCACTGAACATGCCGCCTTTGAATATCGGGGCCGTAGTGTCCGTGGTAAACAGAACAATATCACTCTGCTGCTCTGCCTTCAGGCTAAGCTGTTCAGAACCGACAAGCAGGCTTTCTCCGGAAGACAGCGTGAAGTCACCGATGCGGATCCGCCCTGCAAACACATAGATCAATCTGGTTATGTCTTCAGCCGGACCATTGGGAAGAGCGAGTGTGGTGTCCGCTTCCAGTCTTGTATCCTGTATCCATACCGCGCTGCGGACCGTGAGTGGTGCGGCTTCCGGTCCCGCTACAGGCCGCCATCTGTTGATGCTGAACGCCGTATCAAAATCATGAAACTGGACGCGTGGTTCAAGATCCGGATATTGTGGCCTCATAAAGATTTGCAGACCTTCCAGTATGCCGCCCTGAGCCAGAACCTGCTCCTCATGCTGGAAAGTGTGACCAGCCCCCATCAGCATCAGGCGCGTCGCACTGATCTCCTCGCTATTGCCTTCAGTATCAAGGTGCCGGACCAGTCCAGTGCGCAGATAAGTCAGAATTTCATCATCTTTATGTGGATGCATGGGAATCACTGTTCCTGGCGAAACCGTAGCATGATCGATGCGTCCTATCGCGCCTATCCCGCTGTCTCCTTTGTTCTGCACCAGCCCGGGCCACAGGATTTCGATGCCGAAACCGCCACTTTTGTGACCCCGCTTGCGGGTCTGATCAATTTTTATAAATGCTGTCATAATTTTCTCGGTAAAAAGGGCAGGTAAATCTGCCCTGTTGATAGGTGAGTCAGTGCTGTTTATTTCCCGCAGGCAGTGCTGCTGATTTCACTATTCAGCCTGCGCGTTCCAGCCCTGAACGGTTTCACGGACGAAGTCCCGGTAATTACGCAACGGCTTACCCAGCACGCCAGTCAGGATCTCACGGGATGAGTTACCCGGAATCATTCCGTGTTTCTGGAAACCCCGGAACATCATTTTCATGTCACGGGCCATAACCGCCGGGGCAAACTGCAGCATCATTCCTTCAAAGTTATTCAGGTCGTCGCCGGCATAAATGACGGGCTTGCCTGTTGCTTCACTCCAGATGGATGCCGCCTCCGAACCGGTGATCTGGTCAGGACCAACAACATCAATGACGCTGCGCGGAAGTGGTATCGTAGATTCTTCACGGCGCAGAAGTTCATGGGCTGCGACTTCAGCAATATCGCGAGCATCGACCATGGCAGCCCCGCGATTTCCGAGCGGCATAGGATAGGAACCATAATTCATAATGGCCTGCTGCAGCGTTGCGTCATTCTGGAAGAAGTAGGCCGGGCGGAGGATAGTCGCGGCCAGGCCCTGTTCTTCGATTGCTTTTTCAACATTGTATTTAGCCGTAAAATGCGGCACGTCGCTGAAAAGGGCTCCGTTGAAAACAGAAAAATAAACGATGCGCTGGATACCGGCGTCAGCTGCTAGGTCAAGAGTGGTTAACGCCTGGGTCAGTTCATCCGGCACCACGGCATTGAGCAAAAAGAGGGTGGTCACGCCCTGCAACGCCGCCCGCATGCTGTTCAGATCGGTCATGTCTCCAGTCACTGTTTTCACGCCTGCAGGAAATGCCGGAGTTTTGCCAGCCCGGACTAGCGCACGAACATCTGCGCCTTTTTCCGCAAGAATTTCAATGATGTGGGAACCGATGGTTCCGGTACTGCCTGTCACCAGAATGGTCATAATTTTCTCTCATAAGCGATAGTATTGAAGTAATGAGGCAAGCTTTTACCCTCACCGTTAGCGGGGAAAATCAGCCAATCAGCAGTGGCGCCAGCTGCGATCCCGCCTCTGTTGCCCAGCTTCCCGCGAGTTCTGCTATCAGTTGATTGGTGGAGGTCAGCGTCACGCCGTACTTTTCCATCCGGCGAAGCGCGATATCGTCAGCCATTTTCGTAGGCGATCCGCCGGCATCAGCCACGACCTGTACATCAAAGCCTTGGCTGACCAGCGTCAGGGCTGGATAAACGGTACAGACGTCATTAGTCACGCCAGCGATAATGAGTTTTTTACGGCCGGTGGCCAGCACGGCGGCGGCGAAATTTTCATCCTCCATCGCATTCACGATCCCCAGTCGCTTGATGCGGGCATCAAATGCAGACGGCAGCACTTCCTGCAATTCAGGTAGCAGTGGACCCTGAGCGTGATCTTCCATGCTGGATGTCAGAATGACAGGTAAACCCAGGACTGCCGCGGCTTTGGCAAGAATCAATGCGTTGCGTTTCATTTCCTCAAAGGTTGTTGAGGTTACCCATCCCATCGTACCGACCTGATGGTCAATAAGCAGCATAGCGGCATTTTCACTGGTAAATTTTTCAAATTTCACGGTATTACCCCACAATGTTATTTGTTCAATAAAAACCGGAGTGAAATGCTGGATTCATCTCGCAGCAATCACAATCAGGGCTCCGCTTTTCTTCCTGTGCCGATCTCTCGGGCCGTCAGAAATAAGCAGGTAAAAGAAGAATGCGCTGGATAACGAAATGGATAAAGAGGGTAAAATAGAAAACACTATTCCATAACTGGAGCAATAGAGTGGTACTTCTGAATGACATCGCACTGTTTGTTGAGGTGGTCAAAGCCCGAAGTTTCAGAGGCGCGGCCGAGGCTTTGGGGATGCCGAACTCCACGCTTTCCCGGCGTATCAGTCAGCTTGAAAAAGAAATAGGTCTGCGCCTTATGCATCGCACCACGCGTAAAATGGAACTGACTGAAGCTGGCCTGATTTATTATGATCGTTGCCGTCGGATAGTTGATGAAGCAAGGCTTGCACATGAACAGCTGGGCCAGATGCTTGTAAATCCCAGCGGGCTGCTGCGTGCATCGTTATCTGTAGACTTTGCCAGTGTTTTCCTGGCTCCCATTATTGCCGAGTTTTGCGTACGTTATCCTGGCATCAGTTTTGAGTTGGATTATACGCCCCGCCAGGTCGATTTAATTTCTGAGCCTTTTGACGTTGCAATCAGGCTTGGTGAGCCAGCAGACTCCAGTCTGATTGCCCGCAAAATAGTCCGTTTACCCCGTTATCTTTACGCATCACCTGAGTACATCAGGAAACATGGTGAACCCGCCCATCCTGATGAGCTCATTCTGCACGATTGTCTTCGCATGAGTACGGATACCACCTCGTACTGGGAGCTTTTTCGGGGACAGGAGTGCATTAAAGTAACCCCTAATGGAAAGTTTCTGATGAACAGTGTAGGCATGATTAAGCGGTTTGCGGCGATGAATTTAGGCATTGGGCTGCTGTCGGCAGAGCTTGTTCGGGAGGAGGTTAAAAAGGGAGAACTCGTAAAGGTTTTATCGGAATGGCAGGCGTCTGCTGTTTCAGTTTATGCAATAACAGAAACGCGGCTGTTGCCAGCAAAAACGCAATGTTTTATTGATTTTCTTAAAGAAAAACTGAGCTGAATGAATATTTTCGATTGTCTGGATATGTAAACGGGTGAGCGGCTATATAGCCGCAAAAGAACAGCATGCGAGGGAGGTATAATAATCTTGTGTGCTGAAAATGTCCTCACCAGGTACAGAGCGGACATTCAGAGTAATTTCACATAAGTTTAAGTGGCAGAAAGCGTGCTGAATGCCTGCGTGGGGCATCCAGATGGCATACCTGAATCATTGCCCGTTCAGGTATGCCCGTTCTGCCGGAGATGATGTCCTGCCAAGTAGACGGTTACGGTGTGGAAAACGACCAAACTGAAGGATAATGGACCGGTGCTCCTTTTCGTGACGAATAAATGCAGGGTCGCCCAGTTCCTTAAAAAGAAGAGTGGCTTTCTCATGGATTGTAGCTGATTCTGAATGCATCCAGGGCATAAGCAAAAATGCCCGCTGCATAACGCTAAGTTGATGCCATTCCGGTCTGAGAATTGCTTCCTGAGAAAGGATCAGCGCCATACCATCCTGTGCCCATGCGTTCGCATTTTCCCTGTTAAGATTTCTGGAAAACTGGTCCAGTATAATAATCTCTGCCAGCCGCCCTAGTATGTTCTCTCTCCAATGGTAAAGCTCTCCGCGGCATGCCATTTCCCAGCACGTACTGAATCGTTCACTAATGATACGATCGAAACTTTCGTCATGGCTAAACCAATTTGCCTGGCGACTTTCACTGAACCAGAAGTTCAGAACCTGTCTGTAATCCATGTTTACTCCACAAATAAATTTTAGGACTTACAAGAAAATCAGATAAGTTTGTCAGTGTAATCCAATGCAGAGCGCGCAACATTACAATCCTTACACATGAAGCCAGAAACACGCGAAAGGTTTTTGTGGTTTTATAGTGAGAGTGCCCGGTAATGGTGAATCAGAAAGTTATAAAGTCTGTAATCGTCAGAAACAACTTCTTTGCAAGTTCAGCACAAGTATTGGAGTTGCGCAGGTATATGGAGACGGTTAATTTAATATCCAGCGCTCTCGAGAATCATTAAGCATCAGAACTGCTCCTCCATGTCGCTTCAGCGACATGGAGGAGCCAGATAACTTTAAATGTAACGCTAATGCTGAACGGCACCGTACGCCCGGCGCAGCCGGTCACAGACTTATAAACCCTGCCCTACCACTCCCTGAATAGTCTAAACCAGCTTTTAGCAATGAATGAGCTTATGCTTATGTAACCCCTTTTAATACCGGAGAGCGGGCTTCATGGTGCTTGCGACATGAAGGACATAATTTCCGGGGTTTTGGCGTAGGCAGCTTGCTGCAGCGCTTAGGGGGTGTTCACCATAACTTTCAGCGACAGACACTGAAGTTAACTCGGTAGCTGAGGACAGTTAAAATACCGATCCTACTCTGCAGCTTATGGCCCTCCGCTTTACCTTTCACGTCAGCACATATTGTTGTGGCAGTTAACTGAAACAAATCATTCACACCCAACTTACATTCAGATACAAAATGCTACTAGTTTCATCAAGAAATTAGCTTTATCTATGAAGTATAGCAAATGCTATATTTTAGCTCATAAATTAGTCGTAAAAATACAAAACAGGGGTAAGTCACGTTATGTCTGGATCCACTCAATCTTCAACCTTAACTGAGCGTACCAATCGTTCGATTGCAGAAGTGTTATCCGGTCGTCAGCGCCATTTAATGACACCATTACTTTTTGCCGGACCTGCGGTTATTGCGTCTATCGCTTATATGGATCCAGGAAACTTTGCGACCAATATTCAGGCAGGAGCAAAGTATGGTTACACCCTTCTTTGGGTGGTAGTGATGGCCAATATTATCGCCATGCTTTTCCAGGCACTGTCGGCGAAACTCGGTATCGTCACTAATAAAAATTTAGCTGAAATGTGCCGAGACCAGTTTCCTTCACCCGTTGTATGGGGCATGTGGGTTGTCAGCGAAATTGCTGCAATGGCAACCGATCTGGCTGAGTTTCTTGGCGGTGCGCTGGCGCTGTCAATCCTGTTTCATCTCCCCTTAATGGTAGGAATGGGCATTACCGCGCTGATCACTTACACATTGTTAATGGTTGAAAAACGCGGGTTCAGACCGTTAGAACTGATGATTGGTGGACTGGTTGCCGTCATTGCGCTGTGTTACCTGATTGAGATGTTTATAGCGCCGGTCAACTGGACTGCTGCAGGTCTTGGTATGGTCATTCCAAAGCTGCCTGATGCCCAGGCGTTAACCATTGCCGTAGGTATTATCGGGGCAACAGTTATGCCGCATGCTATTTATCTCCATTCAGGGTTAACGCAGAATCGTACTCCAGCAAAAAATTCAAGTGAACGCCGAAAATTACTGTCTTTCTCAAATATTGAGGTTGTGATTGCGCTAAGTATTGCAGGACTGGTTAATATTGCGATGGTTATTATGGCTTCGAGTGCATTCCATGCCGGACACAATGATGTTGCTGAAATAGAGACGGCCTACCACACGCTGACACCTTTACTGGGGATAGGTGCTGCAGGGGTATTCTTGTTGTCTCTGATTGCGTCGGGCATCTCAAGCTCAGTGGTGGGAACTTTGGCAGGCCAGATGATTATGCAGGGATTTGTAGGGTTCTACATTCCTGTCTGGTTACGCCGTCTGGTAACCATGATCCCCGCATTTGTCGTGGTTTCACTGGGTGTTAATGCAACAGATGCCCTGGTTTACAGTCAGGTTGTTCTGAGTCTGGCTCTGCCAGTGCCCATGATAGCGCTGGTGATGTTTACTCGTCGCCGCGATATTATGGGAGAATTTGCCAATAATAAACTTACGGTAATATTATCGATAATTGGCACAGCGATTATCGTGATGCTGAATATTATTCTGCTTTTGCAGGTTTTCGGCGTCAATATTCCAGGGTTAGCCTGATGCCTGCGAGACAATATGCGGCTTATAGGGAAGATTTTTAGGGACTGACGCTTTGACCTGCCCTCCAGTAATCACAGCAGTGCTGAATTATCAACGTCCGCTTCTGGCACAAAGCGGACATTGAGAGTTTTTTATGATGGCAACTGTAACTGAACTCCCCGGCCCGCTGGGGGCTTTTGAATCTGCCACAGTACTGACAGCGTAATACGATCAGCCAGATTAAGTTGGCATTTTGAAAGCTCCAGGATCATGCAGGCTGAAACCTCCTGACACGAAACTTCTCTCAGGGTATCAACTCCATGAAGTGCCGCAGGTCCCGGCTTACATGCCCTTTCTTCCAGCATAAAAACAGTGACGTTTCAGGCTGAGCATTAGAAATGTCCAGCGTTACGACGTCACTACGTACACTATTTAGCTGTGTGGCAGGAACAAACGTAATTCCCGCACCTAAAGCAACCAGGTCCACTGCAGTACTCAAATCGCGCACACGTTTAATAAGGGATGGGATGATGCCGGAATCTGCATAGAGCTTCAGTACCGTTCCCCCGAGCCCAACGCCTTCCGGATCATCCAGAATAATCAGTGTCTCGTTCGCCAGGTGTTGCATTCTTATCTCTGGCATGAAGTGGAGTGGGTGATTGTCTGCTGCCACCAGTTTGAGAGGTTGCTGTTGTATGATGCGATGAGTGATGAGCCGGTTAATGGGCATCGGTCCGCGAATAATCCCTATATCCAGCTCACCGTTCTGCAGTAAACAAAACTGTTCCCTCACGCTAAATTCTCCAGCTTCAAGAAGCACGTCAGGAAACGAAGATCTGAACGTTCTTATCGCGCTCACAATCAGTGATTCCATTACCGAAGTTCCGACATAACCCAGCCTTAATACCGTACTCCCGCCACTAGCCACATGTCTCACAGTGTCTGATAACCGGTTCAGTTGCTCAACGGTACGTTCCACTTCGGCGATGACCATTTTTCCCGCAGCAGTCAGGCTGACGTGGCGTTTATCTCTTTCAAACAACCTGAATCCCCAGCCCTTCTCAAGCGACTGAATATGCTGACTTAGTGCTGGCTGAGTGATGTTGACCTGAGATGCCGCTTTGGCGAAATGCAGCGTACGCGCAAGGGCTAAAAATGACTCGAGTTTTCTCTTATCCATATCGGCCTGATAACAAATTGTTATTAATAATAGATGTTTTTTGATTGGAGACTTATTACCTGTAAGTTTACATTCTGGCCATATGAATGGACAGCGTCAGAATCTCACGTCGGGAAGCACAGGGAATAAAGGTGAACTGCGCCACGGAGCATCCACATTTTAGCGAAGCAACCTTTCATGAATGTTCAACGGAAATTTCAGTACTCGTAGCAGGAGATATTATGTCAGAGATTAAACAGAGCCCGTCAGGCAATCAGGTTTTCGATTTAAGAACTGCTCTTGAAATTATCAGGAAATATGAGAATGAATATATTGAAACCAGCGAGCCGGTTGATCCTGCTGCTGAATTGTCAGGGGTCTATCGCTACGTGGGTGCAGGCGGCACAGTCATGCGCCCTACCCAAACCGGACCAGCGATGGTTTTCAACAAAGTTAAAGGCTATGAAAATTTTCGGATATTGATAGGCCTGCTGGCTTCACGTCAGCGCGTTGCGCGTCTTTTCGGGGTGCCCAAAGAAAACCTGGCAAAGCTCCTTCGTGATTCAGTGCATTCAGCGATAGCGCCTGTTGTTATTCCGGCAGAACAGGCTGTGTGCCAGGAAATTGTTCATCTTGCTTCGGATGAAGACTTTGATATTCGCACGCTGCTGCCCGCACCGACCAATACACCTGAAGACGCCGGTCCCTATTTTACAATGGGAATGTGCTACGCAGCCGATCCGGAAACAGGCAGACATGACGTAACCATTCATCGGCTATGTGTGCAGGGTAAAGACGAAATATCAATGTATTTTGTGCCAGGCCGACATCTTGACCAGTTTCGTATCAAAGCGGAGGAAACAGGAAAGGCTCTACCCATTACCATCAGCATTGGGGTAGATCCGGCAATCGAAATCGGAGCCTGTTTCGAACCACCCACTACACCACTGGGCTTTGACGAATTAGCCATCGCCGGCGGTCTGCGGGGACGCGCGGTCGAACTGGTCCAGGGTGTTGCTGTAAACGCCAGGGCAATCGCCAATGCAGAAATTGTGATCGAAGGCGAGCTGATACCTGATTACCGGGTTCAGGAAGATCAGCATACTCACAGCGGAAAGGCGATGCCTGAGTTTCCTGGTTACACCGGGGAAGCGCAGGCTGCAGTCCCGGTCATTAAAGTTAAGGCAGTTACGCACCGTAAAAACCCTATACTCCAGACCTGTATCGGACCAAGCGATGAACATACTAATCTCGCCGGAATACCAACCGAAGCAAGCATCCTGGATATGGCAGAGAGAGCACTTCCTGGACTGGTTAAGAATGTGCATTGCCCGTCGCCGGGAACCGGTAAATACATGGCCGTACTGCAGATAAAAAAGCGTGGACCACAGGATGAAGGCCGCCAGCGTCAGGCTGCCCTGATAGCATTTTCCGCTTTTTCAGAGCTTAAACACGTTTTCATCGTTGATGAGGATGTCGATATCTTTGATCTGAACGATGTTATCTGGGCAATGACGACCCGATATCAGGGAGATGTGGATACCATTTTCATACCCGGCGTACGCTGCCACCCGCTTGACCCCTCTCAGGATCCCGCATTCAGTCATTCTGTCCGGGCTCCAGGCATCACCTGCAAGACAATTTATGACTGTACAGTCCCTTATGAACTCAGGCCGAATTTTGAGCGATCAAGATTTATGGAGGTAGATGTTAATCGTTTTATACCAGGGTTTTATGAAAATCTTAGTTGAGCGTTTACTACAGAATTAATTAAATGCTTTTAACCAGTCAGCGTTTTACGTAACGGCCGGCCATAAAAGGCCTTTAACTTTATATAAAATAACTTATAGAAAAATAGAAAATAACACAACCTCATTAAAGTCAAATTCTTTTCCGTGAAAAAGCAAGAATTTTCACTTTTATGAACTAAATTTTCTAGCGTGCTTTCATACGGATTTATGAATCCGGCAGCCTCTAATATCGGCTTCACTTCCAAACAAGGAAGAACACTGGCCAATATAACAGAGGTAATTATGAGATTCGCAAAAACTACTTTGGCATTGCTTGCATTGTCTGTAATCACTAATCAGGCATTTGCAAAAGAAATTAAGGAATACGATTTTAAATTCAACCCCTCAGTATCTTTAGGTTATGAACAGGCGAATGTAAAAGGACTTGGTCATCTGAAAGGACCGAATTTGAAGTTTCAGATTAACTCTGACTATCCCTTCGGCGCAATGGTGTCTGCAACTGCATTAAGAGACAAATGGGATTCAAAGCAATTTTCGGGTGGGAAGAAAAAAGAGAATGAAAGCAGTGGAAATAATAAAACGAACGTTGAATACTACTCTTTAATGGCAGGCCCGACAGTCAGGATCAACGAGAAGGCAAGACTATATGCACTTGCCGGAATTTCCAGCAGCAGATTCAAAAATGCCGGAAAAGTTAATGAAGTTAAAAATCGAAAAAATGGCCGATTTACTTATGGGGCAGGCATCACGACAACGTTTAATGATCATCTGGTTGTGACCGCAGGCTATGAGGGGTCTAAAATCAACGTTGGAGGTAAAGATAAATTTCTTAATGCTGCCGTTGCAAATATTGGCTATCAGTTCTGAAGCAGTTTAACACCTGATTAGCGGGTTTTTTATTAGCGGCACTACGTGCATTAAGACTGGTGCCGCCACTCACAATGCATTTTGAGAATCTATTTTTTTAAGAAAATGCAGATTAAAGCATTAAATTTTACGTTTCTCAGGCATTCAGATTTAATCATTAGTGATTGGCAATAAAAAGCAGATTAGCTAAGGACTCACCTCCGGCAAGTCCGGTAATTTCAGTGTCTTATAGTTATTACCATCCAGAGCATTCAGATTATCCATATACTCTATCCAGTGATGGAGAGAATCATTTTCCTCTTTTGTTAGTGGAATTTTAAGAATCAGTTTGATATGCAAAAGAATGATATTTTTTAAAGCACCATCAAGAAGTTCACTTCTGGCTTCCTCAAAGTCTTCTTTTGATTCGCAGAGAAGCGAACTTTCATTTTTAATAACCTCACCATTTTCATACTTCCAGCACCCGGAAATATCAATTAAGTCAGTTTTCTCATCTATGCTGATTTCTGCAACACTAAGTCCATTCGGCCAGAGCATTGATACATCTTTTGAAAAACTGCATATGACGCCATTATTGTCATAGGCAACCTTCAGCGTGCTCTCGCTGAATAATTTCTGGCATTGATACCACTCATTGCCGTTTTCATCAAAGAGAAACAAAACTCCATGTCGCTGTTTTAACGACTTGTCATTGGCCAGCACGGGTTCGCCAGACGTGAATCTTTTAAACTCCATCATCTTATTTATTATCCTGTCCTATGGTCTTCCACTCTCCGCGGCCAGTCAGATCTATCTGTATGGGCCTGAACGTCGCTTTGTAATCCTGGCTGAGCTTTTTCGTCGCATCCCATTGGGTCATGACAGAACCTTCACCACCCTCCAGGCGCCTTCCTTTTGTTGTGATTCTAGAACCCAGCCTGATGCCCCTGATATATAAACCATCTAACTCGGACCAGGTTGGTCTTGTGTTGATTGCATCTGATTGTTTTTTAAATTTCTGCTTCAGCCAGTGTGTAAGCCAGCCTCTTTTTGAATTTTTATCAGGAAAGGAGCCTTTGAAAGTCTTTTCGTCTTCGCTATTTACCCAATGCGCTCCACACACATCCCCATGTTCATCATAGAGGGCATTGCCGGCATGCAGATTGGCTGCTCTTACGTCTTTTCCAACTTTCAGTTCTTCTTTTACGGAAAGCGAACCTGAGAGTTCTCCTCCCGTCAGGGGCAGAAACGTTTTTTTAGCCTGTTCATCACTGTATCCTTCGCCCTTCTTTATGTAACGTCCATCACCCTGCCCGAGATTCATGGCATGACCTGAATTAACGGCATCTGATACCGGCAATGCGCCCCCGGGATTGCCACACATCAACCATACCTGCGCGGCGCTGTCCCACTCAACCGTTATGAGCCCCCCTGACGTTATCTCGCCGCCTTCCAGCTCTTTTTTCGCCTGGGATAACAGAGCATGCGACTCTCCGCCTATGGCAGAAAATACTGATTTCCCGGAATTTGGCTCACGGGCTTTAAACGTCAGGCGCATGCCATCGACCAGAGAGGATATCGGCGGTTGATAACTGGCAGCATACGTATTAGCTGACCCGGTATCATGTGCAAAAGTAAGGCTTCCCTGCTGCACAGACTGATAAACCCCTCCTGAGGGAAGAAAAGGAGCATCAGGCGAGCGCCTGATATTATCTGCTGTGATGCCCTTTGTCCCGTCCGTAATAGTGATTATCCAGGCACTGACACACCCCGGATCGGCTTCAGGTGTTGTCTGTTTTCCTGATACTGCGGATGCACCAGCTTTGAGCGATAAGCTGCATATTCCCTGCCGCACACAGGGCAGCGCTTCACCAGCGTTGCCCTGACCGTTGAAAGCCTTTGTAGGGTCTGCTGCATTGTAAAAAGGGAGCACGATGCCACCGGTATCTGCCTCGACGTAGGCGACCTGAATAAGATAATCGATGCTTGTGCCGGTCTGTTCTGGTGGATGAAGTTCCAGGGTAACACCACTTGTCAGGCCCTGCTTAAGGATGGTGCCGGAATGGTCCGCTGGCAGCGTAGAATAAGCAGCTTCATCAATATACTGCAGACAGTAAATCTCGCCCGCGCTGACATGAATCTGCAGTGATACAGGTGATGCTGGCGTACAGTTCAGTCCGGCCAGGCAGGTGTCAGAGCCCAGCAGCGCACTGGCAAGCTTAGCCAGCCCAATCATGGCGAACTTATTCGTATTAAGTAAATCCGTTTCCAGGGGGACAGCTCCCGGATAAACAATCTGACGGTCCATATAAAGCCTCATAAAAAAAGGCCACCCGGTTGGTGGCCTTTTCAAAACATTGAACCAGGTTGGTTATTGCACCCTGACCCACACAATCGTACCCTGCATTTTTACCGCGGTTATTGCTGCGTATATCTGAGCGTCAGTAGCCTTCCCGGATGACATCGTCATGTCGTCATTTTCCGTAGCAGAATGGCTGGATATATCAGAAGTCTCATATTGAGGGCAGTCATCAGTTGTATCGCTTTTTACTGACCGGTGGGCGATAACAAATGCCTGGTAAGGGATTGAACGGGAGCCATAGCGCCCGTCCATGCCATAGCCTGTTGTCGGAATACCATATCCTCCTGTATCAGCAGGTCGCAGCGGCTCAATAATTGTTGGCGCAAGGCCGGTCAGTTCTTTAAGTGTGATAGTAATGGCCTGACGCGTCCCTCGTTCGCAGAAAAGACTCTTGCTGATCTTCCTGCGTAACTCATTATCCGGCATTCCCTCATCACGAATAAGACGGGTCCCAAAGAAGTCCCGGGCAGCGATGTCCAGCCAGCTATCACTGGCTGTTGCAATACGCGTCTGAAGCCGTGCATATGCATAAAGTGAATAGCACCACGTCAGAGACAGGGCGCATGATGACAGCACGCAATCAAGTACAGGACTTTTATCACCAAACCAGCCTGCAGGCAGCAGCGCCTGCAGTCGTGAATGAATGTCATCAAAATCGCCTTTACTCACTTAACACACCTCTATGGTGCCAGCACGGATAACCTCTTTAGCGGTCGCAGGCAGATCGGCAGTTTCTTTGTTGAGCTTCATCGAGGTGATATTTATAACCATTGGGCTCGCCGCATAAGCCAGATTTATGAGCTTTGTGTAAGCCAGCAGCTGCCCCAGCGTGAGACTGTTTATGTATTCCTCAACAGCTCTTTTTACCAGCCCGAGGACCTCAGCATGATGTTCTGGTGATTCCGTTTTTATAGTCATCGACACATCTGCTCTGATTACAACAGGCGAGAACACACCGAAACTGACGGTAAAGCCCCGGGTGTTCTCAATAGCAATATAAGCTCTTTGGATAAATGCTTCAGAAGGCTTACCCGATCCGTCGTCAACAACAGCATAAAAATAGCCTGGCTGAGGATATCCATCGTAAGAGACATTTTCCGTTAGTGTGTATGAAACGCCATTCTGGATATGTAGAAGAGCAAATTCGATCGCTTCTTTTGTCGCTTTCGACAATGACGTAAACCATTTAGTGAAACGTTCGCGAAAGTCATCATCTGTTTCAGCATTCTTTCCACCTGTGAACGCCTGTGCATTTTTTACCGCATCAATAAACGCTACAGTACCGACTATGACTGTTACCGTGCCCGCCAGAACATTTCCGGCGGCGCCTGCACGGGTTGCCCGGACAGGAACCTCAACTGAAACATCATGGGCAGGCAGTACGTATCCTTTCTGACCGGAATCAAATGAGGTGATCCTGCTGTCGCTGATAACGGTATATATTTGCGTGCCATCCATCGTTCTGACCTTTGTACCTGCAGGTATCAGAGCCGGATGCGTCGCCGTAAACCGGCTGAAGGTCACCATGCCAGAGGCCTGAACTGCACTGAGCCGCCTGAAGCTGAAATCAGCCATCCAGCTGTCCAGGTCCTCACCGGAGCAGGTTGAAGCGCGTGTTGTCACCAGCAGTCTTACGACAAGTTGCTGAAGCCAGCTCGCCACACCTGCGTTAGATTCAGCCAGTGAGCGGAGAATACTGCCGATAGAAAAATCCACCAGCTTCACCGCCCGCGCCTGAATGGCGATAATCTGCTCGTTAACGAGTTCACTAAAGGATTTTATATTGAGTGATGACATCGGCTTACCTTGTAACGTCGAAATGAAGCATTTCCGGTGAACCAGTTTTAGAATCTGTGTAAGCGAGAGATACACTCACACCATTCTGTATGAGGAAAAGTTTCACTTCAGGCGGTGGATGGCTGGCAACAGCTTCTTCCAGCAGCATCTGTCCAGTAATGAGCGCTTTCCATTCACCGGGCTGAACAGCCTCCCCCACTTTTTGTCCCAGACCGGCACCGTACTCAGGATGAAAAATGTAGTCATCGGGATTTGTCATGAGTCGCCGCAGGATGCGCTGTTTTTCGTATTCGCTACCGGAGGCCGGGCGCAGATCGCCCGTGGAGGAAGCATCAAGGTCTCCCCCTGTAAAATGATAAAGGTCGTGCATTAATTACCCTGGCAGTGTGGCATCTAAATGTTGTTCAGGTGGCGCGGTAAAACTGCCCTGTCCTGTTTCGAGATGGGTGTGACCGTTATAAACGGTACGGATACGGTGTACCGAGCCATACCGACCGTCATTATCGATAATTTCTTTTTTAACTTTCAGACTGGCATCTATCAGCACGTCACCACCGGAAAAGTGATGTAAAGGCGCGTCATATGTGATTTTTTTTGCCGCCTTCAACAGCACTTCTCCGCTGTTCAGAAATTTCAACAGCGATCCGCTTTTGTGAACCAGCCAGAACTCACCGGAAGGTGGTCCGGGACAACGATCTTCGTCGTTGTAAAACTGCCCCGCCGCCATCCCGGTGCCCATTACGCCCGAATCAAACTCGATTTGCGCTACCGCTCCGACCATTGGTCCTGCAGCGAAACCCCAGCCATTACCCACCCATGGCGAACTGAGGGGTATCCAGCCGGTTTCCTCTCCCGTTGGCTGTAGCTGGACTTTGACGGCATAACTTTTCGGGTCATATGCAGTAACAATGCCCTGCCGTGAACCGCTTTTGTTTGCAGTGCTCTGACGCGCGGTAGCCGCCATAATATTCAGCAGCGTCTTCATTGAACGACGTCCAGAGTCGGGCTGTGGTTTCTCCCTGACAACTGCATCGTATAACCTGCTACCCAGCTCAATGTGCGCCTGACCTGGTCACAATGGTAAATCTGATCGAAAGGGCTTCTGGTCCCCTCAATACGAACAGGCATATCAGCATTGAGCAGGTTGTCACCTGCTGTAGAACCGCTGAATGTCATTTCATGCTGAACAATCTGCTGATAAACAGATCGGGCCAGCATATTTGCAGCATCTGGCGTCAAGCCATTACGAATGATGCGATAGACCTGTGTTTCAGCTATAGCCTTTCCTGGCACAACACCTTTTGCCGTTGTGGGATATGACACCATAAACTTTTTATTTTTGAGTTTTGAATTCCAGCTCATGACTTCGACTGTCACCCCCCTCGCAATAGTCAGTGCGCGCGAAAAGGACAGATCACCTGAGACATTGCACTGTGGATACGCATGCACACCAGGCGGCTGCCAGCGGATGACGTAGCTGTCCACCTCCGCGGAGGCACGTTTCGGTTCAAAATGGAGACTGTCACCCCTCACATATACAGCGAAGTTCTCAATGGTCGCCAGCGTGGTAATGAGGTCCCAGTCAGTCTGCTCACCCGTCAGATGCGCTGTATCGATCTGAAAATATTCTCCGACCCGCTGTGTCGTAGCCGTTATTACCGGCTTCAGGTTATGACGTTGCGCCAGCATGTCGGCAATCTGTGAGCTGGTGTAATTTTTAAAGCTTTCTCCGGTGGTCCTGGCATCAATCAGCCTTGCCGTGAAATCGCGCCCTGTGGCCAGAATTTCAAAACGCGCCGGTTCATAATGCCAGGTATCAATGTTGCCGGTGATATGCTTTTTCTCATCTACGCCAGCCTGTGTGGTGATCGAAACAAAAAGCTCTACCCGGATTGTCTTCTGTACTGCCCACCAGTTCAGCATCTGCATTGCGGCTGGCAGTGCGGAAACGGCCAGTGTGAGATCGAACGTATCCGCCCCCCTGAAAGCATTGCTCTCTATGCTGAATGACACAAACGGCACATCAGTGCCGTTAAGACGACAACGCCCGCTGACATGGCGGGCGCTGGATGTAATCAGTGAGCTATTGATGCCCATTATTAACCTACCGGGCTGACAGGGATATTCAGGGTCTGAATACCTTTAAGTTGTGGATCGTCAAGGTTATTGGCATCGGCAATACTGGTCCATAATGATGCGTCCCCGTACTGCTCTGCTGCAATCTGATAAAGGTTACCGCCTGCCAGCGTTACTGACCTCACACCATTAGCAGCCTGCCCTGAAGTAACATTTTTATTCAACCTGCTCAGTACATCCTGAAGGTGATACAAAGCAGGAATACGTGTTGACTGATCTGACTGCGCGAGCAGATTGTCTATGGCTGTAGAGACCGGATTGCCAGGCAGTAATCCGCCGAGTGAGGTTATTTTCAGCGCTGCATCTTCAAGCAGTGCCAGTTCATGCTGAATGATGTTGCGCGCAGCAATAACGGGCCTTACAACGGCCTGCACCTGCGCAACCGTAGCATGCGCAAAGTCCGTAACCTGGCCTACGGCCTGCTGCAGATTTTTTACTGACTGTGTTACTGCATCAACATTGATAATCTTTGCAAGTCCCAGCGCACGGCCAATGTCGCTGTCGATCAGACCACGCAGTGCACCTGTCAGCACATCTATTTTCTCTGGCGCACCCTCATTGCGGACAACGGCCACCTCTATGGAGTAAGGGCGACGCCAGACATATTCATACACCGGGTTAAAAGCCGTAATCACTACAGTGAAACGGTATTTGTCCAGCGTGAGCATCAGGGGACGTCCAGCATCACGCATGCGTTCAAGAGCACTCACGCGATCGCTTGCCCCCGAGCCCGTAATGATGCCAGACCATGTCAGGGGCTCATATTCGGTACCAAGCACATCAATGATGCGTCTGCCGCCTATTAGCTGATGCTGCACTGTATTCTGCCTTCCGCGGATAGCAATGCTTTCAGGGACTTCAAACTCCAGGAACTCAAAATCGCCCAATATCAACCGGGTAACAGTTGGGTCGAGACCTTGCGCGAACTGTGACAGTGAATTCAGAAATGACATACAGCGAGTGCCTATAACGGATAGATGGGCGGCAAGAGATGGATGAGCGTTCTGGTTAAGCTACAGACCCGGCAGGTGCCGGGCTGAACATCAGACAAAACGACACCCGGACAACGGATGCTGTTGAGATCGATGTACTGAACACGAAGTTATCTCCTCTGGGGACTTTTCTATTTCAAACAGACAGACGTTTCTGTTTACTGCCCTCAGAAAGCGCAGGTTTACGGCTTCATCCTGAGCATCATACGACACTGGCCGCAGTTGCAATGGTGTAAGTCTGGTTAAAGAGCATTGAGCAGTTTCAGGTTTGAAATCTGCGCTGAGCTTTTTTCTCATTGAGACACCTGTATTGCTCAGAGGTGAGCATAAAACCTTTGTTCAGATAACCAAATTCAGTAAACGACTGGAATGCAATTTTATAATTACATGAGTAATTAATTTGTAAATTTGAATCCAAATTTAGCTTTCACTCTGGCCGAAGGATTCGTCACCGCGTCGGCATAAATTGTTACTACGCCATCATTAATGCACTGCAAAATAAACGTATGCAATGCAGCCTGAGCACTTCCACGAATGGTTCCTGCATGAGGAGGATCTACAATATTTTGTGGGTTTGATAGAGAGAACATTACTTCAGCTTCATGTTCGATCTCATCGACTCTTCCTTGCAGGATTGCCATTGGACAACCTCGGTGAGAGACAATGATATATAAATAGGATGTAGGGTCCTGCCTTAGTAAATCTCTCATAAGATTAGCCAAATGCTCACCGGTTTCATGGAGATGTATCGAGCCCATAATCTCAGGTGGAACGCTACTGATTGAATCATCTGAATCATCGGAAGATTGTCGTTCCGGATACCATAGATCTAATAAATTCATAATCCTTTGAATCTGCGCCATATCAATATTATATAATATTTCCGTTTCAAAAGGAGCTGCACTTGTTGAATACGCATAGCCATCCCACTCTCTTGGGTGGACTGGTGGATACTGATTGAGGAATTCGTTACGTTCAAATGAAGAAATATCCATTTCATAACGGCCCAGAGCATATTCACCTAGTGCTGGAGGTGGCGCAGGTATTGGATGAACATCTTGATCTGGTTCGGGTGTGAGCAATTCGTTTAGAAAATGTGTAGAGGCGTTAAGACTGGAGACTTCTTGAAATACATTTTCAATTGCTCGGGCAAAGCTGATATTTGATTGTCGCCTTACTTCCTGTACAGCTGCTATTAGCTTTCTGGAATATTCAGGGTTGGCATTAGGAATGCCAGTATCATTACAAAAGAGTATATTTTGTATTACCCTGTTAAAAGCTCTCCCATCAAAATTAAAATTTGTGAGGAATAGATAAAGAGTAATAATTTCGATAGTTTCATAAATGCATCCTTCCTCAGGAGGTGATGTTAACTTTTTCTCAATAAACTTACTATTATTAACATCAGGGTAATGCTTATGAAAAGCATAATAAGCGTATGGGCAAACCTTTGGTATGTAATTTGATACGAGCGTAAAGCTTAAGCTGTATTTATTCGAGCTCACATTGCTCTGTAACTTCTTATTAACTTCACTTTCATCAGGAAAACTTTCTTCGATAACTTTATCGCTCATTGGCTACCTCTTAGGTTAATTTCTACATGACAGCAACCTGAGGATGTGACTTCAGCACTCTTTCCAGATTACTATCCTGTTTATAAAATGAACACGATTGAGATTGATAAAAATGATAGATTTTAATTCTAACTATTCAGCTTTTATCTCAGTTTAATGCGGATCGTTTAGCAATCGCTGACGTCCGCAGGACCAGTACGGCTTTCAGAATTCTGAAAACCCGCAGTCGGGGGTAATGAAAAAATGAGTCATCAGGGCGGTGAGAGATTTCCCGCCTGGCCAGGATAAACCATCAGCATTGAAGGATCGAAAGTACTGGTTGATGCAGGCGCCCTTGTCGCCTCTTTACTGATGCCGTTCACGACAGTGGCAATCAGTACCTGCCGTCCCTCATGTGTCATCAGAAGATTTACTGATTGCTCAGTTTTATTGGCTGTTACTGGTGGTACAGGCGGATATCTGCCAGTTTTACGATAAAACTGTTCCCGTTCACGTTGGTTATCAAAATCTGACTGAGAAGGAACCCATGGTTTGTAACTCACGCCATTAACTTCCGCATTCTGGCGGGCAAGCCTTTCACGCTCTGCCATTTCCCGGCTGTGCGATACTGTGCTTCCCGGATACATGGCTGCCAGCGTCACGGCAGAGATAAGTCCTGGCAGACCGGTAAGCGCAGCAGTGAGCCCGGTCAGACCCGTTGTGGCGCTTCGTCCAATCAGCAGGTCGATCCCCCAGCCCGCCAGCTTAAGCGGCGTCAGGAGCGCGCCTGCCGCATGTTTGATGAGCCAGAATCCGCCGCTGATGCCTGCAAGCCCGGTTACCGCCAGTGCCGCCTGGCCTGCAAATTTCGCCAGCTCAGGATGCCGGTGCGCGATATCTGCCATCTGCTGGAGAGAATGCGTCAGACTATCCAGCCCCTGCGTGAAGGTGTCCAGCAGGCCGCCATCCCTGCCCATCACCAGCTGCAGGTTCTGCCATTTCTTATGGAAGTCGATTTTCTTGCCGTTATAGGTGCTGCCAACCGCGCCATAGGCGTCATCAAGCCCGCGCGCGATGCCATAGGCGTCGATGCGGTGATGGATGGTCTCGAGCTGTTTGTCGATGAGGTTGAACATTTTGCCGCCGGTCCGACCGAATATCAGTGCGTTCTCACGCTGCTTCTGCTCATCCGTGTAATGGTTCCTGCGATATATGGGCAGGATGACGTTTTCGTAGTACTCAACCGGCGACTGACTGAAGAGTTGAGCATTAACAAGCGGGTTGCCCCGGAAACGTTTTACGCCACCCAGGCTGTTCAGCTCTATCTTGCTAGCATCCCATATGCCCATCGTCATCAGGTCATGCGCGACCTGATTCGGCAGTTTGATAATACCGTTTAACCGGTTGTAAGCGGTCATTAGCGCATCACCCGCTGAACTGCCCTTCAGCTCGCCGATTATGGGCTCAAGTTCTGCAAACAGGGCTTTATTGCTCAGACCAAACGCGGAAGTGCCCGCTTTAGCCATGAACTGACGGTACTGCGTGAAATCGACGTTGCCGCCTGAAGACTGAATGGCCCGGAAGGCAGCATCCATGAGTTCATTAAACCGCTCAGGGCTTTTCAGACCACCCGCGGTTTCGGTGAAGCGCAGCATATCCATCTGTTTCGCGGTGCTGGCTTCGCGCTGATGCTCATCCAGCCCACGGGAGGCGAAGTTGATACGCGCAAGCACAGGCGCTGCCAGTTTTGCCGCGCGCAGCTGCGCTTCCACGGACTTCCTGCCGGACTCGCTGAAGACACCCTGCGCCTCCACCAGATACTTCAGCATGTCAGTCGCTGATGAACCACGGACCCGGGTGGTTTCTGCAAAGTGCTGTGCTTCCTCTGTTGCTGCCTGACTCATGCCGAACTGCCTGAACTTCTCTGTCATGGTCTGGTATCGGGCTGCCTCGTCAACAAAGCCCTTCAGCATCCTGAAACCCAGATATCCGGTGGCCAGATTGGTCATACCGTCTGAATATGAGCCTCCACCAGATGGCCGGCCATTACCACCGCCATGGCCAGAGCCGCCACCACCCCATCCACCCGGGGGGACGCCGTTATGCCAGCCATGCCACCAGCCACCCTGTCCTGAAGGAGGAGGCAGCGCAGGTCCTCCACCATGGTTGCCGTATCCACCGCTCCCTCCTGCAGCCGCGGCTCCGGCAGCCAGAACGGGCAACGTTAAGGCCGCACCGTAACTGCCCGCCAATAGCGGAACATTTCGGGAGGCCCGGTTGATGCGCTGTGTCTGGTCAGCAATCTCGCGGATGGCACCGGCGTACTCGCGCGCACCGCGGGATGCGCCGGAAAACTCATTGTTCAGGGAGCGATTGAGTGCCCGTAACGCAGATGTCGCCTCACGGGCCGCACTCGTCAGTGCTTTAATGTTCCTGGTGATGGTGACGAACTTCTTATTCAGTTCAATCGCATCACGGCTCACCTGCAGCAGGTTGCGTGTAATCTGGTCATCCAGCGCCAGCCGCACGGCTACGCGGTAAGCCTGAACATCCATGGGATCCTCGTTTTAGGGATGTAAAAAAACCCAGCCTTGGCTGGGTTTAATTTAGGATAAGATAATCATAAAGAATAAATTATTACATTTAATTCAGCACGTTATGGCTTTATCAGATGTGCCAGCATCTAAGCAACCGTATTAAGTAGCTAAATTAACATCGCTGCCGCAGTGCTTACATTTTATGGCTTCTGGTTTAATCATCTCAGCACAATAGGGACATTTAACTAAACCTTCACTTATCTGATCCATTTCGATTAACTTATGATCTTTTCGAATGCAGAGCGAATGAATTAACGCAATTATAAAAAACAAAGCGCCATACAGCCACCAGCCAAAGAATGACCGCCCTTTACTGCTTGCTATCGCAGCAGGAATACAGCCTATCAATGCACACAAAATCAGCAATTCCATATCCCTATCCCCATTAAAAGTTTTCAGACAAATCCTAAAGGGGATCTGATATAAAGGGAAGTAAATCTACCACTCTATGAAATAGGTATCGTCCTCTATCGACTAAGCTCTTCCCTGGTAAATGTGATCAAGCCTTTGTTGTAATCCAGATTATGTATACAGGTTTTTAAGTCATGGCTAATCATGTCATTCTTCCTTATCAAGTCTACCGGCTCAGACTCATCAAACATCTTCATAAGGGCTGAGGAAGTATCATTAACACAATTGAGCTGTTGCTTAGCATAAAAGGCATTATGGAACGTTAGTCCCATCATAGAAGTCGGAATATAAACTCCTGTAACTACAGTTATGAACATCAGAACTAATCTTAGTTTAATCGGTATCATCTCTTCCTCTCTATAAGAGAGAACGGTCACAATACTGATAAATTTAGCGAGATTACAATTATTTACGTTATGGAAGGCTATGTGCCAGAAACATGCCGAAGCGACCCCGTTCAAGGACCGAAATGTGCATAGCAATGCTGAATTTTAACCTTAAACTGACGATAACTGGCTTCAGATTCAACCTCAGGAACATATGGCTATGGATAAACTCTCCCGGTTATTTGAAAAATCCCAAGATGTTCAGTCGCTTTATAAGCGAACTACTGACGCTCAACTCAACTTTATCGCTACAAGATGCAATCGAGACGAAGTTGCGGCTATCCACATCAGGCTGAAGCAATTTCGCTCTGAACTAGCAGCTTGCCCGGATTGGGACGGTGACACTCAAGACCAGATATGGGATGCGATCGAGACATATAAACGTCTACTTGTGCAGATTGATTTGCTAGAGAAGCCATAAACAGAGCTTATTCTCACTGAATAATTAAGGCTGACTGCCGATACCAAAGGCATATAACTAAAGGAGAATTTTCAATGGAAAAGCCCAACCCCCTCGCAGCACTTTCCTTAATCATCTGGTTTTTGATGTTTATACCCTGCTTTCGCATGGCTCAGAAAGCCGGTTTTGGATGGAAGATGGCGTTACTGCTCTCCTGTCCGGGCATACATTTCGTCATGCTCTACGTCTTCGCTTACAAAAAGTGGCCACTTCTTCCACGCGCTTGATGGAACACAAACTAATTTAACTGGAATTTAAAGTAATGAAAAGATTAACGCTAGCTTTAGCTTTTGTTTCAATGATGTTCACTACTTTGACTGTTATTGGTGCAGAAACAAGTACTGATAAAGTTGGTGCTTCAGGTAAATGCCTTGGCTACTTATCTATGTTTAATGAGGAAGATGTCAAGGCAAAACCAACCCGAACTAGAGCGCTTCTTGATTTATACAAGTCATCTTTCGCTGAGGCCATACAGACATCTTCAATCAGAAAAGCAATCGACAGTGGTTTTTTCGCCAAATCTGGCGCTGACTTAAATAAAGATTTTTACGCAGGCTTTATACTCGCTGGTATTTTTGATGAAAGCACAAAAAAGATTAAAGATGCAGTACCGAATAATGAAATGTCAACACTGTCTTTTGCGGAGCTAAAACAGAGATGGGGCGAAGAGGCAGTTAAGGCTTATGCCTCAGAAAATTGTGACCTAATTAAATAACAAAATCTACTGAAGACTAGGTTATACAAATTGCAATCAGTCTAATTTACGAATAATTCGTATTTGTCATTTGTAAAAAATGGCTCTTTCCTCATCACTGTCATCACTGTGATTTTCATCCACGGTTTACCATGCTTTCTCGTCAACTCAACACCACATGGTAAATTGATTTTTGTTTTGATGCATTTCAACACGAAGGTATCATTTGAGGAATAGCCAGACACAGCTTTAGCATGAGAAGTTTTGAACTTAGCAAAGATATCTTCGAGTTCTCGAAGAGTTATTGCAGGGTTGTTCCTTGGGTCATTCACTCTATCGAAAGAGAAGTGTCCCGAAAACGTCATTTCCATGCACTCGGTCTCAAGGCTATCATTCAATATCGCCTCAAGATCATCCAAACCTTGACGCGTTATTGTCATAAATAGTCTGCCGTTACACGCTCTAACTTCAGATTTAACTCTTCGTCAGAGTAAGCATTCACTGTCCCAATGTGCTTACTTTCGGCAATGGTACCGACACGCACATCGAATTCTTGGTTATCAAAACTGTCAACAATCACACACTTATCACTTTCTTTAAAAAAGAAAGAGGCATAGTTCTGCTTAACCTGCATGTTAAATTTTGTCATGATTGTTCTCCTTAGCCGAGACTATTGGAGTCTGCTTTAGATTGAATAGTAGCTGAAACGACAGCCCATGGTTTCACATTTTAGTGCAAAAACTGCTCATTTTTTGGATTTTTGCTGTCGAAAAACTGATTGCATCAACTCATGGCACTTTCTGTGTCGCTCAAGAAAACCACAAAACATACTAACTGAGCAACACCCTTTTGCCATTATATCGGCAATTTTCAGCCTAACCTTAGCCTCATTTTCACTCAGTAAACCTTAAACCCGAGTGAAATCGCCAATCCAATCGCCTCCAACAGTGGGTCAATCCTCCGTACATATGCAGGCCCAATGAAAGGCCGCGGCGGTATGCTTGCAGTGCCAACCTCCTGCCAGAGCCCGATTTCACTTTTGGTCCCAACGATGGCTGCCAGACCCACAATCTCACTTTGGATGGATTCTCTTAGCTCACCTGAACGCAGCAGCGGCTCGTCTTCGCTGTACCCCTGACGTACTCGGTCGGCTTTAGTGGATTCGGCCAGCGGTGCCCAAGGCTTAAAGGGCCCGTAAGCGGGTTGGTACACGCCGATTTCTTCCTTCGCGGTTTCCTCGATCTCTTTAACGATGACGCGGAAACCTGCCTCCAGTCCGGTGGCGATACTGGCTGAGGCAGATGACATCTCTCGCGCAAACTGTTCAAGGTCTATCACTTACCCTCCTCCCACCTTCGTGTGTACCAGTTGTAGGTACCACCCTCGAGCTCGCCAATGACAACACCCATGGCAATGCGCTCATGGGGCATCAACTCTGTCAGGTCAGGGAAAATCACGCTGAACGGAACCCCGGCTTTCATCAGCCAGCACTGGTTTATAAACCCGGGGTTCTGCGCTAGTTTTTTGCGGCGGTCTCCGTGGCCTCATCTTCGTCGTCTTTCGACCTGGCACGAAGAAAGGCGCTCACCGCTTTAAGCCCGTTTTTGCCCAGGATAGCGAGCATACTTTCAATCTGCTTCGGGTTCTGCGGTAACGGATATTCCTCACCGTCGATGCCAGCTACGGCGGCAGCCGGGAAAGCATACATGTTCATGTACATCACGTTGATGGCCATTTCCGGGCCCACCGCAACCGTCAGCCGGGATTCCTGCACCGGGTCCAGCTCCCGCAGGGTAATGATGCGCCCCATGGAATCCCGAACCTGATTGACTGTCACTGCTGATTCCGCCACTTCGGGCGGCGTCTCATGCACTCTGACCTGCACCATTGTTTATTCCTCAGTTCACTTTTTTGCGGCGGTTCGCCGTCCATGATAGGGTCTGATTCACCGTCTTCTCACCCTGCTTGTTGCCGGCATCGGTGAGGTGAAACGACACACCCTCGTAGCGGTACACGCTGACTGTACCGTTGGCTTCGGTGATGGTTTCGGTAATGGTGCCGCGGGGCTGATCGATACCGTTGTAGTAGTTGTCTTCCCACTTCGCCCAGAAGTCATCAAGCGTGGCATCCATGCGTTCTGCAGCGATGGTGCCATTCCAGCCAACGGGGATCTGCAGTTCGTCGGTAATGCCATTAAGCGGCGTGATTTTATGAGTCGAGACCTGCGGCTTTGAGTCAAAGCTCATGATTTTGGGAATGCGCAGTTTTCCCGTGGGCGTATTGATATCGACGGCAATATCACGCCCGACGGTATAGCCAAGGGTTGGCATGGTTTATCTCCGGGGTTGATAGAGAAACGGAATTCAGCGCGACAGGCCGTCTGAGACGGAGATGGACACACTTCCGCCTCCTTCCAGATTTACCAGGAAGTAGCGGACCACATTCAGGTATTTCACCTGCACATCAGCAGTCATGTAGCCCATTGCGACGCGCGCATCCGGGTTATTGGCTGCATCGAGGCGCACCGCAAAGGCTGGACCGCCATTCGGGTCGCCAATCATCTTCAGCGTCTCCAGATTCGACAGGAAAGACTCCAGGGTGCTTTTGGTCTCCCGGCGCAGGTCCGTGGTCTGATTTTCACCCACCACGCTGCCGAAGCTCGCCGCAATGGTCAGCGACAGAAAATTGGTCATGCGGCTATAGGTGTCGTCGTTCTGGGTCGGATTCGATGAGGTGTTACGCCCGGAGCGCATGCCGAAGTAACTGCCGCCCGGACAGGGATTAGTGATGACATCAAGGCGCGCTGAGTGGATGGCCCCGATTTCCGCCGTTGAGTATGTCCGCCCTTCCAGTTGCCGCTGGGTGGCAATGATGCCTGGAATGCGTTTATTCAGCGTGGAGATATGAGGTGATCGGGCGACAATATTCGCAGCCTCAAATGTTGCGGGCGCAATCATGCGGTTAATGCCGTTTGCAGCATCCTTCCAGAATGGCCAGTCACCGACAATCAGCTTGAGGTGCCAGTCATCCACACCCGACCTGTTGAGTGCTTCAGACACCGAATTATAGCCTGTTGAGGCCTGGCCCTGCGCGATGATAAATGCACCCTCCGAGCGTGCAAACGCTGCCATAGCAGGCCAGCATTTATAGTCAGTCACGTCTATCAGATTGATAACCTGTGAGTTAGTGCCTCGCAAAGCGAACATTCCTGTGCGTGGGGAGTCTGTACCGTCGGTGCCCAGAAGCGTTGCATCTGAAACAGCGTCTGACTTCGCTTTGTTGTCGCTGCTGTTTTGTGTCGGCTCAATGCCATCGGTCCCGCCTTTAAGTACGCATGGCATGATGTCATCGGTCTTTTTATCCCCGTCAGGACTCTTAGTATCTGTTACTGATTCTGCGCCTGCCGTCATCGTCTCCAGCGAAGCTCTTACAAGCTGGCTCGGTCCCCGGATATTCATTTGTCCGTGATTCACCGCGTGAGCCATAGCCTTCCAGAGGGCGTCACCCTCGCCCGTAAGGTTATCGAAGACCTCAGCACTCACGCCCGGAAGGCTGAGAGTCAGTTTTTTCGAATTAACCGCCGTTCCGCTGCCAATGCCTGCGGCAATCTGATTCCCCCGCGTCCCGCTGTAGAGTGCCGTCAGCAGCAGGGCCTCCTTAGAACCCTTTTTACACAGTCGTCCACTGGCTGCCTTATCCTGACCGTTTGTCACCCGAACACAGTTCAGATTTGAAGCACCCAGTTGTAGTGAAATAGCAGCAGCCGTGGCCAGGTCATACTGCCGGGCTTTAGGGGTGCCCAGAAAAAATGCCATATCGTTATCAGATGTTATACGAAAGGCACTGTTAACCGGCCCCCAGTCTGCTACTCCCACCAGCCCCAGTCCGTCGGTGGGCACGCCGTTAATATAACGTGCCCGGGGCGGGACAACCTGAACATACAGGTCGGGAGCGGTAAGTGCTGACGTGCTGAGGTCGCCGGTTGAATAAATCGGCATGAGAGAGACTCCGGATGAGTAAGCGAATGCTGAAAAAGCAGGTTTATAGTGTTGTCTGATGCCCGTTCAGGGTGACAACCGTTCTGATGACCTCAGGTGCGGTGATGGTCTGCGTAGTGGCGTAATTCACGCTGAAAATCAGGTCGCGCCGGTAGACATGCCAGTTCTCTGACCTGTCCGTATCGAACTGCCGGACATAAAACAGCTGCGCGGGTGCCCCGTCGTCAAGGTCGATTTGACACTGTTCTGCGAGCGCCGTATCAATGGCACTGCCGATGCGGTCCCGGAGGACGGGTGCGGGTGCCCATACAGTAACCTGGAAATCTTTTATCTGCCTGTGCAGCTCTTTCACAGCCGTGCCGGCGGTAGTGACGTAAACACTGAGATGCTCAGCCACCAGAATGCAGATACTGCTGAGCACAGTGAATGATCTCGGGAGTGATGCAGAAAGCGCAGAAAGCGCCTGCTTAGCTGTGGTTCCTGCCTGGAAATGAAAGGTAAACGCTTTACCGTTAAGGCTTACCCGCACATTAGTCAGCGCGGACGCCACCCCGGAAACGCTGATGAAACTGCCGTTCACTGTGAACTGCAGCGTGGGTTGACCTTTTGCAATGACACGGCAGGGCCTGCCCAGCGCAGTGCTGATTTTACGTTCAGTTGGCAGCGGCCAGACGGTGATGTGCACACTGCCGTTATCGATATCCTGCTGCAATGTTCCCGGAACCGGCCAGCCTGGGTAGATTTTCACTGGTGCATTGACGATGCCGGGTAGCTGCCTGCCGCCAGGATAGACCACCTCTGCTATCCGACCCGCCAGGAAGCGGGCTACATCATCGCTACTGGCCATGTTAAAACGTCACCTTGAATGCCGTCAGCCGCCAGCCCATATCTGTCAGCTCCGTGCCACTGATGACATAACGATGTCCGGACTCATCCGTCACAAAATCCCCGGCATGGAGAGACACGCCTCTGAATGCAGGCATCAGCAAGCTCTGCCAGGCGCTGTGCGTCTCAGCCGGTAACCTGTTCGGGCTGCGCTCACCTGTGCGGCTCAGCAGAATACTGGCCGGCCAGCCAGACATAATAAGCTTCTCATTCGCTGCCGTGGTGCCACCGTAATCCTGAAGCCCGGCATCATTACCCGCCTGAGCGGTACGCCGGATACTGACAAGCCGCTCAGCTTTGACACACAGAATAGGCTGTAAGAGCGGCATGGCGGCCACATAGAAGGTTCCCTCACCCGACACCAGCAAATCGCCCGCTTTAAACCCTTCAGCATTAAAGATGCCAATACGGGTGGCCTGTCCGAACCGGGCTGCCCGCATATAACCGTAATCGGTGACGAAGGAGGCAGATATCTGCCGCAATGGTTGTGCTTCAAGCGGATTGAAAGGTGATGTTGCCCGGTAATGTCGCGCTATACCTCCCAGGCGTTTCGCGGCCTTTCCGTTACCCTGATTGACCTTTGCGGCCAGCTGATGTGCGTCCATGTCAGCACCGGGTCACAACTGATGTACCGTTGCCCAGCGACGGACCCGGCGGAATGCCCAGCAGCCCGCACAGCTGACGCCGCCACTGATTATAGAGACGTGTGCGGTCTGACACTTCTGACCGGTTGCGCTGCCAGACTGCAGCTTTATCTGTATCGAGATTATCTGCTGAACGAGTAATGCCTCGCTCAAGCTCAGCCAGAGTAATGAGGTAACCCGCAACAATGGCTTCCTCTTCAGGACGCAGCGTATTCAGGCGGTGCGTCAGGGTCTGAAAACGTCCTGAAGTAACCTGCGCGTAAGCACTGTCAGAGCGATCATCTGGCACTGTGTCACCCAATAATGAATAGCCCATATACCGGCGAGCTTCAGCGGCTTGTTGAAAGGTCAGCATGAATGGCTCCACGGAAAGTGTTATTTCGGAATCAGATTTTACCCATCAGCACCGCGGTATGTTCAGGTTTGATGTTCTGACAGCCCCATGCCGCGGCGATTTCATAGCGCACACGGCGGTACTGTTTGTACATTGAGACTTCGAATGACATGTTGGTGCGCGGATCGGTGATCATGATGCGGTCATCCGCCATGTCCCCCTCTTCCGGCAGCGCGGGAGCGCGTGTGGCCAGGATGATGGCGGAGCGGCTGAATGCAAAGTTAGCGGTAAATTTACTGAGCACCTTCAGCTCAGAGCCTTTAGTCAGTTTCTCACTCAGACCCGGAGCCAGGATAGTAATGCTGGTGCCAGCCTGAACACGATTGACGATGTACTTGTGGCTGCCCGCAATGATTACATCCCCAGACATAACGGCTTTTTCTGTCGCCTTCACGTTAAGGATGTTCTCACCGGGTTTGTGATCAGACTCAAGGATAAGCTTTTCACCCGGTACACTCTCTGATGAATGCAGTGCCACACCCGCCGACTCACGCAGGGTAAAGCCATGTAGCTCAAGAAGCGTTCCCTGCGCACGCAGCGCTGTCGTACCCGCTTCATTGGCTTTGGTCAGCTGTGCCATCGTACGTAATGCTGCACCAGCAGTCGTATTGATAACACACTGCAGATCGCTCAGCGGCGCGCCATTGTCAGTGAGGATTTTGCGCACCTGGGCCGTGTCGGTCAGGGTATCTGTGAACGGTGTTTTGTCCGCCTCACCCGCGGCACGGGACGCGCGGCGGAAAAGCTGGCCCAGATCAGCTTCAATCTCATTAACCAGTGTGCGCATCGCCTGAGTTACCTGGTCACGACGGATGCCGTGATAACCCGGACCGGATTTGATGCCCTTCTGCTGTTCGCCTTCCCAGCGGAACGGCACCATACGGGATTTCGTGATGGCCAGAGGCACATTACCAATATCCTGATCACCATCATCCGGCGGAAGCTGACCGGGTTTCACATCTTCAGCCTGTGAAGCAGGTGTCAGCGGAATGCGGATTGGCTGGTTCAGGGCTGCACGTTCAGCCGAAGCGTCCAGTGTGATGGACGGAATAAACCCGCAGAGTTCGCGGGACACGATGTCCAGCGACTGATACAGGTCGGGAATGAGTTGAGTCAGGGTATTAGCCATTCAGGGATATCCTGTTAATCGGTAATCTGTACACCCGCGCACGCTCTTTCGCTCTGCTCCTGAGGGCTGAGGGAATCAAACTGTTCGCGGGTAAGTATGTTGGGGTTGGTGATACCATTCCCCCCGACGGAACCGCCGCCTGATGCACCGGTGCCTTTGAGGATCTGGTCTTTATACGGGTAGTGCTCAACAAGAATGCTCAGTGCTTCATCGAAGCTGGCAGCTTCACCGGGTTTTACCGCACTGAAGATTTTGTTGCCTTCACGGTCGAACGCTGTGACGGCGTCACCGACCACCTGGAAGTTACTGCCAAACCGGGCCTCCACCAGGTCAGCCGGAATACTCATCTTTTCGGCGATGAATTTTGAACGGGCGAAACTCCCGCCAATTTTCTCCGCCGTAAGCTTCTGGCTCAGTTCGTCGCGTTCTTTGACGATCGGCGCATATTTCTCTTCCAGTGCACGAACGGCTTCCGTGCGGACCTTTTCGACTTCACCGGCATCCACCAGCGTTTTGTCTTCGAGGTTTTTAACAGTATCCAGCGCCGCCAGCGCCGCAGCCGGATCATCAATTCCTTCAAAGGTCTTAAGCAGTGTTTCCGCACTCTCTGCGCGCTCGCGGTGTGATTTCGCCTCACCATTCAGCCGTGAAATAGTCTGCAGCGTGCCGGGTGCATCAAACGCCACTTCTTTACCATCATCCTGCACGTATACAGGTTTGCTATCGTTTACGACCACCTGGCCGTTCTCATCGAGTTTCAGTTTCATAAGGTCATCCAACCGGGTAAGAGCCATCCGGCTCATGGCGCCATACTGCATCCGCAGCGTCTGGCAATAAAAAAGCCCATGCATATGCACGGGCCTTAAAACCATTAATCCGGCGCTGTCGTTGCCGGCCGTTCTGTCGCAGGAGGTAACATGGCCCGGATACGGGCCTGCTCGTCTGCCCAGCGGAGCTCACTGTTGATGAGGCCGCGGCGCTGTATCTCGTTAAACAGCGTCTCATCAGACAGCGCCCGGCTTCTATACATGCCTACCAAGAAATCGGTTGAGGCTTCTGCCAGCGTAGTGGCACCAAAGTCACTGAAAATAGTGACGTTCCCGCCATCGGGTTCCCCTGTCCATTCCGCCAGATATTGCAGTGCCAGCCGGGCTGCATCGGTTAGGTCACACACCATACGCTGCAGGGCACTGGTACTCGCCTCGTTATCGCTCAACGTCTGCACAACAGTACGGTGCCCGGGTTTAATCACCAGCAGCTCCGCTCCGATCTGACGCATCTTCTCTTCAAGGTCGATGATGTCTGTACGCCCGGCCTCGATGGCTTTGCCGCTGTGCTCAACGTAACGCAGGTCTGCCTCATCTTCTTCAGACATGATGGCCGATGCCGCACCTACCGAGATGGGACCGTCGCCCAGCTTCTTACCGAACAGCACCGGTACGCGGGCGACATGCAGGATGGTCTGCTGGTCACTGCGCGACTGCCAGTGTTCGACGTTGAGCCATGCGAGTTCCGCCAGCGGCGGCCGGCCATTCATAAAGCCACGCTTGTCGCCATAGACGGGGACGAAAGTGATTTTGTTAAGGCTGGTGGTGCCTTGGTCGTGCAGCTGCCACTCCAGTACCCCGCTCGTTTCATTGAGCTTTTCTCGATAAACACGCCAGCGGCCGGGATTCAGAACCCTGACCTGCTCAATGTTTTTCACAACAAACTCATTCTGCGGGTCACGCTCACTGACTGTCTCAACAAAGCGCAGCATGGTGAACGTTTCCTGTCCGTTAACCCGTTCGGAGTCATAATCCAGCAGGCTGGTGGCATTCACCCTAGCGAAATAAGGCCGCAATCCGCGCTGACGCTCTTCAGCCAGGGAGAGCTGTTTATCCGCAGGTGGATGCTCGACAAGGATGCCGCAGAGTCCGTAGGCCATCGCCTCTTCAAAGGTGTCAGCCAGAAAGGAATGCAGATTGGTGCCCTGCAGGTCAACATCCCCTAACATCTCCCTGATGCGTACAGGCACAGTTTCTTCATTCCAGGTCACCGGACGGGAAAAAGGTTTGCCGCTCAGTACCTCGACCGTACGGGAAAAAGCCGGAAACAGCGTCGCCACCGACAGCCGGTTCTGGTAAAACGCCTCTTCTTCACTGGGCCATTTCGGCAGATAGGTTTTGCCTGCCTGACGCATTGCCGCCGTGCCGCCCAGCAGGGCGCTGATCATCGGCCAGCAGCCTGCCATCGACTCGATTTTTGGCGATCGCTTGCGGACGTCGTTGCTCATAATGATTTTCTGTCAGGCAGAGAATGGACGGACTGTTGTGCCTTTCGGCTGGAACAGTTCGGTGATGGCCCAGACCAGCGCATCTAGGCGATCCGGTGATTTCTTCGCGGTGGCTGGCACGTATTCCAGCAGCTGGTTCTCCAGCGGGTAAAGGTTGCCGCGGTGCGCCACCCGGCCCTGTTCATACAGCGCTGAGATGGGTTCTGCGCGAGCAAATTTGCCCTTACTGGCATGCACACGAATGATGCGACTGCGGAAGCCTGCATTACGCAGCGTATCCTCCGCCATGTCACCGCCCTGATTGGTTTCAATGACAATGGCTTCAGCATGGTGCTCTTCATACGCCTGTATGGCCCGCTTAGCCCAGCCGTTCGGCGAGTACTTCCCGGAGTAATCTGCATCAGCGGAGAACAGCCGGTCATTACCACGTCCGTAACTGCTCGCCACAACAATACCGGTTTCGTCACTCTCTTCGCTGTTGGTGGCCTGCGGGTCAATGGCGACAACCGTTCGCGACGGCTGAAGGGTAATATCCAGCGCACGTGCACCAGACACCATGGCTTCGGTCCACAGCGCGCCTTCGGCATTGAACCGCCGGGGGCGCTGCATGTACTGGGCTTCAGCGGTGCGCCGGTGTGAAAACAGAGAAACACGATGCGACTCGTTGTGCTTGTATGGCCACAGCCAGCCGTCAGGCAGACCATGTTCGATGGGGATTGCGTGCGAGTTTTCCGGGTACAGCGCTGAATACTGATGGCTGTTATCAATCAGCACCGGCAGATTCAGGTGATGCCACTGTTCGCCACTGCCACCGCGAAGCAGGTAACCGCTCAAATCGTGGTAATGAATGCGCTGCATGATGACCACGATGGGCGTGGTTTCAATGGCAAGTCGTGAGCGAATGGTTTCATTGAAGCGGGTGTTGACCCCGTCACGAATAACTTCACTGTAGGCATCGTCGGGTTTTACTGCATCGTCCAGTATCAGACAGTTATGGACTAGCACCTTACCATTCGAAAGAATAAAATTATGATTGGACCTAACTGATAAGCAATAGGTTTTACTAACATGACCGACTCTGCGAATGAACAATGGGCTCCTGCCAATGGATATGAGGGGATTTACGAAGTCAGCACTTATGGTCGCGTCCGCAGCCTGGACAGGCTGATAGTTTCCGTCACCGGTCAGAAGTACATGCTTCCAGGAGTTATGCTTAAACTTCAACTCGACAAAAGGGGATACTATTGGGTGAGTTTTTCCCTTCACAGTAGAATCAAACGCAAGTACGTTCATCAACTCGTTCTTGACACCTTCGTACGCCCAAAAAGACCTGGAGAGGAAGGTCGCCACCTTAATGGCTGCCCGACCGATAACAGACTTAATAATCTTGCCTGGGGTACTAAAGCTGAGAACATCGCGGATGCAAAAGCTCATGGAACCTTTCCGGTTCTTGAGCGACGCCCGGGAGCCAAGCTTACTCGGGCTCAGGTACGTGCAATCTTTACAAGCAACGAATCTTCTTCTGTTCTTGCACGCCAAAACGGAGTTGGGATAGGGGTAGTCAGACAAATCAAACTTCGAGAAACCTGGGCAGCCGTCACTGAGGGGCTGACTCCCGGCAGATACAAGCGTCGAGGAACATGGTTCGGTCTGATTGGTGATGAGGCACTTTTCGACAACACCCGGCCAAGAGTTGAAACGGCCAAATTGCTCGGAGTGACCGTCATTCAATTGAAAAATATGCGGCGAACACGCCGGAAGCAGATCGCGGCTGGTAAGTAAATCGGCACGAACATACCCCCTGTTTGTATAGATGCGATGATCTGGAGTGCATTTGAAAACAGTACCATCGGATAAACCCACTTCAACTATCTCGTTAGCTGGATTTGCCCACCAGCCAACGATTGGTTGCAACTCAACATTGCCTGTTTCAACGTTGCATGACCAAATGTTGACATCAGATCGAGACTCAACAAGTTCTTCGATCCGTCGGGGTCCGCGTTCTGTTTCAATAAGCGTTCCGGCAGGAAAACAGCCCTGCCAGCCCGGCTCCATGTGTCCGGCACGGAAGCCGGTGACCTGCCCTGCAGCGGATGAGGCATAGACCCCGCCGCCGTATTCGGTCCACCACATGGCTTTACTGTCGGCATCATCGCGCAGCGCCATCGGCCACATGGCCTGAAAAGCGGCAGACTTCACGATGCTGCGCGTGGTTGACGAGTTCAGTAAGGCCAGGTTGTGGGAATAGGACAGGTGCATGAAGCGGGCGCGGCGGTTCAGCGCCAGCCCGCGGCCCATCATGTTGATGGTGGCCAGTTCCGTCTTGGTGTAGCCCGGGGGCACATTGATGATCAGTCGCCGGATATCGCCATCAATCACCCGGTCAAGCGTCTTCTGAATAACCTGATGATGTGGCGCGACAATCATCTTGCTGCCGGTGCGCTGCTTAAAGAAGTAGCGGGTAAAATAGAGCCCGTCCTCTTCACACTCTATACGGCGTGCAGCGGTTTTAAAGTCAGCAGTCGTCATACTCCAGCATTTCCCGGCGCGCCTGCCGGTATTCCTCGCGTGAAAGCAGCGCAACCTCAAGCGGGCCGCCGTCTTTGCCTGTCAGTGATGTCGTAGCCTGCTCGCGGAATGCCTGCACAGTAATGTGTTTGCCTAGCAGCTCCAGGTTTCTGACTTTGTCTGGCCACTTAATCTTTTTGAGGATGTTTTCCGTGGTGGTTTCGTCGAAGTTAGTAATCGTGGTAAGGATGTCTAGCCCACTCACAGTAGTGCGCCATACTTTTGGCCATTCGTTAACCATCTTCAGGCGACCGTCATCGTTAATGATATCGAGCACGTCCATTTCGTCTATATCAACCAGACGGTGCAGGACGTAATCTGCGTTGACCTCTAGCCTTTCGTTGCGCTGTGATTTAAGGTCAATGATGCGTTGCGCAATGTCTGGTTTTGTTAGGTTTTCACTGCCAATCTTACGGGCGGTGTTATCGCTATACCCCGCCCGAATGGCCGCTTGCGTGGCGTTCAAATCGATGAGGTACTCGCGACAGAACATTTCTTGTTTGTCGGTGAGCGCCATATTTACTCCAATAAAAAACCGCCCGTAGGCGGTCTATTAATTTTTGTAGTTTTTGCGATGTTCTTTGCATACATCAATAACTGTCGAGATCGACTTGCCGGGGTATGGTGAAATCCTAACCTCAGTCGGGAAGCCGCGATTTTTCGGAGGCATTAAATGATCGATAGAGATGTTATCTAATTTGGTCCATACGGGGATGCTCAGCCCATCTTTCTGGATGCGAGCATCAATGTATGCCATGGCAAAAACCAATTCGCCCGTTTCGTCCTCAATGATCTCGTACCTGAAAAAATCATCATCATCGTTGTTGATATAGATAGTTTTAGCAACTGTATAGCACGTCATCACAACCTCCTTTTCATAAATGGAGGTCACACATTAGCTCTAAGAATATTCTTAGTGAAGAGAAATTTATAGTTCCAGCTTCACATCGTGGCTAACCGTTATCCCTTGCCTGAGAGATTCATCATCAGGCGCACTCGCAAATGCGCCTTGTGATGCTCACTTATTGGCTATGAGGTTTCCAGGATATGATGCCAACTCTGAAAGATGCTCTTTCATTAGACAAAACCACTCTCCATGCGCTCTGAACCCACCATACTTCTGGTGCAATTCAGTTTCCAAATCCCTCTGCGCCGGTATCTTTGCGATCATCTTCAGAGATGATCCGCTCATCCGAGAAATTTCACTCACTCGCTTGTCAACACGAGTACTGAATCCGATTTTCGTAAGGCCACTATCTTCCGCATGCAAAACATAAACATGGGGCTTACCATCCGCCCTCTGCTTATTTATAGACATCATGTCATGCATAAATCCGTGCCTAAGTAAGGCATCAAAGAAATGGGAATTAACACAGCCCGCCGCTTTCAGCTCATCGCCCATCTTCTGAATTTCAGCTAGAACTTCCATCTCACCGGCCTGAGTTCGTAAATACTCCGAATAAAGACGACCAATTCTTGATGCTCTCTCAATAAAGTTATTCATCGCGATTACCTTTTAGTGAATAAGCCTCGTTGCCCAGATAACCGCCCACAGAGAAGCCGCCGCTTATAACGGTTATCTCCGAAGCTGATTCCTGAAAGGCTCTGTGTTGTGTAAAGCGCCGGGCATGGCGCGCGTGATTTTAACTGAGGACAAAAAAAGCCCCGCTTATGCGAGGCTCCGTTACTTCAGGCATTGCTCTCTGATGTACTGCTGCAAACCGACTATCTGCTTTCCGGCAACTTCGATTCGCTCTCTGAGGGTGTAATAATCCCGCTAAGCGGCATCAGTAAGTCGGGCGCTGGCTGTATCATCCATACAGGGGGTACCGGTTGTGGATTGCTTCCCACAGTTGGCGTTGAGCTGCAATCGGCGCCTGCCAGAAGCAACATCATGCAGCCGATCGCTAGTCGATTTTATTCAACTATCGCCACTGTAATGAAGCGAACAAACAAATGCGTCTTTTGGAGCTTACTTGATAGTCGCGGAAAATCACTTTTTGCTGAACTCAACACTGGCTGTGGTGCAATCCAGCATGGCAAAGTATTCGTCGGTTGCTGACTGACCGCTACGCTGAATGAAAGGTACTAACCAGATATCGTTCCCAAATGTCATCTGGTCATAGTCGATCAGAATTCCGTTCTTTTCAGCTGCGTCCTGAACGTCAGCGAAATTTTTCCACTCTGCCTGAGCTCCGGTTTTAGCCCTTATCACTTTAGCTATGATTATCTGATTATCATAGTGCCGACAGGCTTCAGCCTGTGCAGCATCAACTTTTGAAGGCCTCCTTGATACTATTAAAAGAATCATTACAGCCAGTGCGAGTACTGCCAGAGCTGTAATGATGATAGCTAGAATTTTAACAAACCGTTTCATGTGATCCTCATCCATAAAGCTCAGGGTCAGGATCTTACCCGATGAGCCATGTGCTGATCACGCTGCTTTGCCTTACAGCAACCGGAGTATGTTCACTTTTGCCGTTCCCGTTCGATTTGCCGGATGGCGGCCTTGTCACGGTTACACTGTTCAACAACGCTAAGCAATCGTTCATTTAACTCCAGACTCTCTCCCCAGGTAAGCGGCTCTGGAATAGGCGGCACTTCGCAGTCAGCCAGCAGACTTACCGGTATCGGCACTGGCGGAACCGGAACGTAATGTGTCTCTGTGCGCGCGCAGCTGGTCAGCAGCATGATGAGGAACAGGTTCAGAGGCACAGCTGTTACTTTTGACCAGCTTCCGGATAACCACCATCCTGCGTTCGCTTTCTGCATTACTGGCCTGATTATCATTGTGCGTTGCCCGGGCGATGTCGTTGAAGAGTGCTGTAGCCTTCAGGACGTTAATCGTCATCACCTCAGCTGAGGTCTTTTCCTGCGCCAGTTGCCTGTTCTGTCTGTTGAGCCGGGCATTAGAAATGGACTGAAGCTTAATCGTGACACCCAGTCCTGTAGCCAGGACAAGCAGCAGCCCTATCACAACGGCATCCCACTTAATTCTGTTTAAGGTCATCGCCGTTCTCCGCCAGACATAGTGCACGCTCAGTTTCGCGGCGGTTCATCAGCCCTTTCCATTTCCTGCCACCCGCAAAGACCCAGCGGCGCAGTTCATTGCACGCGCCTGTTTTATCGCCTGCGTTAAGTTTTTTCAGAAGCGAAGACCGGAAAAAAGCGTCAGTACCGGTGTTATAGGCAAAGCTGTAGAGTGCGGCGCGCTGGTAATCGCTGAGGGGGACCATGACAAGACTGTCAACGACGGCCTGAACGGGTTTCAGGTCTGCGCGCAGCAGACTGTCGCATTCCTGGTCGGTATAGGTTTTGTTACTGACAATATCGGGGCCGGTGTGACCATCACACACGGTGAGCACACCGGCAACATCCCGATACGCAACGTAGCGGCGCCCTTCCAGACCATCCGGACCGCCCAGCAGCGTAATGGCCAGAGTCAGGGCACCCGCACCGGCGGCAGCCAGAAGTCTGTTACGCAGTGCGGCGGAGATAGCCATGATTCAGCGCAGTTCTTCCTGGCAGGCGCAGCGCAGTGCCCTGATTTCTGCCAGCGTCGCCTTGCGCCGGTAATACCAGTTAATAATGCAGGTTATGGTCGCAAGGCTGATACCGGCCAGAACGCCGACGGCGCTCCATTCTTCTGGGCTGAAAAAGGTCAGTGCACCATGGACAACTTCGCCCGCGGATACGCCGTAAGCGATGCCGGTTGTGAGTTTGCTCATCTTGGTTTGCCGCGCAGAGTATGGAGGAATGAAACCTGAGCTGGAGGGTGAACGGGGTGCAGTGACGGCACATCCGGCCATAAAAAAAGCCCTGACAAAGATGACAGGGCTGAATAAAAAATCTCTCGAGGGTCATTTACCCATCGTTGAAGCCAAAATAACACAAAAAATGGGAAAGTAAATAGTTTACGATAACATCGCTATATAAATTATCGCTCGCTATTTAGTAATGCGCGATAACGCCTTCTCTGCCCAGGATTCTTCCCGGTGCAACTCGGCAATCAGAAACTCGTGCAGCTGCTTCACACTTTTGTGCCAAGTATCCAGCGTAATGGCGTCCGTGACCTGACACACTGCCCGGTAGACGACAGCAGACGTGATACGCTCAATGCCCCGCCCGGAACACCGCTTACAGGGCTGATACACCGGCACGCCCTGAAAGCGTGTCATCATGCGGTTAACCGATACCCCGCGCCCTTTGCAGTCTTTGCAGGCAGCGCGCACGACACCTTTCCCTCCGCATTTGCTGCAGCATTTTCCATTGCGCAGGCCAGAGCCGTGACAGGCATGGCAGGATGATTCAGTATCCGGGCTGCGCGCATAATCGAGAAAGGCGTAACCCGCGATAACCGTGATGATGGCCTGGCGCTCCTTCTCAGGCAGTTTATTGAGTGCCGGATACTGAGCTGACACCCTCAGACCAATAGTTGTCAGCAGGCGTATGGCGCGGTCTCTGTCAGCATGACTGAGCTGCATTTTTCCAAAAAAGGCAGCATAACCAAGTGGAGCGCGTTTCTGCGTCATTCCCAGGGCCGCCATCACATCGCTCCCGGTCATGTCATCAGGTGAACGGGAGGACTGGCGTGTGAAAGGCGAAACGGAGCGCGGACTGTGATACTTAACAACACTTTCAAGTTTCATGGTAGTGACTCTGTGCCGGTAAGAACGTTACCGGCACTATGAGTCGGTCAGGATTCATTTTTCTGAATGACGGCAGGCACGATTTGCAGAGTGAAAAATGAATTTCTGAATATATTTTTCTTTGGGCACTTCATGCCGACCCTTTTGCGTCACCCGGCACCAGAGTTCAATCATCGCTTCACCGGAATGGTGACGGGGGCTTGCGCCTTTCTTCCAGCCGATTAGCGTGGAAGCAACCACATCCAGTTCGTCCGCGATATCCTGCAGTGAGTAACCGGCACGACTCAGGTCAGTGAGTATCCGGAACCAGTCGTATTTATGTATATTGATGACAGGCACGTGACTTCCTCTGCTGTTACAGCCTGAGTAAATCTTTGAGATTTCTGATGCCAAGTTTATTGGCGCAGTTTTTCCGGTGCTGATAGAGCGTTCTGGTTTCGATTCCGAGCTTTGATGAATGCTGTCCGGCATCAACACCATTCAGAAAGCCATCAATAACGGCCAGTTCACGCTGTGAAATTTTACAGATTTCACTCAGTGAGCGCGTCCGGTTCAGATAGCGGTCGAGCACGAAGGTGATGTAAGGAATGGGGGCAGAAATATCCAGCACATACTCCATGTTACACACACGATTAAGAAGCCCCCTTTTGCGACTATTAAGCAGAGCATGCCCGTCAGTGAAGACCAGAACATTACCATTCGTTTTTCGCAGTAATGTCAGAAAGGAACTGAACCAGCACGGAAAAAAATCATCACATCCCAGACACAGAAAAGCGAGATGAAAATATCCAGAATATCTGTTTGATGTATTTATACGAAATTGTTGAAAATCTTTGCACGATAATACAGACAAATGTCTTTTGCTGCATTCGGTGTCGATAAGACTGAATAAACCATAATGTAAAATATTATTGTCCCCAATGACGACAACTCGGCAATCTTTGCTTTTCATATCCTGCTTCCGTCTCTTGCAGCTCAGGCCAAAGGTAATAAAACACGCTTTCTATAGCGTACATTATTACTACTAACATCCGGAATGACATTCAATGCAATCGTTTGGCCCAACAGAAATGTTACCTGAGAGATCATCGCCAACACTATGAATGTAAAAGTTTAAAATTCAAATAAGATTATTATTAGGACTAACTTTCAGACTCTGGTTAGCACCCACTCCTAGTTGAAATAAACGTCAGGAAGTCAGCAATGAAACAGGGGTTTTCTGTTTTCAATCAGATTAATCCACCCCATTTTATTCAGATACTACATCACATCGATAATTGATAAATTTATTTAAACTGTACGTGGAGATATTTATGCCCGGAACCATACATTGCCAATTTAAGAAGCATAAACAGGGGTATTTCAATTAATATAACTTTACCCTGCGCGCCGTAAAATCCCGCCCCTTAGGGCTGGGAGGATGTCAGGCGCAATTTGATAAGATGACATTCAGGGGAAAGTCGACGAGCCGCCAAATTCCAGATAGATTTTTGCAAGATTTGTGAACTGAGCATAGCGATTTTCATCCAGTGCTGACTCAGCCTCGCGTCGAAACCCCTGTGCATTAAGCCAGTCCGAAACAGGCACAGCGCCCTGACGGTAATGCACTTCATTTAGCCGTTCTGATTGCCGAGCCAGCGCAAGTTTTTCCTTGAGCCGGGTCTCCTGAGCAAGAAGCCGATTACGCTGGGAGAGTTCGTCTTCAATACTGCTCATCGCTTTATAAAGCGACTGTTTGAATTCCAGCAGTCGTTGCTCATAGTCTTTGCGGGCAATCTTCACATCCAACCTCCGCTGTCGCCACTCCAGAAACGGCAGCGTCAGGCTGGCGGACAGGGTGCCTGCAGGATTTTGAAGTAGTGCAAGTAGCGAACCGCTGCCTGTACCAGGCGAACTGGTCAGATTCAATGTGGGGTAATATTCGGTGCGCTTTACGTCAACGTTCGCGAGCGCCTGACGCAGTTTCCATTCTTTCGCGCTGATATCGGGGCGATGCCTTAACACGCTGGCCGGAATATTCGCTTTAACCTGCGGCATTGGCCCTTTCGGCAACGACGCTGGTTCTACCACTGGCCGGCCCGGTGCAGTATTGAGCAATACCGCCTGCTGATTAAGTGCCTGCATACGCTCATGTTGCAGATCAGTGAGTTGGTTTTCCTGCACCAGAAGACTCTGTCGGGCACTCAGCACATCCAGTGATGAAACGCTTCCCGCACGGTAGCGGACTTTCGCCAGTCGTAACGTCTCTTTTGCGCTGCTGATGCTTTGCTGAAGAGCCGTTATCTGCTGGTTGATAAAACCGATACGCCAGTAATTATTACTGGCTTCTGAGAGCAGTGTTAACCGTGCAAAACGTAAATCATCCTCTGTAGCCTGCGTGGCCCACGCAGCAATATCATGATGACGGGCGACTTTTCCCCAGAGATCCAGTTCATAACTGGTGCTTAGGCTGGAAGTAATGTTTTTCACATTCGGTTGGTTGCCGCTCATGCTCAGTGAACCAGTTAGCCCCGGATCGCTGGCGATATTAACCATCTTCTCCTTAAGCCTGACCCGGTAGAGTTGCAGTATGGCTGAAGCCACATTGGTATTGCTTGCCATGACCTGACGCAGCCAGCTATCGAGTTGGGGATCGTTAAACGTTCTCCAGTCAAAAGGTGCCGGATCTCCTGTGAAATCACCCTTGTACCAACTTGCGGGATATTCCACCACGGGCGGGTGATACTCACTTTTCAGCTTATGCGTGCAACTGGTAGTGAGTGCAACAGCAAGGCACAAAGCCAGAGAAGATATAATTTTCATCAGTTACTGACTGGCCAGTGAAGCGACCGGATTCATCCTTGCCGCCTTGCGGGCAGGAAGGTAACCAAAAACCATGCCGATTAATGTTGAACATAAAAATGCAGCGGCAGCGGCCTGCCATGAATAAATAGCGGTATATATATCGCCTGCCAGCACCGTTAACAGTGGGTCAGCTAAATACGACAGCGCAATACCCAGTGCACCACCAATCAGGCACACCATTAAGGCCTCGATCATAAACTGCTGCAGGATATCGTTACGACGCGCTCCCACCGCCATGCGCACGCCAATTTCATGGGTTCGCTCGGTAACAGAAACCAACATGATATTCATCACACCGATACTGCCGGTCAACAGTGAAATACAAGCAACCATCAGAATCAGAATGCTGAAAATCTGCGAAGTGTGCTCGATAGATTTTTTTAATTGCTCGGAGTCAAAGATCTCGAAGTCTTTTACGCCATGGCGTTGAGTCAATAGCTCGGCGATTGAACTGATAGCCGCCTCATTTGCCACATCATCTTTCAGGCGGACACTGATGCTATCAAGGACCGATTTGCCTGCCATGCGGTACATCACCGTACTATAGGGCATCCACACGTTAATAGTTTTCGGGGAATAGCTCCAGTTGTTGTTTTGAACTATACCCACTACTCTCGCAGGTACGGAGCCGAGGAAGACAATCTGTCCAAGCGCCTGTAAACCGTACTCATCAAACAACGCCTTACGGGCATTCTCATCAATGATAACTTCCTGCAGAGCGTTACGATCGTCTGTGAAAGTTGCACCCTGCAAAATATGAATACCATTTACGTGGAAATGATCACGTCCGACTCCTTTGACAGAAGCGGTTGCAGATTTCCCGAGAAAACGGATGTTATCTGAGACAGAGACCTCCGGACTCACGCTATCGATAAATCCCTGTGTCATCAGCGCATCAGCGTCTGCCAGAACCAACGTTTGACTACTTTCAGTATTGTCGTCGAAGGGATCGCCCCCGGAATAAATATTTACTACATTAGTTCCAAGGTCCTTAATTTCATCCAGCGACTTCTGCTTCGCGCCTTCGCCAAGCGCTACTACTGACACCACGGAAGCGATGCCAAAAATAATGCCTGTCATGGTTAATGCCGTTCGTAAACGATGTCCGTTCATCGCTTTAAGTGCCATACGCATTGATTCCAGCGCTCGGTCGAGCAAGTTATTCCAGCGGTTTGGTCGGGTTCTGATAGTGGGCGGGGACGGTAGAGTGTCGGTGGTAATTATGCGACTGCCGCTGTCGGCAATAATTTCTCCATCACTCAGTTCAATAATGCGTCGGGCATGCTGCGCCACTTTAAGGTCGTGGGTAACGATTACTACGGTATGGCCGAGTTTATTTAACTCGGTCAGGATAGCCATCACTTCCAGTCCGGACCGGGAATCAAGTGCCCCTGTCGGTTCATCGGCAAGAATGACCTCTCCGCCATTTATCAGCGCACGGGCGATACTTACGCGCTGCTGCTGACCACCTGATAGTTCGCCGGGCTTATGGTGCTCACGGCCTTTCAGTCCCAGTTTCTCCAGCAGTGTAGCTGCCAATAACCGGCGCTGGTCACGCCTGCTATTGGCATAAATCGCGGGGATTTCAACATTGTCCAATGCGCTCAGATCCGGCATCAGGTGGTAGCGCTGGAAAATAAAGCCGATGTGCTCCCTCCGGACTTTTGCGAGCTCATCCGGAGTCAACCGGGCAACGTTTTGCCCGCTGATGAAATAATCTCCGCTATCGGGTACGTCAAGACACCCCATTATATTCAATAGCGTCGATTTACCAGACCCTGACGCACCGATTATCGCCACCAACTCACCTGCTGCGATGTTCAGGTTCACCGCTTTCAGGACCGACAATACCTGACCATTGGTGCTGTAGGTCCGACTGATATTCTTCAGTTCAATGATATTTCTCATAGTGCTGGTCCTTCTCCGGACACGGTATCGCCGGGTTGCGTCAGCACCACAATGTCCCCGGCACTTAATCCCTCAAGAATCTGAACATCTGTGCTGTTTGTAATTCCTGTTTTAACTGCACGGCTTTCCAGCTTGTCGTTCTGAGTCAGCACCTGCACCTGATGTGCATTTCCATCAACTGTATAAACAGCCTGTCTAGGCAGCAGCAGCGTATTTTTAGCTTCGGAAATAATCAGCGAGACTTCCGCATTCATTCCAATACGAAGCCGGTTATCTGGATTGGGCACTTCAAGCAGCGCATTGTAGTAAACGGAACCATTATGGGAGGCTGATCCGGAAGAAGAATTCCTGTCAGAAGAACCGTCTTTCATCAGTGATTCCGGGGCGAGTTCAATGTTTTTGAGTGTTGCTTCGTAATGTTTGTCTGGTTCAGAGAAAATTGTGAAATATGCTGTCTGTCCTGATATGACACGAGTTATGTCGGCCTCAGAAATTTTCACATTAACCGTCATGACGTCGAGTTGTGCCAGTTTGATAATCGTTGGCGTGCTCTGGCTGGAGTTAACCGTCTGTCCCTCTAAGGTAACTAATGCGATAACAGTGCCATTCATTGGCGCAAGCACGCGGGTATAACCGAGGCTGACCTTTTTATTATCTACGTCGATTTGCGCCTTCAGGAGCTGTGCATTATGTGACATTAGCTCCGAACGACAGGTTATAAGCTCCTCTTCTGCAGTTTCAAAATCCTGACGTGAGCTGGCATGTTCCTTCAGCATCGCCTTTTGACGTTTAAAACGCAGTTCGGCACGTTTTAGTTTTGCCTGTGAAGCCTGCAGACTGGCTTTTGCTTCCTCAAGCATAGCTTCAGCATTACGTAAATCATTACGCTGCTGCACATCATCAATGCTCGCAATCAATTGCCCTTTGACAACGTAATCACCCTGCTTAACATAAAGTGACTTAACCTGTCCTGATGCCTGAGCGCCAACGTCAACGCGCCTGATGGCGTCAATCTGGCCGGTAGCCAGAACTGAGTTTTCAATGTTACCGATTCGCACAGCATCCGTAATATATTCCTGAACCGGTTGATGACTAATGAGATGTAGTAATAAGGCAGCAATTATGATGCTCATCACCACACAAATGGTCAGGCCGCGGCTTAAAAGAGGTTTCGATGACATCGGACAGGTTTTCCATGATGATATTGAGCTGGGATCTCATACATCATTATCTCCCGGGAGGGATTCAGTATTCCGAATTACTTTTCAATATGTCGTTAAAAAGCAAGCCCTTAACTTAACCAGTCAGAATTTACATATAAAAAATACGTTAAATTAATGATTTTATTAAGTAAATTCTGAATTTGAAATACGTTTGCGATTTAGATTCACAACTTCAAACATTGGTTAGAACAGTGTTTTTATGAGGGCTTAATTAGCTATCACTTAATGCCTGAAATTTTTACATCCATCTTAACAAACCAGACGCCGTTCTAAACAACAGTTCAATTAATGGCAATGAGGACACATATCTTACATTGGAATGTGATCAATAGCAGATTCAAAAAAACAACTCTTATTGGTAACTTATTCATTTTTCTGATTATTGATGATGTCCGAAAGACTTTATATCAGATAATAAAGTCAGATATTCGCTCATTGCGGACTTTGTGAAGCTGACACGTAAAGTAAAAGCGCGCAGATAACTGCTAGGTATTTGTCAGCAAGGTGAAATTCGGAGTAATTACTTCAGTCGCTCCTCCGGCGTTCGCCATTTCAGAAGGCGTTGCAGTGCAGTTTCACCCTGCATTAATTCTCTGGCAGCTCTGAGGCGTTCTCTCAATTGCTCCTGAAGTGCAGCCTCACAACCTTCAATGTCTTTTTCAGCATCCCTGAAAAATTGCCCGATACGGATATCTTCTGCCCATTTAGCCATGATGACCTGCAGTTCATTCACACTGGATTTATATGCCTCTTCTTGCTTACGGATAGCCTCACGTCTTTTATACTCGACTATCTGCTGCTCCATCCGCAGACGATTGGCTTCAGTGCGTTCCTTTTGTGCCTGAACCTCCTTTTTCAGAACAGGCAGAGCGGCTAGAGCCGCTTTAATGATTTTCGGTATCTGGCTTATCAGGTTGCAGGTTTTAGTTTGAGAGAAAACCTGGTGCCAGCCTTCGGACTCATAAGGTGAGTAGAGCTGCAGCCTGAATCGGCCACTCGGTATATGCCGCCGACTGTAATAGCCCAGATGGGCTGAATTTTTACCACGGGACCAGTTGATCATCTTTTCATCCCGTACATAACGACCCTTAACCTGTTTGGTCGGCACCTCTTCCGTCATCTCTACCAGCGAGAACCCAACACTTACGCCTTCTGCACTGATGATGCTGGGGCATGAGGGCCTCCACAGCGCCGGGTAAAGATAATTGCAGGTTCCGTGTTCAGCGAAAGTGATGTCTCTTCTTCGAAAGCAATCTCCCCGTTCAGCCAGCCTTACCAGGAACCCACTTCTCTCAGCTGCTGCAAAAAATTTCAGCATGAAAGCTTCAGCAATATTCAGGCCTGTATCTGACGTATTCATGTCCAGAAGTTTGCGTTTAGTGGGTTTGTAATACCCCAGCTCAGTGATAGATGATTTCAGCAAAATCTCTTTGCTGGCAAAAAACAGCTTCGCGCCCTGAGCTGGATGTGATGATGACTTCGCCCTGCGCTTTAGAGCGGGTTTATAACTACCTGATGCCTGCTGCTGGTTCACAACAGGTAATTGCGGCGTCACTACTTCCTGAACGTCAATACTGTCACGTATGTGTGTTTTTAGAGGAGGCAAAGGGGGAATGGCTGGTGGATTGCCTTTCGCTACCGCACGCCAGTAACCGTCTAAGGGCCTGGGGATTTGGAGTTCGACACATCTGGCAATAAGTGCCTGCTCGCTGATCCTGAGGTCAGCCGCTAAGACGTCCGCTGGCTTTGCCCAGACTAGCAAATAAAGAGACTGCCTATTCTCAAACAATTCCTCTAAAGTTCCCATTTTTAAATGCCATTAACTAATTAATCATGTTTTAGTCGTGCTTGAAGACACCTAAGCATTAGAAAAACGTCACAAAATCAACGTTTCTGTAAAAAGATAAAAACAACATTTGCTATCGTATTGATTTATCATTATTTTTACATTAACTTAATCAGTAAGATACCCTCTTTAACAAAATCCAGTCAGGATGCAAACATGGTAAATAATTACAGCCCTGAATCAGAGAGAAAATTTGCTGATCACTTAATAACTCTAGGTTACCCTGAAGAATCAATAATTTATGAGCCAGCACTTCATACAGTAGACGGAAAAATAAAATATAGACCTGATTTTGCCATAATAGATCCTCAGAAAAAAGAATACCTAGCAATAATTGATATAAAAAATGAAAAGTTCTTTAGTACTGACAAGGCGAAAGAACAATTTACTTATTACAAAAACCTCCTGAAAAAAGAAAAAATCTTATTTTTCTTTGTGTCACCCAATGAAATCCCAAATGCAATAAATCCATATTATTTATATTTTTTTGATGAATCGGGAAGACTGGTAAAGTCTGATTTTAGTTTCTTCCCTACCTTTAAAACCCTAATTGTGGAAGATGCAGCAGTAAGAAAAAATGAGGTACGCAAAAATAAATCTGATGCACTGGAGCGGTTTCAGATGCTGTGCTGGCTTCTATCAGCTACTTTATTAATAATCGTTGCATCAGATGTAGCCTGCGCTTATTTTGGTTTCACACTACTTAATACAGAAAGGATGGCATTATTAGGTGCTGGCGCTGCGTTTATTATACTTCCATACTCACAGAAATTTAAAGCGTTAGGAATTGAATGGGAAATGTTAATCATTCAAGACAAAAAAGCGAATGAAGATTAAACTCAACATTGTATTTGCATAATTTTTAACAATCAACTAATTACTTTCCCATTATTATATACTCAGGCAATGAAGATGATAATTGCGCTAAACCCACTTTAGATTAACGCAAATGCCTTTACGATACATGAGCGACAAACTCATAGAGACAAGAACATATGAGGAGCCGGAAGCTTTGCCCCATAGCGTAGATAAACCGGGGACAAACCTGCCAGTCTGCAGGCTCGACGTTGCGGCAGACCGGATGCCTCGCACATGACTTCCACGGCTTCCCGCTTCAGGTCTGTCGTCAGAACTTTCGGCCCAACGCTACCTGTAATGCTTCCTTATCCACCATAGCTTCTGCTAGCAACTTCTTGAGACAGGTGTTCTTTTCTTCAAGCGAGTTAATGCGTTTTACTTCGGGGACTTCCATACCGCCAAATTTCTTGCGCCAGGTGTAGAGGGTAGCATCCGAAATAGCATGATTACGGCAGAGCTCACGGTCATAAACACCGGCTTAAGCCTTGCGGAGGATACTGATGATTTATTCGTCGGAAAATCGCTTCTTCATGCGAATTTCCTTATGTAAATGATGAAGACATTTCTAACATCGCGGTGTGTTAATCAATGGGGAGCAGGTAAAATAGCGCAAATTGAATTAAATTCACTTACTTCTACAGCGATTTAATTAAGGAAATATCTTTAAATCGACCTCTTAAATATAACCTTGCCGAGCTAGAACTATTTCAGCTTGTTGGCCTAAATAAAACCTAAAAACACTAAAAAAAGAAGGCCAGTCACCTGCTTTGTTTTTTCTAAGTAAAGAAACTGCACTAGCGCTCATTGCTTGTTCTATACTTTTACCACGCCTGAGGCTTTCAGTAACCAAGTCATTAATATTGTTCAAGACACCTTTGCGAAACCTCATTAATCTAGGAGAATTTAAATTTAGCTCTTCAATTGTTTGGTTTGCCGCTTCAAAAACAACTCCTAATTCCTGGCACAATTGCTTACTGGCATAAATTTCCCCTGTAGAACGTCGAAATAACCAAACACTGGCCTCAGGCATATTAAGGGGATTTAAAATTAAGTTATCCAAAATTTTATCGCCTTTATGCACGTCGCAAGAATGGGTTTTAGGATCGATATCAAATCTTTCATGTGAATTAATAACTTTTTTTTGATTTCCTCCACAGCAAACTGCAAGCAAGTTACTCCATTCTAAATTCCAGTTTGGTTCTCCTTCTCTCATTTTTGACTTCGGATGGAAGTGTTCAATTCGGCAATCATCCAATGCACCATTGGTACCAGATAATAAATCTTGTTCACAATATGCACATAGATTGCCCTGATCCGAACGGAGTTGTTGCTGAGTCTCATGATATCTTGCACTGCAACAACGAAAAGCTTCTTCAACTGAGTTCTTGTCTTTTTCCCATAAAGCTTGAGGATAAGCAGATCTAAATACTCCTAATCTGTTAGGTTCACTTCCTTTATTAATCTTTTTCATTGTCACGCTCGAACTCACGTATACGAATATCTGTCTCTAATCTCTGAAGTTCTATTTCTGACTGCCCCCCCCACTCATATAGGACTTTTTTAAGCTGTAATGCCTCCTTACTATTCCATTGATCAGATTCAACTAATTTCGCATATCTATTTAACTTTTTCACTATTTCAAGATGTTGCGCACGGCTATCCCCACCCAAAACCTCTTCTAACATCCTTGAGCTTTCTGAGCCGTATGTATTAGTTCCTTTTATTAACTTTGCTTCATTTGAGTCAGCAGAAACAATACGTATAGTATCTGATTCAACAGTTGTTAGAACTTGTGGACTGTGAGTAGTTACAATAAACTGAATCCCATTAAACAAATGAGTAAGATCATTCAAAATCTTTTGTTGCCATCTCGGATGCAGATGAAGTTCAATTTCATCAATTAATACTATCCCTTGGACAGCTAATGGTTTTGAACTAAAAGGATTAAGCAGATAAGCACGCCTAACTAAATCAATAGTGAGAGCAACCATATTCCGATACCCTTCACTTAACTGCTCTAAAGTTAGCTTTACGGATTCATTTTTTTCATTTTTCCAGTCAACAACCACATCGTTGCTATTTTTGTCAAATTCTATTCCTGTTGCTCTATTCACAATTTTATAAACAGTTTCAGAGACAAGCCATTTGGCAGGATGGCAAAATTCATAGTCTTTTAGCTCGTCACGCTTACGTAATTCTTCTACTTCGATTTTCGAAAACCAGTTTTTAATAATACTGTAATTTACTTTTGCATCCAAGGCAGACTCATAACCCTCACCTCTGGACTCTTTTTCAAAGGGATTTATTGCAACTTTAGAACTAACAGAAGTAAGAGCTCGATTTGTTCCATAGTAAGCGATTAGTGGATATTCAGCATTGGTTTCGACAAGATTTGCCGCATAACTACTAAGCGCCATAGTCCCAATTTTAGGCGGCTCTGAAGTATCAGTCCCCTTCGCCACAAGATCCCAACTTAGACTCGAGGTTGTATCAATTGATAACCTTGCGAAATTAGCTATACCTTCTGCACTGATGTGAATATCTGATTTCTTTATTAGTTTTCCTTTCGCATCAGGCATAGCTGTCAGAAAAGGTCCGAGCCCACAAGCTATAGCTTCTAATATTGAGGTTTTGCCTGCCCCATTTTCACCTACTATAATATTCAAGTTGCGATGCATTTTTATTTTAAAATCAGAATACCCCCTAAAATTCTTAATGGTTAGCTCATTAATCCTTAAATTCTTAGTTACATAAAGTGAAGGATCTAAATTAAAACTCTTCTCTGCAATTTGAGAAATATCTGAGCTAACACTGAATTTACCATCTATATTGCATGCATCCACAATCTCATCGATATTTTCCAGCGTGAGAAGGTTTCTTCCACGGTTTGGCTTGTAAAACAAAGAGGCATCAATGAATCTTACCTCTGATTTTTCTTCATCGGTTAAACCATTGTTAAGAACTAAAAGTACGGTTTGTATAGATGTCGAATAGTACATATTTTTAGGTAGCAAAATTACTTTTTCAACGATACTGTTACTGACTAAATATCGGCGAATTTTGGCTTCAGAACCTCCCCTTGTCATTGCACCAAGAGTCATGCCAATTAAAAGCTTACCTTTTGCAGAAAGAGCAGATAGCATTGATAATGTTATAAACCAGTCACTTCTACTTTCTGGTAATTCTTTTGTTATATTCAACCAATAATTATTTTTTTCGGTCATTGCATTATAATAAATATAATCCCGTGTTGCTTTTGGTATTTTCATACCAAATGGTGGAAAAGATGCAATTAGGTCATATTGATTTTTATTATAAACTGGATTTGATAAAGAATTACCTAAATAGTCTTTCCCTTTTATCCGCTTTACAATTCTACTTATAGTTAGCTTAAAGTAAGCAGCAGAGTTAACTTCTTGAGTGTCGATACTGACTATATTTGATCCAGTTTTAGCAAAAGAAAAAGCGGTATTTCCAGCTCCTGCAAATGGATCACACACTGACATTGGTTGATAAGTTAACCCAAGCTTCGTAACTAAGTCGTTTATATCTTTTGGTGTATAAAATTCCCCACCTGATCTACCTTCATTCTCTGCGAACAATAAATCAAGTTCCTCTAATGAAATTGATGCTAGTGTGGGCTCCGTACTTATAGTAACAAAATTTAGTGCCTTAAGTATGTAGGTGTTGCTCGACTTTTCAACTTTACGTAATGTATTTATTAGATGTTCATGTAGATGATGAGATATTTCATGGTTAATGAAACCAAGATGAACAGCATAATCAACAAGTTCACATGAGTAAATTGAAAGCCCATTTAAAGAGCCTATTTTTTTAGTCTCAAACTGCTTGTGAGCTTGAAGGTAGCAAATAAAAAAAATAGCATACGCTAGTGAACGATGATCAGATATCGAATCTGCCCCTCTGACATAATCAATTATCTTCCATATTTCTCTTGCCTGATTTTTAGCTAATTTCAAGCTATCGTCATCAAATATCATTTATAATATTACCCTCTACCATAAAAAATTTTTCTTAATGAGCTGAAGCTCTATTTGATGCACTTTATTTAATAGCAGCGAAAGTGGTTTCTGCTTTAAGAACTCGCATTCCCGCTAAGACTCGTCAAATGATACATAGCTTTACTTACAATATCACTTCATGATAAAGATAACGTTTATTGGTTTAATCTTAACAACCCTAAAATGTAAAACCAAGATTTTTCGCCTCAGATGTTGGCTTTAGGTAATTTCTATCGTTAATCTTTTAATGAGGACGCCAGTTAGCTATGTTAATAGTTTTGATAAAGACTATCTAATCTAATTGCAAAAGCCTTAAAATCTCTGCCAGACTAGCTTATTTTAAAGACAAGTAAATTGGCAACGTAACACGTGCATTTACGTTGCCATGCATAAAAAGAATTCTTTAAAGCAACATCAGACGCTAAAAGGCTCCAGCCAGCCTTTCTTATCCAACGTTTCAACAGCTAAGTTGATTTGACGCGGTGTGAACTGTTTTTTCCTGCTGTTCCAAGAGTGTATATACCCTGTGATATTGTCGACGGAATTGAGAGACTCATGTTTGATAGTCCAGTGAACTGTTGATAACAATTCCAGACCAAAAGGCGACTCGAATCCTTCAACAAGTTCAGAAACTTTTTGAAAGCGACTTAAAGTGTCATAACTCTTATCGAGTAGTTTTTTAGCCTCTTCCGCTGCTCCAGGAACTAAGGTAATGATTTTGTTGGGAATATCCCCTCCATCCAAGTAACCAGAGACCATATGTCCCTCAATTGCATTAAGGACATGACTAAGATTTTTGGCATAGGGTCCGTAATGAGCTTTTTCATACTTCAAGCGTAACGGCTCTCCTGACTCCTGCAGGAAATACATAAGTTTATGCAATTCAAGTAAGGAAATTGAAGGATCCAGCATTCCATTTAGATAGGTCTGCATCAGTTCAACTAAAGCAGCCCTGCCCGGGGTCATGTTTGGCACACTTTTTCTATGTACCATTTTATCCGATGTAGGCGCACCATTAGGCTCGTAGATGGAGACATCAACGTGCTCAAGCGGCTTCATCGCTGAGATGATCAGGGGCTTTACTTCATCCCAGTTTAATCCTCCCAGGCCACTACCCAAGGGAGGAATCGCGACAGATCGAATATTATATTGCTGTATTACTCTGACAAGATCGTCCAGGCCGGAAGTAATATCTTCCATACGACTCTGGCCTTTCCAGTGACGCTTGGTCGGAAAGTTAATGATGTACCGAGGGAAAGTCAGTTGTTCTGTATCAAATACAAACATTTTTCCTGGAACAACCCGTTTGGCTTTGCAAGCCGCTGCATAGGCTTTGAAATTTTCCGGGTACGCATTCTTAAACTGTAGTGCAATCCCCCGCCCCATTACGCCGACGCAGTTAACGGTATTGATGATGGCTTCTGATTCGGCCTGGAAGATATCACCACGTTTGCAATCAATCATAATGAGTTCCTGATCAGTAGTACCATTCACTTTTCACTTCAATAGGAGGCCGATGACAGCCTGCAGGTATAGCATGAGCGATTTGCTGATAAGTCAATTGTGAATAAACCCCAATACGCTCGACCAATGTCCATGGAAAGGAGCCCTCGACAAGAAACTCTGCCTGCTTCGCTTCTTTGTTTCCACTAGCGCCTCCCCACTGGTTCGACTGAATAGCTGTCCAGTCGAGCTGATCGAGTTCAGCCAGCCGACAGCGATCTTCAAAGTAACGGGAGCCTGCATTTGACAATGTAAAGGCCCATCGTTTTCGATTTTCAATAGCCCAAGTAGTGACATTATAGAGATCACACTCAAGATGCAAAATCGGTTCTTGCCCCCCGCGATACATAAGCTGATCGTTACGCATGTGTATCAGATAAAGCATGACTGAGCGCGGGCAAAAATAAAATGGAACACACTGACCTACATGCAAACCGGGATGGCTTGTTAGTGTCAATTCGTGTAGCCGACGATGCTTGATGCTGCTCATGCCTATCATCGTGCCAGCGTCAGATCGCACAGAAATTTGCTCATCAGAAAGTAGACCCTCTTTCACAACTGAAGTTAGTTTATCAAGATGCAGAATGTGATAAATCTTGGGCCGTTGCGGCATTGCCATCTTCTGAAGCTCCTTTCATGAGACCAATGCGGACAGGGTCAATCATACCAAGTTTGCTTGATTTTAATACCCTTTTTGCCTGATTTTAAGCGCTTAGCTTTGCGCGACATCTGCCAGTGCGAACTTGCTTGTATAAAGTTCCCCTCCAGGAGATGTTAAAACATCATTCACCCCTGAAACCCACAGGTATCGCATAATCCACGTTTCTCACCATCGTGCAGCCTCGTCGTTCTCCGGTGCGTTTTTTGGCGGGCTTTTTACGCCCTTTTTCAAGGTAACGCGCCAGTTTCATTTCCCACTGAATCTGGTTGTAAGCCGCGCCATCGGCCTCCCAGAAGGTGACAAAATCTGCAAGCCTGGCCTGGTCTGGAGGACCTGAAAGTTCTATGCCAATTTTTCGCGCAGTGCGGCTCAGTTCTGGCGAGGGCCGCCAGCCCTCGAACATGACGAATTTTTCCGTGGGATTATCGGCGGCATGCTTGCTCCGGCAGGCCGGTTGTTTTAGACGCAACCAGGAGCACCCGGTCCTCGGTGCTATCTGATTTTCGATGCGTACAGCGGCGTCCGGCGAACGCGGAGTCTGGTGACACGCACGGATGCACCTGGTTATCAGCCCATGTGCTGAAGGTCCTGAGGACAAGCACGCCCCTGCCTTCCACCCCTTCCCGGTCTGCACCTGCGTATCACTGCACACAGGAGGCGGAGCCGTGGCAAAGTTATCCACAGATTCAAAATTGCTTCGCGCTGTGTGTGTGTTGTTTTTAGGTTCAGTGACTGGTTCAAAAGAGTGACTGGTTATGGGGGCAGCTCCTGACCCACCCCCCCGGTCAGCTCCTGCCCCACCCCCGGTCAGATCCTGCCCTACCCCGGTCAGATCCTGCCCTACCCCGGTCAGATCCTGCCCCACCTCCCTTGTCTGTTTGCGCCGATTCATTTGTACCAGTTTATTGCTTGCAACTATTTCCTTTGGGATATCTTTAACTGGCTTGTTCAGGGTCAGGTAAAACAGATTCGACTGATTAAGTAGCCCGTTTTTACGAAATTCTCTTCGCACCAGGCCCATATCCTCTAGCGCTTTAATATGGCTCTTCACAGTTGACCGGCCAATTTCACACTGGTCAGCTATGTGTTGATACGAGGGCCAGCATTCACCTTTGTCGTTAGCGTTGTCAGCAAGCTTAATCAACACTAATTTGCGTATGGGGTTTCCCACTTTGATGCTCATTGCCTGAGCCATAAGTGTCATGCTCATAACAACTCCGTTAATAGAAGTTTTAATCTGATTTTTAATCAGGAAACAGCAACATCGCCTGATGTATTACCGGTTCTCTCAAGTTCATTCTCGGCAAACCGGATAGCGACATGCATCAGCCAGCGATACTGGTCCTGAGGTATTTTCATCTCCCCTTTCATCACGAAATCCTCAATGCCACTGGCGGCCAGTGTTTCCATGATTTCGGGATATTTTTCAGTACGTCTCAGAACAGTTGAGTCTGCAACATTGAGACGACGGGCAACTTCTGCCTGACGTGTTTTAAAAAGAGCTTTTAGGGCCAGTGTGTGAAGATGTCGTCCCTGATCTGATGATCCCTGTTTGCGTTTCTTTGCGGCTTCCACAGTCTAAATTCCTTTGCAGACGATAATGACTAAGGCGTCAGCGTGACGCCCTCCTGATTTAACGTTCAAGAAGGGATGTCCGACTTTCATCCAGAATTTTTTGGGCATCAAATTTTCCCAAAGACAGCTTCTCAATGGTCAATGCGTAATGTGTTCGGCCATAAAACTCTGTTTTCGGAAGTGACCCTTTTTTCAACCATTTGTAGACCGCACGTGGGCTGATCCCGCAGGCTTTTGCTACTTCAACAACTCCAACAGACTTAATTGCAAGGTTAATGACAGACATGAAACCCTCCTCATCAGTACTTTTGGTTCAACTTATAATGAACTGACAGTTTTATCAAGTCAGTCCATATTGTACCCATGGTACATACCGAAACGATTCGTCATGAATTCGCAGCGCGACTCACTGAAGCGCTCAACAACGCAAATTACCCGCTACATGGCCGGGGAGTTATGCTTGCCCAGCGTATGGGTGTTTCATCGAAGGCTGTCAGCAAATGGTTGACCGGGGAATCACTTCCTCGAGCTGCCATGATGAAAAACATTGCTAAAGCTTTAAATGTTGATCCGCTATGGCTTCAACATGGAGATGAGGCAAACGCTCGTGAACAAAGGTTATTCAACACTCTGATAAGAAACAGATCCCCTTTAATTAGTTGGAAGGAAGCAGATAACTGGAAAGCTTGTATAAAAGAAAACTTTCACACGCTGCGATATTTTTATTCCGGAGCAGCTATGGAGCATGGACATACGTTCTGGTTGGTCGTTAAGGATGATTCTATGACTTCATCTGTAGGCACGTGTGTTCCCAAAGGAAGTCACATACTGATTGATCCCTATTGCCCCGCTGAAAACGGACATTTTGTCATTGCGAAAATTCAAGCCGCTAAAGAAGCGACCTTTAAACAGTACATTGTTGATGAGGGTACAAACAGGCGTTACCTTAAGCCATTGAATAACAACTATAAACCTATTGAAATTGACGATAGCTGTATGTTTATAGGAGTTGTGGTAGAGAGCAGAATGAGTTTAGTCGATCCGGACCCCGCTGAAGACACTTCCTTCCCGGACGATAACAATCATTAAAAATCACATTTAAATCAATGACATGAACTAATAAAGGGAAAGGTTCCAATTTCCTGTACTTTAAGTATTGACGTTAGTCGTACTTTTAGTTCATTATCAGGTCAGTAGCTGAACGGCACAGCATACTGTCGGGCGGGAGGAGTGCAGGAGCGCGAGACCCCGAAGTGGCAAAACCCACCTTCCTCTCAGCAAATGAGATGGCACTGCCCAGTGTCATTTCCTTTGTTGATGGAGGTTCTTATGAAGAAACACCGTGTACGGTGTCCGGTATGTGGTCTCTATTTCAATCCGGGCGATCCCGCAGTGCACATAAACAAACACCATCAGTTAGCAAAAGACGCTGAGCTAGCCCTGATCCGTGACGTAAGGCGTCGCTGCTTCGGGAAGAGTAAGCCCTACAAAAATAAATCACCCTGCTTACGCTGACCTAACGATAACCTGTCCTGATCCATTGCCGCAACTTGAAGAGGTGTCAGGCAAATGGATCAGCATTCATTCAGAATTCTGAAGCCGATTACCGTTATAACTTAACTGTCAGGTCTCCACTGATACATTATGTAATGACTGTATTAGCAGCCTGACCCACCAACCCAGAGTCTCAATAATAAAATTAAGTGCCTGCTATATTTGCCCGCCCCGTGCGGGATTTTTTTGTCGCATATATGTTTATCATCCGGTAAACCCTCTGAGCCTTTCTGGCTCATTCACTACCATTCCCCTCTGCCTGAAAGGCAAATCTATTAAGGAGTAATCATGTTGTATCGTGAAGCTGCAGTGCGTATTAGCCAGACTGGTTTAATGTTGTCTCGTGAGCTCAGCTATTCTATTGATCAGATGTTTGAGTACGCGAAAGATGGCAAAGTCACTCAAGAAGAGGCTTATACACACATGCATAAAGTTGAGGTTGTTATGAACAGCCTTGTGACCGAAATCCTTGAACCCGTTTTTGCTGATTATCCCGATTTACGCCCTGAATGCTGCGACTGCGGGAGCGGCGAATATGGCATAGAGGACAACCTTTCAGAGTCTGACAGACAGAAAATCTGACAGGCATGAACACTCACAGAAGTCGCTTATAGCGGCTTTTTTTGTGTTCCCTTTCTGACTGCCTTCAGACAAACCAGACTCAATCCGCTTCGGCGGATTTTTAATGGCATTTAAAAGGAGTACATCATGCAAAAAAACAGAACCTCTGAAGCGCTCTCCCCCAAAGAAATGCAGCGCCTCGCATTACTCCATGTGCAGGCCTATTTGGGTGCCTGCCACTGCCAGTCCCGAACTGATGTGCTCCAGGCTCTGGCTCAGTGGGAGGAGGTCGGTGCTGAAATGGCCAATTTCATTCGCGATACACACATCATTTTTCATTAATATCGTCATGCCCTGTGGGTCAGGTAACCCACTCCCCGCCCGCAGGGCCTTCTTTCTTTTCGGAGGTGCCTTATGCAAAACCGCGAAGCAGCAGAGCACATCACTGAATCTCTGCTGGCAGTGACAAAACTTGTCACGACGTCAGTTAACAAAATCAATGTCATGAACAGTGAGGGCAAAGTCAGTCCAAAGGAGGCCGAGTTATATTGTCACAGCGTCCTTGATGCACTGGATAAAATGCTTACTGAAAATCTTATAGATATCTTTGAGCAACATCCTGAGCTGAGGCCCCGATGCTCATGCCGTGAACCACCAGAGAAAGAAAAGGATCATGACTGAAATACAACTCATTCATCTGATATGACCGCCCGCTGAGGCGGTTTTTTTATGTCAGCAGGAGACATCTTATGAGGTACCACACACAACATGGCCGGTTCATTATCATTCTGAGTTCGTTAAAGCGAAGTCAGCAGTTCATCCGCTTAAGTGAGGGGATTCACTGGGCATTTGTGCAGAAACTGGCCGCAGCCTGCGCCGCTGACATGAGGTCAGACTGATGTCAAAACCTCATGCCCCTGATCGGATTAAACAGCGTGCCGACCGGATAAAGGACGACTGGCAAGCGGGGTTAATTCATGCAAGGCGAACCTATCGCGACCAGTATCTGACGCTGCGTGTCACCCCACAGTGGAGACTGTTATCGAAAGACAATGAAAGAGCTGGGAATTACTTAGTCACGCAGATTATGACAATCAGATTTAAACCAGATTCTTCCGTAGGACACTGGCACAGCTAAATCAGAAAAGACCTGCCGGGAATATTAAGTAATTGCAGCATTATCCCGGCTTACAGAATGTCACCAGGCACCAGTAAGCAGCCAGTCCTGGTTGTTGTCACATACAGGAGACGCAGAGATGAAAATTCAGTATATCGCAACACCAACGGAGGCAACGCTTCATATCAGAACCTGTGTACTCCGGGCATTTCTTCATGACCGTGTGGTCAGGTCCGCTGTAATGGCCGCCCCGGATGCCCGGATTACCCATACTGCCACGTTTGTTCTTCGTACGCGCATATCAGGGGACCCGGCTCAAATCCTGGCTGCTACCCGCGCGGCCCGTCGTGAAGAAGAAGAGTAAAAGGTGGACTTCAGGCTTCGCCAGACCTGCTGATCCCTGGATAAACCTTTAATCCTGGCCCTCGTCATACAGCCGGACGTTTCGGTATCGGCTCCATTTAATCTCACTGTTTATAGGAACATTTCCCATGATGCAAAAACAGCTCAGGGGCGATGCCGCTTTTGCTCGCCCTTTTCACTCCATCCGCTCGGTGGAATTCAGCCCTGAAAACACTCTCAGCAGTAACAGCTTCCGTCCACGGGCATTCAGGCCACTGCTTCAGGAGCTGGCAGACCGGCTGACGGAAATGCTGCTCAGGGAGGGAAAACCATGATGACACCCTTTGCTCTGCTGGAGCGCCAAAAGGACTATCTTGATGCGCAGGAACAGGCAGCCATCGTAAAAGAGCAGTGGATCGATGACGAAGCCCAGCGCCTGCTGAGCTGCTTTCCTGATGATCTGTACCTCTTCCGTCACTGGAATCTGCATCCTGATGCACTGAAATGCTGTGCTCATCCAGAGGCCGGTGAGGAATACATCAGTTTTATCAGGAACCTTGCCTATCTGCAGGCCGAACGTAACTACAACCTGCAGGTCGTGCTTGGCTGGGAGGAGGCGGCGGGATGAAACCCGGTATCTATCACAACCTCACCAATGAGGCCTACCACGCTGGTCCCGGCATCAGTAAATCGCAGCTCGATGACATTGCCATGGATCCGGCTGTTTATCTGTGGCGCAGGCATGCACCTGTTGATACGGAAAAAACCACTGCGCTGAACATGGGAAGCGCCCTGCACTGCATGCTGCTTGAGCCTGAGCAATTCGATAAACGCTATATCGTCGCCCCTGACTTTAACCGCCGGACTTCAATGGGAAAAGCCGATGAACAGGCGTTTCTGAACGAGACACGCATCCGGAAGATGACTGTTATGGATGCAGAGCAGGGCCGGAAGCTTCAGCTTATGAGGGAGAGCGTGCTCGCGCATCACGCTGCACGCTTTTTTCTGGAGGCTGATGGCCACTGCGAAGCTTCTATGTTCTGGTCCGATCCGGAGACGGAAGAACTCTGTCGTATCCGCCCGGATAAATACCTGACCAGCAGGCCTGTCATTGTCGATGTAAAAAAGGTCAGCGATATGTCGCGCTTTGCCCGGCACATTGAAGAGTTCCGTTACCACGTTCAGGCAGCCATGTACTGCGAGGGTTTTTACCGGTGCTGTGATGCGCATCCGCAGTTTGTTTTCATCGTGGTCAGTGAATCCATCGACTGCGGCCGCTATCCGGTCCGTGTATTTGAGCTACATGACGATGACATGCAGGCAGGTTTCGATCTCTTCCGCCGCGATTTGAACACCTTCCATAACTGTCGCCTCAGCAATAACTGGGGCGGCGTTGAAACAATCCAGCGCCCTGCCTGGGCACGGTAACAGGAGTATTCACGATGCAAAATCAACTGATGAACAAAATGCCTGACAGCACTGATGCAACAGCAACGATATTCAGCCCTGATGCACTGGACAAACTGGTTCGCTTTGCAGAAATCATGGCCAGCAGCAGGGTTACGGTTCCTGTGCATCTTGCCGGAAAACCTGCCGACTGCCTGGCTGTTACGATGCAGGCCATGCAGTGGCGGATGAACCCGTTTGCCGTCGCGCAGAAAACCTTCACGGTAAATGGCGTGCTGGGTTACGAAGCACAACTGGTCAATGCAGTCATCACCACAATGGCCCCCACGCAGGACCGCCTGCATTACGAATGGTTCGGTCCCTGGGAAAATGTGATCGGTAAATTTGCAGAAAAGACCTCATCCAAAGGGCATAAGTTCATCGCACCGGACTGGACGTTGCAGGATGAAGCCGGGTGCGGTGTATGCGTCCGGGCGACCATGAAAAATGAGCAGGCGCCGCGGGAGCTGGAATTGCTGCTCTCCCAGGCACAGGTACGGAATTCTACACTCTGGGCCAGCGATCCGCGTCAGCAGCTGGCTTATCTCGCTGTCAAACGCTGGGCACGACTGCACTGCCCGGACGTCATTCTGGGGGTGTACACACCGGATGAACTGGAGGCATCAGCTCCGGCAGAACGTGATGTCACGCCACCAAAACATGGAGATTTGAATGCGTTCATAAATCAGACAGCCTGCACAGATAACGGTGTTGCGCTGCAAACCCATTCTGTCCCGGACCTGCGAACTGAAGAGGTTAAAGCAGAAACGCCCGTGCCTGCAGCGCCACCAGCCCGCCCGGTCAGGGCGCCTGATCAGCCTGAGAAGGCAACAACGTCATCGCCCAGATACTGCCCGGGTAAAGAACAGGATCGAGCTGAGGATAGGGAACGATCTTCTGAAGAACTTCTCGCTGATTTTTGTGAAGCAGCCATGAAAAGTCAGTCGGTCAGCGCACTCGCCCGCTGCTACGCCTATGCATCAAAGGTACTCAAACCTGTGCCACCGCTACTGGATAAAGCCACAGATGTGTTCCTGGTCAGAAAAGCCGAGATTGAAGAAGAAGCCAGAAAATAAAGGCTTTCTGAACCCCGTCAATTCAGGAGTTATCGATGAATCAGAGTAAGCCTGACAGAACGCGAGCCCGTAATCATCGTTATTACGCCGTCGCTGAGGCTGCTGCATTTGCCGAAAGCCGCGAAAAATATGAACAGGCTTCAAAACTCTGGCTGCGGGCAATGAAACTGGCAAAAAGACCAGTGAATGCCCAGTGGGCAGAACACCGCAGTCAGTGTTGTATGAGTGCATTCCGTAATGGATGGTCTTATATAAAAATAAGACCATCCTAACCCCTGTTAGCACGCTCAGAATTAAAAAGTAATATTCATTTTTATGACTTCACGGCCATGTGCAGAAGTGCTAATTTCCTGACAGATACAGAGTAACTATGCATGAAGATAAAATTTATTGAGGATTATAAACCGGACGCATGGCATAACCGTTCAAATCAATATGAAGATGTCACCTATGAATAAAAGACTGTTAAATTACATTGATAACTTTTTATATCATTCTTCAACAGAACCACTGCAACAACTGGTGCACTTTATTGCAAAGCTTTCCCTGATTTCTTCACCGGTCGCATGGGTCGTGAAACGCCCCGGCATGTCAGAAGACAAGCTCTTTACCTCTCAGAAAGACGCAATGGATTTTCTGAATACGCAGGGTCATAAGGATGACTATATTGCCCCCCTTTTTGCAACACTAAAGGTGGATGTCAGTGCAGGAGAACGACGATACCTGCTCCTGACACCATTGTCCGGGGAGGACGATTAGCCAGTCATTAAATTTTATTAGTTACTGGAATATGAAAACTTCACGGCGTGAATATTGTGGCTGTATTTTAATATTCAGCGCCAGGCTACGCAGGAATATTCAAATGACCAAATCCATTAATGTCATTATCATAATGGCAGCAATACTGTGCTCGCTTCATCTGGCCAGAGGTGAAAGTTTACCGCTGGAAAATGAGCTACAGTCATTCTCTGTTAAAACAGGCGCAACAAGACTTATTTATTTTACTGATTCGAACGGAGCCTCTTTAACAGTCATAAATCCTCAATCCTACCCCATGCTTGTTCAGTCGGAAGTTTTTGCAGAAGATCGGAAAACCCCTGCACCGTTTATTGTTACACCCCCCTTGTTCCGTCTGGATGGGCATCAGCAAAGCCGGATAAAGGTTATCGCAACCCGTAATCACAACGAAGGCAGGACGGAATCACTTAGCTGGCTTTGCCTGACGGGCATCCCACCCGAATCCGATGCAGAATGGACTGATGAGGCAGACAAAAAAAAGTACGCAGGTCAGCGCGCCACACTGCTGACACAGTTACGTATCAAAAGCTGTCTGAAACTGCTCACGCGCCCTTCCTCCCTTAAGGGATCACCCGATGATTTTGCATCGAGCCTGACATGGGAGAAGCGTGGTAAGACGCTTACCGTAACAAATCCTACCCCTTTCTTTATGAATCTCAGAAGTGTTCAGCTCGGAAAAGAGACTGTGGGCAACCCGGAATATGTTCCTCCAATGGGTAAGCGGGAACTGAGTGTATCTGCTGACGCCCGCGGGCCGGTGCACTGGCGGCTGATTACGGATTATGGCGGCGACAGCCAGGAATATACGTCTGACCTCAGCATGAAATCCGGCCACTGACCACCCACACTGCCAGGGATAAACCCATGACTTTTTCGGGTCGCCTGATTGCGGCCAGCCTGACGCTGGCTGCTGTTCACGCACAGGGCCGGAGTTATACCTTTAATCCGGCGCTGGTTTCCGGAGGCGGAGCAGAGACTGACCTCTCTGTTTTCAGCCAGGGTAGCCAGTTACCAGGAATATACCCAGTGGACATTTTACTCAATGGCTCACTTATCGACTCACGGTCTGTCCTGTTCACATTGATGCATGACAAAGATGGACGCCAGGAGCTTGTACCCAGCTTAACCCGTCAAGTTCTTTCAGGTTATGGAGTCCGTATGAAGCATTTCAGAGTTTCAGATAATGAACACCGGACCGGTAATTTTGATCTGTCTCAGATACCGGGCGCGAAGACTGATTTTCACTTTAACGAGCAGTCACTGCACATCAGCATTCCCCAGATATATCTTAAACCCGGATTCAAAGGCATCGCCCCCCGCAAACTCTGGGACGACGGCATACCTGCCTTCATCATGAATTACCGTGCCGGGACAAGCCAGAGTGCGATTCGGGGTTCTGCAGGGCGAAAATATCACTATTCATGGCTGCAACTGAGGCCCGGGGTTAATGTCGGCGCCTGGCGGCTTCGCAACGTCACCAGCTGGGAACAGACTAAATGCAGGCCGGGCCACTGGCAGTTCATGACGACGTATCTGGAGCGCGGTATCAATGACATGAACAGTCGCCTGACGCTGGGAGAACGCTATACCCCCTCTGAGATTTTTGACAGCGTGCCATTCCGCGGCGTCATGCTCGCCTCAGACGACCGGATGGTGCCTTCCAGTCAGTATCTGTTCGCGCCGGTGATACGCGGCGTGGCCAGAACGCAGGCTCGCATAGAAGTGAAGCAGAACGGATACACGGTCTATAACCAGGTTGTCGCCCCGGGCCCCTTCGCACTGACCGATTTTAATCCCACCGGCGCAGGCGGTGATTTTCAGGTAACGGTATGGGAAGCCGATGGTGCCTCACAGGTTTTCACCGTGCCTTTTCAGACCCCGGCAATCGCCGTTAAAGAAGGTTATCTGCGCTACAGCATGATGGCCGGACAGTATCGATCATCTGACAGGAGAGTGGACAGTGCACCGGTCATGGAAGCCACTGCCATGTATGGCCTCCCCTATGGCTTCACCCTGTATGGAGGTATACAGGCAGCCCGGCGTTACCAGTCATCTGCAGCGGGTGCCGGACTAAGCATGGGTCTCTGGGGTGCACTGTCCACGGATGTAACCCTGAGTCGCGGGCAGCTCGCTGGTCAGAACACGGTAAACGGCCAGTCATGGCGCATACGTTACAGCAAAGAAATAGCCGCAACCAGCACCACCCTCTCACTGGTTAATTCACGGTTCAGCCAGCGGGATTACTTCACACTGGCTGAAACACTGGACAGCTGGAGGGGTGACGGAATAGCAGCAGACATGAGCAGTAAAAGGATGAAAAGCCGTACCAGTCTCTCCATCAGCCAGGGAATGGGTAAATGGGGTTACCTGAACGCAGGTGCTTATCAGGATACATACTGGAACAGCCGCCTGCGCAGAAGCAGATTTAACGCGGGATACTCTGTTCCGCTCAGGGATATGACGCTGTCATTAAACTGGACTGTGAATCAGGATGCTGATCGCCATCGCCAGGATCACATTGTCACCCTCTGGCTGAGTTTTCCACTGAATAAGTGGGTGGGTGGTGACACCCGTGCCTCTTATTATTACACCCGTTCATCTACCGTTAAGGCCAGTCACTCCGCAGTTTTAAATGGTAATGCATTTGATCAACGTTTCAGCTGGAATGTTGATCAGCGGTATACCACAGGAGACACAGAGAGCCGGAACAATGGTGATGTGTCTCTGGGGTGGACCGGAAACTACGGCCACATCTCAGGGGATTACAGCTATGAACGTAACTATCAGCAGCGCTCACTTGGCTTAGATGGCGGACTTATTGTTCACCACCATGGTCTGACCTTTACTCAGACACTTGGCGAAACCAATGCACTCATTGAGGCAAAAGGCGCTTCGGGTGTGAAGGTATCGGGTTTCCCGGGGATAACGACCGACTATCGGGGGTATACAGCACAGCCATGGCTGAACCCATATCATGAAAATACTCTCTCGTTAGATCCAGTGACTTTACCCTCAGATGTTGAAGTAAGCATTACTGACAGCAAAGTCATGCCTACAGCAGGTGCTGTGATACCCGCTAAATTTAAGACCAGCATCGGCGCAAAGGCCATTATAACAATACTTCTTCCGAATGGAAAAAAAGCACCTTTCGGTTCTGTTGTTTCTTCGAATTCTGACTCAGTCAGTCAGGGTATTATTGATAGTAATGGGAAAGTTTATCTTTCTGGTTTACCCACTGAAGGGATTTTGACTGTTAAACAAAAAAACACAACCCTGAAATGTGACTACCATCTGAATAAAAGTTCATCCGAGCCTGGCCTCTATACTACAACAGCCCAGTGCAGGTAAAAAGGAAATATTATGCCCTGTTCAACTACAAAAACGATATTATATTTAGCCATAAGTAATTTTTTATTTAACCAGAATTTAAAAGCAGAGACAGTTCAGGTAAATATCTTAGCAAAACACGATTTGCAAGCCGGGCCAATATCAGATGGTACCGAACTGGCAACTATATACTTGTCTAACATTAAAGATAGTTGTGACCTGAATATATGGAGTGAATCAGCAACGGCACAGTCACCGCCTGGAACTTATATAATAACAAACAGAGGTGGCAGAAGGGAAACGCTTAACGTTAAGCTTTCGGGTAACAACGTGATATTGAATACAGACTCAGGCAGGGGCATGCACTTACTGATGCCAGATAAAACAGCAACATTAAGATTACTGGCAAATGGAGATCAGCTTATAAGTAAAAATATCTGGCCTGTAACATTTAAACTCCAGTGTTTTAACAAAAAAGAGGACAGATAAAGGACTAACCGAAAGAATGAAATCAGCAAATGTCAATACATGAAAACAGAGCTTTTTTATAACTCATTACTTAACAGGTATTCACCATGTCAATATTTAACAAATCCTATTTAGCAATAATTTTATTCACTGCTACTCCGGTACTGGCACAGGATAGCCCAGAACCCATAGGAGAAGTAATAACCAAATCGGTAGATTTAACTTTCAGAAAGCCAGTAAAAATTACCTTTGAATTAAAGCCTGAAAAACACCTTACAGCTGGATATGTACGCGGTGCCACGCCACTGGCGAGCTTTCACATAAGTACCAGCATCCCCTATCAGGTAGGAATTCGTTTCACTCCGGGCATTGGGCCTATAGGAGTGGCAGCCCCTATATTAACGGTGAGTGGCAAAGATAATCCCAAAAATATACTTAAAGTAATGATGGTTGCGGCGGAGTTTAAAAACAGCTCTTATAGTAACGGCTGGATGGTTACAAATTCAAAAGTTAATGTTTTAAATGGCCGATTACAAATGAATGGTGACCAGAATGTAGCGGCTGACACATACACTATCAGCATGGATGCCTCAGCATTCATTTCTTAGTGTCATCACATCCGGTACGATAAGTACAATTGTACCGGATAATTGCACTCATACCGATGAAAACGGCTCAGCCTGATTAGATGGAAAAAGGTTTTTTCTCCCTGACCAGGCTCATCCCCTTATTAACTTTCGGCTGGCACAATCGCACGCCCTTGAGTCTATAGTGGCATGAGCGTGAGACCTGCAGCAGCTTTTTATCGCGGGGACAGACAGGAATTAAAATATTGTCATTAAGCCTGATACGGTTCACACCCATGACGGCGGACGTGATGGGCATTTTTCACAAGCCTGGGCGCTGCCGAAATAGTACCGCGCAAGACTGATTCAGCTGACAGATAAGCCGGACTTTTTTGCTGCCTGATATCAGTCTGAGTGCATGGCAGGTGCACATTCATCTTCATGGTTTTATAATGATTTTTTATGCTCAGAACAGGGACATTGCATGCTTAAATCCGCGCTCTTTCTCGCTGCCCTACTCGTTCCTTTTGCCACTGTCGCCGGGCCTGGTAGTTTTATATTTGAAGTAAATGGCGTGAAGGAAACATACCCACCAGAATGTATAGAATCAATCAGTTACCTGGACAGTGATGAGACAGGTTCAGAGAATGTAAATTTCTCCCTAAGAGATGAGTGCGGGAAAGTGCTCAATAAAACTACGAAGCAGAACATTGGTAATAAGTTGTCTATTTATTACAAAGGCAATTTGCTTTCCAGCGCGAATATCGCCTCTGTACTCAGGAACAATTTCAGGTTCTCCAGTAAAGAGATGCCACGCATAGTTCTGATGCAGCTGCTTTATGATTATGGAGTTAAGCATAATTAGTGGAAACGTAGCAGAATTCTACAGGGGAGAACGCGACAGGATTAACTCAGATTCAGTCGTGTGGAAAGTATTACCGGAGCGTTAGGCTGCAGTATCCGGGCTCTGGCACGATTAACCACAAGGAGAAAAAGCGGTGAGGTGGATTTTTTTATCCGGAATGTTATTTTCCATGACAGTTGTAGCCGATGACCGTTCATTCGAAACGCCAGAGGTGAAATGCCTGAATGACCACACCATCCCATTCATAAAGTCGGAAATTCCGCCTGAAGAAATTGTTGATAAGGCCTATGTAATCTGCAGGCCAGAACTTGATGACTGTAAGAAATCGCAGGAACCGTTGCCTGATGTAATGAAGCAGCACATGCGCAAAGAGCTTTATGAATTCTATATCGGGATGATTGAAAAACGACGGAATTATGAAGTCAGCAAAGCTGCAAAAGCTACTTGAGACAATTTTTAACGTCTGCGCGACTTAAGTCCTGAGGTCATTGAACGATGCCGTTTCCACGGAAATGAGACCTGACTTTACTTAAGGAGGTTGAAAATAGCTTACAGACCGGGAACGTGTCCCTTCTGCAATTTCTGGGGACCCCGCAAGCACCCTGATGGGAAGTTTTCCTGCGATATGTGCGGGCTTGAATGGAAGCCTGAGCAGGATAAACGCGACAAAGATAAACAATGAAGCCCCGCCATTGCGGGGTTTTTTATTGCCTGAAGCTGAATTCGGGTTTCAGTTCGTTCTGGCAAATCATCCATGGCCTGAATAACCAGCGGACCACATCATGGGTACGGGTGACCGGGCGAAATACCATGACAGAGGTTTAGACAGAAATGATGCATACCCCAAAGATTGATATCCCAACGCTCTTACAGATGCCCTATCTGAGTCTGGACGAAGCGGCTCTGCTGTTGCGCGTCGCACCTCAGACTATACGCAAATGGGTATCAGTAAACGGGCGCACAAAGCGCCCTCACAATCCCGCGTTTCCGGTACCGGTACGCCGCAGCCGTCTGACCTTTCGCACCTGCGACATCCTGCGCTATCTCGAGGATAACGCCCGCTCCGAAACTTTACCCTCGCCATAAACCCATGCCATGACACGTGCCCACCATAACGAGTAGGCACGCCGCTGCTCCTCGATGTAACCATAGCGGTCGTACACCTGCCAGACCCCTGGCAAAGTATGTCCCAGCATTATTTCAGCAACGTGCGGTTCAGTCAGATCGGAAAGATTGGTGCGCGCCGTTCGTCGCAGATCATGTAATGTCCAGTGTTCCATTTCAATGCCGAAATGACGACGTGCTGACTGCCTGACCCTGGGTGGAATATCGATCAGGGACGAACGGGCCTGGGGAGCGTCACGTTTTATATTTGCCATCGCAAAGCGGCTACGCGGTGACTGATCGAAGAGTTCCTTCAGCATTTCCTCTGCTTCCGGAATGATAGGCCTGACAAGCGGCCTGCGCGTTCGCTTCCCCGTTTTATGATGCGTTGGCGGAACTGACCATAGCTTTTTTTCAAAATCGAAATGAGCCTTTTCTGCATTTGAGAGTTCCCCTACCCGGCAACCAAACAGCAGGCACAACTTAGCCAGCAACTGAAACTTGGGTGCCAGCCTGCTGGCCTCCATTACACGGAAAATTGTCACGATTTCATTACCGGATAAAACACGATCGCGCGGTGTCCGCGTGATGCCTAAATCTGCCAGACGTAAATCCCTCAGAGGCGTGGCTTTTGTCAGCCGTCTGCGCACTGCCCAGTTATGGGCCTGCCTGGCATTGGTCAGCAACCGGATAGTTATAGCGGGTTTTTTACGCGCCAGGGGTTCAAGCACGTTCAGCCACATGTGGACAGGTGCGTCCTCATGGGGGACACCACCTAAATGGGGAAAAACGTGTATTTCGAATGAACGCAAAACGTCATGATGGTCAGGCTTATTTTCAGCACCGTATTTTTCCAGCCATGTCCTGATCACTCCTTCAACGGTCAGTGCGGAAAAAGCATCGTCACGTGCCTTGCGTTTCACTATGCGGGGATTACGGTTTTGTTCGAGCTCGCCACGCAGCCGGATGGCCTCGTCACGCGCCTCTTTTAAACTGGTCGCCGGGTATGTACCGATATCAACGCGCTCCCCTTTCCCGTTCCAGCGGTAACGGTACTGAAACGTGATTTTACCCCTGCAGGATACGCGGGCAGAAAGCCCCTCACGATCTGTCTTAACCTGCACTTTTTCGTATTCTTTGCCCAGCATTGAACGCAGGGCAGCATCTGAAAGCGCCATGAGTTTTGGTGTCTAGTGGGAAATTATGTACATCAGTATGTACACAAAAAAGAGGGAAGAAAAGGGAAAAAAGACGAATGCTCAGGAACAGTATAAACAAAACGTGACCGGCTATTTTTGTGTTTTCCCTTTACTAACGGTGATTTATGCACACAGTCCGGAATGAACGGATATCTCCAGGAATACTTGCTGGCATATCTCAGGAATATGACCATGAAAAACGTAAAAGCACTTTCAATCGCCGCACTCGCAACTCTTTCTCTGATCTCTTTTGGCAGCTTTGCCGAGAGCGTTTCTGTCACCTCATCCACACTGGATGGCGCA
>Ga0308158_10000383_pt1 | contig 78572 bp, 68 predicted proteins | sample PhyBR2_FD_201038 | JGI IMG/M metagenome (GOLD analysis project Ga0308158, IMG submission 201038) | Phyllosphere microbial communities from UC Gill Tract Community Farm, Albany, California, United States - DLSLB.R2 | ecosystem: Host-associated > Plants > Phyllosphere > Unclassified | place: USA... | reverse complement strand
GTATTCCGCGCCCGAGTGGCGGAATTGGCAGACGCGCCGCACTCAAAATGCGGTATCGAAAGGTGTGTGGGTTCGAGTCCCACCTCGGGCACAGCGTTTCCGCAGGTCAAGGGCCTGTTGAAGGAATGTGCGTGTACAAAACCCGCCAAAGTGTGTACACGAGCGTACCGTTTTGTGTGTGGCCAGCATCAGTAGTCGCACCAAAAAGGACGGTTCGAAGTCCTACATGGTTCGCTGGCGGGACAAGAAGTCCAAGACCGCCCAGGGCCTTACAGTAGCCACTCTTACCGAGGCGGAAACCCTTAAGCGGCTGTTGGACGCCAACGGCCAGTCCTTTGAGATCGCTCAGCACGCCATCCTGACGAATGAGAAACGTCCGCCCACTGTGGCGGAAGTCATCCAGGAACACATCGACCTGCTAGTCCGCCCATCGAGCGGAACGGTCAAGACGTACCAGACCATGCTGGACCTCCACATCCGGCCAGTCATCGGTCATGTTCCCGTGGACAAGCTCGACTACCGCGTCATCGCGCACTGGGTGAAGTCCATGATGGCCAAGGGCAAGGCACCCAAGACGATCCACAACATCCATGGTCTGCTATCGGCTGCGATGAACACCGCCGAGATGCTCGGCTACATCGGCCGCAATCCCTGCCGCGGGGTGCAGTTGCCGAACATTGAGAAGGCTGAAGATGAGGCCATGTTCCTGACTCATGCCGAGTACAGACTCATCATGGAGGGGATGGGGGAGAGGTACAGGGCCTTCACAGACTTCTTGGTCATGACCGGTACGCGCTTTGGAGAAGCGACAGCCTTGACCGTGGCGGATGTAGACCTGCTTTCCAAACCACCTACTGCCCGGATCAACAAGGCTTGGAAGCGGGATGGTCAAAACCAGTTCTATGTCGGCGCGACCAAGACCGGAGCTGGCAAGAGGACCATAGGGCTGAACCCGGCGTTGGTGGAGCTGTTGATCCCGCTTGTGGCAAGCAGGCCAGGAAAGGAACTGGTGTTCACGACGCCCACGGGCGGCCGGATCGTCCACAAGCTCTACTGGGCTGACTACTGGGTGCCTGCCGTTCGGACGGCCCAGGCAATCGGCTTGACCAAAAGCCCGCGAATCCACGACCTGCGCCACACGCACGCGTCCTGGCTGATCCAGGACGGCGTCCCCCTGTTCACGATCTCGCGCCGGCTCGGGCACGCCTCCACGAAGACCACGGAGCAGGTTTACGGGCACTTGATGCCTGAGGCATTGCAGGTGGGTGCCGACGCCACTGAGCGGTCCTTGACGGCTTTCCAGCGGCTGTAGCGAGCCTTCAGGGAGTCGGCGCCGGCGACTACGGATCTCGGTCATGTTGGCGAGTCCTGCCGGGTGCATGAACTGGGAAACGTGCACCTATTCCTGGGAGACGCTGTGGATATCGAATTTTTTGAGCCTGCCGAAGCAGCAGCGCTGATGCGCTGCACTGAGTCTTGGCTGCGTGACGGCGCGACCAGCGGAAAGTTCCCGCACGCCTGCTGGGGCAAGGGAAAGATCATCTTTACCTCAGAGCACATCCGGGAAATTGCGAGATTGAGCGAGATCCTTCCTGGTGGCGCGGAGTCCAAGCAATCAACGGAGCAACCCCTAACCAAGCAACGGCTGATAGGGACCCGTTCCAACGCCCGCCTGGCCACGGCGAATTGATTCGGCCTGCCAGGGGCTTCCTGGTTCAGTTCTTACACTTGCACCGGTGTGGCGGGCACGACATGTCCTCTTACCGCTTGCACAAGGTGGCCGAAGTTAGTGTGAAGCAACTCGCCTCAATACGGAAAGGCCGTTCAAATCATTCGCGCGATTGCCCCAGCCCTGACAGTCGCTGCCGCCCTCTTGCTGGTCGGCCCGCTTGCCGGCTGTGACGCTGCCGCCCATGCCATAGAGGGCATCGGAACCGCTCCAAGTACCTCTGCTGGTCAGTCTTCGGGCGGTGGCGCTGCCCGAGAGGCAGGACAAGCCCTCGTCCAGCTTGAGACCATCCCGGTCAAGGGCCGAGCCCCAAAGACTGGTTACACCCGCGATGAGTTCGGACCCGCCTGGGCCGACACAGACCACAACGGCTGCGACACACGTAATGACATCCTCGCCCGCGACCTGACCGAGGAGACGTTCAAGCCCGGTACCAACAACTGCGTCGTCGCGACAGGCACACTGGCCGACAGTGTACACGGGCACCACGATCAACTTCGTCCGCGGGCAGGACACCAGCTCCGATATCCAAATTGACCACATTGTCCCGCTTAGCGACGCGTGGCAGAAAGGTGCCCAGCAGCTGAGCGCAGATCAGCGCAAAGAGCTCGCGAACGACCCACTGAACCTCATGGCCGCCGACGGCCCTACTAACAGCGCCAAAGGCGACAAAGACGCCGCCACATGGCTTCCCCCGAACAAAGCTTTCCGGTGTGAATATGTCGAGCGGCAAACTGACGTCAAGGCCAAGTACGCGCTTTGGGTCACCCAACCCGAGCATGACGTCATTGTCGGCGTCCTGAAGAACTGCCTTTAATCCTGTCGGGGGCCCTTAGTCGATCGCTGTGCCTGGGCCGAGGCCATTCCAATGCTGACGACCTTTGACCTCTTGGCGGTTCTAAGCAACTCTGTAATCGGACGAGTCGAGCTGGCATTGCGCCAACAGGCAAAGTCCATCCGCCGTTTTCGTCTTCATAAGGGGAATCCTAGATGTTGTCGGTGTGAAAATTGTGCAAGTCGTAACAGGCCCTGCAGTCCGGTATCAGTCCTCTGCCACTGTCATCGTCAGGGTGTAGCTGTGCAGTTCCACCCGGTCCGGGTCCACGAGCTCGGGCTCGCATTTTTCGGCGGCATCGGCCACGGCCCAGAAGCGGGCAGTTCTCGTCGACCGTCCGGGGCTTGAATGGGTCGTTGTTAGTCCTTGCATGTTTCCCTGACGCATATGATCCTGCCAGCGGGATGCTCCCTATTCAGGCGGGCTTTGAGGCTGCCGCTTGTCCGAAATCAGGATTGACTTCACGTGGCCGTCTTCGATACAGCAGCGCCAGCGCCTGTTCCAGGACTAGGACGGCGAGCCAGAGGTACTCGGCAGCTGTGGGGCTGAGGAAGGCTACCGGGATGGATGCCATGAAGACCAGGGGGACGGCGATGCTTCGGGCGCGCAGGTAGGAGAAGAGGCTGGCATCGACGTCGTCGCCGAGCAGTCTGCGGTGCCATGCGTATTGCCACAGCCCGGTGTAGCTAAGTCCCATGCCGCTGATAATTACCGCGTAGACGACAACTCCTGCAGGTTGGTCTCCGTATCGGGCGAGGACGCCTGAGGCGAAGCCGGTGAGGGCTATGAAGAGTAGGGCAAGCAGGTTGATGCGTTGCAGGTTGGCGTCGTAGCCGCGGAGCAGTTTGAACAGGCGGTGGTGGGTCAGCCAGTACGCGCCGGTTACGGCGAACGACAGTAGGTAGGCGAAGTATTGGGGGCCTTGTTCTAGTAGCGTCCCGGGGAGGTCTTCCGGTGGCACTTCGGGGACCTTGATCTCCACCGCGAGCAGGGTCATGGCGATGGCGAAGATCGCGTCGCTGAAGAAGGAGGTCCGTTCGATGTCGGTCCCGGAGCTAACGAGTGACCGGAATTTGCCGTAGGTGGAGGGCACGGGCATGAGTTCAGTGCCTTGCCGCTCAGGGGCCCTGGAGCGCGGGCTGGTTGCGGCCGATGGCGTCTCTGACCGTTATTCCCGGAGGGAGGTTACGCAGCAGGATGATGCCGTAGATGAGCAGGACGGTGTCGGAGACGATCATAATGCCCCATTTCATTCCGCCGGTGACGTTGCCGATGGCCAGGGAGATGTCCGTCAGGGCGTGAAGGATCATCAGTGGCCACAGGGCGATGGTCCGCAGGCGCAGGGCTGCGTAGCCGACGCCGAAGGTAAAGGCGCCGACGACCTGGGCTGCTGTAACTGCCGGGTCTGCCCCGTAGGCGATGTTGGCCAGGTGGGACAGCCCGAACAGGGCCGAGACGGTCATGGTGGCCCTCATCGGGCTCCAGTCCCCGAGCGCTGACAGGGTCAGCCCACGGAACCAGAGTTCCTCAAAGACTCCCGTGGCCGCTTCGCCGATCAGGATGGCGGTGAGGACCGTCGTTTCGACGGCCTGTACCCCGGCGAAGAAGGGCAGTACTGCCAGGACCGCGGGCAGGACCAGCAGCGGACCGGACCGGACGGGCCACGTGAAGGGGAAGCGCGTGGCGGCGGCCACGGTTACGGCCATCGCTGCCAGTACCAGGACCCCGGCAAGCCGCCGGTACAGGCTGTCCCACCCGGTGAACGCGTCCAGAACCAGTGCGGCGGCAAGATTCACAACGGCGGCGGCCACGACCAACGTGAAGGCAAGCTGCAAGGGAGTCAGTCGCGCCGGCAGGCGCCCTGCGCGAACCGAGGAGGTTTCTGCTGGCACTGGGGCTCCTGGGTTGTAGTGCCTGCTCTTGTGGCGCAGGTGTCCTCAAGCTAGCCATCAAAGCCGCATCTCGACAGGGCCCTAAGACCCACGGGTAAACCCCTGGCGCCATGATCGTGACGACGATGCGGCAAGCCCCCTGAAGCCTCGGGCATGTTCACGGGGCTACGCCCCTCCTGCCACTCACCTAGGGCGGCCGGGCCGGACGGAGTCGTGACTTGATAGGAACGTGCAGCTTAGCTTTTCAGTGCTTTGTCCGCCCGGCCCGGTCAATCGTGCTCGCCACCCTCAACCTCGACAGGAATGAGCCGGCATGACACTCACAACGACACGCCCCGTTAGGGCTGTAACCATCGGCGTGGACACTCACCAACTGGTCCACCATGCCGCGGCCGTAGACCAGGACGGGCGAAAGCTCGGTGACCGAAAATTTCCCTCGGACCGCGCCGGCTACCAACAACTGCTCGATTGGGCCGCAAGTTTCGGGATCATCAACGCCTTCGGCGTCGAATGCACAGGCTCCTACGGCGCTGGACTCACGCGGCACCTGCTTGCGGCAGGAATCGATGTCGTAGAGGTCAACAAGGGACACTCACAAGTCCGCCACCGCATTGGAAAGAGTGACGCCGTAGATGCCGAGGCCGCCGCTCGCAAAGTCCTCTCAGGCGAATGCACAGATCCAGCTAAAGACACCACCGGAACGGTCGAAGCCATCCGCAATCTGCACCTAGTCAGAGACTCCGCGATCAAGGCCCGCAGTGCAGCTAGTGTCCAGTTGCGCGACGTTCTACTCACCGCACCGGACCACCTGAGGAGCAGATTGACCGCCAAAACCCTCGAGGGCAAGGCCACTCAGGCCCGCGCCCTGCGGCCAGACCTGAGCCGGATCCACGAACCAGAGCAGGCAGTGAAATACGCACTCCGGGACCTGGGCCGCCGCATCCAGGAGCTCACACACGAAATCAACGAGGCAGACAAGCACCTGAACCAGCTTGTCTCCGCCGTGGCCCCCAACACTCTGGCGCTGCCGCAAGTAGGCCCCGTCAGTGTCGCCCAACTACTCATAACCGCCGGCGAAAACTTTGAGCGTTTCCGTAACGAAGCCGCTTTCGCCCGGCTCTGCGGTGTCGCACCCATTCCGGTGTCCTCCGGAAAATCAAACCGCATGAGGCTCCACCGGGGCGGTAACCGCCAAGCAAACAGAGTCATCTACCTCATTGCGATCTGCCGCCTGAGGTATGACCCAAGAAGCCAGGCATACCGCGACCGGAAACGAGCCCAGGGACATTCTTCCTCCGACGCCATCCGCTGCCTCAAACGCTTCATTGCCCGCGAAATTTACTACAGCCTCAAACGGGACCTGTCCCGGACTGGCTGACGAACAAGAGGCCAGCTGTCAATACAGCTAGGGCAGCAGTCCTCACTGCTAACACCGACCCATCCCTTCAAACGATCCCTGTCCGAACACGTAAAGGCCGTTGCGCGCACCACGGACACCCGGACGCTCAGTTCGGCGTGTGAACCGAAAGGACTGCAGATCTTTCAGGATCCTCTGCCGCCGGCTCTAATGTTGCTGCGTCCTCGGCAGCTTGAGAACGCCGGCGCCTCCTTCCGGCCAGGATCAGCGCCGCGGCACCGATCAGGATGGCCGCTGCCACGGCGCCGACGACGACCGGAAGATTGGACATGACGCCGGTCCCCGTGTTGTCTGAGCGGGCCTCAGCCGTGGGCTCTGCTGCTTTTGCCTCAGCCTGAGCCTGTGCGGCTTGGGCCGTGGCAGCCGCTAGCGGAGGGATACTCAGGTCCTGGGCCGGGAAGACCGTCACGGACATATCGGCGGTGTTGGTGACCAGGACGGACCCGTTGGGAGCGACGGCGAGATGCCCGGGATTCCTGGCCGTCGGCTGGCCGCGGCGGACACTCGTTTCGCCGGGTGCGATGACGTTGAGGCTGCTGTCTTCGGAAAGAACATAGACAGTGCTGTCCGGGCCGACAGCGATTTCCTTTGGTCCGCCCGGAACCGGCACACGGTAGGAGACGGCCGACTCTCCCGGCTTGATCACCGCGACGTCATTTGAGGTGATGTTGGTGACGTAGACGGCGCCGTCCGGGCCTACCGCAATCCCGTGCGGAGCGCCGGCGCTGTCAGGCGACTTCCTGACGTCAATGGTGCGTGAAACCGTGCCGCCGCCCGGGGCGATGACCGAGACGGTCCCGCTGCCCTGGTTGGTCACGTAGGCGGTGCCGTCCTTGGCTACTGCTACTTCCTTGGGATTGTTGCCGACGGTGACCTCGTGAGCCGGTGCGTCGGCTCCCGGGGGGATGATTGACACTGTCCCCAGTTCTGGGTTGGGAACAAAAACAGTGCCGTCGGCGGCGGCGGATATGAGGTGGGCGCTGAAACTGAGGGGAATTCTGCGCGCCACGGTTGAGGCGCCCTTCGGTATTACCGTCAGCTCTTCGTGTGGTCGGTCCCCGAAGGTCGGCCCCTCGACAAAAAGGGTGCCGTCCGCAGACAATGCCATTCCCTTCGGGTTGACACCTGTCATGAGCGTCTTGGTTGGCGTGCTCGCGCCCTTGGGAAGAACGTGAACTCCTCCGGTATCGCCAATGTAAGCAGTGCCCTCGGTGTCGACGACAACGCCGAGAGGGAATTGGTCAACATAAACCAAATCCCCTGATGCCATCGACGGGGCAGCACCAATCATCAAGATGCTGCCAGCGACAGCCACAGCTATGCCCGCGGTGAACCGCATGCACCTACCCCCAAACCTTGCAAGACGAAGACCTTCGAAGAGCATACTGCCGTCAATCTATCCCCGAAGGCGAAAGATCGCCTTGTCAGTTGGTCCATTCGGCAGACGCGGGATAAGCAGCGATCTTTTTCATCCGCATGACGGTAACGCATCGGGAGATGATGAGCGCGTTCAGGCCGAGCGCGCTGATCTCGACTCCACCGGGCGACTTTGTCGTCATATAGAGGACGACCAGGATGGAGGCCGCGGCCGTCAAGACGATGGCGGCGATCAGAGGTGCCCTGGCCGTGGAGCACCGCGCAACAGTGTTCCAGATCCCTACTCCGACGTACGCAAGGGAAAGCACACAGAAGACAGCGATGATCGCGACGGCACGGCTCATGGCATCGCCGGGGATGTAGCCCCCGGACCTCGCGACGGTATCCATCACCCGGATGAGCGCGGAGATGTTGGCATAGGCGTAGAAGCCGGACATGAGGCCCAGGAGCACGGAACTGCACCCTAGGACGAGCCGCCACCGTTGCGACTTCTCATCGTCCAGCGGGGAGAGGATTCCTACCCCGGGACCTGACCCCGAAACCCACGGCTGCCGGTGGGAAGACTGCTGGTCATAGCTCATGCGGGCGGGCGCTCCTTCTAGCATGCAGGAGCGCTCTGTACTGCCCCCAAACAAGCAGAGCCTATACTGCATCGCGCCAGCTCGGTTCACCAGGGGCATCCGGCCGCCTAAACACTTACGCGGGCGGAAACCAGAGGGCGGATTGTTACGGAAAATCTGGGCTTCATTGATACAGCCATGGGAAAAGAACCGCAGCAATGCGTCAAGCGAGGGCAAGTCTGTTTTAGCCCTGAGGACGTATTAGACGGTCTATCCATGAGCGACGGGTAGAAGCGGTGCTAGGTTGAGGGCTGACAATAGGAGCGCCCCACCCGTCGTAGTCGCCACCAAACCGGTAGTACGCGCCCAGCACTTCTTCGGTGAATTTTTCGACGCTCTCCGGGTCGATGGGGGTCACTTTCTGGACCTCCAAGAGGACGTAACCCTGCTCGTCGCTGATGTGTGTGCCGTAGCCCAACGCGGCTAGCTCAGAGCTGGCACCAGATGCCGACTTCATGTCCTGAAATACCCCGCTATGGTCAACGGCGCGGGCTGTGCCGAGTTGGTCTGACATGCCGCGCCGCTGCTCCAACTGTTGCGCTGTTAGCTTCCGCTGATGAGTCAGTTGTTCGGAAAGGGTCGTCACGGATCCAAGGGTACTTGTCTATAGGAACATCATTGACGTGCAGCGGGTCAGCGCCGTGGGCAGGAGCAGTCCGATCAGCTCACCCCGACCTTTGGAATTAAATACGGCGATCCAAAGTGATGTGTTGCCGAAGACGTTCTCCACATCGACCTTTGCTCCTGCATCGATCAGAGAGGCAGCCGCCGCAGGGGCGAATTCCTGCGCTGCGAGATGAAGCGGCGTGAAGCCCTGGCGGTCCACAACGTCAGGCGAAGATCCCGCGGCCAGCAACCGGGCTATTGCCTCGGCATCGTCTTCCAGCGCAGCGTAGTGGAGTGGAGAACGGCCGGCAGGGTCCACCCGGTGCCTCGGCTCGTTGTCCACGTTCATTCCTTGTTCTCGATAGCGCCAAGTCGGGTGCGCACTTCCGCTGGTCCGAAGTCATAACCTGTCGCCCGAGCACCGGTCCAATTGAGGCCCACGAGAATCCCGTCACCCTCGAGGCCGTCGATCCAGCGGGTGCGCCACGCGTCCAAGGGGATGGCCATCGGTTCGAAGTCCCTGTAGTCGGGGACATTCGCGATAACGCGCTCTGCTCTGCTCCGAAGGGACCAGAAAGGCATGCTGCGATCAAAACCACCCCCGTTGAGCGGGGCCGGGAGGCCACCTGCATCGCGGATCGCCCACACCTCACCGCCCTTGACGATCTCTTCGTAGAAGACGGTTGCATGCGCTGCGCTGACACTCATTCCCACAGCCTATGACGCAAGGCAGGCCAGCAAGCAGCCCACGAAACCCTCATAGGCGCCGGACCGTGGACAGGGCCAAGGCGCGGCCCGGGAAAGGATCCCTTTACGCGCGTGCCGTATCGGACCTTTTCCGCAGCCGCTAACTGTCGGCAGTTACCGATTCCAGGACAGCCTGAAAGGCTGGACTGACGTGGACCGACAGACTGCCGTCCTCGCGGAAGTGGGTAAGTTGTTCGTAACTTGTGCCGTTCCACCAGAAGACGTGCGGACTTACCGATCCGGCCGCATCGGCGTATCCCAGAGCCGTGAAGCGGGCCATTCCGTTAACCGCATTGATGACGGTGGTGTCTTCAATGATGTGCCAGGCAACTTGGTGCCGGTTCGGGATGCTCTTAAGCCACCCGAACTGCTCTTGAACGCGTTGACCTGTGAGTTCTGCCGCCAAGGAAGGAAGAAGCAAGGCCCGGCTCGCCGTGTAAACAGACTCACCCAGGAGGGCATTGAAGGTACCTCCTCCGGGGGCGGGGAGGATTTCTAGCTGTTCGGCTTCCAACCCGCGGAGGTTTTCGAGGCCTTGTCTCCCGAGGGCTTCCCAGCCTCCGAACTTTTTCGCATTGTCATGGTTGAAAACGGCAACGGTCTCGGGGAGGTCCAAGGCAAGCATCTGGACGACGCCGGGCGCGATCTCCCTGTGCGGTTTCGATCCCTGGGATGCTCGCCTCGTCGTAAAGGCGTGCGAAGGTCCGCTTCAATATCTCTGAGGGCGTCATGACGTCGAAGGGATCTGGCGCTTCGAAGCTGGCCAGGACACGTTGAAGGTGGTCGCGGATTACGTCTCGCCACTTGGTCTGCGGCTGCTCATTACAAGCGGCAGCTACGTTCCAGAAGCCAAACTCCCGTCCCGAGTCATCGACAGCATGACCAGCGTGGACGTGGACCTTGAGTCCCATCTCGGCGAAGACTTCGGGTGCGATGGCTCGGAGTCCATTTGCCTTGGAACCTGTGAAGAATGTCAGGTCGGAATCATTTATCTTTGCTTCCGGAGATTTTCTCTTGAAGATACCCACAAGTTCGCTTTCGTTGGGACGGTCGAGGAGGCCAGTCGGCAATGGCTGTTCCGGGAGCTGTCGATACTTCCATGGCTGCACACGCCGGCTTCGAAAAGGTTCGTCGGCCGTTTCATGGGCTCATTGTGTATAGGTTTGGTTAGGTTCAGGCTGATGGTCTGGCCCGGGGCTAACTCCCCGACGGTTCCCTCCTCTAGGAAGGCGTACCAGACACGGTCGCCGCCGGTGAGCGGCCGATTCGCCGATGAGAGGTCCGCAATTTCAGGCACTCCGAAGCGGAAGGCGATCTGACGCTCGGTATCCCCTGGTGCTGTGGTGTAGGTCAGTGGGATCCCTTCGGCGTCGGTCGTGAAGGTGCCCTGTGCACCCTCGATGGTGACTTCGCCGGGCATGAGTCTGACCTTGGTCCCTGCGGGGATGGGCCGATCTGTTGTGAGGGTTGTGTTCCAGCGGAGCAGCTGGTCGGTGGTGCACCGGTGCAGCAACGAATACGACGCGGTCTGGCGTTACCCAGAAGTGTAGAAGCTTCCCATTAACGTCCAGATGGCCATTGAGGATGCCTTGAATGCGGAGCACCTTCGCGGCATTGAGCCGGCGTACCGCCAGGGCAAGATCCGCATCTAACCATCGCCCGGAACCTCCCACGGTTCACGTTCCGTGCGCTCGGTAAGCACATCATGGGCTACGTCAGCGTGACAGCGATTGACGCTGAGCTACGAAAGCTGGGGGAGCGGAGGGTGGAGACGGAAGGACATGACCACTAAATCCGGCACTGACTCAATTACGCAAAAAGACCCTGCTGAGTGAAATCATCAGCAGGGTCTATTTGCTAGTTGCGGTCCTACATCACGTGCAGAACCCTTAATTGATTTACGACGCCGGGTATCGAATCATCAACCCAGCCTCGGTCCACATATCGAACATGTGGACAGGCCAAATCCACAGTGACCGGGAACCCAAAACAAGGTGGCACGAATAGCAAGTTGTAGTTACATACAGGATCGCCATAAGTGCAGTAATCCTGGAATCGCTGGCTCCACTTGGTGGGAATCGTTGTTGCCCTGTCGCCATAAAGTGCGATGTCAATACCTTGGAAGCCCGGAGTGTAATTTCCCTTGTTTATGGTTGCGTCCTTGGGGCTGAATAGCGGGTCGCCGAAAAACACAGCTGATGCCACGTGGGATTGCTGGGCTGATTTCAAGCCATAGAATACCTTTCTTATCACTTCAGCGCCTTGAGAATATCCTCCAAGCACCACATATCCGTTTGGACAAGTCCTCCAGTAAGCTGTCAACGCTATGTTCAACGCGTTTATCCCGGTCTGGACGCTGTTCACATAGTTAGCGGAATACTTGGGATCAAACGGGCTTACACCTATGGCATCGTAGTCGATATAGGCGCTTTCAAGATTGGCAACATTGACTTTGAGGGCGGCTTCAAGAGCACCGATCGTCGCTCCATAAGCTTCATGCTCGCCTGAGCCCCTGACACCAAAGAACTTGACTAAGCATGTACTTGGTGGGTCATAAGGCTCATGTGTTCCGGGAGGCCCAATGACCACATAACCTGCGTCCGAGCCCCTTCTCTGACATTTATTGAAGAACTTGAGGGTCAGTTGGTTATTGCCGGCCTTGAGGAATTGGTCGATTTCCAGGGAGTGGTACATGATCGAGACGGTCTGCGTGCAGTTGTCCTCCCAGAACTCCCAGTCGGCCACAAGATTGCCTCCGACGAACACCTGCAGGCGATCAAAGGGGTTTAGCACGTAATACCCTGTGGGATCTGAGCTGAGATAGGCCGGTCCAGTGCCTGGGTATGCGACGGTGAAAGTCTTGTCGAACCAAGGCGTGGTTGACGGGGGAGCGCTGTAGGTTGGAATCGCGTCGAAAAGTTTGGTCGCTGAAAGTGCTGGATTGCCTGTCGCTTGCGATGGAGCAGCGACTGCGACCGTCAGCGTGGTGGCAAGTAGCGCCATCACTGCGAGTGAGGCGCATTTTCTAATAAGGCGGGCTAAGCGGTTTTGCGGCATAGTGAACCGACTCTCTGTCGCTGCCGATGCAGTGGCACGATGAGAATGATTACAAAAAGGGTGTGACCGGCCTATAGCTGCAGGCCAAGTCAGGCGACTACGGGAGAATTATGAGTCTTCGATCATATGCGGGGTCCTCGGCAGACAGCAGTGTCATACCTCTCTATCGGCCCCAGCCAGGCAAGTCGCCCATTCGTGGGGACACCGTACCACGCCCCCTAGAAGCTGCGGTAGGTTCTGCAAACAGATCTTAACTATCACTTAGACATGAAACTTGATATGTCAAGCGGCGACGGAAACCGAACACCGTTTTCAGCGGGAGGACCTGGGCTGAAAAACCCTGGTACGACGTAATTTGCGGTATTTTCAGAGAATTCGAGGGTATCGTCGCACAATAAGCATTGTGTGTACCAAATGCGACACTGCAAAAGTTGGTTCTGTGGATAAAAGGGTTCACAAATGTATACCCATGCTTCATATTATGGACATGGTCGAAAGGCCCTTGAAAATCAAAACCCATTCATAGGTTGATACGGGGGAGTAGTGCGAGGCAGAGAGGCGGCCGCCACCGATTCCAAGAGAATCTCGCTTGGAAAATGAGACGTCTTACTTCCCGGAAAGAAGTCTAACCTGCATGGTCGCTTATTTTCTGCGGAATCTTCTACGCGGGATGGCAAGGGCAATTCTCGTAACTAAGTCTCGTAAAGGTACGCTGTCACGCGTCTTCAAGGCGCTTCAGCAGATCAGCATCATGACTCATAACAAAATCAAGGCCTTCGCTGATTTCTCGTCGGCGCGCGTGGCGCTGCAGAACCAACTCTGCGCCCTGCAACAGAAGCGCGGACTTGGACGTATGTTTGGACATTGAGGATGCTCTTCAGGTAGTTGATCGGTACGGCTTCCTTATCCGTGATGTCGGGTGTTGGCCCCAGCATTGGACAGGCCGGCCACGACCGTCATGGGCGCGGAAGCCTATCCGGAACTCGCGGTGAAGGCGGCCGCATTGTTGGAGTCGGTGGCCCAGTTCCGTCCACTCATCGATGGAAACAAACGGACGGCGTGGACGCTCATGGTGCTGCTGCTGTGGATCAACCGTTACCGGCATGACTTCACCACGGATGAAGGCTTCGACCTCGTCGTCGGAGTCACCGAGGGCAGTATCGACTTGCTGGACTCCGCCGCCGAGATATCCGGGCATCTGGTCCCCGGTAGTCCTCCAGTGCCTCCGAAAGGGGGTGGACAATGTCCACACTTTTCGTCTCGTACCGGGCTAAACAGCCTTTGAACTGCCCCGGAATCCGCATGTTTTCGCGCGTTCCGAGTGTTTGCAAGGTCCGGAATGTATTTCGAGTCCCACCTCGGGCACGACGTTTTCCCTCGTCAGAGGCGATTTTGCTTTGGCGTGTGTACAAAGCTCGATTCTCGTCGCTCTGACGGGTTGGGTTGCAGCTGTGGCCTGGCCGCCGTGAGGGCCTGTTCAGGTGTGTGGGGTGGCGGTTCAAGTCCCTGGCCGGTGAGACTTCCGCATGCTGAGCTGGGGTTGGGTGGCTCCTCGTTCCGGTTCTGTTTGGGTGGCCGGTGTTGGCCCGACACCTATTCATGTCCCGGGGAGCGGGGGCGACATGACTGCTCCGAATATGCTCTCCTACACTGCGGCAGGCGGCTCTAGAGGATCATCGGAGAGTGGCCAGCGTAGCTTTGTCCTGTCCAACCGGGTGTGTACAGTGTCCACACTTATATCTGGTTTTAGGGGCGAAGTTCATCGAGCTTGTGTCCTTCCTGACAGTAGGAACAGGGAAGTGCTCATTCCAGGGAACATAAGTCTCAACGGTGCTGAGTCCCATAAGCCGTGCCGTGTGGAGCCGCTCTGCCCGCAGGTGCGGATTTACGCGGAAGTAGTGGATGGAGCCGGAAACGATGCGGAACGGCTCGCCGGTCAGGAAGAAGTCACGGTCACCGATGGCGGGGTGTGCAAGGAGGCTTCCTACGACGAGCGCAGGGCGGAGGAGTAGGCGTAGGAGGCATTGCTCCAGGCGACGAACAGCAGCGGTGCCGGTGCCAGCGCCACACCGAGGACGGGCTGCAGCAGGGCAGCTGAGGCGATGATTCCAAGCAGCGCCAGCAGGGCCAGGCTGAGGTACCAGCGCTGCACGGTCAGGCAGAGGGACGCCTTCAACAGGTCCTTCAGTGTGGCGTTGGGCAGGAGTACGACGCCGGCAATCGCCATCACGGCGACGGTCACCGTCACAGCGGCGGCCGTCACGATGACGGGGACCAGCAGCGCGGCTGCCGGCACAGACTGCACGATAGCCAGGTCAACGCCGAGGAAAATGAGTACCGCGACGGTGGCCAGCCCCAGCGGTGCCGTTCGGCGGAACCCGTGACTGTAACCCTTCAGGAAGGAGGCTACGGGCTTGGCTGCAGTGCCGTCCTCGTGCAGGGCCTGGAAGGAGGCGAAGAGTCCGGCGAGCGACGGGCCAACGGTGACGGACAGTGCCAAGAAGAAGGGCCAGGCGGCGACCGGGTCTGCCACCAGGGCCAGGCACAGCATCAGCGGGGCGTTGGCCAGGGCCATCAGCACGTTCCCGGCCAGGAAGGTGTAGATAAAGCCGAAAATGCCTACGAAGGTTTCGAACCCGGGGCTGGGGATGCGCCCGGCCAAACCGCGCCGCTGCGCCGGGTGCTGTGCCATGGAGGTCATCCTTTCATGCCGCTCGTGGCGATGCCCTGGATGAAGTAGCGCTGGCCGATCAGGAAGATGGCCAGGATGGGCAGTACTGAGATGACGGATCCGGTCATGATCATGGCGTACTCGGCGTCGAACTGTCCCACGAAGGAGCGCAGGCCCAGCTGGACGGTCCAGAGCCGGTTGGAGGTGAGGTAGATGAACGGGCCCATGTAGTCGTTCCACGTATTGACGAACGTCAGCAGCGCCAGGCTGGCCAGGGCGGGTTTGGACAGCGGCAGGATCACGCGGGCCCAGATGCCGTATTCGCTCAGGCCGTCGATCCGGGCTGCCTCGCAGAGTTCGTCCGGGATGGTCATGTAGTACTGGCGCATCAGAAACACGCCGAACGCGCCGAACGCCTGCAGCAGGATCAATGCATTGAAGCTGTTGGTCAGGCCCAGGTTCTGCATCATGATGTACTGCGGCACCATGTAGGCCTGCCACGGAACGGCGATGGTGCCGATGTAGGCCAGGAACAGGACGTCGCGGCCTGGGAAGCGGACCTTGGAGAAGCCGTAAGCGGCCAGGGATCCAGTCAGGACCTGGAGGCAGGTGATGATCACGGCCAGGTACAGCGAGTTCTGCAGGTACCCCATCATGGGAATGCGGGTCCAGATGTCGGTGTAGTTGCTCCAGACGAACTCACTGGGGATCCACTGGATGGGCACCGTCAGGACCTGGTTGTTCTCCTTCAGCGAGGAGGACACCATCCAAATGAACGGCACCATCAGTGCCGCCACCAGCACGGCCAGCACGGAGTAGATGATGATGTCCGTGCTGCGTTTCTTCCGCTCCCGGGTGAAGCGCCTGCCCGGCCCGGGATCGAGCGGACGACGGCGGTCTCCCGGAGCAGGTGCCAGTCCAGCCCCCGCGAGGGGTGCTTCAGCCTTGAGATCTTCGGCCATGTTGGTCATCAGCGTTCCCTCCGCTGTTGGATCTTGAATTGCACGACGGTAACCGTCAGGACGATGAGGAACAGCACCAGGGAGATCGCAGAGGAGTAGCCGAACTTCCCTTCGCCGATGCCTTCCTGGTAAATGAGCTGGGACAGCACCGTGGTGGAGCGCCCTGGGCCGCCGTTGGTCATGACCACGATGAGGTCGAAGACCTTGAAGCTGGAGACGGTCAGCATGACGACGACGAAGAACGTGGTGGGGCGCAGCGAGGGTATCGTGACATTCCAGAAGCGCTGCCAGGCGCTGGCACCATCAACCTCCGCTGCTTCGTAGAGTTCGGTGGGGATGGCCTGCAGCCCGGCGAGGTAGAGGACCATATAGTAGCCCATGTCCCGCCAGACGCTGGTGATGATGACTGCGGGAAGGGCCCAGTCGGAGCTGGAGGTCCAGCCGGGTGCGTTGGCGATGCCGATGGAGTGCAGGAACTGGTTGATGGGGCCGCTGTCGGGGTTGAAGAGCATGTTCCAGACGACGGCGACCGCTACCAGGGAGGTGATGTAGGGGAAGAAGATGGCTACCCGGAAGAAGCCGATGCCCTTGAGCTTGCGGTTCAGGAGCATGGCCAGCAGCAGGGCCAGGGCCATGGTGAGCGGGACATGGCCGATCGCGTAGACCACGGTGTTCCGCAGGGCGATCCAGAAGGAATCGCTGGCCAGCATCCGCTGGAAGTTGGCCAGGCCCACCCATTTGGGTGCGCTGAACGACGTCCATTCCATGAAGGAGAGGGCGAACGCGGCCAGGACCGGGATGAGGGTGAAGGCGAGGAAGCCCAGGAAGTTTGGGAGGATGAAGGTCCAGCCGATGAGTGTGTTGCGCCTGGCTTGCTTCCGGTTGCCGCGGCTCTGCACGGGTGCAGTTGCCTGGGGGATGGTTTGTGTAGTCATGATGACCGCTCCCGTGGCTGGAAGCGTTCCTCCTTTTCAGGATCAGGAGAGTTCAGGTTCCGGCCCGGTGCCGCCATTGAGCCGCGGCACCGGACCAGGGGAGTATTACTGGCCGAGAACTTCGCTCTTGACGCGCTTGCCCATCTCGGCGATGCCGTCAGGTACGGACTTCTCGCCGACCATGATCAGGTCATGCTCCTGGTTGAGCACCTTGTCGGTCGCGGCCGACTTGTCGCTGACCGGCATTTCAAGCGCGGTCTGGTCCGGAGTGAAGGCCTTCTTGGACAGGTCGTCGGTGGGCATGCCGTCGAGTTTGAAGTAGGCGTCCTTGACAGCGTTGTCCTGCAGGGCGGGGACCACACCGATCGCGGAGATCGCCTTGGCACCTTCCTCCCCGGCGGCCCACTTGATGAACTTTTTGGCTTCATCGGAGTGGGATGCGTTCTTGTTCACGGCGAACGCAGTGGGGGAGCCGAACGTTGTGATCTTGCCGTCGTCGTTTTTCTGCGGCATCGGTGCCAGGCCCCAGTTGACGTTGGTCTTGCCGTCCTTCTTGGCCTGCAGGATCCCGGCGATGTACCAAGTGCCCATGGGCATCATCGCGGCCTGGCCGCTTTCAAACATCGTGCGATAGCTGGTTTTCTGGCTCTTCGCCGTGCCGTAGTCCAGGGTGGCGCCGCTCTTCTGAAGGTCCAGTGCTGTGTTGTACTGGTCTTGGAAATAGCTGTAATCGCCGCTGTTCTGGTCCTTTTCGTTCTGGGCCGCGGAGATGGCCTGCACCACAGAGCGCCAGATGTGGTGGTAGGTGCCGTAGACCTTCTTGCCATTGGCTTCGCTGGTCAGTTGCTTGGCCAACGCCGAGTATTCGTCCCAGGTCAGGTTCTTCGGGTCATCGATCCCAGCGGCCTTGAAGATGTCCTTGTTGTAGTAGAGCAGCCAGAAGTCCTGGCGGTACGGGGCGGCAAAGTACTTGCCGTTGATGTCGAAAGCGTCGAGGGTGGCCAGCTTGTCCTTGCCCACCGAGTCGACTACGTCGCCGATCTCCTGGAGCTGTCCGTTGTTGGCGTAGCGGGAGTAGTCGATGACGTTTTTCATGGTCAGGACGTCGGTGTTGTCGCCGCCGGCCAGCATGGTGGTGACTTTCTGCGGATAATCATCGGCGAGGATGTCCACCGGCTGGATGTCAACGTTTGGATTCGCGGCCTCGTAGGCATCGAACAGGGCTTTGAATTCAGGGGTTCCCTGGTAGTTCCAGACGGACACCGTCAGGACGGTTTTCCCGTCCTTTCCCTGGGGTTCGGCGGGACCTGCGGCGCCCGCACAGGCGGACAGTCCAAGCCCGGTGGTCACTGCCAGGGCGAGGGCGGCGAAAGTTCTGCGCTTCATTGCGTTCTCCTCTGTTGGGATTGAGTGGGTCGCCGTCTCAACGGCATTTGGGTTTGGTTAGGCGCTAAGGGAAAGATCTTTGGAGACCACCTGCGCCATGAGTTGCTGGCCGGTGAGGTACCGCTCCAGATCGCTCAGCGCGGCATCGGACATCCGCCGGGTTTCGGTGCCCAGCGAGCCGGCGATGTGCGGGGTGATCTCGACGTTGGGCAAGTCATAGAGGACGGAATCAGCCGGCAGCGGTTCCGGGTCCGTGACATCGAGAATCGCTTGAATACGGCCGGTGGAGCACTCGGCTTCGAGCGCCTTTGTATCCACCAGCGATCCCCGTGCAGTGTTAATGAGGGTCGCATGGTCCTTCAGGGCACGCAGTTCCGGGCCGCCGATCATGTGCCGGGTTTCCGGAAGGGCCGGGGCGTGCACGGAGACGATGTCGGAGGCGGCCAGCAGTTCCGGCAATGGGACCAGTCTGCCCCCGGCCGCCGCCACCATGGCCGGATCGGCGTGCGGATCTGTCACGAGACAGCTGACGTCCTGGAGCTGCTGGACGAGCTGAACCACCCGGCGGCCGATGCGGGAAAACCCAATAACGCCGATCGTCCTGCCGATGTTGCCCAATTCACCGCGGGCGCTTACGTAACTCCAGTCCTCCCGGAAGGCGCGGGCATCGTTGGCCAATACCTGGGCCTTCTTGCCGGCGAGGACGATGGTGGCGAACGTAAATTCCGCGACCGGAATAGCGTTGGCGTCGGCCCCATTGGTGACGAGAATGCCCCGGTCCCACAGTTCCTGGCTGACGAAGCTTCGCACCGTACCTGCGCAGTGGAAGACAGCCCGCAACCTCGGCATACGTTCCAGGGCCGCTGCGTCCAGCCGCGGAACGCCCCAGCTCGTCAGCAGGATCTCCACTTCCGCCAAGTGAGGAGCCAGCTTTGGATATTCGAGGGAATCTGTCCAGGGTTGTCCGCCCAGATCCACCAGGCGTGCCAGCCGGGCAAGGCGCGTGGCGTCAAACTGGTCAGCAAAGGTACCGCGGTTCATGACCAGCAGGGCCTTTGGCTTGTAAGACATCCGGGCCTCCTCTCTTCTTTCGGATGGTTCGTCCGGTTTGTTCGATCATGTCTTGCATCACATCTAACAATCAGTAGATACTCAGAACAAGAAAGAACAACCAAGATGATCGTAGTCATTCTGAAACGATCAAATTCAATCGTCTGAGATGAGCCATGACTATCCCCCTCGCCTTTGCCGTTCTCCCTGATGGGCTGTCCACGCCGTTGGCCTCCGCGTGGGGAGCGGCGGCTTCTGCGGCAGAACTCCAGATGCTGCTGGCTAAACCTGCCGGTCAGACCGGCATCCCTCCTGCCGCCAGTGCAGCGTGGGCCTCGTTGTCCGCTGATAGCTTGCGCCTGTTGGCTGAACAGGCGTCCGCGGAGCGTGCGGCACCGTGGCCGCAACCACTGGTGTCCCACTATGCGAGGTACTTCCGCGACGGAAACCGCACTGCTTACGAAACCCTGGTGGCGACACGTCAGCAGCGTCTTACCCGCGCGGTCGTCATGGCCCTTGTCCCCGAACAGGGCACGGTACGAGACCCTGACCACAATGGTCCGGGTCCGAATGAATGGCTGGATGAGGTCATCGACGGTGTCTTCCTGCTCTGCGAGCAAAGCTCCTGGAGCTGGGCGGCGCACGACGACGTCCTCGCGACGTCCGGGTGCGTCGTTCCGGACATGTCCCGCCCGTTCCTGGACCTCGGCGCGGGCGAGGTTGCCGCCCAACTTGCGTGGATCGATCACGTCCTCGGGGAACAGATTGAAGCGAGGGCCCCCGGGCTGGGCAGGCGCATGCGAGACGAGACGTCCGACCGCGTGATCCGGCCATTCCTGGAGCGGCTCGACTGGCACTGGCTGGGTTTGAACGGGGACGTTCACAACTGGAACCCCTGGATCCATTCCAACCTGATCGCCGCGGCGCTGTTCCTGGTGGACGACGCGCACACCCAGGCCCGCACGGTGGCCAGATGCATCGAAGGGCTCGACCGATTCCTGGCCTCCATCCCTGACGACGGTGCCATCGACGAAGGGTTCGCATACTGGTGGAACGGTGCCGGACGGGCCCTGGAAGCCCTCACCCTGCTCGAGCTGGCCACCGCTGGAGTGCTCGACGGCAGCTTGCCGGTGGTCCGCGAGCTTGTGGCCTTTCCGTACCGGATGCACATCGGCGGCACATGGTTCCTCAACGTGGCCGATGGTCCCGCCCGGGCGGCGAAGAGCCTGCCATGGGACATGCTGTACCGCTGGGCCATGCGTCTGGGTGATGAACCAGCTGCCGGACATGCCGCCGCCATGATGACCGGCACGGTTGAGGCTGGCGCAGGACTGGGCAGGGTCCTGCACTCCTTGCTCGCAAGCCCCGGCGATCCGGGCAGTGAGGCCACGCCACCTCCGCCAATGGTTCCGTTTGCTTACCTGCCCTCCGTTCAGATCATGACCGCCCGCGAGTCCGGCGGCACGGAAAAGGGCCTCTACCTTGCAGCCAAGGGCGGACACAACGGCGAACACCACAACCACCGCGACGTCGGCTCCGTCGTCATTGCGGTTGACGGTGTTCCCTTGCTGGTCGATGCGGGACAACCCACCTATACAGCGCAGACCTTCGGCCCGGACCGCTATCAGATCCGAGCCATGCAAAGTTCGTGGCACAGCGTCCCGGCACCCTTCGGGCTGGAACAGGGAACGGGCAAAGAGTTCGCCGCAACGGTCCTGGAGGCACCTGCCGCGGGAAACCCACGCCTCACGCTGGCTATCGGTGCCGCCTACGGACTCGATCCTGAGGACTGGATCCGCAGTTGCTCCCTTGACAGCGAAAAGGGGATGGTCACCATATCCGACCGCTGGGAACTGCCAGCCCCTCCACGCGACACTCGAGGGCAAGACGTAACGTCCGACGTCGATATCGCTTATCTCACGGCCGGCGCGCTCCAGCTGCAAACGGGCAGCGCGATCATACGGCCAACGGGCATTCCGGGCACAGCCCAGGGCAGGGGAGCCGTTCTGCGCTGGGAACCTGAGTCCGCCGACGTCGTCATTGACGAATGGCACCTGGACGATCCGCTCCTGGCGGACGTGTGGGGCGCCAAGCTCACCCGACTCCGTTTCAGAATGCCTATCCAAAGCCGCGCCGCCGGCGCGTTCATCCTCACTGTGGAGGCAACATCATGAGCCCTGATCGAAGCCCGGATGCGACCGGTAAGTCGCTGTTCTCCTTGCAGCGGCGGGAGCGTCTCATGGAGGAGCTGCGTGCGCACGGGGCCATCACCGTCCGTGACATCGCCGCAAGGTTGGGGGTCAGCGAATTGACCATCCGCCGCGATGTGAACATCCTCGCCGATGAAGGGCTGGTGTCCCGGGTGCACGGCGGAGCCACGCTGCCCAGTCGCCTGGACAAGAGCGCAACCTCAGCACGCCAGGCGCCGAACAACTACTCCATCGGCATGGTGGTGCCGTCACTGGACTACTACTGGCCGCAGGTCATCAGCGGGGCCCGCGCTGAAGCCGACGAACAGAACCTGCGGATCCTGGTCCGCGGCTCCGCCTACGACGCCGCGGATAACCGCAGGCAAGTCCAAGCGCTCCTGGACACCCAGAACATCGATGGTCTCATTGTGGCTCCGGACATGACCGGAGAACACGGCCAGGAACTGCTGCGCTGGCTGAACGCGCTGCCCATCCCCGTGGTGCTCGCCGAACGCCGCGCTCCTGCCGACACTCCCGCGCACAAACTGGAGTGGGTGGCCACGGACCACGCCTTCGGCGCGGGCATGGCGGTCCGTCACCTGTGGCAGGAGGGACACCGCCGCATCGGGTGCCTCACCGATTCGTCCAGCCCCACAAGCCCACACGTGGTCCGGGGGTGGCAGCAGGCACTCGCCGCGCTGAAGATCCCCTTGGAAGGCTCGGTCCATGAGGACTCCGCCGAACAGGAAAACGGCGTTCGCAGCAAACACTTCGATCACGTCCTCGAGCTGTGCAGCAGGACCGGAACCACCGCCATGCTGGTCCACTCGGACACCCAGGCGGTTGCCTTCGTCCAGCATTGCGGGGACCGGGGGGTATCCGTCCCCGGCGACATGGCTATCGTGGGATACGACGACGAGGTCGCCTACCTTGCAGAGCCGGCCATCTCCGCCGTGCGCCCACCCAAACAATACGTCGGCAAGGTAGCAGTGCAACTCATGGCGGCCCGGCTTGCAGAAGGACGCATGCGGCCCGTGCACCGCATCGACCTGAACCCGGAACTGATCCTGCGGGAATCCTCCGTCGGGGCGCTTCGGCAGCCGGCCGCCACCGCCCTGCAGGAATCCCTGTGACGGTCCCCGGGCCGAACCTCCGCACGGCTCTGTTGCTCACTGGTACCGGACGGTACGCAGATCCCTGGCATCCCTTCGCCGAGACGTCCGGCGCATTGGCAGGCCTGCTTGGCGCGGCAGGTTTCGAAGTCGTTATCCCCGATCATGTGGATGCTGCCCTGGCTGCGTTGGCGATGGCGGAGGAGGCTGACCTGCCGGCCCTGCTGGTAGTGAACGTCGGACTGCCGCGAGACGGTGCACCCTCGCCGGGTACGTCCGCGGCTGCAGCAGGGCTCAGCCGTTGGCTGGTCTCGGATCGGCCGCTGCTGGTCTCTCATTCCAGCTCCACGAGCTTCCTGGACCTGCCCGCCTGGGAGGAAGGACTGGGCGGCCGCTGGATCCGGGGCACCTCGATGCACCCGGATTACGGGCCGGCGTCCATCGACGTCCTTCCCCACACCGGTGCCGTGGTAGCCGGCATTCCTGATTTCGAACTGCTGGACGAACGCTATAGCTTCCTCCGCACGTCACCGCACATCACCATCCATGCCACGCACAGCTACGACGGCGTAGAGCACCCGGTCCTGTGGTCACTGGAACGTCCCAGTACCGGGACAGGCAGGAGCGGGAGGACGTTCTACGACGCTTTGGGCCATGACGCAGCCTCCTACCAATCACGCGAGCACCGCGAGATCCTGTCGCGGGCAATCGCCTGGCTGACCTGCCGCTGAAACGACAAATTCTGATCGAAACCAAGGCCGCAAATTATTGACCCCTGAGGAAAGCATGCCTTCCATAGCCGCACCGCTCACTTTGTCCCTGCCTCCACTGAACCGGGAGCTGTCCCCCTATACGGGGCTGACCCGCGAGCACTGGTGCGCGTACGCGGACCACATGCTCAGCTCGGCGCACCGCCACGCCAGCGACGACCACGCCAACCTGTACCTTCCCGGGGCCACCAGCGCCTACGGCCGGCGCAGCGATTCACTCGAGGCCTTCGCTCGGACCTTCCTGCTTGCCTCGTTCAGAATCGCCGGTGACCCTGAAGGAACGGGCTGGATCGCTGACTGGTACGCGAAGGGACTCGACGCAGGAACCGATCCGGCCAACCCCGATCGCTGGCCCACCCCGGGCGAACTGGACCAGGCCAAAGTGGAAGCCGCTTCACTGGCCGTCGGCCTGGCCCTGACAAGGAACGTGCTCTGGGACAAGCTCCCGCAGCGGGTTCAAGAGCAGCTGGTGGCCTGGTTCGAGACGGTCATTGAAGAAAAGTATCCGCCTATCAACTGGGTGTGGTTCCAGATCGTCGTCGAGGTGTTCCTCGCCAGTGTTGGCGGCCGATACTCCAGCGAGGACATCGACGCCGGCCTCGCGGTCCACGATTCCCTCTACCGGGGCCACGGCTGGTTCGCCGACGGCCCGGAGCGCGCCTACGACCACTATGTGGGCTGGGCCTTCCAGGTCTATCCGCAACTGCTGCAGCTGATGGCGCCGAACGATCCCAGGGTCCGCGCACGCGCCGCAGACGACGGTGAACGCCTGGCCGATTTCCTCGACGACGCCGTGCACCTTGTCGGTGCAGACGGAGCCCCACTCATTCAGGGTCGAAGTCTCATCTACCGGTTCGCGGCGGCAGCCCCCTTTTGGGCTGGGCAACTGTCCGGGCACACCCGGCTCAGCCCAGGGGTCTCCCGGCGCGCAGCCTCCGGCGTCCTGAAGTACTTCCTGGATCGCGGCGCCCTGAACGATGACGGCCTGCTGACCATTGGCTTCCACGGCGAGTTCCCGGGCATGAAGCAGTCCTACTCAGGCTTTGGCTCTCCGTACTGGGCTGCGAAGGGCATGATGGGCCTCGCCCTACCCGCGCAGCATACGGCATGGACAGCCGTCGAGGAGCCACTTCCCGTGGAACTCGCGGACACCCGTCGCCTGATAGCCGCGCCCGGCTGGCAACTTGATGGCACTGTGGCCGATGGCATCGTGCGGATAAGGAACCACGGCACGGACCACGCCAACCCCGGTGCCCAAGTCACGGACTCACCGCTGTATGCCCGGCTGGGCTACTCCACGGCTAGTTTTCCTGACCTCGAACCCGAGTCCCTGGACAACGCCGTCGTCTTTATGGATGGAAAGGGTCGACTGACCCACCGCACCGGTTTCGAGTTCCTCGGCCAGTTCGAACGGGACGGCGTGCAGGTGGGAGCTTCGCGCGCCAGCACGAACTGGATTGACGTGGATCCCGACGGCGGCCCGGACCACGGCAGCGGCGCCGCCGGCACAGCCACGCCCGGGCCTGAGGCCATCATGGTGTCCCTGACCCACGGCGCGGTCGAGTTGCGGCTCGTGCGGGTACGCGGTGCGTCCGGCTCCGACGTTCGTCTGCGTATTGGCGGCTGGCCAGTGGATCCAAGCTCGGCGGTGCTCTCTGAGGTCCGCCCGATCGCGTGGGGCGGACCATGTGGCGACGCCGGCACGTGGCGCCAGCATGCACCACACCCCATGGGCAACCACCTAATCGTTCCCTGGATCGGCACCTCCGGCCCGGCAAGGGACGGCGACTATGTTGCCCTGGTTGGGCTTGGCACCGAGGGCCTGCGGCTGGAAATGGACGGCGCCGGCTTCACGGACGAGAGCACGTTCGAATTCGCTGATGGCACGGCGGTGGATGTCGAGTCTGTATGGCCGGCGCTGACGCTGGGAAGTTGACCGTCAGACAGATGAGGGGCCCTTGGCGGTAGTCACCGCCAAGGGCCCCTCAATGTGCGGTTGTGCTTTAGGGATGGGGCGTCCTGTATTCCCCTAGCAGGATTGTGTTTGCTGGTTCAGGGACGACTGGACGCTTGTCACTTTGAGCTGCAGGGCTTTAGTTTTTGTCAGCCCCAACCGAGGAGACCGCCCCGGGGCGGTCTCCTCCGGTTCGGGTCAGCAGGTGTAGGCCGGGTAAGCCACAGACCGCTTCTGTGTGGTGGTTTTACCATCAACGGTGCCCGTCAGGACTACCTCGACCGAGCCGTCCGAAACGCTGGAGGTCAGGGTGTTGAACGGATGGAACCGGTTCTTGCCGGACGGAACGTCCTCGAAGGTTTTCGTTCCAAAGGGCGTATTCAGGGTCACATTGACCGGGAGGTCGCTGTTGTTCTCCATTGTTACGGTCATCATGACCTTGTCGGCGACGCACTTGTCCTGAACTGTCACTGTGACGGGGATGGCCTTGACCAGCGCAGCCCGGGCTTCGGACAGCGCCTGGGTCGCGGCGTCGACCTTGTCCTGCAGGGTGCTCGGCTTCCCGAGAACGGTGCGGGCTGCTTCCAGGGCCGCGGCAAAGGGGCTCCACGACTCCGCTGTGTAGTCGTCCGCGTAAAGCGTCGAACCGGAGTCCACGGCCTTTTGCAGTCCTGACATGTCGGTCAACTTGGCCACCGCGAGCCACGAGATGACAGGTTTTTCGGTGCCTGCCCCCTCATTGGTGACGCGGTATTCGACCGTCGCCGGCTGGGTGAGAGTGAACTTCAGGTCCCCGGACAGCGGCGTATTCGTACCCGACAGCGGGATGTTGCCCTTGGCCAGCTCGCCACCTGCCACGGAGACGGTGTGGTTGAGTGTGCGTGCAAGGTTCCACCATTCAGTGAAGCCCGCCGTCAGGGTGTAGGTACCCGCTGGGAGAGGCAGCCGGTAGATCAACTGCGTGGCGTCCTGGTAGAGGCCGGTGGAGTATTTATCGGCCAAATCGGTCCCGGTCTTGACCTTCATCCCGTCAGCGACGTAGCCCCACTGGTCCGCGCCCTGCGAAGCTTGGTCGGATTTTTCGTTAAGAAGGGTGGGACGGGAATTCTTAACCGAGGCGAACTGCGGAGAGTCCACGCCGTTGGTGCCGGAGTCGATGTAGTAGGACAGCTGTGCAGGGACAACTTCGTAGCGGGCAACGATGGGTTGCCTAGCCTGGCCGTCGCCTATGGTTCCTTTCAACACCAATGGCTTGTAGTCGATGCGTTGCTGCGCCGCAGAGCCCTTGTCCCAGGTAACAGCTGCGGGCTTTCCATCGACGGTCACCGTCGTGGGCAGGTCTGCATCCGTTGTGAGGGTGCCCACGAAGCCTAAGTCGCGGGGGACTGCCTGCACGTAGAGGAGCGCCATCCGGGCGTTGTATCCGCTGGTGCCGTTCGTACCGAAGGAGACATTGACCACCGCAGGATCAGTCAGCGTGATCTTTTGGGTGATCGGTGTAGCTGCGCCGGTCGAGGTGGCCGTGATTTTGTTCTGGTAGCTGCCTGATGTGATCGTTGAATAAATGTTGGTCGTGGTATTTGCCCGGGGCGCCTGGACCGCAACGATGTTATAGGTACCGGCGGGCAGGGACAGGTGGTAGTCAATGGGCTGGTTGTAGTTGGCCGACAGGTACGACGATCCCCAGTCGGTAGGGCTGCCGGGCACGGGAGCGGCCGTAGACGCGGTGGAGTAACCCCAGCTCATCCCGGCGTCAGAGCCGTTCCACTTTTGGTCTGCCCCAGCATTGGACAGGCCCGGCTGGGCGGCCTTCACCGCGACGTATGCGGAGCCGGGGCCTGCGTCGCCGGAGCCGGAATCGATGAAGTATGCCAGGTCCGCCGGAGTGAGCAGTGCCGCGGCGCTGAACCTTTGGTAGAGGCCCGTTGACGGAAGTTTCTGCTCGGTGCGGCCCGTCACCTGAACCGAGCCGAGTTCTTTAGCGCCTGCCACGGTCGGCGCTGCACTGGCGTCCCATACGACGGCTGTTTCCACCCCATCGATGGTAAGGGTTTTGGGCAGGGCACCGCCTGCTGTCACTGACAGGACTCCGAGGTCCCGGACGTCGGGGCTGACGTCCTTCGGGACCAGCTGGGTGCCCGCGGCCGCGAGGCGCGCGGCCAGCGCGCTGGCTCCTTCTGCGTCGAGGCCGTAGGCTGCCGGGTTGGCCACTGCCTTTTGGGCGTCGGCGAGGATGTCTGCCATCGGAGCCCACGTCGCAGTGCTCCAGTCGGACTCGTTTAGTGCTTTGGCCCTTGCAATCTGGGTCTGGAGGCCGTTCGTGTCGACAGCGGCGGCGTCTGCGTTGGCTTTGATGACCCCGACGGCGTCGACATTGATGGCGTCGTCGGTTGCTGTTTCCAGGACAACAGTGTGTTCGGTGTTCTCCAGTCCGCGCAGGGTAAAGGTTGTGCGTTCGCTGCCGGCCTGCCAGGTCGGTGCGTTTGAGGCGATGCGTACGCCGTCGACGGTGACATTTAGTTTCGCGGTGCCGGGGTTGTTTCCGATCACGTCAAGCCCGGTGCCAGTGAACGTGTAGGTCAGTGCTGCACCCTTGCCGGTGCTCTTGGAGGCGGTTCGCTGCCATTCGTACATGCCCTGGCCATTGGTGTGGCTCCACTTGTCATTGAATTTCAGCACCGGGGTGGAGGTGTTGTCCCAGCTGGTCTGGTGCATGCCATCGATGAATTGAGTGTAGTAGGGCGTGTAGCCGGGGACCTTTTCGATTTTGAGGTTGTCGAACTGGGTGATGGTGAAAGCTGATCCAAGCTGGATGCGTCCGCTCGCCTGGGGAGCTGTGTCGGTGTAGGAGGTGACCTCCACGCCGTTGATGTAGGCGGTGTAGACATTTCCTGCGACCTGGACCGCGATGTTGTTCCAGGCGTTGGGGCCCGAGCGGAAGTTCGTGGCGGGTTTATCCGTGGCGGTGCCGCTGGCGACGACGCTGCCGTAGCGCAGGAGGCTCCATGCCCCGGTCGGGTCGACCTTCAGTTCCGCGGCTGAGACGTTCTGCCCGTTACCCGAACCGCCCTGCTCGCGGGCGCCGATGGTGGCGTATTGGCCGGTTCCGTCTTCGAACCGGACGTCAACGGAGGCTTTGTAGTTCGCCCATCGGTAGTCACCGATCGTGGTTTTTGGGTCGCCGCCGTTCCAAGCTCCACCTGCCATTCCGGGGCCTACCTGTTGGCGCAGAACTCGTCCGTGGTCCGGGTCATCCGTTGCAACGGATTCGAAGGCTCCGTTGGTGTCGTTGGTGTAGCGCGGGGTGGCCCCGTTGTCCTCGGGCTGGACGTTCGGTGTGCCCGCTGGCCTGGCCTTGCTGCCCCGGCTGTCCAGGTACGTCTCGCCGGACGGGGAGAGCGCCCCGGTCTTTGGATCGTAGGCCTGGATGTTGGCTTCTTCCTTGTAGTTGAAGTCATCGGCGTAGAGGAACTTGTCGTCGACGACACCGTTGGTGTTACCGCTTGCGTCGGTGTCCAGCACGTCGCGGCCACCGTTCGGATTGGTGTATTCGGGCGAGGTCGGCAACTTCGATCCGTAGCCGTCCTTGGCGCTCAGACTGCCATCGGCGTTTATGGTTGCGTGGTTAAGCGTGGTCGCGGTCATGGTCGACCATGGCTTCACGGTCACCGTGTAAGTTCCGCTCCCGTCAGGGACTACCTCTTGCACGGGCGACACGTAATTGGCGTCATACTTCTGGCCGGCGTCGGCTGCCCGGGTTTCCCACAGCTCCATACTGGGGTCGGCGCCCAGGTTCAGGTCAGTAGCTGTGATTTTGTATGTTTTGGTGAATGCGCTGTCGTTGACGATGACGGTGGAGAAGTCGGACTTATCCGGGGCGGCGAGTGTGGTGTAGGACGCGGCACCGGTTTGCGCCCCGCTGGGTGGGTTGCCACCTCCCAGTGCGCTGCCTGAAGCTTGGGGAATTCCCCGCCAAATGCCAGCGGTGTTGTCGGCGTTCTCCCAGCCGAGTTTTGCGAACTGTGTGAACTGTTCGATGGCGGCAAGGCCGCCGTCGTAGTAGAGCCACCCGGACCATGGGTCACGGGCGCTCATCAGTTCCTTCGACGAATACTGGAATCCGTCATAGAACGAGCCGATGGCGGGCTGGAAGATGCTGAGGGTGCGCCGGGATTTCGAGAAGCCGGTCGTGATCCAGTTGCTCATCTCGAGCGGTCCTCCCGCGCCGCCGAATTCAGTGCCGGTCCCGCCTTGGCCGTCGGAGTTGGTGTTGTTCGGCCGGTCCGCGGAGTTGGAGAAAGTGGCCTGCCCCTCGGAGTTCCACACTTCCTTGTCGTAAGTTTCAGCAAGCTTCTTCATGTTGCCGTTGGCGTCATCTGCGGTTGCGTAGTGGAAGCCCACTGCATCAACAGCATCGCGAAGGGAGGGGTCCGTGGGAGAGGTGAGCTGGTCACCGAAGGATGTGGGGGGTGTGGAAACGGTGTCGCCGGCGACGGTCTTGATTGCCTGATAGAGGGATTTCTCCTTATCGGATTTGAAGCCGTTGTTTGGGTCGTCGGCAGTTGCGCCCTCGTATCCCGCGGCGTCCGCGCTCACCCAGCCGGAAAACGTTTTGTAAAGCGCCGCGTTCGGGCTTCCCGTCTCATTTGTGTCCGGGTTGATGGAGTTCACCATGAGGCCATATTCGCGATATGCGGCCAGAACTGTGTTCTTGAACCAGATGTATTGCGTTGCATCACTGGTCACCCAGGCTGGACGGTTCCACCGGAGCAGGCTGACCTGCAGGTCACCATGGGCGACTGATTGGGCGTCGGCTGCCAACTGGAACCCGGGCTCCCGTTGAACGTTCGGATACTCGTCCCGAGAACGCATTGTCGCGGCATTTGGCCCGGTGGAGGTATTCCGATCATTGCCCATTTCGATCTTGATCGTGGTCATGATGGGATGGTCCCCGCCAAACAGGGTCTCGATGAGTTCCCAGTACTTCTTGGGCTGCTGCGCCTTGTAGTCCATCAGCAAGGAACTCGTTGAGTTGGCTGAGAGGACTCCGAAGCCCTTGAACGTGAGCCCGTTGCGGTTGTTAGCGGCTGCCTCGACATCCGATCCTTTGAGATTGATCAGTTGGGCAACTGGGTCAACAGTTGTTGCTTCCAGTGCCTGCGCCATCGATGCACCTTGAGCAAGCCCGGTCAAAAGAAGCGCTCCTGCCGTCCCGAAGGCAGCAGCGCGGCGGGCCGAGCTAATGCGAGGCTTTACGCGCATTCCGCGGGCAGGTGGCGGCGAGCCACTGCCCGCTCTCGGCAATATACGGCTTGAGTTGGCATCAGCAGTCGTCAATGTTGTTCCTCATCGTTGAGTTGACCTCCGTTGTGATCGCTTCGGATTGCACATACTCTTTCGACGCATGAAGGTGCGCCTAGCGGAGGAGCATGCGAGCAATCACATCTAATAGCCCCCAAAAGCGCGCAACAAGACACTTGATCTAGTTCAGTCCGATGCGTTCAAGCTCAAACAGAATTTCGCTAGGAAATGCAGCGCGTTTAATAACGTGAGAGGTGGGCGTGGGGCTTGGGGCCGTCTTCTGTTCATCTCGGCTGGAACGCCGATAATGGGGATTCCGTAAACGCCCTAGCGCTTCGATGAGCCCTTCGCCCCTGTCCGACTCCGCGGACTCACTCCACTGCGGCGGCCCCGAGGTCCGCGGCGTGGTCGCTGATGGTGCGGGCGAGGTCGATGTCGCGGCTGGTGATGCCGCCGACATCGTGGCTTGAGAGCGTTACGCCTACCTCTGGGTAGGTGAGTGTGAGGTCGGGGCGGTGGTTGGCCTTCTCGGCGGAGGCGCCGATGCGGTTCACGAGCGCCAGCCCGGTGGAGAACTTCCGGGTCCTGAAGGTGGCAGTGAGGGCCTCGCCGGTGGGTCGCCAGCCGGTGAGTCCGGCTTCGGCGAGCTCGGCGGCGGACAGCTTCCGCTGGGGATCAGTCATTGTGTCATCATGGCTCCGGAGGGCCGCCGTGGACTACCCCTGCAGGCACTACGCCTTCTAGTGTGATGGAACGGCGGGCAACGTCGGGTATGACTTCCCACGGCGGGAATAACGCTGTCATGCGCTGGCGGGTGAGAAAAGAGGTCCAGCCGCGATGCCAGGCGTGTCCTTCTCCGAGCTCCCCCATGGCCCAATTCAAAGAGCCGATAGCGTGTCTTCCGTCAATTCGTGGCTGAGAGCTCAGTCTTGTTGGCGGTGTCATGGTCAGTGGTCGTTTTTGGCTTGGCGGAGTTGGCATCCAGATATCACTGCGTTCGTTGAGTTGGTTCGTCGTTCTGGTGGAGGGGCTGGAGTGCAGGTATTTCGGCCGGCAACGGCAGTGGCTACATGCGGGCGTCGTATCTCCACCGTCTGGAATTCAACCTTCTCTTGGCGCTGCAGCATCGGTCGGGGACAGACAATCAGGACTCGGCGGGGAGGGCGCTCAGTGCCGAAAGGCTCCCGGGTAGGTTTCCGCTGGATGAAAAAGCCGACCCGTAGTCCTGCCGTTTGTTGAAAGGCTGGCTGCATGGACATGATTCCTGGTTGAGCCCCGCTGCCGGGTAGTTATCGATAACGATTGGGCGGGGGACCCGGACGGGTTAGTTGCCCTATCCCACCACGCATTGTCGCCTGCCACCAGGATCACCGCTGTCACCAGTTCCCTGACCAACCCGATGTTTGGTCCGCCCGAAGGCATGGCGCAGGCTGGCGCCAACCTCGCGGAGGACCTGCTCCAGGTCCTGAAGCTGCCCGATGTGGCAGGTGTCCACGCTGGTCCGGACACTCCGTTCACCGGGCAACCGCGCAAGAATCCTGCTGCCCAGGCCATCCTTGACGCAGCCGCTGATGCCGCCGGCGAAGACCTTCCCCTGTTCCTCGTCTGCGCGGGTCCCCTCACCAACGTGGCCGACGCGCTCCTGCTGGAGCCCGCCGTCGCGCGCTCCCTTACCCTTGTCTGGGTGGGCGGTGCCACCCACAACCAGGAGGAGTACAACTACTTCACGGACCCTGGCGCCGCGGACTTCGTGCTGGGAAACCGGGACCTTGCCGTCTGGCAGTTCCCGGCGGAAACCTACCGGCGGGTCGTTGCCCCGGTGGCCGAACTTGACCACGTGTTCAGGAACTCCGGTGCTGCAGGCGCGTGGCTGTGGGAACATTTCAACAGCCTGGAGGTGCCGGACTTCGTGCCGTTCGGACCGCTGTGGTGCCTGGGTGACAGCGCACCCCTGGTGGTGACGGGACTGGACGACATAACGTCCACCTATGTCCAGACGTCGGCCGAGCCCCAGCGGCGGACGTATACGTCGGTGGACACCAGGCTGCTCATGGGCGACTTCACCCCAAAACTGCGACTGCATCAGTAGGCAAAGGCAATGGCCCGGACTGCCAGAAAGCAGTCCGGGCCATTCACTGGGGCTAGGGACTAGGGGCTAGGGGCTCGGGGCTGGGGTCAGGCGGGCTCCGGAGCCCAGGCCCTGGCGTGCTCACGGGCGAGGCTGCCCAGCCAGCGGGCGCTCTCCTTCGGGGTCCGCTCCTGGGTGGAACGGTCGACGGCGATCAGGCCGAACCTGGGCCGGTAGCCGAAGATCCACTCGAAGTTGTCGAAGGCTGTCCAGGCGATGTAACCCCGGACATCGATGCCGTCGGCAAGGCAGGAGGCGACGCCGTAGACCGCTGCCTTCAGGTACGCCACCCGCTCGGTGTCATCCTCTGTGGCCAAGCCGTTCTCCGTGACGATCACCGGAATGCCGGCGATCCGGTGGGCCTCCCGGATGGTTGCCTCCAGCGCCTGCGGGTAGATTTCCTCGCCCATCTGGTTGGTGGGAACGCCCTCCGGGGCGGGGGCGTGCCCGTCCGGGCCGTAGACCGTGCGGCCATAAGTCTGGATGCCCACAAAGTCGTCGCCCCGGGATGCCAGGAGGAAGCGCTCGTTGACGTCGCGGCGCACACGGTCCGCGGTTTCTTCCCCGCCGGGAAGAGCCTGAATATCGGAGTTGGCCAGCGTCCACCCCACCTGCAGGTCCGGACGGCGCGCCTTGATGGCTGCGGTGGCCGCCTTGTGCGCGGCGAGCTTGACGTTGAAGCCGGCTTCCGTGGAGCAGAACTGGAAGGGGGCAACAGTGCTGGCGTCAACGCCGAGCCGTTGGGCCGCGGCAGCCCACATGGGAACATTGCCGCGGTCTTCCGGTGCCTCGCCGCCAATACCAAAGGACTCCAGCAGCCATGGAAGGTTGGGCTCATTCAGCGTGCAGGCGACGCCCACCAGGTCCCCGAGGTGGCCCATTACCCGGTCGCAGTAGCGGGCGAAAAGTTCGGGCGTGCGGTCACCTTCCCAGCCGCCCAGCTGCAGGAGCCAGCGCGGAGAGGTGAAGTGGTGGAACGTGACCACCGGGGTCAGACCGTGCTCCACGCATGCCTCCAGTACGCGCTTGTAGTGGTCCAGCTCGGCCGCCGAGAAGTGGCCTTCCTCCGGTTCAATCCGCGCCCATTCCAGGGAGAAGCGGTAGCTGGTGAAGCCCAGCCGGGCAATCAGCGCGATGTCCTCACGGTACCGGTGGTAGTGGTCCACTGCGTCACCGGAAGGCTCCGCGAAGATCGTGCCGGGCAGGTGCTCCAGGAGCCAGGTGTCGCTGTTGACGTTGCTGCCTTCCACCTGGTGGCCGGCGGTGGCCACGCCCCAAAGGAAGTCCTGCGGAAACGGGTTGCTCATGTGGTTCCTCTCGTGTCGGACGCGCACAGGCGTCCAGGCCTCTCTGCCTGCATCCATCCTGACGAGGCGAGTGACCACCGCCACAATACTTTTTCAATCAATGACATTCTCATGTTTGGCCCGTCCAGCTCCAACGGATTCTGGAGAGGAGCCGGACAGCTCCGGCCCCTGAATTTTTTCCGTTGTCACCGTCATAGAATGCGAAGGCGCACTAGATGAAACTTATGACTTCCACCGCACGCGGCAGCGCGGCCGTCCTGACCGGCGCCCTGCTGATGGGTTCCCTGGCCGCCTGCGGCGGCGGGTCCAGCCAAGCCGCTGCCAAGGGCGATACCAGCAGCCTCACCTTGGCCATCGACAGCGACTCGGCCTCCTTCGGCTTTGACCCGCTGCGCGTCTCCGCGGCCCAGCGCCAGTTCTTTGAAGGCCTCTACGACAGCCTGATGACCCTTCAGCCGGACGGTTCCACGGGTCCGGGGCTGGCCAAGGACTTCAGCTACAACGCCGACAACACCGTCCTGACGCTGAACCTCAAGGACGACGTGACGTTCACCGACGGGTCCAAGCTCGACGCTGCACTGGTGAAGGCCAATCTGGACCGCCGCTCCGATCCCGCCCTCAGCGCCTACTCCGCCGTCGCCAAGGGCGGGGCCCAGGAAATCACCTCCGTTGACGTTGTCAGCCCCAGCCAGGTGGCCCTGACCTTCGCCAAGCCGCAGCCCGGCTTTGAAAAGAACCTGGCCTCCACCACCGGCATGATCGTGGGCAAAAACGGCGTGACGGACACCGCCAGCCTCGCTGCAACCCCTGACGGTTCCGGCCCCTACATCCTTGACTCCTCCACCGTGAAGGGCAACAAGTACGTCCTGGTGAAGAACGACAAGAGCGGGGACGCTGCCAAGTACGCCTACAAGAAGGTTGTCTTCAGCGTCGTCATGGACCCCCAGGCCCGCGCCAACGCCCTGGTCTCGGGCCAGGCGGATGTTGCCATGCTGACCTCCTCCACGGTGGACTTCGCCAAGTCAAAGGGCATCGGTGTTTCGCAGATCGGCGGCACCGTCAACACCATGATCTCCTTCGACAAGACCGGCAAGACCGCCCCGGCGTTCGCCCAGGAGAAGGTCCGCCAGGCCATCCAGTACGCCATCAACCGCCAGGCCCTGGTGAACGCCCTGCACAAGGGTGACATTCCCGCATGGAACGCCCTCCCCAAGGATTCGGCCGGCTTCACCAAGGACCTCGAAACCGAGTTCGCCTACAACCCGGATAAGGCCAAGAGCCTGCTCGCCGAGGCCGGCTACCCCAACGGCTTCGAGTTCACCATCATCGCCGGCGCCCAGACCCAGACCGACCTGCAGGCCGTCCAGAAGGACCTCGCCGCTGTCGGCATCACCATGAACGTCAAGATGGCCGCCTCCACCGACGAGGCCTTCGCTGCCGTCGCCACCACGCCCCTCGGCTATGCGCCCCTAAACTGGGACAACCCGGTCGGGGTGATGTACGGCGCCATCCTCAACGGTTTCACCAATGTCCAGAAGGCCACCGATGACCAGCTCAGCGCCGCCACCGGGGAACTGGCCGCTGCCAAGGACGATGCCGCCGCGAAGGCCGCCGCCACCAAACTGAACACCCGGCTGGTGGAGTCCGGCTGGATGATCCCGCTGTACGAAGCCCTGACCAACCAGGGGTACAACACCAAGAAAGTCCAGGAAGTGAAGTTCGCCGGCACCAACGCCTACCCGCTGCTCTCCTCCTACAAGCCCACCAACTGATCACATGGCCGGGCACGCTCCCCACGGAAGGCGTGCCCGGCCTGACCAATGGAGGTCACCCCATGGCTGTGTTCGTAGCCAAGCGCCTGCTCATGGCGCTCGCCACGGTGCTGGTGGTTGCGGTGCTGGCGTTCCTGCTGGTGCACGCAATGCCCGGCAGCCCAGGAGCCGTTTCGCTGGGAGCAGGCGCCTCGCAGGACGCCATCGACCAGCTGAACCAGCAGCTCGGCTGGAACGACCCGCTGTTCGCCCAGTTCTTCCGCTGGCTGGGCGACGCGGTGCAGGGAAACCTGGGCATCTCGCTCATCGACGGCCGCTCCATCAGCTCCGACCTGGCTGACCGGCTCCCGGTCACCGCTTCCCTCGCCGCCGGTGCCACCATCCTCAGCGCCGTCCTTGGCATCACCTTGGGCGTGACCGCCGCCGTCCGGGGAGGGCTGCTGGACCACATCATTGGGGGATCCGTAGGGCTGCTCGTGGCGCTGCCGGCCTTCTGGGTGGGCATCATCTTCGTCTACCTCTTCGCCGTCCAGTCCTCGGTCTTCCCCGCCACGGGCTACGTCCCGTTCGAGGTTTCGCCCCAGGACTGGGCCCTCTCCCTGGCGCTGCCGGTGATCACCCTTGCCGTGGGCGGCGCGGCCTTCATCGCCCGACAGACCCGCGCCTCCATGCTCGAAGCACTGCAGCAGGAACACATCCGCACACTGCGCGCCACGGCCACCCCCACCTGGAAGATCCTCTACGTCCACGCCCTGCGCTACGCGAGCCTGCCCATCGTGGCCGGGATCGCCCTGCAGTTCATCGGCCTGTTCGGCGGCTCCGTCATCGCGGAGCAGCTCTTCTCCATGCCCGGCCTGGGCCAGGCCGTCCAGTCCTCCGTCAGCACCCACGATGCCCCCGCCGTGCAGGGCGTGGTGGTGATCGCCACCGTAGTGGTGGTCGCCGTCAACCTGGTGCTGGAACTGGCCACCAAGTTCCTCGACCCGAAGTTGCGTGCCTCATGATTCCCACAGTTGCCCCGGCCCCCTCGGACGCGGACCAGGCAGGAAGTACGACGGCGGCAGGAGCCCCCGCGCCCGGCGCCGGCAAGGCGGTACTCACCAGGTTTTCCAGGCACCGCCTATTCGGCTCACCTGGAGCCGTGGCCGGCCTGGTATGGCTGGCGGCACTGGTGATTGCATCCCTGACAGCGCCGTTGTGGCTGCCGTTCAAGACCGAAGACCAGGACTTCACTGCTGTCCTCTCCGGCCCCACGGCGGCCCATTGGCTGGGCACCGACGAACTTGGCCGGGATATCCTCAGCCGCATCTTTGCCGCGGCTGCCGGCACTTTGGGGACGTCGCTGATCACGGTGATTGTCGGCGTCGGCCTTGGCGCCATCCTCGCCCTCCTTGCCGCAGGCGCCGGCGAACGGACCGAGGCCGTGATCAGCCGGGTCACCGAGATCATGATGTCCCTGCCGGGCACCGTGATCATCCTGGCCGTCATCGGCGCGGTAGGCACCAACATCCCGGTGGTCATGGCCATCCTGGGCATCCTGATGTCCGCCGGGATCTACCGGGTGATCCTGGGCCAGGCCAAATCCCTGCAATCCCAGCTCTACGTTGACGCGGCCAAGGTAGACGGGACCGGCCCGCTGGGCATCAGCCTCCGTCACGTCCTGCCCGGCCTAGCCAACACCATCGTGGTGCAGGCCGCGCTGATCTTCGCTGTGGGCATGCTGATCCAGGCCGGCCTGGCATTCATCGGTTTTGGGCCGCCCATTCCACAGCCCAGCTGGGGTGGCATGATCCAGGGCGCCTCCCAGCACGTCTACGACGCCCCCTGGATGATGGTGCCCACCGGTGCCGTGCTGGCACTGACCGTCCTGTCGGCGAACGCCATCGGCAATGCCCTTGGCAAAGCACCGAATGCCGCAGCCCCGCACCTGCCGTCCGCGGCGGCCCGCCGGCAGCGCGCCAAGGCCGTTGCCGCCATCGCTGCAGGTTCCCCGGCTTCCGGTGATGCGCCGAAGGGGACGCTAAGGGTCCGCAACCTGTCAGTCGCCGTCGACAATGCTGGTACAGGCAACGGCGTCCGCCTGGTCACCGACGTCTCCTTCGACGTCCAGCCCGGAACCGTCCTTGGCCTGGTGGGTGAATCCGGCTGCGGCAAGACCATGACGGCGCTGTCGCTGCTGGGACTCCTCCCGTCCGGGGTGTCCGTTACCGGCGGGCACATCCTGTGGAACGGACGGAACCTCGCCGCCACCAGCGAGAAGGACATGGAAGCCGTCCGCGGCCGCGAAATCGCACTGATCAGCCAGGAGCCCATGCGCGCCCTGGATCCGATGTTCACCGTGGGCTACCAACTCACCGCCACCATCCGCCGGCTCCGCGGTATGGGCAAGGCCGAGGCCCACGCGGAGGCCCGGACCCTCCTGGAGAAGGTGGGCATCGTGGACGCCGCGCGGATCCTGAAGACCTATCCCCACCAAATCAGCGGCGGCATGGCCCAGCGGGTGGCCATCGCCCTGGCCCTCTCCGGCCAGCCGAAACTGCTGGTGGCGGACGAACCCACCACCGCCCTTGACGTCACGGTCCAGGCCGAAATCCTGTCATTGCTGCGGACCCTGGTGAAGGACACCGGCATGTCCGTGGTCATGGTGACCCACGATCTGGGCGTGGTGGCGGACATCTGCGACCACGTGGCCGTGATGTACGCCGGGCAGGTGGTGGAGAACGGGAAGACCCAGGCCATCCTGGACAGTCCGCGCCACCCCTACACGCTGGCGCTCCTGGCCGCCGATCCGCATGCCAACCACGCGGACGACATGCCCGAACGCCTCGCCACCATCAGCGGACAGGTGCCCCAGCCCAAGGACTGGCCAACCGGCTGCCGATTCGCCGCCCGCTGCCAGTTCGCCGGGTCGGCCTGCCTGGAACCGGTCCCGCTGCTGCCCTCCGGCAGCGGCGAAGGCCTGGTGCGCTGCGTCAAGGAGGACCAGCTGGCCGTCGAAGGCATGGACTGGCTCGCCACGGACGTACCCGCCGCCCGCCACGTCCCGGTCAGGCCGGCCACCGCAAAACCCACTGCGATTGAAAAGGACCTGGCATGAGCACCGCAGTCACGGAACATGGCCGTTCAACGCCGCCCGCAGCCGCCACCCCCATGCTGGAGGTCAGGGACCTGGTGGTCCGTTACGGACGGGGCCGCAAGGCAGCCGCCGCACCGGCCGCCGTCGACCGCGTCAGCTTCAGCATTGCCCCCGGCGAGACCGTTGGTCTGGTGGGGGAGTCGGGCTCCGGAAAATCAACTATCGGCAAGGCGATCCTGGGACTCCAGAAGGTGTCCGGCGGTTCCATCACCTACCAGGGCAGGGACATCACCTCCACCGGTGCCGCCCAGCGCCGGGCCTTGGGCGGCGAGCTGCGTGCCGTCTTCCAGGATCCCAACTCCTCGCTGAACCCCCGGAACACCATTGGCACATCCCTCGCCGAACCGCTGCGGCTGCGCGTAGCGTCCGCGGGAGAGGCCCGGATTTTAGCTGAGGACATGCTGGAACGGGTCGGGCTCCCGCGGGAGGCCGTGGACCGTTACCCCAGCCAGTTCTCCGGCGGCCAGCGGCAACGGATCTCGGTGGCTCGGGCCCTGATCTGCGACCCCCAGCTGGTGGTCTGCGACGAGGCCGTCAGCGCCCTGGACCTCTCCACCCAGGCGCAGGTGCTCAACCTCCTGGCAGATCTTCGCGACGAACGCGGCCTGAGCTACCTGTTCATCGCGCACGATATCGCCGTGGTCCAGTTCCTGGCCCAGCGCGTGGTGGTGCTCTACCGCGGGCAGGTCATGGAAAGCGGGCCCGCTGCCGCTGTTACCGAAAACCCGAAGCACCCCTTCACCCAGGCCCTCGTGGCGGCCTCCCCAGTGCCACGGCCCGCCGAGCAGGCGGCCCGGCGTGAGGCCCGTGAATCGCTGGGCGTCCGCACCGGCGCCGCCGCCGTCCCCGGGCCGGGCGGCTGCCCCTTCCGGCTCCGCTGTCCCCTGGCCACGGACCTGTGTGCCACAGAACGGCCGGCACTGCGGCGCGTGGGCACCGCCGACGTCGCCTGCCACTACGCTTGAGCGCCTTCCGGTTCCGCAGGCCGAACCCCATTGACCAGCTCCTTTACAGAACGGAACACTCCCTCCATGACTTCCATCCCCTGGCACGCCGCCATGATCTCGCCGGAGCAGGACTTCGACGGTGCCCCGCTGCTCCGCAAGGAGTTCACGCTTGAAGAGGGCCACGGCGGGGTGGTGAAGGCGACGCTGCGGGCGACGGCCCTTGGCGTCTACGATGCGTTCATCAACGGAACCCCAGTGGGGCCGGACGTGCTGAGCCCCGGCTGGAGCTCCTACGAGTGGCGGTTGCGCTACCGCAGCTACGACGTCACGTCCCTGGTCACTGCCACCAGCGTGATCGGCGTGGAGCTTGGCAACGGCTGGTACCGGGGCCGCCTGGCGTGGCATGGCATGTCCAACCTGTACGGCAGCGAGCTCGGGTTCTTCGGGCAGCTGGACATCGAATTCGAGGACGGCCACGTGCAGTCGGTCGCCTCGGACACATCCTGGCAGGCCGGCCCGTCCGCCACCACCTTCAACGACCTGTACGACGGCCAGACCATCGATGCCCGCCGGCGCCAGGCCGGCTGGGCGGAGCCAGGCTTTGTACCGGGCGCGGGCTGGGCGGGCGTGCGGGAGCTGGCGTTCGACGCCGGCCGGTTGACTGAGCCGGTGGGCCCGCCCGTGGTGCGTGCCGGCGTCGTCCGTCCCATCAAGATCTTCACCTCGCCCAGCGGCAGGACGCTGATGGACTTCGGCCAGAACCTGGTCGGGTGGCTGCGCTTCACCGTGCAGGGCGAAGCTGGCGCTGTCATTACAGTGCGCCATGCCGAGGTGCTGGAGGACGGCGAGCTCGGGGTGCGTCCGCTGCGCTCCGCGAAGGCCACGGACACGTTCATCCTCTCCGGCGGGCAGGACGCTTTTGAACCCACCAAGACCTTTCACGGCTTCCGGTACGCCGAGGTCACCGGCTGGCCCGGTATGCCCACCGCCGGTGACCTGGATGCCGTGGTGGTCCACTCCGACCTGGAGCACATCGGCACCTTTGAATGCTCCAACGAACTGGTGAACCAGCTGCACCGCAACATCGTCTGGGGCCTGCGCGGCAACTTCCTGGACCTGCCCACCGACTGCCCCCAGCGCGACGAGCGGCTCGGCTGGACCGGCGACATCGCCGTCTTCGCACCTACCGCTGCCTACCTCTACGACGTGAAGAACTTCCTGCAGGACTGGCTGCTGGACCTCGCTGCCGAGCAGAAGGCGCAGGACGGGCTGGTGCCCATCACCGTGCCGGATGCCCTGAAGTACTGCCCGCAGCCGCCGGAATTCCCCGCCCCGGAGTCCTCCGCCCTATGGAGCGAGGCTTCCGTCTGGGTGCCGTGGGCGCTGTGGGAGGCGTACGGCGACCTCGGTGTGCTGGAGAACCAGTACGAGTCGATGGCCTCGCACACCCGCCGGGTGGAGGGGCTGCTTTCCCTGTCCGGGTTGTGGGACTTCGGCTTCCAGTTCGGCGACTGGCTGGATCCGGACGCCGCGCCGGACCAGCCGTGGGCAGCCAAGGCGGACACCGCCGTCGTGGCCACCGCCTGCATGTACCGGACCGCGCGCCTCACGGCGCAGGCCGCCGGACTGCTGGGAAGGCACGACGACGAGGCCCACTTCCAAGAGCTCGCGGACTGGGTGCGGGCAGCGTTCGCCGAACACTACGTGGCGGCCGACGGCACCATCCGCAGCGACTGCACCACCGTTTACGCCCTGGCGATCGCTTTCGACGTGCTGCAGACGCCGGGGCTCAAGGAATTCGCCGGAAACCGGCTGGCTGACCTGGTACGGGACAACAACTACCGGGTCTCCACCGGCTTTGCCGGTACCCCCTTCATCACCCACGCGCTCACGGACACCGGCCACGTCGGCGACGCCTACCGGCTTCTCCTGGAGGAGGGTTGCCCCTCCTGGCTGTATCCGGTGACCATGGGTGCCACCACGGTCTGGGAGCGTTGGGACTCCATGCTGCCGGACGGCACCATTAATCCCGGCGAGATGACGAGCTTCAACCACTACGCCCTGGGCGCGGTGGCGGACTGGATGCACAAGGCCATCGGCGGCATCCGGCCGCTGGAGCCGGGTTACGCCCGCGTGCTCATCGCGCCGCAGCCGGGGGAGGGGATCGACTGGGCCAACGCCTCCCTAAAGACCCCGCACGGTGAGGTCCGCGTCGAATGGAAGCACGACGGCGGCGAGTTCCGGCTTGCGGCAACCGTCCCCGCCGGGGTGGCAGCCGACGTCGTCCTTCCGGACGGGGCGCGGCACACCGTGAGGGGCGGCACGCACAGGTTCAATGCAGGCCTCAGCGTGCTGGTGAAGTAACCTGCGGCGCGGCACCAGGGCGTACGTCCGGTCCACCAACGCCACCCTCAAGAGTGGGTCCAGACAGCGGTGCTCGCCTGGGCCTGGTGACCCAGGTTGCGGGACACTGCCCTGGCCGCGGCCCGTACTGCGGGGGCAAGCACATTCGGGGGAGTGGCGCCATCGGGCACCACGATGGACAGTGCAGCCACGACGGAACCTTGGGCATCGAAAACGGGAGAGGCTACCGATACAGTCCTGGAGGGCAGGCTGCGCCGGATCATCGCGATCCCGGTGCGCCGCACATCCGAGAGGGTCCGCCGCAACTGACCCTCCGGCATCTCGGATACGCCGGGTTCGTTTTCAGGCGGCCGCTTCAGGAAGGTCTCCTGGAACTGTTGGTCCGCCCCGGCCAGCAGCACCAAACCGATGGCCGTGGACCGCAGCGGTGCCCGGCCCCCCACACGGTAGGCCACTTCGGTGGCGTCCTTGGCGGACAGCCGCTCGATCAGCACCGCTTCCTCGTTGTCCCGCACCGCCAGCAGGACGTGGTGCCGCGTGACTTCGAACAGGTCCTCCAGATAGGGGAGGGCGATTTCCCGGACACCGTGCCCGCGTGGCGACAGGGACGCCACTTCCCACAGCCTGACTCCCACGACATACCGGCCGTCGTCCAGCCTCTCCAGCGCGCCCCAGGCCACCAGCCGGGCGATGAGCCGCAGTGCCGTGGGCGCCGGCATGCCCGCGTGGCGGGCCAGCTCTGACAGGGTGAGCGCCCGGCGCCGGTCCGAGAAGACGGCCAGCAGGCTCAGCGCGCGGTCGATCACAGGCTCGCCTTGTTTGGGCCTCTTTCCGCGTGCGGCGGGGACGTCAGTGTGTGATGTGTCCGTGTCCGGAGTGGCAGTCATGGCAGTGATTCCTAGCGGCGTTTGATCTTGGATGGCTCGCAGTGAGCTGAACCACAATACTATTCCAACCATTGAAAGGACCCTGTGGAGGGAAGTCATGGAACGCGAAGCTGGAACTTCCAACAACTACACCTTCCAGGAGTCCCGCCGCATGAGTGACCCCACCCGCCTTCGGGCTGAGCACTTGTCCGAAGCGATGGGCCTCACCGTGCGGGAGCCCCGTCTCAGCTGGACCCCGCCCACCGGAACCATCCAGCAGACGGCCTATCGGATCACCGCCAGCAACGGCTGGGACACCGGAAAGGTTACGACGGCGTCACGCTCCGTCAGCTACAGCGGGCCGGTGCTGGGCTCCCGCAGCCGCTTTGAATGGCGCGTCCGCACCTGGAACAAAAACCAAAACGGCACCGAAACAACAACCGGCTGGTCCCAGTCAATGCCCGTCGAGCTGGGCCTCCTGCACGCTGCAGACTGGACCGCACAGTGGATCGGCCCTGGCGAGCCCGACGTTCCGGGCCCGGGGGAGCGCCCGGGCTACGCCCTCACCAAAACCTTCACCCTGCCTGCGGTTCCCGGCAAGGCCCGCGCCTACGCCACGGCGCACGGCATCTACGAACTCTTCATCAATGGGCAGCGCGTGGGCGACCAGCAGCTCACCCCCGGCTCCACCAGCTACAACACCACCCTCCAGGTCCAGGCGTACGACATCACCACCCTCCTCAACAAAGGGACCAATACCGTCCGCGCCGTCCTCACCGACGGCTGGTTCCGCGGCACCTTCGGCTACACGCGCGACGCCGACATGTACGGCACCCACACCGCCTTCCTTGCCCAGCTGGAACTGGAGTCCGGGGCGGACCGGGAGGTCATCGGCACCGACAGTTCCTGGCTGGTCTCCGGCACGGAAGTCCTCAGCGCGGACCTCATGGCAGGTCAGCGCATCGATTTCAGAGTGGCCGACGGCGACAGGGCCCTTCCGGCGGACAAGGCTGCGGCGGGTGCCGATTCAGCAGGTGCCTTGCCATCGTTGCCGCGGGCCGCCGTCGTACGCCCCGGCAGCTTTGAGGCACTGACTGGACCCCTCGCCCCACCCACCCGTGTGACGCAGGAGTTGGCGCCGGTGTCCATCACCCGCCTGTCCAACGGGAATCAGGTGGTGGACTTCGGCCAGAACATCCACGGCTGGGTGCGGCTCACCAGGCTGGGACGGCCGGGCGAAACCATCATGCTTGAATACGGCGAAGCGTTAGGGAATGACGGCGGCGTCACCCGGGACCACCTCCGGCCCCACGACTTCCGCGCTCCGGGCACATTCCGGGACGCCGGGCAGGTGGACAGCGTCACCGCCACGGGCGCTCCCGGTGAAGCCTTCGAGCCCCGCCACACCACGCACGGCTTCCAGTACGTCTCGGTCCAGGGCCTTGCGGCGGACCTGCAGCCGGAGGACATCACCGCCTGCCTTGTCCGGACGGACCTCGAGCGCATCGGTGCCTTCAGCAGCAGCGATGAACGACTGAACAAGCTGCACCAGATCGTCGAGTGGAGCTTCCTGGGCAACTCGTGCGAAGTCCCCACCGACTGCCCGCAGCGCGAAAAGGCTGGCTGGACCGGGGACTGGCAGTTGTTCGTCCCCACCGCCGCCTATTTATACGATGTCACCGGTTTTACCCGAAAGTGGCTGCGGGACGTCCGGGCGGACCAGTGGGACAACGGCGTCATCGTGAACATCTCGCCGACGCCCGGCCCTGCCGCCACCTCGGCGGACTTCATGGGCTTCACCAACGGGTCCGCCGGCTGGGGCGACGCCATCGTCATGGTCCCGTGGGAGATCTATCTGGCGTCCGGGGATGCCGGGATCCTGGCCGAGAACTGGGCGGCGATGCAGCACTGGTTGCGCTTTGTCCGGACCGCCGCCGAAACGCAGCGGCACTCCTCCCGGGTGGCCGCAAACCCGTCCCCGGCGCCGCACGAGCAGTATTTGTGGGACACCGGGTTCCACTTCGGGGAATGGATGGAACCGGACGGCCCCGAGCCCGACCTGTTCGCCGCCCGCAGCGCGGACCACGGCATCGTGGCAACGGCCTACTACCGGCACAGCACGGCGCTGATGGCGCGCATCGCCGCCGTCCTGGGGCGGCCGGAGGAGGCAGCCGTGCTGGCGGAGCTGTCGGCAAAAGTCCGGGACGCCTGGGAAAGGGAATACCTCAACGTCGAGGGCCGGGTCACGGAAGCCAGCCAGGCCAACTGCGTCCGCGCCCTGGTCTTCGACCTGGTCAGCCCAAAACACCGCGCCACCGTCACTGCCCAGCTGGCGGACCTGATCCGCAGCACCGGCACCCACCTGGGCACAGGCTTCCTCGCCACCCCGTACCTGCTCCCCGTCCTGGCGGACAACGGCAACCTGAACCTGGCCTATGAACTACTGATGCAGGACTCGGAACCCTCCTGGCTCACCATGGTGGACCGCGGCGCCACCACCGTGTGGGAACAGTGGAACGGCATTGACGCCGACGGCAGAGCACACAACTCGCTCAACCATTACAGCAAGGGCGCGGTGGTGTCCTTCCTTCACCGGTACACCGCGGGACTGCGGCAGGCGCCCGACAGCGCGGGCTGGGAGCGGATCATCATTGAGCCACGCCCCGGCGCCGGGATCACGTCCGCTTCCACTTCCCACCAGGGGCCGCGCGGCCTAATCGAGGTGGCCTGGACCGTGTCCAGGGAAACGGCGGACGACGGCGTGCTGAAGCTGACTGTCACCGTCCCCTCCGGCACCATCGCCAAGGTTCTGCTGCCCGGCCGTGGTTCATTATCAGCACCCGCCGCCGAGGTCGGGCCCGGATTCCATACTTTCTACGCCGCAACCGGCGGGGACACCCCACAACCTGAGCTGATGAGGAGCACACTATGACTGTGGACGATGCTACGGAAGTAATCGACACTTCCCGCCCCGGCGGCAGGACCGTTCCGCCCTTCCCGGTTTTTGACGCGCCCGGCAGGCCGGAGCCCGTCTCGGACGCCTCGCTGGTGCACCGCGAAGTGACGTACGCCCGGGCCATCGGGTTCCGGCCGTTGAAGCTGGACATCTGGCTGCCCCGCGGTGCTTCAGCGCCCACACCGCTGGTCCTGTGGGTGCACGGCGGCGCCTTCCAGCTGGGGGACCGCCGGGAACTGCCGCCCACGTTCGCGCCTAACTCCGTGTTCCGGCTGCTCAACGAGGCCGGCATCGCCTGTGCCACGGCGGACTACCGGCATTCGCTCGAGGCGCCCTTCCCTGCGCAGCTCCACGACCTCAAGGCCGCCGTGCGCTACCTCCGGGAATTCGCTGGCGACCTCAATGTCGACCCGGACAGGTTTGGTGCCTGGGGCGAATCCGCCGGCGGCCACCTCGTGGCGCTGCTCGGGCTCACCGGCAACAACGCCGACCTTGAGGGCGGGCTCGGTGTGCAGGGGCACCCCAGCAGCGTCAGCGCCGTGGTCGATTTTTACGGTGTCTCTTCGCTGGTGGATATCCCGCCCATGCAGCGCCCGGCCGGGCTCTTTCCGCCCGCACTCACCGCAGCCGTGCCGGAGGGCATGTCCCTGCAACCGGAATACATGCTGGTGGGCGGCTCGGATGACCCCGACCTGCTGGCCGGTGCCAGCCCCGTCAGCTACGTGACCGCTGATGCTGCACCCTTCCTGCTGGTGCACGGCGACTCTGACGGCTTGGTCCCGGACTCGCAGACCGAACTGCTGGCCGCCGCGCTTGCCGCCGCAGGGGTGGAACACCAGGTGGTCATCATCAGGGGCGGCGACCACTGCTTCTTCGGCGCGGAAGACCAGATGGACACCATCCTGGCGGCCGCTGTGGACTACTTCGCACGAAGGCTGGGAACACCATGACCTCCCGGACAGAGCGGGCCGCGCCTGCCCCCGGCGGCGCCCGGACCGCCGGACAAGGTGAGGCACCTGCCGCCGGATTCGCCGAATACCTTGCGAGCCCGGAGGGACCGCAGTTCCTCAACCCGGACGCCGTCCGCTCGCCCGGCCCCGAGGTCCACATCCGCACGGTGACGGCGGACGGCCGGCACGGGCCGGTGCCCATCCGGGTTTACGGCGAACCGGCCGGTACCGGCAGGCCGGCCCTCGTCTGGCTGCACGGCGGCGGTTTCGTCAGCGGCAGCGTGGACAGCCCTGAGTCGGACTACCTGGCCCGGGTGCTGGCCAGCCGGGGAACTCCGGTGCTGTCCGTGGACTATCGGCTGGCCCGCGACGGCGTGGCCTTCCCCATCCCGCACGATGACGCCCTGGCCGGGTGGTTCTGGGCCCGGGAAAACGCTGGATCGCTGGGCCTGGAGCCGGGCCAGCTGTGCCTGGGCGGCGCCGGCGCCGGCGGAAACCTGGCCGTCGGCGCCGCGCTCTACCTTATTGACGCCGGCAAGCCGCTGCCTGCCAAACTCCTGCTGGCCTACCCCTTCCTGCACGCCGAACTCCCGACACCCGCCGGGGGACTGGACAAAGACGTAATGGCCGGGCTGCCGCGGTACCTGCGGTTCACCCAGGAGGACTGCATCCGGACCGCCGAGAACTACGTGGGCGGCCCCGTCAGCATGGCGCCGTCCTATGCCATGCCCGGCTATGCAGACCCCACGGGGCTGCCGCCCACGGCGCTGCTCGGGTGCGAGTACGACGACGCCCGCGGCTCAACCGAACTGTTCGCCTCGGCTTTGAAGCGGGCAGGGGTGCCGGTCTCCTACTTCCTGGCGGAAGGTGCCGTACACGGGCACCTGAACCACACCGCCGGGTTGCCGGAGGGCCGGGCAGCCCTGGAATTCCTGGCACGTCAACTGTCGGAGGCGAAGGGGCGATAGGGCTTTGGATGCCAGGGTCAGCGAGCCGTCCCTTGGAGAGCACTTTGCTCGATGATTGTCCGCCAGCCCGCGCTGCTCCCCGCACCCAGCTCACCAGTTTTCCTGAAGAGCTCAAAGGAGTTTCATTCAGTGAAACCGGCAGCGCAACCCACCTCGCTGATGGCCCAAAGTTGACCCATGAGCGCGGGCCGGAGTCAGGACCCGCTTCCCACAACAGAACTTTTCCGGGCTCAGCTCTCACAGCCCAGATCCACCTCCCACAGCACACCCTCAGCACACGACAGAAACGGCCCGGTACACATGGAGTCAACGATGACGGCACGACGGATCCTTCGGGAGATCGAGTTCGCCCGGCCACACAATGCTGCCCCGTTGCTCCTGGACCTCTACCTTCCCGCCGACGCTGCGGAACCCGGGCACACGGGCGGCCGTCCCGCCGTCGTCCATTTCCATGGGGGTGGATGGCGGACAGGGGAGCGATCATCCTTGGGACCGGTCGTGGACGGGCTGGGTCTCGTCCCCCTCGAGCAGCTGGCGGACGCCGGGTTTGTGGTGGCCTCCACGGACTACCGCCTCACGGGCGCCGCCACCTTTCCCGCCCAACTGCTGGACGCCAAGGCCGCGGTGCGCTGGCTCCGGGTACACGCAGGTGACTACGGTGTTGACCCTAAGCGGATCTACGCATGGGGCGACTCGGCGGGCGGGCATCTGGCCTGCCTCCTTGGACTTACCGCAGGGTCACCCGCCTTCGCAGACCAGGCAGACAGCCCGGACGACGGCGGCATTGAGTCCGGCGACGACGTTGCCGCCGTCGTGGCCTGGTACCCGCCCACCGACCTGGAGAAGATGGGCGCGCAGGCTCGGCCGGATGCGGTGGCGCGGGCCGATGAGCCGGGTTCCCGCGAATCACTGCTGATCGGAGCGCAGCCAGCCGACGCTCCGGACAAGGCCAGGGCAGCCAGCCCCGTCAGTTACGTACATGCAGGCGCACCGCCCTTCCTCCTCATCCACGGAACAGCAGACCGGTTTGTCCCGGTGGCTCAATCCGCCGGACTGGCCGACGCACTGGAAGGTGCGGGCGCCGCCGTCGAACTTCTCCTGATGGCGGACGCGGACCACATGTGGGCTACGCCCGACGGCAGCAGCGCGGCAGCGGAACAGGCGACTGCCGCCACCATCGACTTCCTCCGCCGCCAGGCGGAAGGGCACTGATTTCCCATCACTCTTCCGGGCAGCAAGCGCCCGGGAACAGACTTGAAAGGCCTTCCATGCAGTTCATTGGCATCACCCATGACGGCGAACCCTGGGTGGCAGCGCTCGGCGGCTCGCGCGTCCTCCCGCTCGCCACCGTCACTGAATTCTGGGCCGACGCTGACGGCTGGCAGGACAAGGCGGCCACCCTGGTTGCCGGTGCGTCCGACGGCGGCGGCTGGCTGGAGCGGTGCAGCGTCACCGAGGTGCCGCTCGTCCCGGCCTCGGCGCGGGTCATCTGCGTGGGGCTGAACTACAAGGCGCACGTGGCTGAGGGCAGCTTCAAGGACCAGGAACTGCCGCCGTACCCCACCCTGTTCGCCCGCTGGACCGCGTCGCTGTCGGTCGGCGATGTGCCCGTCCCTGTTCCTGCCGGAGAAGCCGGCCTGGACTGGGAGGGCGAAGTGGCCGCCTACATCGGCCGCCGCGTCGAGTCCGGTGACGAGGCGGAAGCTGCAGGCGCCGTTTTTGGCTACTCCACCTTCAACGACATAACCTCCCGCAAGGCCCAGAAGCTCACCTCCCAGTGGACCTTGGGCAAGAACGGCGACTTCAGCGGCCCGCTGGGCCCTCTGGTCAGCCGCGACGAGGTAGGGGACCTCCGTGATGGGCTGCAGGTCCGGACACTCGTGAACGGCATCGAAGCCCAGAACGGCAACACCCGGGACATGATCTTCTCCGTCCCGGCCATAATCTCGCTCATCAGCCAGACGTTCACGCTGCATCCGGGCGACGTTATCGCCACGGGAACACCGGAAGGCGTGGGGTATGCCCGTACCCCGCAATGGCTGCTGCAGCCGGGCGACACCGTCGAGGTGGAAATCGAGAAGCTGGGCACCCTCACCACCCCTGTAGGGGATCTTTCCCTCCGGAGCCGGGCCTGATGAGCACCTTCCATAACGCTGCCGCCGCGGACATCCCCGCGGAGGTGCAGATCCTCATCGCCGGGGGCGGCCCCAGCGGCCTGTTCCTGGCCCTGGACCTAGCGTCCCGCGGCATCGCCAGCACCGTCATAGAACCCCGGACCAGCGTGGACCCCACCCGGCCGCGGGCGAAGACCACAAATGCCCGCACCATGACGCACCTCCGCCGGCTGGGCCTCGCCGACGCGCTCAGGGCTGCCTCGCCGCTGCCGGTGGAGCACTCGCAGGATGTCATCTATTGCACGGGACTGACCGGCCCGGTGGCGCACGAGCTGCGCCGGTTCCGGAACGCCTTCCAGCTGGTGCCCGGCAGGTACGGGCCCCAGCCAGAGTGCGGACAGCAGGTTCCGCAGCCGGTCCTCGAAGAGGTGCTTCGCGCCGCCGTCACGGACAATCCGCTGGTGACGTTCGTGACCGGCTGGTCCGTTAGGGAGGTGGAGACTGGCTCCTCGCCGCACGCCGTCGTCGTCGGTGATGCCTCGGGTGCCGTCCGCACCATCGCTGCGCACTATGTGGTCGGGGCCGACGGTGCGTCCTCCGCCATACGCCGCAGCCTGCGCTTGCGCCTGGAGGGCGGATCCGCGGCGCTCTCCAACATCAGCATCCTGTTCCGCTCGGAGTCGCTGGCATCCGCCATCTCGCTGGACCCTGCGGTGCAGTACTGGGTGGTGGGATCGGACACCTCAGGCATGGTGGGGCCCATGGACCTTGCTGGCACCTGGTGGGCCATCATCCAGGGTGTTGATGCTGATGCCATCGTTTCCAGGAAAGACGCGGCGTTGATGGTCCACTCGCTGGTCGGCGCGGAGGTGGACGTCGAGGTGCTGGCCACCGATCCCTGGACCGCCCGCATGCTCCTGGCTCCCGAATACAGCCGGGACAGCATCTTTCTGGTGGGCGACGCCGCGCACCTCAACCCGCCATGGGGCGGCCACGGCTTCAACACCTGCATCGGCGATGCCGCCAACCTGGCCTGGAAGCTGGCCGCCGCCATCCAGGGCTGGGCCGGACCGGACCTCCTGGCCAGCTACGGGGCGGAACGCCGGCCGGTGGCAGCACGCACCATCCGTGACGCTGCCGAGAACGGCAAGGCCCTTGCCTACCATTTCGCGGATCCTGACCTGGTGGACTCCGGGCCGGCAGGGGAAGCCGCCCGGCAGGCGGCGTGCCAGGCACTCGCCGTGAAGCAGAGTGAATTCGACTCCCTGGGCCTGGTGCTCGGCTATGCCTATGGCGGCTCGCCGGTGGTGGTCCCGGACGGCTTGCCGATTCCGGAGGAGGACCCCATCCGCTATGTTCCATCGGCCAGTCCGGGAGCCCTGCTGCCACATGCCTGGCTGACCGGCTCATACTCGCTGTACAGCGCGCTCGGCACTGGGTTCACCCTGTTGGTGGACACCTCGACGCTGGCCGGGGTGCGAGCCGACGAGGCGTTCGCCCCGGTCCTGGCGGCAGCTGCCCGGCAGGGCATCCCGTTGAGCATTTCCGCCGTCGGCCCTTCGGACGACGAAACGCCCCTTTCCCAGGTGTGGGGCGCCAACGCCGTGCTGGTCCGGCCGGACCAGCACGTGGCCTGGCGGGGAAATTCCGCCGCGGCGGCGGCTGCGGCGCTGTCCGTGGCTGCGGGCTGGGCACGGTCCACGCTCGTTGGCACCTCAGCGCCCGAACAAGCCGCACCACCCGAAATCACAGCAGCAGCCGAAACAGCAGGCTCATTCGAAACAGCCAGGAGTGCCCGTGTCGACGCCGTCCTTCCGTGACTTCCTCATTGCCCCGGACCATCCGCGGGTGGCAGACATCCGGGGCATCAACGCACGAGAGTATGCCGAGGCGGCCAAGACTGATTCGTTCGCGGGGCCGATGATCGAGGGCTGGCAAAAGCTTTACCCGCAACCCTTCGTGGGGATCACCAGCGACGGCGTCCGCCGGGAAGGCCTGTACCCGCTGGCTCCGGCACGGCCGGGGGAGGAGGCGCCGACGGCGGAGATGGCAACCGCGGCCCGAAAGCTGATGGGCGCCGTGACGGCCGACCAGGCGCTGAAGCTCCGGTACGCGGTGAATGCGCCCGAGTGGCAGAGCTGGGCCAACCCCGAGTTCATGCAGCACGACACTGGCCTCCGCCTGGACGAGCTGGAGCTTCCCGTCCGCGATGCTGTCCTGGGCGTGGTGGAGGCTTCGCTGAGCCCGCAGGGTTTCGAACTGGTACGGAACCTGATGCGGATCAACGGCTTCCTGGGCGACCTGGTGGAGTTGCCGCTGCTCATGAACGAGTTCAGCTACAACTTCGCCCTTTACGGCGAGCCGTCGGAGACGGAGCCGTGGGGGTGGCAGCTCTTTGGCCACCACGCGGCGCTGAACTGCCTGGTGGCAGGCACGCAACTGGTGATCTCCCCGGTGTTCATGGGGGCCGAACCGGACATGATCGACGCCGGCCCGCACCGAGGCGTGAAGGTGTTCAAGGAGCGCATTGCCTTGGCGCGGCAGCTGATGGGCGCCCTCCCGGCTGAGCTCCGGGCCTGTGCGGTTGCGTACGACTCGATGGTGGACCCTGCGATGCCCGAAGGCCGCCTCCACCCCGGCGACGAACGGCACCTGGGCGGCTGCTTCCAGGACAACCGGGTGATCCCCTACGAGGGCATCCGGGTATCCGACATGCCTTTCCAGGCGCGTGGCCTGCTGGACGCCATGGTGAAGGACTTCATCGCCTACCTCCCTGACGGGCCCCGTGCCGCCCGCCGCCGGGAAATCCGGGAGCAGTACGGCGAGACCTTCTTCAGCTGGATCGGCGGCTGGGAAGGGGAGGACGCCTTCTACTTCCGGGTGCAGAGCCCCGTGGTCATCCTGGAACTGGACCACCACACCGGCGTGTTCCTCAGCAACGACGAGCCCGCCCCGTTCCACATGCACACCGTGGTCCGCACCCCCAACGGCAACGACTACGGCCGGGAACTGGTCAAACAACACTCATCGATTGCTCCGTAGCTGCCGTTTTGAGTCGTCAAAACGGCAGCTACGCAGCAGCGGATGATCATTGCACACAGCGAAGGCCCGGATTTCCTTTCGGAAGTCCGGGCCTTCAGGGTTTTCAGGTAACCGCTGGTTAGGGGATGTCGAGGGCGGCTCGGCGCTGCGGCGGAGGGCCCACCACGGTGAGATCCATCTCGGCTTGGGCGCGGCCGAAGCCTTCCATGTCCATGTAGGGCTCTCCGCCCTCGGTGTACATGTAGTCCTCGGTGGGCTTGTTGAAGTACTCGAAGAACCCGTTGAACACGGACGGCGTCAGGAACCCCACCATCTGGGTGTTATGGGCATCGAGCGCGAACGAGTGGATGGTCCCCGCGGGTGCGTGCAGGAAGTCGCCCTTGGTGAGGAGCACTTCGCGGCCGTTGGCGTAGAGCCACATCCGGCCCTCCGTGCACAGGAAGTTTTCCGTGTGCTGCGAGTGGAAGTGCAGCGGAATGTAGGGAGACTTGGCTCCTTTGGTGTGGACCGCGAAGTAGTTCGAACCCGTGTTGGCGGGCCGGGACAGGTAGGTGAACATCGTCTGGTAGCTGACCATCCGCTCACCCTCGCCGGCACTGAGGAAGTACGGGCTCTGAGTGGGCGGCAGGCCGGCGTCGTGCTTGAACGACGGCGCCACGCGCTCAACGTCGGGGAAGGTGATGCCGAACTCCGCTCCCACCTCGGCCTGCTCCTGCAGGCTGGCCTTGTGCCCGGGCCGGACCGGCGGGACGTGGGAGTCGATGGGGCTGCCCACCCGCTCGTAGTACTTCTCGCCGCCGCCGGGCGTCATCCAGTTCAGGAAGCGTGTGTAGTGGCTGGCCATCCGGTAGGCGTGCGGGGTGTTCGGGGGGATGACCACCGAATCGCCGGGGGTGAGGATCCTGCTTTCGCCCGGCAGCCACACGTGCAGGATCCCGTCGAAGACGTAGAGGGTCTTGTGCTCGATGCTATGGCTGACAAAGGGGGACTCGGCACTCATGCCGCCGGAAACGTAGGCCGCGCTGAAGATGCCGCCCGTATCGGCGGCGCGGGCGATGACGGTCACCAACTGACCATTGATTTCGTAGCGTGCGCCTTCGCCCGACGCCATGTAATAAGGGACTGCCTCACCGGGCAGCACGTTGGCCACCGGGAGTTGCTTGTTCATTTCCTCAACGCTGAGGGACATGGTTTCCTTCTTTCCAGTCGGCCGGCCCGTGCCGGAGCGTGACCTACATCATGGCTGGTCGCCACTCCCGCTACGAGAGCAAATTCCATTGGTTGAAAGCCCGAACCTGACCCGTCGTCCCCTGACAGCAGTGGCATTCGTGCAGCATTTGTTGCCCGCATTGTCTGCCATCTCGCCGAGATGTACGGACATGAGACGTCATGCCGCTGTCGGATCAAGTGCCTGGGGCACTTGATCCGACAGCGGCACCGGTGCCGTGCCAACCATAGGTGGACTGCTTCGATTCACACGGCGACAACGTTCACTTAGCGGCGCCAGGCTTGGCAGCGACACTACGGATGGCGCTGCTCAAGTGCGAGGTTGCGGCGGCGAGAACGGCCTTTTCCCGCTCGCTCTGCTGGACGTCGTCGAGCTCCTTGAGCGTGTAGTTGCGTGTCTCCTTGGCGGTGAGTGCCGAGATCCCTGCGAGGACCATGAACCCGAGCGCGACCATCGAGGGACCAACCCAATCTTTCAGGTCGGGGCCAGCGAGTGCTGTCGAGAGAACGGGGCCGATGACACCGGAGATAGCGAAGCCGATCTGGGTGCCAAGGGCGAGCCCGGAGACGCGCAGCCGGCCGGGGAACATCTCTGCGAAGAACGATGGCCAGGACGCGTTCACCATCGAGTAGAAGAGGGAGTAGTTGATGATGCCAAACAGGAAGATCAGCGCCCAGTTGCCGGTCGTGATGGACCACAGGTAGGGCGCCATCGTGATGCCTGCGCCGCCAGTTGCGATGAGGAACATCGTCTTGCGGCCGATCTTGTCCACAAGGAATCCTGCCAGTGGCGTTATTCCGAGGGCGATCACGGCCGAGACTGTCGTCGTCAGGAGCATTGTCGGTTTATCCAGCTTGTATCCCGCCGTACCGAACGCCACCGAGAAGGTCTGCATCATGTAGCTCGTGCCCGCAATAAGCGCACAGAATACGATCCGAAGCACCGCACGCCAGTGGAAACGCAGGAGATGCTTGAGGGGGGCCACGTTCGCCTTGGCGGACTGGGCCTCAATGAACTCGGGCGGCTCCTGGACGTGACGGCGGATCAGGTAGGCGGCGACCACCACGACGGCGGAGGCCCAGAAAGGAATCCGCCAGCCCCAGCCCAGCAGCTGCTCCGAGGGCATAGCTGCGATCGGGATGAAGACCAGCAGCGTGAGCAGTGTGCCAGATGAGGAGCCCAACGTCGTGAAGCTCGCGATGAACCCACGACGGCGCTCGGAAGCGTGCTCCAGGCTCATGGTGATCGCGCTCGGCTGCTCGCCGGAAAGGCACAGTCCTTGGATGACGCGGATCAGCACGAGCAAGACCGGAGCAAGAGGCCCGATCTGGGCGTACGTTGGCAGGCACCCGATCAGGAAAGTACAGCCGCCGATGCCGAACAGGGTGAGCATCATGACGAATTTGCGCCCACGGCGATCGCCCAACGGTCCCAGGATGAGAGAGCCGAGGGGACGTACCGCGTAGCCGACGGCGAAGGTGATCATGGAGAGCAGCACACTGACGCCCTGAGGCAGCTCGGGCGAAAAGAAGAGGACGTTCAGAATCAACGCCGACGAGGTGCCGTAGACCGCGAAGTCGTAGTACTCGAGCGTCGTGCCGATCCAGGCCGCGACTGCAGCCCTTACCGGTGTCTTTCTGGGAATTGCGGTTTCTGTCATTGCGTCTCCATGGCGGATGAGTGGAAGGCGACCCAGCGGTACACGTGGGCTGCGGAAAAGGGTCTCGGTGGATCGTCCGGTTAGTCCTGCTGTGAGTTCTCTCGTATGACGATCTGTGCTTGTACGGCGTTTGCGAACTGGCCTCAAACATCAAGTTAACGTTTGAGGTCCGGGTCACACAAAGACTGCTTTTGTGTTCCTACATAGCGATCCGTTATGGCACCGTTCCGAAAGGAGTGAGACGTAAGCCCTGTCAAAGTTCGGCTTCCAGTCAGGCGGCGCGGGAGCACTTACCCCTGGTCATTTTGCGGATCTCTTCATGCTTGAGACCGCTGGCGCAGGCTAACTGGTAGTCGTCCAGAATCCGGGACTTCCTTGCCGATGCCAAGACCTCGATGCGCTTCTGTTCAACGGCCATGCGGGCATCTTGCGTAGCCGCCAACTCATTCGCGAGCGAGGCGATATGGTGCAGGTGTTCCATTCGGCTTTGGCCTGACGGCAACAGATCATCCCGTGCCCGGGCGGTGGTTCGGACCGCTGTGGGTGGCATCCCGGACACCTGTGCGATCGCGGCAACCTTCACGCCGTCGCAGATTGCCTGGGCAACACGGTCATGAAGGGCGGCAGTAAGTGCCCGGAGCCGGCTGGACCGCAGCGCAATCGTCTTCCGCTGCTCGACCAGGAGGCCGAGCAGTTCCTTTGCCCGGGCAGCCGCTGGATCCACCTTCGGAACACCCTGGTACCGGTAAGTGCGAAGGCTTGGACTGCTCGTCCCGCCCCTCGCAAGCCCCGGAGCTGTCTGCTCGGAAGTTTGTTTGTTGTCCACCTCTGCTCCTTAACCAAGCGACGGCTTAACTGTCCGCACGACGGCGCAGACCCGGCGTGATGGCCCGGCGTGATGGCCCGGGGCGCCGTCGTCGTCTCGGGTGTGCTCCGCACTTGTCCACCAAGCAAGTTATGCCCAGCCAAAGCAAGACAACCAATACGAATACCGCGTGGTGCGATAGGTAAAAGTTCTGGCTCGCTTGTCATAAGGGCTTCTTATCCGTCCACGCACTTTAGGTCTTATCCAAGGCGGTCCCTTCTTCCCTAGGCTCGAATGAATCCCGCTCATCGTCCTGGAACCTTGGAAGTGAACATGCCCGAATTCGTGCCCGCGTCGCGTGTAACCCGTATCAAATCTTCCCCGAGCGTTGCCGCGGCGGCCCGCGTGCGGGAGCTCAAGGCTGAGGGGCGGCGGATCCTGGACCTGACAGTTGGTGAGCCGGACTTCGATACCCCACAGCACATCAAGGACGCCGCCGTCGCAGCAATCGGCCGCGGCGAAACCAAGTACACGTCCGTCACCGGCACTCCCGAACTCCAGAAGGCCATCCTGCAGACGCTGGAACGCAAGACCGGGCAGGAGTACACGCCGGGCGAGATCACCATCGGCGGCGGCGGAAAGCAGGTCATCTTCACTGCTTTCATGGCGACCCTTGACATGGGGGACGAGGTGATTATTCCTGCTCCTTACTGGGTGTCCTACCCTGACATGGTGCTGGCCAATGAGGGTACGCCCGTCATCGTTCCCTGTGACGAATCAACGGCCTTCAAGCTCACCCCCGCAGCCCTGGCCGCGGCGCTGACCGACAACACCAAGTGGGTCATCCTCAATACGCCCTCCAATCCCACGGGTGCGGTCTACTCGCATGCGGAACTGGCCGGTCTTGCCGCCGTCCTCAAGGACCACCCCTCCGTCTACGTCCTCACCGACGAGATTTACGACGAAATCAACTTCGGCGGCGAACCCATCACCAGCCTGGTGGCCGTGGCACCCGAACTCAAGGACCGCGTGCTGGTCACCAACGGCGTCTCCAAGGCATACGCCATGACCGGATGGCGGCTGGGGTACGCCGGCGGACCGGCGCCCCTGGTGGCCGCCATTAACAAACTGCAGTCCCAGATGTCCTCCTGCCCATCGTCCGTCAGCCAGGCTGCCGCCGCCGCGGCACTCACCGGGGACCAGACATTCGTGCGCGACAGCGTGGAGGTGTACCGGGAGCGGCGGGACACGGCAGTTGCCAGCCTCAACGCCGTCGAAGGTCTGCACTGCGCGACGCCGGACGGCGCCTTCTACGCCTACGTCAACTGCAGTGGTGCGATTGGAAAGACGACGCCGGAGGGAAAGCAAATTGCCAACGACGAGGACTTGACCCTCTACCTGCTCGAGGCGGCTTCCGTAGCACTGATCCAGGGCTCGGCGTACGGCCTGAGCCCCTACTTCCGGATCTCCTACGCCACCGGGCTGCCCGTGATCGAAGAATCCATCGCTGCCATCGAAAAAGCCGTCCGGGCCCTGGCCTAATCACACCCACCCTTCACCTACAGGAGCAATGCCATGATCCATGTCAAGACAAAATTCGACCGGCCCTCTGAAGATGCCATCCAGCGTCTCTCCAAGTTCTCCTCCGCCACAGTCCACGAGGCGCAGGGCCGTAAAGGCGCCCTGAGCTCGAAGATCAAGCCCATCGACCGCAGCATGTCCTTCTGCGGCCCGGCCGTCACCGTTGTCTGCGCGCCGCGCGACAACCTGATGCTCCAGGTGGCAATCCACTACGCCCAAAAGGGTGACGTTGTCCTGGTCGCAGCCGGAGAATACGAGGAGGCCGGAACGTTCGGCGACGTACTGGGCAATGCCATGAAGGCGAAGGGCGTGGCCGGCATGGTCACAGACTCGGGCGTCCGGGACACCCAGGACCTGATCGAACTTGGCCTGCCGGTTTTCTCCGGAAGTGTCTGCATCAAGGGCACAGTCAAGGAAACCATTGGCCCCATCAACCACCCCCTGGTGTTCGGTGATGAGATCGTCTACCCGGGCGACGTCCTGTTGGGCGACGCCGACGGTGTGGTGGTGGTCCGCAAGGACGAGATCGAGGAAGTCATCAGACTGTCCCAGGCCCGCGTGGACGCCGAGGACGACCTCATCCGCCGCTACAAGGAAGGCGGCACCACCATTGAGCTGTGCAAGCTCACCGACGTGCTGAAGGCCAAGGGCCTGCTCGTTGAGGATGCGGAGCTGGAGCCTGCGCTGTAGCTCCATCCGCTGCTGGGTAGCTGCCGTTATGACCCCTCATAACGGCAGCTACCCAGCATTCAACGGTTAAAACCAAGAGGCCTGGGTTCCTTTTCGGAACTCCGGGCCTTGCCCCCTGCGGCTTCTTCGGGCCGGAGGACCGCTCAGTTCATGCCGGGCAGGAGGTACGCGGGGGGACCCACTTGGGAGTCGTCCAGGTACCACGTGGTGGAGCCGCTCTTACCCGGCGGCATCATGCTTCCCTCGAAGACGAACACCGGCTCTGCCGCGGGGCCGTCCTCGGGCCGCCAGAACCCGTTGGTGGGGCAGTGCGACCCGGTGCTCGCTTTGAGCTGGATTCTCCTTTCCGAAGTTTTCCGGTATTGCACGCTGGTGATCTTTTTCATGGCTGGGCTCCAGGGAATTTATCTGCCGGGAAACGCTGTTATTCAGCGACCCTTTATGGCATTTATCCTAGGACTTCGGTTGTGCGCTGAATAAGACAAAACAAGAGTGCCCTGATAAGCCTGTCTTATGATGGTGCCGGTCAAATGGCCGGCAGCGGAGGGTATTTGCTGCGGAGTATTTCCTGGAGCATTTCCTTGAGTACCAGTAGGACCGCTGAGCCGGCCTCGGACAAGGGCTCATGGTCGGGCGTGCACAACGCGATCTTGCACTGCAGCGCGGGTTCGACGATCCGCAGGACGCGGAAGTCCTCCTCGTGGAACAGGGCATCCGCGGCGGACTTCGGCAGGATGGTTGCCCCGAGATCCGTGCGAAGCAGCCGGGTAAGGGAGGGAACGGATTCCACCTCGCCTACGAGCTTCAGCTTCAGGCCCTTGTTTTCGATGCCTGCCTGCACCACCTGCCGCAGCGTGTGGATCTGTTCCGGCAGGAAAAGACCCAGCGTCGACACCTCTTCCAGGGTGATGGACTCCGCGTCCGCCGAGACCGGCAATTCCCGGCGGGAGTTCACGATCAGGTACAGGTCCTCCACGATCAAGGTGGTGAACTGGACCCCGCGGATGGGGCCGGGCTCGTAGATGAGCGCCATGTCTAGGCGCCCATTCTTGATGGCCTCGCTGAGTACCCCGCCGTAGATTTCGGTCACGTGGAGGACGATGTCCGGGTAGCGCCGTGCCACCTCGCTGATGATCCGCGGGGTGAGGCTGGACGCCATGCTGTACGGTGCGATGGCGATGGAGACGCGGCCGGATGGGGCGGCGCCGGAGGCTGCGACATCGTTCCTGGCCTGCTCCACCAGGCGCAGGATGGTCTGGGCGTGCCGGTACAGGGTATGGCCCGCCGCGGTGGGCTCCACGCCCTGCTTGCTGCGAATAAGGAGCCTTTGCTTGAGGTCGGTCTCGAGGGCAGACACCTGCTGGCTCAGGGCGGGCTGTGCCACATGGAGGGCGGCAGCGGCTTTGGTGATGCTTCCTGAGTCGACGATCTTGACGAAGTACGCCAGCTTCCGGGTGTCCATAGCGCTCCTCTTTCCTGCGGGGACGGCACAGCATGTGGGGGTCATACGTTGGCGCTATGGCGGGACAGGCATTACGTCTTTGTGTGATCCGAGTCCCGGGCATAGGTTAATTGCAGATGACTTATCAGTGACCAGAACATTCTATCCCCGTCACGGCCATAGCCGTTTCCAATGACGGTATAAGTTTTCCGCATAAAGTAGGGGATAAATTGTCTGGTTTCGTGATAATTAACTTTCAAAATAAGCTCCAGTACATTCTTCGGGTCGGCGTGATTCACGCTGACAGGGGTCATAACCTTCCCGTATCCCGTGACACGGATTATGTCTTTGTGTGGTCGAAATCCCGGTGCCACACTCATTTATGCCCGAACACCCAGCAGAGAAAGGCCCGAAATGCCTGCAGTCGATCTGGTCGCGGATCTTGGTGAAGGCTTTGGTGCCTACTCGATCGGTGACGACAAGGCGCTCCTGGACATTGTGTCCAGCGCAAACATTGCCTGCGGCTTCCATGCAGGCGACCCCGACATCATGAATGGCACGGTGGCTGAGTGCCTCCGCAAGGGGGTTGGTATCGGCGCACATCCAAGCTTCCCCGACCTGCGCGGTTTCGGCCGCCGGGCCATGGATCTCACAGCTGACGAAGTCCGCAACGACGTCATCTACCAGCTGGGGGCCTTGACGGCTTTCACCGCTTATCACGGCGGCTCCGTCTCCCATCTGGCACCGCACGGCCGCCTGGGCAACCTGGTGGCATCCAGGGTTGACTACGCCGAGGCCGTGGCCGACGCTGCCGTCCGCATTAACCCTGGCCTGATCGTACTTGCCCAGGATGGGGAACTGGCTAATGCGGCGAAGGATCGCGGACTTCCGGTGGCCATTGTTGGTATCGCCGACCGGGCTTACCAGGAAGACGGTACGCTGGTGCCGCGCAGCCAGCCCGGCGCCGTCATCCATGACCCCGCCGTCATTGTCCAGCGCACCGTCCGGATGGTCCGCGAAGGCCTTATCGAAACCGCCTCCGGCAGCGACCTCCCCATCCAGACGGACACTGTACTGCTGCACGGGGACAACCCCGGCGCCGTCGAACTGGCCCGCCTGATCCGCAGCGAACTGGTCGCCGCAGGCGTCACCATCGCCCCGGTGGCCCAGGTCCTCGCCGCGAAGCAAAAGGTTTACTGACCATGAGCGCCTCAGCAATAGCGTCCCGGACAGCACTGGAGATCTACGAGTCCGGTGATGCGGCCCTGCGCGTGGTGGCCCAATCAGGGGACGCGGAAGCCGACTGGGCAACCGTCCACTCCCTGGCTGGCTGGCTGGCAACGGCCGGAATCGAAGGCCTCCATGGCGCCGTTCCCACCTACGATTCGGTCCTGGTCGAATTCGATCCGTACCTCACCTCCGCACGGCAGGTCCGGGCGTTCGTCCTGCTGGGCATGCGCCAGCTGGACTTCACTGGAACCTCCCTACGCGAGCCGCGCCGGTTCGAGGTGCCGGTAGTGTACGGCGGCGAGTACGGGCCTGACCTTGGACGTGTGGCAGAGCACCAGGGCCTGGACGTTGAGGACATCATCGCCCGCCACACGGCAAAGACCTACGTCATCCGCTGCCTGGGTGCGCCGGCAGGGTCACCGATGATGGACGGTCCGGAATTCCCAGTCCCGGTGCCCCGGCTGAAGGACCCACGGTTGTCCGTCCCCGCCGGCGCCGTATCGGTTGCCGGACGCCAGGCGGTTATTGCCCCGGCCGCAGCACCTGGCGGATGGTGCGTCATCGGACAGACCCCGCTGTCTGTCCTGGACGTGTCCCGCGAACCGCTGGTGCCCTATGTCCCCGGCGACCAGCTCCGTTTTTACCGAATCCCCGAAGAAGACTTCGGCAGCTTTGCCGGACAGTTCCTGAAGGCACGGCCATGACGGGTTCACTTGTCATCCTGCAGCCCGGCCACTCGGTGGTCACCGATCTGGGCCGGACACAGGGCCCCGCCTTTGGGCTCCCTGTCAACGGTGCCCTGGACCAGTATTCTGCCAAGGCTGCGAACATCCTTGCCGGCAACGAAGAGAACGAGCCGCTGCTGGAACTCACCGCCCTGGACTTTCGGATGCGCGCCACCACGGATCTCCTGATCGCGGTCAGCGGCGCGCCACTCGATCTCACCGTCGGCGGCCGCGAGTGCCCCCAATGGGAGCCGGTGTCCGTCCGGGCAGGCGAGGTCGTGGCGGTGCGGGGGATCCGGACCGGACTGCGCGCCTACATCGCCGTCCACGGATCCTTCACCGTCCCCCGGCTGCTGGGCAGCTGCGCGCCGGACACCGTGGTGGGCTTCGGGGTCAAGCTCGTCCAGGGCAGTGAGCTCGAAACGCGCAAGACCACGGCCCCCATTACGCATCCGTACTTCGGCCTGCCGCTCTTCCGGCTTGGCCTCACCAAACCCACCTTCACCACCAACCCGGTCATCGACGTCACCGACGGCCCGGACGTGGCGGAATTCGGGGACACGGCAGACCTGCTGTTCACCACCCAGTACACCGTGAGCCCCCGCAGCAACCACATCGGGCTCCGGCTCGGTGGCGCCCTTCCCGAGCGCCAGCTCACGTCAGAAGTGCTTTCCCGCGGCGTTCCGGTCGGGGCCATCGAGGTCCCGTCCCGGGAAGAACTGCTGGTCCTGCACCGGGGACGCGGTGTCACAGCGGGTTACCCCGTCATGGCCGTGGTCACCAGCCGCTCCCTGGACCTCCTGGCTCAGGCCAGGCCTGGGCACACCGTCACCTTTAGAAAGACAACGGTGGCTGAAGCAACGGCAACGCACCGCGCGGCCTGCCTTGAACTGGACAGGCTCCGGATCACAATTCGAACGGTCTTCGGACTGCTCGGCATCGGCGCCGGTGAGCGCTGGCATGAACTAAGTCCTGCTTCAGGAGCCTGAACACCCCCAACCATCAGTCCCTCGGTTCGATCCCGTGCCGGACTTAAGGCCACACACTATTCCCCACCTTTGGAGAACCAATGTCCTTTTCTGACTACACCACCGCTCTCGTCACCGGAGCGTCCACCGGCATGGGCGCTGCCATCACCGAACGGCTCGCCAAGCGCGGCCTCACCGTGCACGCGGTGGCCCGCAACGAGGAACGCCTTGCAGAACTGTCGGATCGCACGGGAGCAGTCCCGCACGTGGTGGACCTGACCGACACCCCCGCCCTGGCCGACGTCGTCAGCGGCCTTAAGGTTGACGTGCTGGTCAACTGCGCCGGCGTCTCCCGGCCCGGCAACATTCTGGACTCCTCCGAACAGGACATCGACGAACTGGTGGACGTGAACCTGCGCGGCCTGCTGCAGCTCACCCGGTTGGTTCTGCCCGGCATGGTGGAGCGGGACCTGGGCCACGTGGTGAACATCAGCTCGATCGCCGGTGTCTACAACTTCTACGGCCACACGGTCTACCACGCCACCAAGGCCGCCGTGCACCAGATCTCCCGCCAGCTCCGTAACGACACCGTGGGCAAGCGCATCCGCGTCACCGAAATCTGCCCCGGCCGGGTGGAAACCGAAATTTTCGGCCGGAATATGGGCGGCAGCCCCGAGGCCATGAAAGAGGCCTGGGAGACGTACTACGAAGGCTATGAGTCGCTGACCACCGATGACATCGTCAATGCCCTGGATTACGCCGTCGAAACCCCGCGGCACGTCAACGTGGGCATGCTTGAACTCATGCCCACATTCCAGGTTCCGGGCGGCCTGGTCTTCGACCGCCGCGAACCCACCGCCTGAAAGCCCCCAGCAGCTCATATCCACCACCAACCGATAGGCGCCTTCCCGATGCAGCACGTGCAAACCGTCAGTTTTCCCGATCCCCAGCTCCTGGCCGATCTCTCGCCGCTTCCCGGCAGCCTCCGCGGAGTGGTCTGGGACATGAAGGACGCGCCGGGAGAAGACCTGGGCGGCATCGACGGCGTCATCCTGCCATACCTCAACGCCGGGGCGGTGCTGGGTTCCCTAGGCAAGGTCGCGGACCTTAAGTTCGTGCAGACACAGTCAACGGGGTTCGATGGCGTGTGTGAGGCTGCCGGTCCGGGCGCCGCAGTGGCAACCGCCTCGGGCGTCCACGCAGCCGCCACCGCCGAGCTGGCCGTGGGCCTCATCCTTGCCAAGCTGCGCGGCATCGACCAGGCAGTCCGCGACCAGCAGACCGAAAGCTGGAAGCCCCAGCGCCGCCAGTCCCTTGCCGACAGGAAGGTCCTGTTGCTGGGCATCGGAGGCATCGGGAAGGAACTGGCCCGCCGCCTGGAACCCTTCGAAGTCACCATCACCCGGGTAGGCAGCTCCGCCCGGACCGACGGGCACGGCCAGGTCCACGGGCCGGAGGACTTCGTGTCCTTGGCAGCCGGCCACGACATTCTGGTCTCCGTCCTGCCCCTGAACGAGAACACCCACCACTTGGTGGGACAGGAAGTCCTGGCCGCCCTGCCCGACGGCGCCCTGGTGGTGAACGTCGGCCGAGGACCTGTCATCGACACCCAGGCGCTCACCGCGGAAGTCGTGTCCGGCCGCCTTAACTGCGCACTCGACGTCGTGGATCCCGAACCACTGCCTGCCGGTCACCCACTGTGGTCCACGGAGAACGCGCTGATCACCCCCCACGTCGGCGGCAACGCCTCAGCCTTTGAACCACGCATTCTCAAACTGCTCAAAACACAGCTCGAGGCCCTCGCCGCCGGGGAAACTCCGGCAAACCTCGTCCAGAACGGACCGTTTGCATGAGCCCGCTCTTCGACCTCACCGGCCGCGTCGCCCTTGTCACTGGCTCCAGCCGCGGCATTGGGTCGTCCCTGGCACGTGCACTGGCCGACGCCGGAGCCACGGTAGTGCTGAACGGCGTCAACCCCGAGCGGCTTAAGGAAGCCGAGGCGGCACTTGCCGCCGACTTCCCGCCCGGGCGCATTGCCAGCGTCGCCTTCGACGTAACAGACGGAGAGTCCGCTGCCCGGAGCATCGCCTGGATCGAGCAGAACGTCGGCCCGCTGGAGATCCTGGTCAACAACGCCGGCATCCAGCACCGGGTTCCCATGCTGGACCTGGACGTGGCCGACTGGGAACGCGTCCTCTCCACAGACCTCACGAGCGCGTTCTTGGTGGGCCGGGAGGCTGCCCGGCACATGATTCCGCGCGGCCGCGGCAAGATCATCAACATCTGCTCGGTCCAGACGGATTTGGCCCGTCCGACGATCGCCCCGTATGTGGCGGCGAAGGGCGGGCTGCGGAACCTCACGCGCGCCATGACGGCCGAGTGGGCCGCCTCCGGCCTGCAGATCAACGGTATCGCTCCCGGGTACATCCACACCGAAATGACGCAGAACCTGGTGGATGACGAGCAGTTCAACTCGTGGATCCTGGGCCGCACCCCGGCCAACCGCTGGGGCACCCCGCAGGACCTGGCTGGCCCGGTAGTGTGGCTGGCCTCCAGCGGCTCAGATTTTGTGAACGGCCAGACGATCTTTATCGACGGCGGAATGACGGTGGTGGTCTGATGTCCCTGGATACTGAGTCCCTTCCTGCCTCGGGTCCTGCCCTGGTGGCCCACGCCGCCGGCGACCTGCGCATCGATGACGTCCCGCTCGTCCAACCTGCCGCCAACGAGGCCGTGGTGGAGGTCCGGTACGGCGGCATCTGCGGCTCTGACCTGCACTATTGGCTGCACGGCGCCGCGGGGGAGTCCATCTTGAAGGCCCCGCTGGTCCTCGGGCATGAAATCTCCGGCGTGGTGGTGCGCCCGGCAGCCAACGGTGCAGGCCCGCAGTCCGGGACCGCCGTCGCCGTCCACCCTGCCACCCCCGGCCCGGGCGCGGCCAAGTATCCGGCGGACCGGCCCAACCTCTCGCCGGGGTGCACGTACCTGGGTAGCGCGGCCCGCTACCCGCACACCGATGGTGCGTTCAGCAGGTACGTGAACCTGCCGGTGCGGATGCTGCGGCCGCTGCCGGGCAGTATCGACCTGCGCACAGCCGCCCTGATCGAACCCGCCTCCGTGGCCTGGCATGCCGTGTCCCGGGCCGGAAACGTCAAGGGCAAGTCCGCCTTGGTGATCGGTTCCGGACCCATCGGTGCTCTGGCCGTGGCCGTGCTCAAGCGTGCGGGCGCCGCGCGCATCACCGCGGTGGACCTGCACCCCAAACCGCTGGAAATCGCCAAAGCCGCCGGCGCCGACCAAGTCATCCACGCCGCAGATACGGCAGCGATCGAGGACGTTGAGGCCGACGTCGTGATCGAATCCTCCGGCAACCACCACGGCCTCGCCTCCGCCATCCGCGGCGCCGTTCGCGGCGGCACGGTCATCATGGTCGGGCTGCTTCCAACGGGCATGCAGCCCGTGCCCATCTCGCTGGCCATCACCCGCGAACTCGAACTCAAGGGCTCGTTCCGCTTCAACGACGAGATCGATGACGTGATCGCCGCCCTCGCCGACGGCTCCCTTCACATCGAGCCCGTCATCACCCATCAATTTCCACTGGCGCAGGCCCTCCATGCCTTCGAAGTGGCCAAGGACTCCACCACCTCCGGCAAGGTGCTCCTCAGCTTCGACGAGGGAGGTGTCCAATGAACGTGCAGCTGCCACCCCTAGTGGTGATGGGTGTTTCGGGCTGCGGAAAGTCCACCGTAGGCACCGTCCTGGGCCAGCGCCTGGACAAACCGTTTTTCGACGGCGACGACTTCCACCCTGCAGCCAACAAGCAAAAGATGGGCGCAGGGATTCCGCTCACGGACACCGACCGGGAGCCCTGGCTGGGCCGGTTGGGGGAACTGCTGGCAGGCAAGGCCGACGGCGGCACACCGGTTCCGCCGATCGTGGCCTGCTCTGCGTTGAAGCGCCGTTACCGGGACCTTTTGCGCAGTTACGCGCCGAACGTCGTCTTCATTCACCTGGCCGGCGACGCTGGCACCATCGGGGCCAGGATGGAAGCACGCGCTCATGAGTTTATGCCGCCGGCACTGCTGGCATCCCAATTTGCCGCGCTCGAGGAACTCGAGGCGGACGAAGCCCATCTCGTCGTTGACATCTCAGAGCCCCTGGACGTCCTGTTGGAGTCGATCGAGGTGAAGCTAAAGCCAGCCATTGCGGTCACGGTCGGGCAACAGGGGATGCCTGCGGGTGTCTCTCAAACTGCCTGAACTCGAAGAGAGTTTCTTTCCCCCAGCCAGGATGCGGAAATGCGCACCACCGTAAAGGCCGCCTTTGTCCAGAACGGAGGCAGCCGACTTCCATCACCAATGGCACGGGCAGTGGCAAAGTGTCTTCCTAGCAAAGTCCTCATACTCCCGCCGGGGAAAGTTCGGCACCGTCCTTCATGTGCTTGCGTCCGGCAAGCAAAAAGGTTGCACATCAGGGTGCAGGAATCAACGCAGTAAGCCAATGAAAGGCGCGCCGCGGAAACCCGGCGCGCCTTTCCACCTAACGACCTTGCCGCACTAGCCAGAGGCTTTTTCAAGCACCGCTCCTTTGGAAGCAGCGGCTGGCCATGGCGACGTTGATCTCTGATTGCCAGTGGGCAGACGTTAGCGTTTCACGGTTTCCAGCTTGAGCATTTTGGCGATGACGCCGTCGAGTTCGGAGTCGTCGAAGATCTTCTTCCAGTCGTCCTTGATGATGGTGTCCTTGCCGTACTGGATGGCGATTTCGCAGGCCTCGGAGAACGGGTTGGAGCCACGCAGGGCGTTGGTCAGCGCGATCTGGACGTGGCCGAACAGCATGGCCTTGGCGGCTTCTTCGGGGACGCCTGCGGTGTGGACGGTCTCGTGCAAGGCTTCGTTCAGCAGGGTGCCGATCATGCAGGCCACGGTTTCCACCAGAGTGGGCTCGAGGATGGCCAGCTGCTTGACGGTGACCCAGTGGACGTCGATGACGGGGGCGTAAATGGTGCGGATGACGGCTTCGGCAACATCCCGCGCAGCGGCCGAGGCGTCCTCTTCGATCGCGGCAACGACGTTCTGCGGGGCGCCCTGTCCGCCGAAGGTGTCGGCCCATTCCTCCTTGGTGGTGCGCTCGAGGAACACGGACGGATGGCAGGGGTGCGCGACTGCCTGGACGACGTCGTCGCGCTTTGCCAGGAGTCCGGCGTAGGCGGCGGCGGGGTCCAGGGTGAGCAGGATGGAACCTGCCTTCATCTGCGGGACGACTCCTTCCGAGACGATGCCCAGGATGGTGTCCGGGACGGCGAGGATGACCACGTCGGCGCCCTTGACGGCGTCGTCGGTGGTGGTGGTTTCGCGGCCTTCAGCCTTGATGCGTTCCTGGCCGGCGGGGGAGTTCTCGCTGTAGAAGACGGTGTGGCCGGACTTCTGGAGGTTGCGGGAAACCCTCATTCCCATTTTGCCTCCGGCTCCGATGACGGCGACGGTCAAAGTTTCTGCTGACATTTTTACTTGCTCCTTAGGAATTCGAGGCTTTGCCGGGTCCACTGGTTTTCGAGGCGGATGGTGTCCGCTTCGTTGTCCTGCCAGGGCAGCCAGTGTTCGACGATTTGGTTGATGTTTCGTTCGTGCGGCCGGATTTTTTCGGCCATGTACGCGTAGTCGAGCAGGCCTTCGCCGAGTGGGGCGCCGGAGTAGGTGAACCCGACCCATCCGTCCTTGCGGCTGAAGGCAAAGTCCTTGATGTGCATGTTCAGGACATAGGGCGCGACGGCGTCAATCACCTCACGCGGCATCTCCAGCGCCGCGACGGTGTTGGCGGGGTCGCTGCAGATCCCCAGGTATGGGCTGTCCACGCCGCGGATCACGTCCAGGACGCGGGAGGTGGGGACCTGTTCGTAGGTTTCCACCCCGATCTTCACCCCGGCGGCCTCGAACTCCGGCAGCACTTCCTTGAAAATGGCCACCGCTTCATCCGTGGTGGGGGTGTGGCCGGGCGTGTTGAACATGGCCCGCAGCAGAGGAGATCGGAGGATGCCCGCGATGCGCAGGAACTTGCGCAGGTGCTCTGGGCGGATGCCCTTCGTGCCCAGTTCAAGGCTGATCCCCAGGGAGTCCGCTGTGGCACGTACGGCGGCAAGGTCGCCGTCGTTCATCTCTTCCAGCGGTGCGTAGTCGCACACCTGGAACAGGTCCACGCCCAGCTCCCCAGTCCGTTCCAGCGCATCGTGAAGGCTCAAGGGTTTGGAGACCTTGTCCGAGAGCTGCCAGAAGAACGCGTAGCTGCTGAGCCCGATCCGTGAGGTCATGCTGCCACCTCCACCGTTTCCAGCCGTGCCGCGGTTTCGTCCAGGATGGTCTTCAGGGCCCCGGGGTCGTGGGCGAAGCGGCCCAGGAACAGGCCGGCGACGGCGGGGCCCAGCTGGGTGATCAGGCCGGGGCCGGCGCTGCCGCCGTAGATCACCTGGCTGTCCTTCTGGCCGGGGAGGCCGCGGAGGTGCGCGTCCAGGCCGGTGATGACGGCGCTGATGTACTCCGGGCTGGCTGGCTCGGGAGCGCCGATGGCCCACTGCGGCTCGTAGGCCACGACGGTCCGGCCGGCCGGTGCCAGCGACGAGGCGCGGTTGAGGACGCCGTCGATCTCTGCCGTGCAGCGGGCGATGGCTTCCTCTACGGAGCCCCGCTGCTGCTCGCCGACGCAGAGGACGGGGGTGAGGCCGTTGCGGTAGGCGGCGGCGGTCTTCAGCCCGATGATCCTGTCGTCTTCCTCGAAGATCCGGCGGCGTTCGGCGTGACCCACCTCGGCGTAGCGGCCGCCGAATTCGGCGATGGTCTTGCCGCCGACTTCGCCCGTGTACGCGCCTTCGTCTTCCCAGAAGATGTCCTGGGCTCCGCTGGCTGCGCCGGCCGGACCGAGGATCCGGGCGGCTTCCGGAAGGGCCGGGAGGACGGGCAGGACGAACAGTTCGATATCTCCCGACTGTACGGCCGGGTGTGCCAGCGCGATGCCAGCCACGTCGCGGCAGTAGTCCACCGAGCGGGCGTAGCCGAAGTACATTTTGAGACTGACGCCGATAATCGCCTTCGGGGCGGTTCCACCGGCGGGGTTAGCAGGAAGTGACACCCTCGTAGTCCTTAATCAGGGAGACCTTTTCGGCGGAGGCGGAGGTTTCGTCGAAGGTGTAGGTGAGCCATTCCTTGGCCAGGCGGCGGGCGAGTTCCAGGCCGACGACGCGCTGGCCGAAGGTGAGGACCTGGGCGTTGTTGGAGAGGATGGCCCGTTCAACGGAGAAGGAATCGTGCGCGGTGACGGCGCGGACGCCGGGGACCTTGTTCGCGGCGATGGCGACGCCGAGGCCGGTGCCGCAGACCAGCAGGGCGCGGTCGGCCTTGCCGGCGGCGATGAGTTCGGCGGCGGCGATGGCTACGGATGGGTAGGGGGTGTGGCTGGTGGCGTCCACCCCGACGTCGGTCACGGATTCGACCAGTTCGGAGGCTTCCAGGTCGGCCTTGAGGGCTTCCTTGTAGTCGAAGCCGGCGTCGTCGGCCCCGATGACCAGGCGCAGTTTGGTGCTCATGCGTTCTCCTTGATGGTGGTGTTCTGGCTGAGGGTGTTGTGGATGGCCCGGACGATCAGGGCCATGGAGACGGCGCCGGCGTCGGGGGTGCCCAGGCTTTTTTCGGCGTGGGGGCGGGCGCGGCCCACGAGGGGCAGGAGGTTGGCGGTTTCTTCGGCGGCCTGCTGGGCAGTGGTGGCGGCGGCCTCCCAGGCGTCGGCCAGCGACTTGCCGCCGTCCACGCCGGCGGTGAGGGCATCGCGGAACGGGACCAGCACGTCCACCAGGGTCTTGTCGCCCACCTTGGCGTTGCCGAAGTCCATGATGCCTGCGGCGGCGCCGGCCACGCCGGTGGCGACAGCACCGGCGTCGGGCGCTTTGCTGTCACCAACGGCGTCACCGACGGCGCGCAGGGCCATGCCCCACAAGGCGCCGGAGGTGCCGCCGGCCTTGTCGGCCCAGGCGTCAGCGGCGAGGTACAGCGTGGTGGCGGCCCCGGCACTGCGGGCGACGGCGTCTGCCGCGGCTTCCACGGCGGCGCGGACGCCGCGTTCCATGCCGATGCCGTGGTCGCCGTCGCCGGCGATCGCATCAATCCGGCCAAGCTCAGCGGCGTTGGCGTCGATGACGTCCTTGGCGGCCCCGAGCGCTGCGAGGACACGGGCGGCACCGGCCCGGGATTCGGGGCTCGCCTCGGGGATGGAAAGTTCGACGTCGGCCAGCTCGTCCGCCGTGTCATCGAGGGCTTCGGCGCTGACCGCGCCGCGGCGGAAGGCCGGGGCGTCGGCGGGGGCGTTCCAGAGGGATTCGAGTTCCTCGTCGAGCCAGAAGAGGGTCAGGGAGGTGCCGGCCATGTCGAAGCTGGTGACCAGCTCGCCCACCTGCGGGTCCACGGTCTGCAGCCCTGCCTCGGCCAGGAGCTGGGCGACGCGGCGGTAGACCACGAAGAGCTCCTCGTACTTGACGCTGCCCAGGCCGTTAAGGATGGGGACGACACGAGCACCGTCTGCATTAATGCCGTCGGGCACTTCCGTCAGGAGCTTGCCCACGAGCAGTTCGGCGAGCCCGTCCGCGGTCGGGATGTCTGTTTCCTGGATGCCCGGCTCCCCGTGGATGCCCATGCCCACCGCCATCCTGCCCTCGGGCACGGTGAACAGCGGGGTTTCGGCCCCGGGGAGGGTGCAGCCAGTGAAGGCGACGCCGAACGAACGGGTGCGGTGGTTGGCGCGCTCGGCGATCTCCACCACGGCGTCCATGGTGTAACCGGCTTCGGCAGCCGCCGCGGCCACCTTGAAGACAGTGAGGTCGCCGGCGATGCCGCGGCGCTTCGTGTGCTCTTCGATCGGGGCGGAGGAGACGTCGTCGGTGACGGCGATGCTGTGGCAGTCGATGCCTTCGCGGCGGAGCTTTTCCTGGGCCTGGGTGAAGTGCAGGACGTCCCCGGCGTAGTTGCCGTAGCCCAGGAGCACGCCGGCGCCGTTGTTGGCGGCCTTGGCCACGTAGTAGACCTGCTGGGCCGACGGCGATGCGAACAGGTTGCCGATCGCGGCTCCGTGCGCCAAGCCCTGGCCCACCAAACCGGCGAAGGCGGGGTAGTGGCCGGAACCGCCGCCGATGACCAGGGCCACGGTGTCCGGGGTGCTCTTGGTGCTTCGGACGACACCGCCGGCCACACGCTTCACCCAGCGTCCGTGGGAGGCGACGAAGCCTTCGATCATTTCATCAGCGAAGGCTGACGGTTCGTTGAACAGGCGGGTCATGGGAAAAGCTCCTGGGCCTAGCTGGGGAAGGGTTCTGACGTGGAGGGGGTGGTGCGGTGGCGCCCCCGGGCAAGGGGAACGCCACCGGTATCATTGGGTTGCCTTTGGCGCGGAGCCGTTACGGTTCGGCGTGCTGCCCGGCGCCGGCGGGGTCCAGCGCCTCGGCGCGGATGCCTTCGGTGACGCGGCCGGAGCGGCTGAGCGCGACCATCAGGATGGCGGAGAGGAGCATGAAGCCGCCCACCACGAACATCGGTACCGTGTAGTCGCCGGTCCAGTCCTTGAGCCAGCCGGTGATGTAGCCGGCGCTGAAGCCTGCCAGGTTGCCTACCGTGTTGATCAGGGCGATGCCGGCGGCTGCGGCTGCACCGGTGAGGAACTGGGTGGGGACGGTCCAGAAGTTCGGCAGCGCGGCGAAGATGGCCATGGCCGTGATGGTGATGACGGCGATGGTGGCTGCCGGGGAGCCGGCGAACAGGGCGAGCGGGATGCTCAGGCCACCGACCAGGGCGGGGATGGCGATGTGCCAGGTCTTGACGCCGCGCTTGGTGGCGTCCTTGGACCAGAAGTACAGGGCAACTGCTGCCGGGAGGTAGGGGATGGCGGTGATCAGGCCCTTCTGGAAGACGTCAAACTTGGTGCCGTAGATGCCTTCGAAGCCGGAGATGATGGTCGGCAGGAAGAAGCCGAGGGCGTAGAGGCCGTAGATGAAGCCGAAGTAGATGAGGGAGAGCATCCAGACGCGGCCGTTGCCGAAGACGGTGCGTACGCTGACGTGCTTGTTGCCCGCGGCGGTTTCGTTCTTTTCCTTCTCCAGCGCTCCGGTCAGCCAGGTCTTTTCCTCGGCCGTGAGCCACTTGGCCTTGGCGGGGGAGTCGGCCAGGTAGAACCAGGAGATGATGCCGATGACGATGGCCGGGACGGCGACGCCGAGGAACATGACGCGCCAGCCTTCGAGGCCGAAGAGGCCGTGCTGCTGGATGAGGATGCCGGCCAGCGGGGCGCCGATCACGGTGGTCAGCGGCTGGGCCAGGTAGAACAGGGCCAGGATCTTGCTGCGGTGCCGGGCGGGAACCCAGAGGCTAAGGAAGAGGATGGCGCCGGGGAAGAAGCCGGCCTCGGCCACGCCGAGGATGAACCGCAGGATGTAGAGCTGCTCGACGTTGGCCACCCAGGTGAACAGCAGTGAGACGATGCCCCAGCTGACCATGATGCGGGCCAGCCAGCGGCGTGCGCCGAACTTGTGCAGGGCCAGGTTGGAGGGGACCTCGAGCAGGATGTAGCCGATGAAGAAGACGCCGGAGGCGAAGCCGAACTGTGCCGCGTTCAGGGCCAGGTCCTTGTTCATGCCGTTCGGGCCGGCAAAAGAGATGGCGGTGCGGTCGAGGTAGTTGATGAAGAACATCAGTGCGACGAACGGGACAAGCCGGATCGCCACTTTCCTGATTGCGGATTTTTCGACCACCGATTGTGTGGTGTCCACATTGACTCCTAGATGTTGGTGTCCCGGCCGCGTCCGTCACTGGAGGCGTAGGGCTGTCTCAGGTGAGCGCGGCTTGGGGTTCCGCGCAGGGTGAAAGCTGTGAGTTCCACCATAGAAGGAAGATTTGAATTGGTCAACCGGTTGACTTCTTTTACTCCTTTTCCCACGCGGACTGCGGTGCTGCCGCCCCATGTGGTCAACCAGTTGTTACGCTTGGGGGGTGTCTGTAGAATCCGCCGCCGCAACGGCCAAGATCAGCGCTGCCCTTGGTTCCGTGGGGCAGGGCTCGGTCGTGTCCGAAGTAGCGGAGCGCCTCCTCGCGTTCTTTACCAGCGGCGATATCGCCCCGGGCACCAGGCTCCCCGCGGAGCGGACACTCGCCGCCTCGCTTGGCGTAGGTCGTTCCGCAGTACGGGAGGCCTTGGCGGCCCTGGAAATCCTGGGTATCGTCGTGGTCCGGCCGGGATCCGGTACCTACCTTCGGGATGAGATCTCCGAACTCCTGCCCCGCACCCTCAGTTGGGGTCTCATGCTCGGTGCGCCCCGCACCCGCGAACTCGTGGAGCTCCGCAGCGGCCTGGAAGTCCAAGCCGCGCAACTGGCCGCTGAACGCATCACGGAGGAGGCGCTCGGCCGCATGCGCGGGAACCTCGATACCATGGCGGCTACGCTGGATGACCTTGCGGCCTTCGTTGAAGCCGACGCGGCCTTCCACCGCGAGATTGCTGCAGCGTCCGGAAACCAGGTCCTCCAAGAACTCCTGCAGAGCATCCGCTCGCTCCTTCGGATCTGGGTGGACCGCGCCCTCACTGATGAAGGCCATGCGTCCGCCGCACTGACAGAACACACACGGATCTATGACGCCCTGACGGCGCGGGACGCCGAAGCTGTCACGACCACCATGCGCTCACACATGCAGACGGCGTCCCGCCGACTGCTTGCAGGCTTCGATGCATCCCAGTAGACCCTCATCAACAGAGCCATGAGATCTACGTAGTGCCTGCCCCTCAGTGCCGGGTGTAACCCGGTGCACCGCGTTTTCTCGCACTAACGTCATGTCCCGGCGGGACGACAGCTCAGCCCCTCTTGAACGGCTCCTCCAATCCATCTTCACAGGGCCGATAACGGACGTTCCGTCAACCTCATCTGCTCGTTGGCTGGATGTCGGAGACAGGGCGGCCTGTCATCGCTAGCGGAAGGGAAGATCCCTTGGCGTCGTCACTCGTTGAGAGGGAAGCGCATTGCCTTCAATGAGCGGGGATAAGAATTACGGCATGTCGAACGGTACGGCTTTGTAAGCCGTGTTCTTGTTCATGTTCCATCCTGCGACGATGCCGGAGCCGACCATTTGGTCGCTGAGTCGGGCGAGGCGGTAGGCGGGGTCTGTGTCGAGGGCGAGTTGGAGGAATTGGTGTGCTTTGCTGCCTCTGCCTTCCCACCAGTTGATATAGCCGATGGCGGTGAGGACTGGTGCTGCGTGTTCGGGGGAGGTGCGGGTGTATGCGTGCAGGAGGAGTTGTTGTGCCCATTCGATGCGTGACCATTTTGGGGGCTGTGTGGTTTGGGCGAATAGGATGTGCTACATGGGTTCGTCGATCCCTGGGATGTCGGCGATGAGTCGGTCTCGGATGGCGGGGAATTGCAGGTTCGCGACGACGGCGTGGCAGTCGTCGTCGCTGGGGAAGTCGGTGGATTCGAGCATGTTGGCCCAGAGTTCCCTTCCGCGGCGGAGGGCCGTCTGGGCGGGTTGAGTCCTGATGGAGTCCATGTGGCTTTGAACCGCGGCGGCTTTCGATGCCGTCGGCCGCCAGCCGGGAGGGTGATCCGATCGGTGGGTTCGACGAAGCTGCCGCGGTAGATGAATTCGGCGTTGATCGCGCTGGTCTTGGTGGAGCTGACGGGAAGGGCGAGGCTGGTGCCGGGTTCACCGTCGTAGGGGGAGAAGGTTTCGTCGCCGACGAAGAGGCCATCGCGGATAGTGATTCCCTGTTCGGCGAGGACCCCGGTGAGCGCCGCGATAGTTCCCGCCTGCGGCCTGGCCTGGCCGTGCTGAGTGGTTTCGCTGGTGTAGACGGCGAACAGGATGGACGTGGCGGTGGTGTCACTAGTGAGGTAGTGGGCGACGGTCCGGGCGTAGGCGAGTTCCTGCCCTGTCCGACGGGGGACGTCGATACGGAGAGTGGCACCGATGCTGTTGTCTTTCATTGTGATGCACACAAGGCTTTCCTGGGGCCAGAAGCCCAAGGTGTGCCCAATGAAGCTAAGGACATCCGATGTTGTTTTGATCGTGAGCTTTTCCATGATCCCGTTTTCCTTCACCCTGGTTATTGCTGTTTCATCTGCGGTTGTTGGTTGTGGGCGTCGTTCTGGTAGGGGACCACCCGCTGGGTTGAGGGGCCGGAGCGCAACTTGGGGGACCGGCGCCGGGACTGAAAACTTCGTCTCGGAGCCATCGGGCTCTGGCCTGAGAAGTTTTTGGTTCCGGGGTCGGCGCGTAGCGCCCTGGTTGCGTGGAGGGCCCGCCCAGCGATCATGGGAGATATCAGAATGACAAGCAGCGATGAGTTTTTGCTTTTCCATGGGTTTTGAAGAATGGGACCGCATGACTTCGGCGGTTATTGAGGGCGCTTAGGCTGCTTTGCAGCGGCGTGGAAATTTCACTTGGTGGCCGTTTGTTCCTGCACCGATTACTGATGCATACAATCTCTCTTACGAGGAGAACTGGCTTCTCGTATGCCAAATTTATTGGGGGTACGGGTTTGGGGTTTCGTTACCGCAAGTCAAAGAGTTTTGGGCCGGTGCGGATCACCGCATCGAAGCGCGGATTGAGCGGAAGCGTTGGAGCAGGCCCCTTGCGGGTCACGAAGTCGGCAACGGGTCGCACAACAACTACGGTGAGGGTCCCCAAAACTGGGATCTCCTATTCGACCAGCAGCTCCACCCGCCGTTCCACACGGAAGGCTGCCGTTCGGCGATCCGATCCTTCACGTGGCCGCATCGATCGTCGAATCGTCAGCGATGAAACGTGGCGGCAGCTCCTGGCGCCGGATGGAACCCGGCGGCATCGAAGTTCCAACGGAACTTCGTGCGTGCAGTCGTCGCCCGCGCAACCGGAACGCGCCCCAGCCTCATGCACCTGACCCAGGGACAGGCAGCAAACGTCCTTACCTTCGTCGGTGAAAGCCCGTCGAGGCTGAACGCGGGCGGCCGCGGCGTGCCACAGCTTGAGAAGGCCGGGACAGTTGCCCAGTGGACGATGCTCGGCTTGCTGCTGCTTATTGTCACAGTCTCTTCGCCTGCAGGGTTTGTGCTGGCAGCGGGCATTGTCGGGCTAACTTTAGCGCTGCGAAAGCGCCGTCGTGACCGCCAGGCCTGGGAGGACGCCACCTGGTCAGCCAGCCTCAGAGAACCTGTCAGGTCCTCTACCGACGGTATCGAAAATTCGGCTGCTGACGCTCCGCCTCATCAGGATCCGTCATACGCGGTGCCAGTGGAACCAAGTGCAGCGGTAAATCTGGCTGCCTCCTCCCCTAAGCGCTCGTATCCTGTTTCCCTTGGTCGTGCGGAATGGCCGAACGTGGAAGTCGTTGGTGAGCACGCCTATGGCAAGGCAACCAAGGCGGCGCTCCGCGCCAATGGGGCCTTCTCCGCTCGAAGGACTGAAGGCGAAGCTGAAGGCGTTCAGGTGGAGTTGGTTGCCGAGCCGGACAACCCGTACGACTCCAATGCCATCAGTGTTCGGTGGAGAGGCCGGGTGCTTGGTTATCTCAGTCGTGAGGACGCTCCTCGCTATAAACAACCAATCAGGAGAATCATCGCCAGCGGACTCGTCGCTGCAACCACCGCTCGCATGTGGGGCTACGACGACGGCGCCCAGTTTCGTGCACGCGTCACCGTTGCGCTGCCAGAACCGGAACTGATCACTCCGCTCAACGAGGCCCCCACGGGTGTGACCACTCTCTTACCGTGGGGATCAGGAATTCAGGTCCTGAAGGAAGAGAACCACTTCGACATACTGTCCAGCCACGTCCCAACTGACGGTCGAGGCCTCCTGTTGGTCAGCCTGCACAAAGAGATCAACACGTTGAAGAACGGCACGCAGCGCCCGTTTGTCGAGGTACGTCTCGACGGCAAACGGGTCGGGGAACTCAGCAACGTTACCTCAGCACACCTGCTCCCGCTCCTCGAACACACCGAGGCAGTCGGTGAGACCGCCGTAGCCTACGCCAAGATCACGGGTTCTGCCCTCGCTGCACAGCTCGTCCTCCACGCCGCTAAAGCCACCG
>Ga0308158_10000382_pt1 | contig 78643 bp, 72 predicted proteins | sample PhyBR2_FD_201038 | JGI IMG/M metagenome (GOLD analysis project Ga0308158, IMG submission 201038) | Phyllosphere microbial communities from UC Gill Tract Community Farm, Albany, California, United States - DLSLB.R2 | ecosystem: Host-associated > Plants > Phyllosphere > Unclassified | place: USA... | reverse complement strand
GACGATCTCCGGGGACGGAACCAGCGCTGGTGGCCTTCAGGAGCATCACCATCATGAAAAACACCAAATTCCGTACTGCCGCACGCCGCGGAGTCACCCTGGCCGCCGTCTCCGCGGCAGGTTTGGCCCTCTCAGCCACGGCGGCCAACGCAGCGACCCCCACGTCCACCTGGGATGCACTCGCCCAGTGCGAGAGCGGCGGGAACTGGTCCACCAACACGGGCAACGGCTTCTCCGGCGGCCTGCAGTTCACCTCCAGCACCTGGTCAGCCTATGGCGGAACCGGTTCCCCGGAGAACGCCAGCCGCGAACAGCAGATCGCTGTCGCCGAGCGGGTCCAGGCATCCCAGGGCTGGGGCGCCTGGCCGTCCTGCTCGTCGCAGCTCGGACTGAGCGGCGGCGGCGGAGCACCGGTCCAGAGCGCCCCCGTTCAGAGCAGCCCCGTTCAGAGCACCCAGGTTCAGAGCACCCAGGTTCAGAGCACTCCGGTCAAGCAGGCACCTGCGCCGCGGCATGCCACTTCGGTTCCCCTCAGCGGCGAGACCTACACCCTGCAGGCCGGGGACACCTTGAGCATCGTGGCCCAGAAGCTCGGCATCCAGGGCGGCTGGCAGCACCTTGCCGACGCAAACCTGGACACCATTTCGGATCCGAACCTCGTGTTCGAGGGACAGGTCATCCAGCTCCCCGCCTAAAACCTGGGGACGTTCACCAGCGGCTGCGGCCGCCGCGCCTTTCACAGGCGCCACAGGCAGGTCGGCGATAGACAAATTCCGTCGACCAAAGAACGACGCCGGCACACCCCCACAAGGGATGTGCCGGCGTCGTACTTTAATCAGTCAGCCCCTGCCGCCCTGGGCGGCAGGGGCTGGACGGTCAGCTGGCGGGGAGCTCGCGGACGATCCGCACCTTCCAGGCGGACTCGTCGCTGGTGTCCAGCAGTGCGACGGTGCCATGTGCCAGATTCAGGGCAACCCGCTTGACGGCCAGCAGCTCCAGGTAGAGGTGCTCGTTCATCCGGCTGGGGGTGTCGATCATGTACTTCACCGCGTCGCGCAACTGCCGGTAGTTGGCGCTGCGTTCCCGGTGCATGTGCAGTTCCAGCGCGGAGCGTTGCTTGAGCCGCGGCTCGTGCCGGTTGAGCAGTGTCACGGCGGTGTGCACTGCAACCACGAGGGTCAGCGAAACGCCGTAGATCCACCAGCCGCTGGAGAGCAGGAACAGGGGCAGGTTTCCAATGGCCACGAGCGCGATGACCACCCGGAGGGCGGCGATGCGGCGGACCGTCCTGGCGACGGCGGCCATGCCGTCGCGGAACCGGTGCTGATCCTTGCGCGCGGCGGCGGGATCGATAGTGAACTCGTCCAGAACCAGGATTCCCTGGGCTTCCGGGCCCAGCATCTGCCCGTAGCGGGGCAGCGCGGTGCGGGCATGGTCGACGGCTTTGTCAGGTGTAGATGTCATGAGAGAGCTTCCAAAACGCTGGGGTGGTTGCGGTGATCTTAGTGGTTTAACCTGAAAGCCGTATGCAGGCGTCCATTATTTGGACAGGTCGCGCTGCCTCAAGTGGTCCTGCGCACTGTAATTGGAACATCCGGCGCATGCCGTCAGACTGAATAGATGCAAACCTTCCTCCCGTACCCTGACTTCCGCGAAAGCGCCAAAGCCCTGGACACCGCACGGCTGGGCAAGCAGCGGGTTGAAGCGCTGCAAACCCTTCGCGCCCTGGTGATTCCGGAGTACGGCTGGCAGACCCATCCGGCAATCCGGATGTGGATGGGCCACGTTCCCGCCCTCACCATGTATGGCCTGGCCATGGCGGACGAATGGATCGAGCGCGGCCACCCGGACAACACCCGCGCGAACATCGCGGAGTTCGCGCCGCAGGCAGCCCACCCTGACTACGCCGCCAAAATCGTGATGCCGCCGTGGCTCGGGGACCCCGACTTCCACTTGAGCCACCGTTCCAAGCTGGTGCACAAGGAGCCCAAGTTCTATACCCGCGTTTTCCCGGACGCGGTCCCGGATATGGACTACGTCTGGCCGGAGCCGCGGCACGAGTTCCTGCCGCAGGAGCCGGAAGGGGACATTCTGTGGATCCTGCGCGAGCCGCACGACGACGTCGACCCCCAGTCCCTTACCACCGTGGCGCTTCCGCCCGTGAACCGGAATTCTGCCGCCGCGGCGGCGGCCGGGGCCGACGGCTACTCTCCCGTCTACGTGGAGGATGGCTCCCGCCGGCCTTCCCGGGCCCCCAAGAAGGCGGCGCCCAGGCCGCAGATGAAGAAGCCCACCCGTAAGCGCCTGGCGCAGGAGGAGGCCTTCCGGACCCTTCCGGGAAAAACGCCGGTTGCTGTCCCGTTCGAGAACGGGGCCAGGTTCGCCGTCGGACAGGTGGTTGGGCGCCCCCTTACGCTCGATGACGGCCGTTTCGGCAGGAATTTCGAAGTCACGGAGATCATTGACCGCTCGGCATTCGCGTACCCTGCCCTGCTGCAGGATCCCCGCGTGTTCTTCCCGGTAGAGGCACCGTAGGCCATGACGGTTCTGTTGGCGGGGTGTGGGGACCTGGGCACCGAGGCGGGCCTGCGGTTTGCTGCCCTGGGCCACCGGGTTGTGGGCTGGCGCCGCTCCCCCGCCAAGCTGCCGGCGGCCATCGAAGGTGCCGCGGCTGACTTGGGATCGAAAGACCTGCCGCCCGTCCCCGCGGACACCACCGCCGTCGTCATCGCTGTTGCTGCTGACTCCCCTACCGAGGAGGCATACCGCGCTGCGTATGTACGCGGGGTGGAAAATGTCCTTGATGCCCTGGAGCGTGACCAGGTGTCGCCGGAACGGATCATCTTTGTGTCCTCCACTGCCGTATACGGGGACGCGGGTGGCGGCTGGGTGGATGAGTCCACCACCGAGGAGCCGGGCGGGTTTTCCGGCCGGGTGTTGTTGGAAGCCGAGGGGCTTCTGCAAGCCAGGCTCTCGGGGACCCGCACGGCCGGCGTCTCACTCAGGCTGGGAGGCATCTACGGGCCGGGCCGGACGCGCCTGATTGACCAGGTGAAGACGGGCTCTGCCGTGATCCCTGAAGACGTGCGCTACACCAACCGGATCCATCGCGACGACGCCGCGGCTGCCATCGTGCACCTTGCCGGGATGGCAGCTGTACCGGGCCCCGTATACATCGGCGTGGACAATGAGCCGGCCGACCTCGGCGCGGTGTTGCGATTCCTGGCAGCTGAACTTGGTTTCCCTGAGCCCAAGGTGGGTGACGCAGGACCTGCCCGCGGGGGCAACAAGCGCTGCCGTAACGGTCTCCTCCGCAGCGCGGGATTTTCCTTCTCGTTTCCGACATTCCGGGAAGGGTACAAGGACGTTATAGCGGGGAACGGCGTCCGCCATCCGTGAGTGCGTCCGCCGTCCCCTGACCACTGCCACGGCCCGCCCAGCGGGCCTTGGCCTGAGTTGAGGCAGGGCATGGAATTCCGGCAGATTATTGAGACGGTTGGGCAGCTGGTCGACTTCGCCGGAGTTGCTGTGATGGTGATCGGCGCGGTGGTCTCCCTCCCGCTGGCGATCCGTGGCCATCAGCCCCGGCTTCTTCCGCCAGGTGCTGAAAAGCTGAGTTTCTACCGCTTCTACCGGCAGTTGCTGGGCAGATCCATTCTGCTGGGGCTGGAACTGCTCGTCGCTGCCGACATCATCCGCACCGTTGCCGTCACGCCTACGTTCGCCAGCGTCGGGGTGCTGGCCATCATCGTGCTGATCAGGACGTTCCTCAGCTTTTCCCTGGAGCTGGAAATCACCGGGCGCTGGCCGTGGCAGAAGGAACCCTCAGCGGCCCGTGCCGGGTCAACCGCCGCCGCGGGCTGAGGTCCGCCGCCCACGTTTTCCACATAGGGGTCTTTGGGTCTCTTCATTGTCAGGGGTGGCTGGCAGAGTGTGGTTATGGAGGCCATCGGGGAGCATCTAGGTGCGGCGTACGGCCGGAAAGCGTACGACGCCGGCAGCTGGCTGCCGCACCCGGCCCACCTTCATGCGGTCCCCGCGGAGGCTTCACAGCACCGCGCCACAGGTCCTGGCCACCAGGACCTCCTGGCTGGGTTGGCGGCCCGGCTCGCGGCCGTTTCCCTGGCCGCCCCGGATGTGCTGGAGTCTGCCTCCTATCTCGAAGCCGCCGAGTTCGCCGCCCGCGCCGAGGACCTCGCCCGGACCGTGGAGTACCTGCAGCTCCTGGGCGCCGGAGCGGTGGACCGGACCCGCACCCAGGCCATCACCGACGCCGCAGCCACGACCCGTGCCGCCCGGTCCGCCGCCGTGGTTGAGACCGACGCCAACTGGCCCAATCCGCCCGCCGGTCCCGGCCACCCGGTGGTGTCACCGGCCGACGACGGGTGCCGGAACACCGCAGAGTTCCTCCGCCTGCGCCTGCACATCCCCATCCGCGAAGCCCGCCGGCGCCTCACCGTCGCCCACCAGGTCCTCCCGGCCACCAGCCTCACCGGCGAACCACTCCCACCAACCCGGCCCCATCTCGCTGCCGCCCTCGCCCCCACCCGCACCACCGACACCGACTCCGACACCGGGATCACGTCCCCGGCCGGGTACGGACCTGCCGTGTCCTCGCATGCTGCGGCCATCATCACGGCAACCCTCGACCGGCTCCAGCACCACACCACCGCCGAGACCCTGGACACGATCGAACATCACCTCACCACAACAGCCACCACCACCGACCCTGACTTCCTGACCCGCGTCGCCCAACGCTGGACCGACACCATTGACGCCGACGGGATCGAACCCACCGAAGAAGCCCTCCGCCACACCCAAGGCGCCTTCATCCGCAAACCCCGCCACGGCCTCCACCACCTCGAAATCTTCGCCACCACCGACCAATACGAACACCTCCTCACCGTCATGAACACCGCCACCAACCCCCGCACCGCCGGGGACAAGGCGGCAGGATGCCAACCCGGCGGGATTGACCTGGACCGGCGCACCCGCGCCCAAAAACAACTCGACGGACTCATTACCGCCGCAAAAACAGCCCTCGCCACCAACACCCTGCCCATAACCGGTGGCAACCGACCCCAAATCATCGCCACCATCAACTACCAAGACCTCTTCCCCACCGGCCCCGCCACACCCACAAGCAAAGACCACAGCGCAGAAACAGTGACAGCTACGGGGACCTTCGCCTTCACGGGACCCGTTCCCGCGGCCACGCTCCGCAAAATCGCCTGCGACGCCGACATCATCCCCGCCCTCCTGGGCACCACCGGCGAAATCCTCGACCTCGGCCGCAAAACCCGCCTCTTCACCCCCGCCCAACGCACCGCCCTCACCACCCGCGACCAAGGCTGTGCCTTCCCCAACTGCACCATCCCCGCACCCTGGTGCGAAGCCCACCACATCACCTACTGGTCCCACGGCGGGCCCACCACCACCAACAACGGCGTCCTGCTCTGCAGCCACCACCACCACCTCGTCCACAAAGAACAATGGACCATCACCACCACCCCCGGCACTCCAGCCTTCATCCCCCCACCCCACATCGACCCCACCCAAACACCCCGACAAAACCACTACTTCAAACCACCCCCGCCACCCCACCCACCACGCGAAGAGTGTGCAAAGACAGTCCGTTAGGCTTCACCCATGACCGAAAACAGCAGCGCAAAAGCCTCCGAACTTCTCCACCTCCACCAGGCCCCTGAGATCCTCCAGGTGGTCAACGTCTGGGATGCCATCACGGCCAAAGTCATCACGGACATCCCGGGCACCACTGCCCTGGCAACGGCAAGTCACTCGATCGCCGCGACGCTGGGCTACGAGGACGGCGAGAACATTCCCGTCGACGAGATGGTCAGCTTTGTGGGCCGCATCGCGGCTGCTACCCACCTGCCGGTCAGCGCTGACCTTGAGTCCGGCTACGGGAACCCTGGGGAGACAACCCGCAAGGCCATCGGAGTCGGAATCGTTGGTGCCAATATCGAGGACCAGATGCGCCCGCTCGAGGACGCGGTGAACCAGATGGCAGCCGTTGTGCATGCCGGCGCTGCAGAGGGAATCGACTTCGTCCTGAACGCGCGGACCGACGCCTTCCTCAAGGGCAAGGACCGGGACCCCGAAGACGTTCTTGCGGATGCCATCGCGCGCGGCAAGGCCTTCCTGGACGTCGGCGCCACCACGGTCTTCGTCCCCGGCCTTTTGGACGAGCCCACGGTTACTGCCCTGGTGGAAGGCATCGGCTGGAACAAGGTCTCGGTCATCAATGTGCCCGGGTCCCTGCCGCCGGCGACGCTGCAGGAACTGGGCGTGGCCCGTATTTCGTATGGTCCCTGGACCCAGAGGGTGGCGCTGACTGCCCTGGCTGACACCGCTGCGAAGCTTCTCGCCGGTGGCCAGCTTCCCGAAGACACACGCCCGCTGAACTGAGAGCTGCGGGGCGGAAGCCAGGAGCTTCGCCACCCAAACCGAGCGAAGGAGTGGGAGGACCTTGACCGGAAACCTATATGCCGCGGGAGTGTGGCCGCGGCCGCCGGCACTTCCAAGGCCGGTATTTTCCGACCAGCGGTGGCTTGATGCCGTCTTCCTTCACTGGCGCATTCCGGAGGCCACTGCCGCGGCGTTCATGCCGGACGGGGTTCAACCCGACGTGTTCGACGGCAGTTCATGGGTTGGCCTGATCGGCTTTCGCATGGAGCAGGCAGCGCTTGGGCGAGGCCCCGGCATCCCGTATCTGGGGAGCTTCAACGAGGTGAACGTCCGGCTTTACTCCCGCGAGCCGGACGGCACCCGCGGAGTGGTGTTCCTGAGCCTGGACGCAGACCGGCTGCCCGTTGTCCTGGCGACCCGCGCTGCCGGGATTCCCTACGTGTGGTCGCGCATCCGGCAATGGCCACCCTTTCCGGGGTACGGCGGTGGACGGCAGCACGCCACCGGCACGGCCGGAATACCCGGCGGCCAGAATGGATCTGCCGTTGGTTACTCCGTACGCCGGCTGGGCGCCACTGCCGCCCGCAGCACCTTTGGGGTCATCCCCAAGCTGCACGCCGCGGCAGCCGACCCTTTATCCATCTTCCTGACCGCCAGATACGGCATGCATGGCCGCTTCTACGGCAGAACCATCTACGTTCCAAACACGCACCACGAGTGGCCGCTCTTCGGCGCTGAGGTCCACCAGCTCAGTGATGGGCTGGTAAGAGCCGCCGGGATCAGTGTCAGCGGTCCGCCAGAGTCCGTCCTTTACTCCCCGGGAGTCCGGACAAGGTTCGGCAGGCCACGCGTGCTGGAAACTACCGGCTAGAGACCTCGGTACCGCCAAAGCCCCCGCGGACTACTTGCCCAGGCCGGCCTTCCGAAGCGCCTCGGCCATGGCCGTGTTGACGGGTTGGGGTGCGGAAGTCGACCTGGCACTCCCACCGGACGTGCCCGATTCCTGCTTCCCCTGCTGTTGGCGGTCCGGACGCCCGGCACGCTCGGTCTTTCGGCTCCCTGAATCGCGCCGGCCTGAACTTGCGCCGCCGCCGGCGGGTTCGTCGTCGAGCCTCAACGTGAGCGAAATCCGCTTCCGTTCCGGGTCAGCCTCCAGTACCTTCACCCGGACCACCTGGCCGGACTTCACCACCTCGCGCGGATCGGACACAAAGCGGTTGGACAGGGCCGAAACGTGGACCAGGCCGTCCTGGTGGACTCCAACATCCACGAACGCCCCAAAGGCCGCAACGTTGGTTACCGTTCCTTCGAGAATCATGCCCGGCACCAGGTCCGAGATCTTCTCGACGCCTTCCGAGAACGTGGCGGCGGCAAAGGCGGGCCGGGGGTCACGCCCGGGTTTGTCCAGTTCAGCGAGGATGTCCTTGACGGTGGGCAGGCCGAACGTGCCGTCGACGAAGTTCTGCGGGTCCAGGGAGGAGGCCGGGGCGGAACCGGCGGCCACGAGGATCTTCCTCGCCACGGAGTAGGACTCCGGGTGCACGCTTGATGCGTCCAACGGCTCGGCTCCGCCGGTGATCCTAAGGAATCCTGCGCACTGCTCGAACGCCTTGGCGCCCAACCGCGGCACTTTCTTGAGGTCGATCCGCTTGTTGAAGGGTCCGTGCTCGTTCCGGTACGCCACGATGTTTTCGCTCAGCAGGGGCCCGACGCCGGCAACCCGGCTCAGCAGCGCAGGCGAGGCAGTGTTGACGTCAACACCGACGGCGTTCACGCAGTCCTCCACCACCGCGTCCAGGCTCCGGTCCAGTTTCGAGGCCGTCACATCATGCTGGTATTGGCCTACGCCGATGGATTTGGGATCGATTTTGACGAGTTCGGCGAGGGGATCCTGCAGGCGGCGGGCAATGGACACGGCACCGCGAAGCGAAACGTCCATTCCCGGCAGTTCAGCGGCGGCGAGCGCGGAGGCGGAATAGACCGACGCGCCGGCCTCGGACACCACGATTTTCTGGGGTTTCCGGTCCACCTCGGGAAGCAGCTTGATCAGTTCGGCAGCGAGTTTGTCCGTTTCGCGTGAGGCGGTCCCGTTGCCGATGGCCACAAGTTCGACGGCGTGCTGCCGCGCCAAACGCACCAAGGTGGCCAGCGCTTCGTCCCATTTCCGCGCCGGGGCGTGCGGGTAGACGGTATCGGTGGCCACCACCTTACCGGTGCCGTCCACTACGGCGACTTTCACCCCGGTCCGCAGTCCCGGGTCGAGGCCCAGCGTGGCACGGTTTCCGGCGGGGGCGGCAAGCAGGACGTCCCTGAGGTTGGCGGCGAACACCCGGACCGCTTCGTCCTCCGCTGCGGCGAACAACCTGGCGCGGAGGTCGGAAGTGAGCCGTGCCAGCACGCGTGAACGCCAGGCCACCTGGGCTGTCTGCATCAGCCATGCGTCGGCGGGACGGCCCCGGTCGGCGACCCCGAGGAACCTGGCAACTGCGGACTCGTAGCGGGCGAGGGCGGCGTCGTCCGATGGGTCGGCTTCGGCGAGGTCCAGCTCAAGGACGCCGTCCTTCTCCCCGCGGAACAGCGCGAGCACACGGTGGGACGGCATCCGGTCCGGTGCCTGCGCGAACTCGAAGTAATCGGCGAACTTCTGGCCTTCGGCTTCCTTGCCCTTTTTTACGCGAGAGACCATCCGGCCCTGCGTCCACATCCTGTCCCGCAGGTTTGCGGCGAGGTCAGGGTCCTGCGCCACGCGCTCCACAAGGATGGCCCGGGCACCGGCGAGCGCGGCGGCGGGGTCACCGATGGCGTGGTCACTGTTGAGGTACTTCCCGGCCTCGTGTTCGGGGTCCAGGTCCGGCCGCTTCAGCAGCGCATCGGCGAGCGGCTCCAGCCCGGCCTCCCGGGCAATCTGGGCCTTGGTCCGGCGCTTGGACTTGAACGGGAGGTAGATGTCTTCGAGCCGCGATTTGGTGTCCGCGGCCAGGATCGCCTTGCGCAGTTCAGGCGTCAACTGGCCCTGCGCCTCGACCGCTTCGAGGACTGCGCGACGGCGGTCTGCCAGTTCGCGGAGGTAGCGCAGACGTTCGTCGAGGTCACGGAGCTGGGTGTCGTCCAGCGTGCCGGTGGCTTCCTTGCGGTACCGGGCGATGAACGGAACCGTTGCCCCGCCGTCGAGCAATCCAACCGCGGCCTTTACCTGCCAGGCCTTGACCCCCAATTCGGCAGCGATCTGGGCGAAGATCGCATCGTCATCCGATGCGCGGGAGGGGGCGGAGACAGCGGAAGGTGAAGGCAGTTGAGTCACCAGAACATCTTGCCTTACCGCGCTGCAGGGCTCCACCGGGCGCCGTGCGGATGGGGATTCAGCAGGGGACGGGAGGGTATTCCGCTGGGCCCGGCAAAGTGCTGTAGTGGACATGCCGTTACTGGCGCCCATGCTCGAGGAAGAGGCCATCATGCGGGAACTGCTTGTGGTGTTTCAGGAGGGATTCGATGAGGCTAACGTCACCGTGACCGTCAACGGCAAGGAGGTGCGGCGGGACCTGGGGATCTCGACCAATCCGCTGCTCGGCATCGCATCCGAGGTGTCCGTGGAGTTGCCGGCAAAGGGCGCACAGGTGGGAGTTGAGGTCACGAATCGGGGGTTGAAAGCCATTACCAAGGTCAGCGGAAAACCCAAGAGCGTGCTGGTTTCGATCGAGGATGGGCGCCTGCTGATGAAGGAAGGCACAGGCCGCGAGGCCGTTCTGTAGCTAACTTCCCAGGTGGCAAAACTGGCTCTGGTAAGAGTCCATTCGATGGAGTAGCATCTGATCACCGCCGGCTTCCAGTGGAGTCCGGCGGGCCACACAAGTCTTCAGCCGGGGGTCGTCGGATGGCCTCCGGCGCCGCTGTCCGGGACCAGCACCCCTGACAGCCAACGACGGCGGCACCCATGATGGGTGCCGCCGTCGTTGTTTCATCCGGGTTGGCCGGTGGGCCGCCGTTTAGCCCTGGTACAGCGGGTAATCCGTGTAACCGGTGGCGCCCTCCGCGTAGAACGTGGAGGCGTCGGGCTCGTTGAGCGGGAGGCTTTCCTTCCAGCGCCGGGCAAGGTCCGGGTTGGCGATGGCGGGGCGTCCCACCACAACGGCGTCTGCGTGGCCTTCCGCCACCAGGTTCACGGCTTCTTCGCGCGTGGTGATCACGCCGAAGCCGGTGTTCACCAGGAAGGTTCCGCCGAAGCGTGCACGAAGGTCCTGGACAAGTTCGCCGGTGGGCTCGTGGTGCAGGATGCTCAGGTATGCCAGGTTGAGCGGTGCGATGCTGTCCACGAGGACCTCGTAGGTGGCACGAACGTCCGCTGCGTCCGTCTCGGCGATGCCCTGCACGTTGTGCTCGGGGGAAATGCGCACGCCCACGCGGTTCGCGCCAAGGGCTGCCACCACGGCGTTGATGGTTTCGATGACGAAGCGGGCGCGGTTTTCCGGTGATCCGCCGTAGCTGTCCGTCCGGACGTTGGAGTTCGGCGCCAGGAACTCGTGCAGGAGGTAGCCGTTGGCCGCGTGCAGTTCCACGCCGTCGAACCCTGCCTCGATGGCGTTCAGCGAAGCGTTGACGAATTCCTGGATGACCATGGGGAGTTCGTCCGTGGTGAGGGCGTGCGGCACGGGGTACGGCTGCTTGCCGGCCGGTGTCCGGACCACGCCGTCGATGGCTACGGCGCTGGGAGCGACGATAGGCAGCCCACCGGTGATGTCGGAGTGGGAAACGCGGCCGCCATGCATGATCTGTGCGAACATGCGTCCGCCTTCGGCGTGGACGGCTTCGGTGACCGTCTTCCACCCGGCAACCTGTTCTTCGGTGACGATACCGGGCTGGCCCGGGTAGGCCTGGCCGGCCGGGGCGGGGTACGTACCCTCGCTGACGATCAGGCCCAGGGAGGCGCGCTGGCGGTAGTGCTCGGCCAGGAGCGGCCCGGGGATGCCTTTCTCACCCGCGCGGAGGCGGGTGAGGGGTGCCATCACCAGGCGGTTGGGAAGTTCAAGTTCGCCGAGGGTGAGTGGGGAAAACAGCATGCGCAGTTCCTTTCGAAGGCTTAAGACGTACTGTCTTTGCCAACTGTGGGGCGCGTGCAACTATTCCGGACTTCCGCCGGTGCGACGGGGATCACAGGTTTCCCTCGGTCCCCGCGCTATCCTCCGACACCGGGGCAGCCCTGGCCCTGCGGATTGGCGTTGCAGTCGTCGGCGTAGTTGCGGGTGAGCGAACGCCACACACTGATGGTTTGCGGTGGTGCGTTGAACTGGCCTTGGCCGGGGATCGGCAGCGGCGGCCCGGAGTTCACTGAGTACGTGCCCTGGAACGAGGTGGTCAAGACAACCTGGAAATCGCCCGTGGAGGCATACGCGTGGCTGGTGCGGGTCTTTTCGCCCCACCGGTCCGGCGGCAACGGGCCGCCCATGGAAGGCTGCGGGCCGAAGACTGTGCCATCTCCGTAGTTCCACGTGTACTGCACCGGTGTGGCCACCACGTGGACTTTCTGGCCGAACATGGTGATGTCGAACTGCTGTTCAGCCGCTTCCGCGTAGAAATTCGTCTCGGCGCCTCGGAGGGTGTTGGGGCTGGGCTGGGCCACGACCGCCCCGGCATTGACAGGGAGGTTCTGGAACTGCCGCTGGATATCCGCGGCGATCCTGGGCAGGAGGTCCTCGGGCTTCGGATCGTAAAGGCAGGTGGGGCCCGAGTGATGCGCCCAAACAGCCCCCGGCACACCCCGGGGCCGCGACAGCCACATGACCGGGATGCCCTTGGCGCCGTCCTCACGGTCTTTGCAGTCGAGCTGGCGGGCGAGGCAGGGCGTATCGAAGTCGCCTCCGCCAAGATGGCACTGAAGTTCGTACTTGTATTCGTTCGGGTCTTGGGCCCCTGAGCTCGGCGATTCCAGCTGCCCCTTGCCGGTGTCCCTGTCGACAACCCAAGTATCGACGCCCACACCGTTGTCGATGAAACCGGAATCAGTACCTCCGTCGGCAAAGGAAGGTTGAACCCCAGCGAGCATGAAAACAACCACTAAAGCAGCTGGCACCAGGCCCCGTGCCACGTTCTGTGTGCTCATTAGCGAAGCGGGTGCAGGCCGTTGACCCGCCATGCCGAGTTCTCAAATCCCACCAGCAAAACATTGCCGGTATTTGACGGCTTCGTGGCGGCTCTAAATTCCGATCCGCCTCGCTCATAATAGGTGATTGCATCTTGCAGCACCTGCAGAATCACCTGGTAGTTAGCGTCTGCCGAGCGCTCGAAAGACGTGCTAGCCGCAGGAATTGTGATCCTACCCCCAGCAAGCCATCGGTCCCCCTGGTAGTTGGTCGTGAGGGAATTTGTAATGTTCGAACAGAACTCACAACTTGGTGAAGTTATAGCTTCAACAGGCGCAATGTCACCCGTTTGGTAGGCATAGTTCAGCAGCTCGAACCAATACCGCGTAAACGCCTCGAGCCCTTCCTTCGTCTCCGTCTTAGCTACCTCGGGCAGCACGGGCACGGGAACGTTCCGGGCGGGTCCGGAGGCGTCGGCAGGCTTGTAGACGGCACTCGGCGTTGGGGTGGGAGTGGACGTGGCGCTGGAAGTAGGCTTTTCCTCCGCTACCTGGGACGAAGTGCCGCCCGGCCCCGGCGACCCTCCGGAGTTACAGCCGGACAAAGCGAGCGCCAAACCGACAACAAGGGCTGCTGCTCCCGACCGCACAGCGCGGGACGTAAAGGAGTTCTGTGATGTCATGGGCCGCTATTCCCCCAGTAGTTTCAAGACGGCTTGCTCCGAACAGTGCCTTAAGGGTAGCCCACGTCACAATGTGGCGATCAAACTTATCCACAGGCGCCGCCCTCCGTCCCACGACCGGGTCCGGCCGGCAAAAAGTCATAAAGGGAGCCGGTGCGTAAGTGCACCGGCTCCCCGTCAATAAAGAATCAAGAAAACAAAACCCTACTTCTGTGCGGGCAGGACCAACTCCCCCGTCTTGTCCGTGGACAAGGCGAGCGACGAAACATACTGCGGGCCGCCGTCGGACGCGTCCTGTGTGGACCGCACCATGTCCGGACGTTCGAACTCCAACCCCGTCACGTGGCACAGGAGCTTGGCGTCGCTCGGGTTCCCGTCGGCGTCGAACATGGGCAGGTCGATCCCGTCGTCGAATCGGCGGAGATAGAAGCGCCCACGGGTCAGCAGCGCCAGCACCGGTGGCAGGACCAGCGCCAGCCCCACCGCGAAGATGGGCGAGTACGGCTGGATCGCAGTTCCAAATGCCCCGAAGAACACGGCAATCGAAACCCCTGCGGAGACCAGCATGGACACGAAGCCAACAGGGTTCACGGCGTACAGCATGCCGCGGCGGAACTCAGGCACCTTGGGGGAAATCTTGAGCAGGTACTTGTTGATGGCAATATCGGACGCCACGGTGACAACCCACGCCATGGCGCAGTTGGCGTAGAACCCGAGGATGGTGTTAAGGAAATCGAACATATTCGCTTCCATCAGGACCAGCGCGATCAGCAGGTTCACCACCACGAACACCATCCGGCCCGGGTAGGTCTTGGTGATGCGCGTGAAGGAGTTGGTCCAGGCCAGCGAGCCGGAGTAGGCGTTGGTGACGTTGATCTTGATCTGCGAGATGACCACCAGCACCACGGCCAGCGTCATGGCCAGCCACGCGGGCATCATCTCCTGGTACACGCCCAGGAACTGGTGCACGGGCTCATTGGCGGTGGCGGAGGCGGCAGGATCCAGCGTGGCGATCAGGTAGATGGCGATGAACAGGCCCACGATCTGCTTGATGGCCCCGAAGATCACCCAACCCGGGCCGGCCAGGATCACTGCGCGCCACCAGGCGCTCCGGTTGGCCTCGGTGCGCGGCGGCATGAACCGGAGGTAGTCGATCTGCTCGGCAATCTGCGCCATCAAGGACAGGCACACGCCGGCGGCGAGCATCACGGACGCAAGGTTGGGCCCGCCGTCGCCCGTTGCTCCGGTGTAGGCGAAGAAGCTGTCGATGCTCTCCGGGTGCGAGACCAGCAGGTATCCCACAGGCACCACCATGAGGAGCAGCCAGAGCGGGGTGGTCCACACCTGGAGTTTGGCCAGCGTGTTCATGCCGTAGATGACCAGCGGGATGATGATCACCGTGGACGCGGCATATCCCATCCACTGCGGAATGCCGAGCCCCAGCTCCAGCCCCTGCGCCATGATGGAGCCCTCCAGCGCAAAAAAGATGAAAGTGAACGTGGCAAAGATGACGTTGGTGACCACCGACCCGTAGTATCCAAAGCCCGAACCCCGGGTGATCAGGTCCAGGTCGATGTTGTAGCGCGCGGCGTAGTACGCCAAGGGAAAGCCGGTGGCGAAGATGACCACGGCCGCCACCAGGATTCCCAGGATCGCGTTGACCGTCCCGTACGAGATGCCGATGTTCGCCCCGATCGAGAAGTCCGCCAGGTAGGCGATGCCGCCCAGCGCACTCGTGGCCACCACGCCCGCACTCCACTTGCGGTAGGATCGCGGCGCGAACCGCAGCGTGTAATCCTCCAGGCTTTCCTTGGTGGCGTTGAGGGCGGCAGTGTTGCCCGCCGTAGGGATTGCCGGAGAACGTCCGACGACGGCGGCACCAGCGGGTGCCGCCGGTTCCAGCAGTTGCGTTGTGTCTGTGTCGTTGCCCATTGGGTGCGTCGCTTTCGTTTGCCTTCAGCCGTCATGGCCCTGCGTGCGACGCTATCCAGCGGGAAATACAGCCCGGTCACAGACCTGTTTCCGAACTGTTAAGCCTTGACTGTGCTGTCATAAAGCGGAGGAAATGGGGCACAAAGCCTCTGGCGCTTTTCTACTCCACGTAGAAGAATGGCCGCATGATGTTTGAACACGCGGACGGCAATCCTGTCCTGGAACTCGAAGATGAGCAGTCGTGGCGGCTTCTGGCGGCAACGCAGCATGGCCGCCTGGTGGTTTCCGTCGCAGGGGAACCGGACATCTTCCCGGTGAATTACGTGACCTCCAACCGGAAGCTCTACCTACGCACGGCACCTGGAAACAAACTGGCGCAACTCACAATCAACGCCAAGGTGCTGTTCGAAACCGACGGCATCCTGTCGCAGGAGGCCTGGTCCGTTGTCCTCCGGGGGACGGCAAGGGTCCTCAGCAACTCGGACGAGCTCGCTGCCATCGAAGAACTGGGCCTGAAGACCTGGGTCCCCACGCTCAAGGACTTCTACGTGGAGATCGACCCAACCTCCGTCAGCGGCCGGCACTTCGTGTTCGGCGAACAGCCGGAACGGGAGATCTAGGCCCTCCTAGACTGGAAGGATGCCGGACGATTCCAGCGCTGCCAAGCCCACTGCAGACAAACTCACTCCTGCGCAGCGCAGCTGGAACATGTCCCGGATCCGCGGGAAGAACACCAAACCCGAGCTGCTGGTGCGGCAGCTCCTGCACGCCAGGGGCTACCGGTACCGGCTGCACGGCAGGTCCGGCAGCACCAGGCCGCCAGGCAATCCTGACCTCGTCTTCGCCTCCCGGCACAAGGTGATCTTCGTCAACGGCTGCTTCTGGCATTTCCACGACTGCAGGGTGGGCCTGCACGCTCCAAAAGCCAACGCCGAGTTCTGGGCAGCGAAACGGAGCCGGACCCGCGAACGCGACGCCGGCCAGCGCCGGAAGCTGGAAGACGCCGGCTGGGAAGTGCTGACGGTCTGGGAGTGCGAACTGAAGGATCGATCAGCACTCGAAGCCCAGTTGGTGCACTTCCTCGAAGCCGGCGCCTGAAGGCCTGTAAACAGCCAATCTTGAGGAAATCTTTCGCTGCTCCGGCCACTGTCCTTGATCCTGGCGCGGCAGGATAAACGGGTTGCCGGCGATCAGGCAGCCGCCACTGACAGTTTCGGAGCAGCTATCCCCTATCCCCTAGCTTCTTCGAGCCAACAGGGCGGACTTGAACGCCGACGCCGACGAGTCACTGCTGTTGATGCGCCAGTCTGTTTCCTTTTGCATATGGAACCAGACAAAGCCCATCACGTCCGGCTGGGCAGCAAGGTAGGACACCAGGTCCGTATTCCAGGTCGCTTTGGAACCGCCCAGTTCGCTGGACGCCGTTTCCGCGATCAGCACGGGTTTCCCGGGGGCCAGGCTGCGGAGCTGGGAGATGCCGGGGCCGAGGAGGTCCACGGGGGAAACCCAGCTGCTCCAGGTTTGCGAGGTGCCCCAGTTGTAGCCGTCCAGGGCCACGATGTCCGCGTAGCCCGGGCCCGGGTACAGGCCTGCCAGGTCAGTGGAGCCCCAGTACGGCACGTTCGGCGACCATACCCACTGGACGTTCGCGGCACCCGTGCCGGCAACGACGTCGTGCACGTGCCGCCAGGCAGCGACGTAATCTCCGGCCTGGTTGCCGTTGACGCCTTCGGCCCAGGGATACCAGTTGCCGTTCATCTCGTGGGCAAAACGCAGCATGACCGGCTTGCCCCAGGCCGCGAGGGACTGGCCCCACTGGCTGATGTACCCGTCGAAGTCCCCGGCAGTAATCCGGGCCAGCGAATACGCCGGCTGGTTGACGCCGCCTCCCCATGCCCACGGCTCCCAGGTCACCAGGGGCGTGGCTCCGCGGGAGCGGACAGCGTCCAGCTCAGTGATGGGCGGGGACTGCAGGAAATCCTTGTAACTCATCACGATGGAAGGGATTTCCCCGGACACTGTGGCAACCTCATCCAGTTCCGAACTGGCCAGGGGTCCCCCCGGCGTTGCCGCTCCAAAGCGCAGGGCGGCGGAACTGATGGCCGGCGCCGGTGCGGGCGCCGGAGCCGGAGCCGCCTGGACCACGAATGTGGCGGATGCCTTGATGGACGACGTCTTGGCGGTGATGGTGAGGTTCCCGGTGGCCGCCGCCGGAATGGTGATGCCTGTGCTGAATGCACCCGTCGAGGTTGTTTGGAACGAGAACGTGGTGGACCCGACGATCACGGTGCCTGTGGTGGAGGCCCTGAACCCGGTTCCGGTGACCGTCACGGCGGAACCGGCCGGACCGGAGGTGGGGTTGAGCGAAACTTGCGGTGACGTGGCTGCTGCGCTGGCCGGCTGGATCACGGAAACCGCCAATCCAACCCCGATTATGAGCGCGACAAATAAGGACCTAAGTATTCGGAACACGGCAATCTATCCCCAGATTGAAAGGCGGCCGCGGCCGCCGGGTGGCGTCAATGCAGAAAGCACTGGCCTTGATCCTATGGGCAAAAATCCGCACTCCCATCAAGAAAGCCACAATTCTTGCCGAGTCTTCTGCGAGGTGCTGGGAACAGTCCTAACCTGAAAAAGAGCAAGCGTTCCGGCCTCACCGCCCAGATTCCCGAGTCTACAAAACCAGCAGAAAGGAGTGTCATGAGCACATCAGATGATGCCCCCAGGCCGCTGGTAGACCAGTCCGTCCTGGACCGGCTGCGGGACGAACTCGAGGAGGAGGAAGGCTACAGCCGCGTCTTCGTGGGGAACTTCATCGAGTACCTGCCCCAGCGGCTGGGCCGGTTGCGGCTGGCCCTGACCACGGGGGACCTGGAGGGCTCCATGGACGCGGTCCTCAGCCTGAAGACGTCAAGCCAGATGGTGGGAGCAGAGCGCCTGGCCGGACTGGCTTTGGAGCTGGAGAACGAGATCCGGGCCGAGGCGCGCCACGCAGACATGGCGGTGGCGCTGCCCAGGCTGGCCGCCACCTACCTGCGGCCCATCACCCAGTGCAGCAGGCAGACCATGCACCGGCTGCAGGCTCAGTGCTGCCCCGGGGCCAAACGGTAACCCACCCCGCGAACGGTTTGCAGCCACCGTGGCTGCTGCGGTGAGTCGCCCAGCTTTTTGCGCAGGTTCCCCATGTGGACCTCCACGGAACGTTCGTCTGCTTCGCTGATGTAGCTGCCGACGTCGTAATCCTCGTCGCGGAGCCGCCGCACCAGGTCGGACTTGGTCCTGACCGTCCGTCCTGCTTCCAGGAGCGCGTAAAGGAGTTCGAACTCCGTACGGGTCAGGTTCATCTCCTTGCCGTCAACGGTGACGGTGCGGGAGGCGTAGCTGAGCTCCAGGCCGTTGTGGGTGAAGTTTCCGCGCTCCGGATGGGCCGCGCTGTCCGCGGAGGCATCCACCGAAACTTCGTGCGGGTCAGGAACGGACCGCGGCCGGCGCATCATGGCCGCAACCCGCGCGCGGAGCTCCCGCGGGCGGAACGGCTTGGTGAGGTAGTCATCGGCCCCCGATTCGAGCCCGATCAGGGTGTCCAGTTCCTCGGTGCGCGCCGTCAGCATCACGATGTACGCATCCGAGAACTCGCGGATCTGCCGGGAGACTTCAAAGCCGTCGATGTCCGGCAACCCCAGGTCCAGGGTAATGACATCGGGATTCAGGCTTTTGGCCATCAGGACGCCCTCGGCGCCGCCGCTGGCGACGGTTACCTCAAATCCAGCCTGGGTCAGCACAGTGCGAACCAGTTCCCGAATGTCGTGGTCATCTTCGATGACCAGACCCACACGTGCCTCACTCATAGAGCCCCCTCAGTGCCAACGTCTGAAGTATAGCTGGCTGCGGATATCCTGCTGGTATGGTCCCGCACACCCCCACATCCGCGTCCTCCGCGCCATGAGCGACCCCACTGCCTGGTCCTCGGGCCGGCTGCGGTTTTTCAAGCGGCCCTTCCATGAGTACCGGCTGACGGACCGGGTGGCCCTTAGCCAGATGCCGTTGTTCGTGACCACGCTCCTCACGGCTTTCCTGGTGTGGGCGTTCTTCCCGGACACCATGGGCAATCCCCTCTTTATTACGTTCCTTGTTTCGCAGCTGGCCATCATGGCGCTCTGCTATGTGATCCCCTGGGACCGGCTGCCCTACGCCAGCTTCCTCGCCATCCCGCTGATGGACTTCATCTCCATCGGCGCAGGCCGCGAAGGCGGCCAGGAAAGCCTGACAGGGATCAGCCTGCTGGCCGTCTTCCCCGTCATTTGGCTCTGCGCGTCCGGCTACTATCCGAGGGCCGCGCTGTGGTTCTCCTTCCTTGGACCGCTGGCCATCATCTGGGTGCCGCTGCTCCTGAAGGGGAATTTCACGCCGCAGGACTTCGCGCGCTCACTGCTGCTGCCCGTCATGATGCTGGGCATCGGCGTGTCCGTGAGCGTCCTGACCTTAAGCATGATGCGCCAGCAGAAGCAGCTGGAAGAAAAGGACGAGCAGCTGCGGGCCAACCTGCGGACCAGCAAGCGCCAGGAATCGCTGCTGAACACTGTGCTGGATACCGTGCATCTGGGCGTGCTGGCTATTGACGCCGACGGCCATGACATCCTGATGAACCGGAAGCAGCGGGCCAACCATGAACTGGCGCGGCCAAAGAACATTGCGGACCCCAACGAATCGCAGCTGCTGGTCTACGGCCCGGACCGGAAAACCCTGGTCCCCGTCCAGGAGCGTCCCGTGCGCCGCGCTGTCCTGGGCGAAACCTTCACCGATTACCTGGTCTGGCTGGGTGACGGGAAGGACCAGCGGGCACTCGTGACCACGGCCCGGGCCATGAAGGACTCCGACGGCAACTTCACCGGCTCGGTGATTGTCTTCAGCGACGTCACGGACCTGGTGAACGCGCTCACCGCCAAGGACGACTTCGTCTCCAGCGTCTCCCACGAATTCCGGACCCCGCTGACGTCCATCCTGGGCTACGTTGAGATCCTGCTGGCCGATGATCCGGACGAGCCTGAACGGGAGATGCTGGAGATCATCCGCCGAAATTCCGAGCGCCTCCTGACCCTGGTGTCAGACCTGCTGGCCAGCCGGAACGGCCAGCTGATCGTCTCGCCCGACGCCGTGGATGTTGCCGAACTGGTGCGCAGCAGCGTGTCCTCGGCGTTGCCCCGCGCAGCCGCAGCCGGCGTGGAACTGCGGGCGGAAACCCCGGAACGGCTGGAGGCCCGCGTGGACAGCGCCAGGATCTCCCAGGTCCTGGACAACCTGGTGTCCAACGCCATCAAATACTCCCCTGACGGCGGCGAGGTGGTGGTGTCGCTGGCGCGGGAAAACGGCCATTTGGCCTGCCGGGTCAAGGACACGGGGATGGGCATGAGTCCGGAGGACACCTCCGAGGTGTTCGCCAAGTTCTTCCGGACCAGCAACGTCCGGCGCACCGCCATCCCGGGCGTCGGACTAGGCCTGCCCATCAGCAAGGCAATCGTGGAAGCCCACGGCGGGACCATCGACGTCGAGAGCACGCTGGGCGAGGGAACGACGTTTACGTTCCGGGTTCCGGTGCAGCGGTCCTGAGCACCTCGCCCCAGGATTGGGAGGCAAGGTCCCGGATGGATGCCAGGATGGCCGACGGCGGCTGGCTGAGATCCAGCGGGAACTCCACGATGTCGATGTCGGTGTTCAGGATGCGGCGGAGCTTCATCTCGCCTTTGCCCGCGTAGACCAGCCAGGCGGTGGGCACGGCGAGCGCGGTGCAGTGGGCCAGCATTTGGTAGTGGTCGGCAGTCAGCGATGCGCCCGCATCCGACGCCGCCCGGTACTTGGCGTTGTAGGCCACCACCGGGCGTCCGCCGAGCATGTGGACGGCATCCGGGCGCACGGACAGCCGGTCGGAATCGCGCACCGCCTCGCTGAGGAGGGCGTTGTACCGCAGCCGCAGCTCCCCCGGATATGACGCCATCGCACTGCGCAGTGCCGTTCCCACGAAGTCTTCGAACACCTGGGCCATGTCCACCACGAACGACGCTGTCTGTTGCCTGCCCTCCCCCGCCTCGGCGGACGCGTTGCGCAGGACCAGCTCCGCGAGGCGCAACACTGCGTGGTAGCGCAGGTTCATCCTGGTGGGTTGCCACGGCGGCACCGGGGCGCCTGCTGGAAGGCGGGTAACGGCGTCGACCTTTCCCATCAGCTGGCGCAGCCGCCCCAGCACCTCGGGCCGGACGCCGGGTACCTGCCCCATCCGTTCCAGGGCGGCGCGCAGGATCCGGTTCTCGGCGATGTCCTCGGTGAACTCGTCGTAGGAGACCTCCAGCGGGACCAGCATGCCGGGGCGGCGGGATATCTGGTCCGAGATCCGGATCCGGCCCTTGACCGTGCGCAGGGATTCATCCACGGTGAGGTAGCCCTGCAGGACCCCGCGGCCCAGGGCACGCTCGGCCAGCTGCGCCAGGGACTCCGCCAGCGCACTCCACAGCTCCCGGTCCTCGTCCGCCGCCACCAGCTCCGGGCGGAACCCCTGCTCCCCCGCGTAGCTGAGCAAAAACAGGAGCCGGCTGAGCCCCAGCCGGTCCTTGGGCCGGACGTCCAGCTGGAGCGTGGGGGTGCGCACCGAGCCCACCTTGCCTACCGGCTCGATCCGGTACAGCCCCATGCCCATGGGCGAGGCCTTGGCCAGGCCACTGGAATTCAGGAAGGAAGCGCTTGGCGCATCCAGCCGCTCCACCAGCCCGGTGGACAGCTCGTCCAGGACCAGGTGCCGCACGGACGCGCAGGGGTCAGCGCGCTGCAACGCGTCCCAGCAGCTGGTCCAGCCCAAACCGCTCCTCCAGCTGCGCCCGCGTCAGCTGGCCGTGGTAGTGCTCCTCCAGCAGCGGCATGAGCTCGTACTTCCAGATCCGGCGCAGACCGGCAGGGGTTTGGGCTGCCGGCTTCATGAAGTAGGACGGGCCGATCATCAGGTCCCGGTCCCACTCGTCAATGGCCCCGTTGAGCGCGTCCAGCAGGAGCGCCGGGGTGGTGTCCAGTTGGCGGGCCTCCAGGAACCGGAGCAGGGAACCCTTGACCGGCTCCGTCTGCGGGTGCAGCTCGATGAAGGAGAAGCGCCGGCGGATGGCCGCGTCCATCATGGCGATCGACCGGTCGGCGGTGTTCATGGTGCCGATGATGTAGAGGTTGTCCGGCAGCGTGAACGGCTCGTTGGGGCTGTACTGCAGGTAGATCCGGTCATCGCGGTACTCCAGCAGGAAGTACAGCTCGCCGAACACCTTGGCCAGGTTGGCGCGGTTCATCTCATCGATGATCAGGAAGTACGGCTTCTTCTCATTCCCTGGCTTCGCAGCTTCCTCCGCCAGCCGGCGCAGCGGACCGGCCACCAGCTTGAAGGACACCTGGCCTTCATCGGTCTTGTCCGGCCGGTAGCCCTCGAAGAAGTCCTCGTAGGCGTAGGACGGGTGGAACTGGACCAGTTTGACGCGTTCGTCCGTGGTGTCGTCCGCCAGTTCCGCGGCGAGGTGCTTGGCCAGGTAGGTCTTGCCCGTGCCGGGAGGACCGTAGAGGACCAGCTGGCGGTTTTCCTCCAGCAGGTCGGCGATCTCCTGGAGGGGCTCCAGTTCCATGTGCAGCGAGGCTGCGAATTCCTGCGTCAGCGGGCGGAACCCCTCCTGGGCAGGGGGGACGACGGCGGCGCCGTCATTATCGCCGTCGGGCTCGGTTTCCGCCTCCGCCGGCAGCAGCGCCTGCAGCGCCTGGACCACGCGGGTCACGTCCACCACGATGCCGGGGGTGGCGAGCTGGCGCTGGACGTGCCGGGGAAGGCTGGTGGCGGTATGGCCGTCGTCGAACCAGCGCACCTTGCGGCGCAGGCGCCGGTTGTCGTCGTTGTACTCGGGCTCCCCCAGCACGCCGCCCAGCCGTACGGTTCCGGCGTGCTGGTACAGCACCAGGTCCCCGGGCTTCATGACGGTCAGGAAGGCAAACACCGCGGTTTTGGTGTCCTCGCGTTCCACGTAGCCGAGGTGCTTGTAATCCTCGTCCACGGCGTGCTGCACCAGGCCGGCGGTGACACCGGGGTCCAGCGTGCGGAGATGCTCGACGTCGAGGGTCACCTTCTCCTCGCCGTGCCAGGCGGTGAGCAGCTCGGCATGGTCGCTGTGTGTCCGGAGCAGCCAGGCGCGCCGGCCGGGGTCGCCCACCTTGCGCCATTGGCTGACCAGCTGGCGGGAGTACCAGTCGATCCGCTGGCCGGCCTGCTCGTCCAGGTGCAGCCGGATGCGGTGGATGTCCGCGGTGATGTCCTCTTCCCCGTCGCCTTTCGCGCCGCCCACCAGGGAGGCGAAGGCGTCGCGGATCTCCTGCCGCTCCACGTCCGCCACGACGGGCTCGAAGTAGCTGGGCCACGCCAGGAATTCGATGCTCCGGCGGATCGCGGGCTGGTCGTCGGGGGTGGATGCGGCGAGGCGGTGGAACTGGAGGGGGTCCTTGATGGCCGCCTGCACCACGGCAGCCGGCCGCTGGGCAACGTTCCGCACGAACCGGCACAGCCACTTCAGGTGGTCCCAGATGGTCCAGTTGAATTCGGCGGTCCGGTCCCGGATTACGCCGTGGTCGGTCATCCCGGCGTACAGCTCCTCTGGCAGTTCCAGCGGCGGTTCCAGCCAGCCGGCGGCTTCGGCCACGCGGGCGCGCTTGACCTTGAGGGACTTCACTTCGTGGGCCAGCGGAAGGGACTGGAGGAAGAGCAGCTCCACGGCCAGCTGTTTTGCTCCGCGCGTGGCACCCTCCAGGTTTTCGCGGAGGTTCGTCATCATCGGGGCTTTGGGGTCGGCGATGCCGCGGTCCAGCCGGTCGAGCAGCTCCGCGGCCGCCGGAACGGACCATGTCCTGGTGCGGCCGTCCAGGGGCGAGGCCTTGCCCTGCAGGCCCGGACCCAACACGAACCAGGCCGCGTCCTCAATCTCCCTGGAGATGCCGAGGGCGCGGGTCATGGCAACAGTGGCAGTGGGGGTCATGCCCTCAAATTTACAGGGTCAAGCTGGGCGGCCGCTCCACGGGTGCCCGGCCGCCCTCCTGCCAGCGGGGACTACTTGCCGGTGGCGGAGTGCTTCCGGCCGAAGATGAAGTAGCCCATCGGGCCAATGAAATTGACGAAGGACGCCGCCCGCCACGCGGCCTTGGGCCCATTGATGAGTTCTGCCGGCCGCCGGGAGATGTCACGCTGGGCGGCAACCAGCAGGGACACCTGGACCAGGCCCGTCACAATGGTGCCCATCTTGGCACCCGGTGACATTTCCTTCCAGGTCTTCTTTTTCCGGGCAGTGCGGTTCTTGTTGCTGGCCATGAGCGCTTCCTTTCGGTGTACAACGTGGTTCCAGTCCAGTAGGTCCGGTGCAGGCTGTCCAGAGTCTTAGTGCCTGTAGGGGGCCATCCGGTCTTTCTGTTCCTGGCTGAGCCTTTGTACCCGGCCCGTGGCTTCATCCACGAACGCCAGATGGCTGCTCGCCTTCACGCAGTCCTCCCGGGTAACGGGGTCCTGGAGCAGGTAGTGGATGTCGAAACTGGCGCCCTTGACGGCACCGATCCATACCTGGACCACCGCAGGAACGTTGCGGTACTCCAGTGTCCGGACGTAACGGATCTTGTGGTCCACCACCAGGGCAAGAGTCCCGGCCGGGACGTCGTTGAACAGCGACACCGGGGGCTCAATGCCCGGAAGGCCCGCACCGCGGGGCGGTCCGAAGGCTGCGATCCGGGCTTCCTCCAGCATCCGCACGATCTGGACATTGTTGATGTGGCCATAGGCGTCCATGTCGCCCCAGCGCATCGGCACCAGCACCTCGATCCGCTGGCCGCCGTGCGCGCTCAGCTGCGCACCGCCGTCGAATCGTCAACCGGGAAGTCCCCGGCATCCGCACCGGCAAACTGCGACATGTAGAGGCGGTGGTAGGCCCCGCCGGCAGCGAGCAGCACCTGATGGTTGCCCTGTTCCACGATTCGTCCGTTCTCCATAACCAGGATCGTATCGGCATCACGGATAGTGGAGAGACGGTGCGCGATGACGAAGCTGGTCCGGTCGGAGCGCAGCGCCGCCATGGCCTTCTGCACCAGGAGCTCGGTCCGGGTGTCCACGGAACTGGTGGCCTCGTCCAGGATCAGCAGCGACGGGTCGGCCACAAATGCGCGGGCAATGGTGATCAGCTGTTTCTCGCCGGCGCTGACATTGTTGCCCTCTTCGTCGATCACGGTGCTGTAGCCCTCGGGGAGCGCCCGGACGAACCGGTCCACGAAGGTGGCCTTGGCGGCTGCCATGACCTGTTCCTCTGTGGCGTCGAGGTTGCCATAGCGGATGTTGTCGTAGATGGATCCCCCGAACAGCCACGCGTCCTGCAGCACCATGCCCACCTTGGAGCGCAGTTCGGAGCGGCTGAGGTGGGTGACGTCCACACCGTCCAGCATGATGGAGCCCGAGTTGAGCTCGTAAAAGCGCATCACCAGGTTCACCAGGGTGGTCTTGCCTGCTCCCGTGGGCCCGACGATGGCCACGGTGTTGCCGGGCTCCGCTGTGAAGGACAGGTTCTCGATGAGTGGTTTGTCCGGGGTGTAGCTGAAGGTGACGTCCCTGAAGTCCACGTGCCCGTCGGTTTTGGCCGGCAGGTGTTCGGTGGCGGTTTCGGCATCCTGTTCGTCGGCGTCCAGGAATTCGAAAACGCGTTCCGAGGACGCTACACCGGACTGGAGCATGTTGGCCATTCCGGCCATCTGGCCCAGCGGCTGGGTGAACTCGCGGGAGTACTGGATGAACGCGGTGGCATCGCCCAGGGACATGGCGCCGGAGGCCACCCGGAGTCCGCCCACCACGGCGATGCCCACGTAGCTGAGGTAGGACACGAACTGCATGACGGGGAAGATGATCCCGGAGACGAACTGCGCCCCGAAGCTTGCCTTGTACAGGGCCTCGTTGCGTTCCTCGAACCGGGCCAGCATGTCAGCGTCCCGCCCGAAGACGCGGACCAGGTCGTGGCCGGAAAAGGATTCCTCGATCTGGCCGTTCAGCGACCCGGTGTTTTTCCACTGGGCTGCGAACAGCTTCTGGCTCCGGGCTCCGATCAGCCCGGCCGCCACCCCGGACAGCGGGAGCGCCACCAGGGCGATCAGCGCCAGTTGCCAGGAGACGATGAACATCATGATCACAATGCCCACCACGGTCAGCACGGAGTTCACCAGCTGCGCGAACGCCTGCTGGAGGGCCTGCTGGATGTTGTCGACGTCGTTGGTCACGCGGGACAGCACGTCGCCGCGCTGCCGGGTGTCGAAGTAGTTCAGCGGCAGGCGGTTCAGCTTGCTTTCGGTATCGTCGCGGAGCCGCCGGATCACTTTCATGACGATGCGGTTCAGCACGTACCCCTGCAGCCACATGAAGATGTTGGCCACGAAGTACATGAGCAGGACGATGGCGATGAGCATACTGAGCCTGCTGAAGTTGATGCCGGTGCCCGGTACCAGTTCCATCCGGGAAACCATGTCCGCGAAGTTGTCCTGGCCCTGCTGGCGCAGGCCTGCCACAAACTGCTCCTTGCTGGCGCCGGCCGGCAGCTGCCGGCCGACCACTCCGGCGAAAATGACGTCCATGGCCTGGCCCAGGATTTTGGGAGCTATGACGTTCAGGACCACGGAGATGACCACCAGGCCCACCACCGCGTAGATGCCCAGGGCCTCTGGTTTCAGCAGGCCCATGAGCCGTTTGGCGGAAGGCCAGAAGTGCTGGGCTTTCTTGGCGGGCATCCCGCCGAACATATCCCCGTCGGCTTCGGAAGGGGTGAATTCCTCCTCGAAGTAGTCGTCGTCCTGCGGCAGGGTGGGCTGTGTGGCCTGTTCCACGGAATCGGCATCCTTCCTGCGGGGACTCATGCCACTTCCTCCACGCTCAACTGGGATTCAACAATTTCCTGGTAGGTGGGCGAGGTTTCCAGGAGTTCCTCGTGCGTGCCGCGGTCCACGATCCGCCCGTTGTCCAGCACCAGGATCTGGTCGGCCTCGGTGATGGTGGAGATACGTTGGGCCACGATGATGACGGTGGCGTCCGACGTGGTGCGCTTGAGGGCTGTGCGGAGCCGGGCGTCAGTGGCGACGTCAAGGGCGGAGAAGGAGTCGTCGAACAGGTAAACCCGCGGCTTGGTCACCAGGGCGCGTGCGATGCAGAGGCGCTGGCGCTGTCCGCCGGAGACGTTGGTGCCGCCCTGGGAGATCCGGGAGTCCAGGCCGTTCTTCTTCTCGCGGACGAACGACTCGCCCTGTGCGACCAGGAGGGCGTCCCACAGTTCCTGGTCTGTGGCCTCGGTCTTGCCGAACCGGAGATTGTGCCCGATGGTGCCGGAGAACAGGTAGGGGCGCTGCGGTACGAGGGCCACGCGCCGAGTGATCTCTGTACGGTCCAGTCTGTCCACGGGGACCCCGTCCAGCAGCACCTGGCCTTCCGCGGGGTCATACAGCCGCGGCAGCAGGGACAGGAGGGAGGTCTTGCCGGCGCCTGTGGAGCCGATGATGGCGATGGTCTGTCCTGGCCGGGCGGTGAAGCTGATGTTGCTCAGTACGGGCGACTCGGCTCCGGGGTAGGCGAAGGTCACGTTGCGGTACTCCACCACCCCGGCAAGGGACGCCGGGGCCTCGGGGTTTAGGGGGTCGTGGATGGAGGGCTCGACGTCGAGCACCTCGCCAATGCGGTCGGCGCAGACGGAGGCGCGCGGGATCATCATGGCCATGAAGGTTCCCATCATGACGGCCATCAGGATCTGCAGCAGGTACTGCAGGAACGCGGTCAGGGACCCCACTTGCATGGCACCGGCGTCCACGCGCTGGCCGCCAAACCAGAGCACGGCGGCGGTGGACAGGTGCAGGATCATGCTGATGGCCGGGAACATGAGGACGAACAGGGCACCGATTCGGAGCGAGACGTCCGTGAGTTCCTTGTTGGCGCCGCCAAAGCGGTCCGTCTCATAAGGTTCCCGCACGAAGGCCCGGACCACCCGGATGCCGATGATCTGTTCGCGCAGCACGGCGTTGATCCGGTCGATTTTCCGTTGCATGGAGCGGAACAGCGGCATGAGCCGGACCACCAGGTATCCCACCACCACGGCCAGCAGCGGGACGGACACCCAGACCAGCCAGGACAGGTTCAGGTCCTCGCGCAGCGCCATGATGATGCCGCCAATGCACATGATGGGCGTGGCCACCATGAAGTTCAGTCCCATCAGGAGGAGCATCTGCACCTGCTGGACATCATTGGTGCCCCGGGTGATCAGCGTGGGCGCGCCGAACGCATTGACGTCCTTGGCGGAGAAGCTGGTGACCTTGCCGAACACGGCGCGGCGCAGGTCCCGGCCAACGGCCATGGCTGTCCTGGAGCCGAAATAGACGCCGGCGATGGCCGCAGCCACCTGGGCGAAAGCCACAAGGAGCATCAGCGCACCGGTTCGCCAGATGAAATCGGTGTCTCCGCGCGCCACGCCCTGGTCGATGATCTGGGCGTTCAGGCTGGGCAGGTAGAGCGCGGCGATGGTGGCGGCAAGCTGGAAAATGACCACGGCGGCGATATACGGCAAATACGGTTTGGAGTAGCGCCGTATGAGGGTGAGGAGCATGGACTCAACTCTAATAACGCCCACCGACATTTGGGCTCCGGCGGAGCATCTTTTCCCGCGCCCACCCGCTGGTGATGGCGGGGGCCCGGCACACCGCCCCGGGCCGGCATGATGCAGGAAAGCCGCAGCCCCCACCCGGAAGGTTTTCCGGGTGCGGGCTGCGGCTTTGTTGCTATCCGCCGGTGGCTTGGCCGGCCCCGGCAGGGACGGCTTATTGCCGGCCAGCGGGCCGGCTACAGTCCCTGGTTCGGCTCCGAATCACCATCGGCGGACGGAGTGGCAGTCGGGGCTGCGGCACTGTGCCGGCCGTGACCGGCCAGGTACAGCGCGGCTGCTGCCTGGATCTTGCGTTCCTTCAGCAGCTTGCGCTGCAGCCGGCTGAGCTCTGCCGCCGTGGCGGCCTGCCTGGCAGCCACCTCCTGCTGGGAGCGCAGCTGTTCCTGGATGTCCAGCACCATGGTTCCCAGTTCGGCCTGCTGGCGGGCCAGAAGATGCTGGGTGTCCTGCAGCTTCTGCAGGGTGTCAGCGGCGCTGGCAATCGCGTTGGCGGCTTTGTCCACGTTGTCCGCGGACCGCAGGTCCAGCTCTTCCGAGCGGAAGCTGCGTGCAAAGACTTCCTCGAAGTCTTCCGTGGCAACCCTGCCGGACGCTGCTGCCGCAGCGGCAGCACCGGCGTCGTACATTTTTGCGGGAGCCGCGGCAGTCCGCACGGCGCTCCGGGGGGTGATCTCCCCGGCGGGGGCGCCCCTGTCCGGCGCGGCAGCGGAGACCATGGGCAGCTGGCCGGTCATGGCCGTCATGCCCGCTTCACCGGCCGCGTTGGCCTGCAGCGTGGCCTCGGGGGTGATGTCGACCGTCTTGCGCAGCGGCACTTCGTTGATGAAAATCACGGCGATGAGGGCAACGGCGCTCACCACGGCGGAAATCATGAAGATGCCGGCCGTGGCATCACCGTAGGCGGCGCGCATGACCTCCGCGATCGGTGCAGGCAGGTCCTTGAGGTCCAGGGTGGCACCGCTGTTGCCGCCGGGCTGGATGCCCAGCTTGGCGAGCCCATCGGTGGCCAGGTCCTTGACGTGGTTGGCCATGACGGCGCCCAGGACGGACACGCCGATGGCACCGCCCACGGAACGGAAGAAGGCCACGGAGGCGCTGGCGGAGCCGATGTCCTTGGCCTGGACGGTGTTCTGGACCGCGAGGACCAGGTTCTGCATGAGCATGCCCAGGCCGATGCCGAAGATGCCGGTGTAAAGGCCGGTCAGCCAGAGTTCGGTGGTGTGGTCCATGGTGCCGGCGAGGGCCAGGCCGCCGATGAGCAGGATGGTGCCGCCGATCAGGAAGCGCTTCCACTTGCCGTAGCGGCTGATGAGCTGGCCGGAGACGACCGATCCGACGAGGTTGCCGGCGATCATGGGCAGCGTGAGCAGGCCGGCCTCGGTGGGCGTTGCACCGCGGGCCACCTGGTAGTACTGGCCCAGGAAGGTGGAGGAACCGAACATGGCAACGCCGACGGCCACGGAAGCCACGATGGCCAGCGCCGTGGTGCGCTCGGAGATGATCTTCAGCGGGATGATCGGTGCGGACACCTTGGACTCAACCAGGACCAGCAGTGCGAGCAGCAGGACGCCGCCGCCCACCATGACGGCCGACTGCCAGGACCACCAGTCGTAGTAGTCGGCCTTCCCGGCGAAGGAAACCCAGATCAGGAGCAGGCTGACGCCGGAGGTCAACAGGATGGCGCCGAACCAGTCAATCTTGGCAGGACGGCGGACGTGCGGGATCTTCAGCGTGACCTGGAGCAGGATCAGCGCGACGACGGCGAGCGGCACGCAGACGAAGAAGGTCCAGCGCCAGCCGAGTGAGCTGTCCACGATGAAACCGCCCAGCAGCGGACCGCCGGCGGTGCCGACGGCCATGACGGCGCCCATGTAGCCGGAGTATTTGCCGCGTTCGCGCGGCGGGATGATGGAGCCGATGATCGCCTGGGCCAGGGCGGTGAGGCCGCCCATGGCGATGCCCTGGATAACGCGGGCGGTGAGCAGGAACGGGATGTTTTCGGAGAAGCCTGCCATGACCGAACCGGCCACGAAGATCACGATGCTGAGCTGGACCAGGACCTTCTTGTCGAAGAGGTCTGCCAGTTTGCCCCAGATGGGGGTGGTGGCCGCGTTGGCCAGCAGTGCCGCCGTGATGACCCACGCGAAGTCCGTTTGCGTGCCCTTGAGCTCGGACATGATGGTGGGCAGCGCGTTGGCAACGATGGTGCTGCTGAGGATGGCGGTAAAGAAGGCAGCAAGGAGGCCGGTCAGGGCCTCCATGATCTGCCGGTGGTTCATGGGCGCGCCCGGTTCGTGGCGCTTGGATTGCCGCGATTCCTGTCTGGCGGTGCGTTCGCGCTGGCGCTCCTGCTCCTGGTCCGCGGCGGCGGCGGTGACGTTAGCCATTAATGGACTCCTGCGTTTTTCTGTTCGGTGGTGGTTCCGGCCGCCCTTGCCCGGATGGAATTCTTCAGGGATGCCGTGAGCTTGTTCAGCATCGCGGCTGTTGCAACGGCATCGTCTTCATTCCAGTCCGACAGGTACGCCTGGAGCGTTTCCGCCCGGTGCCGCACCAGCTCCGCCAGCTTCTCCTTGCCCCGCGGGGAAAGTGCCAGCAGCTGGGCCCGGCCATCGTCCGGATCCGGCATGCGAAGCACCAGGCCTGCGTCAGCCAGCTCGGCCACGTGCCGGCTGAGCACCGGCGCGCTGACCCCCAGGCGCTCGGCCAGGTGCGCTGCGCGGGTCTCCCCTTCGCCGATGAACTTGAGTACGCCCTGGAGGGCGATCCCGGTGTCCTGGCCTTTGACGTTGATCATGGTCACGCAGCGCAGTGCACGCTGGAGGTCATAGATGTGGCTGACGAGGTCGGCTGCGGTGGCCGGTGCGACAGACATGATGCTCCCTAAGAATTAGTTGCTGCAAGCAACTGTATCAGGAAAAGGTTGCTTAGGGAAACGAAGTTAGTGGCGTTGCCGGCTTAAACGCAAAGCTCCCCCACTTCAGCCGGAGGTGATCCGGTAAGCGGGGGAGCTTGCAGGGGGCGTTAAGTCAGGGCGCCAGATGGGTGGGGCCGAACATCTTCAGGAGGGTTTCGACCACGACGACGTTGGGGCCGTCCGCAGCGAATCCGGCCCTGAGCGCGTCCCCCACATCCTCCGGGGCAACCCGCGTTGCAGGCACACCAAAGGATTCGGCGAGCTTCACGAAGTCGGGCCGGGCCAGTTCGGTGGCGGTGGCCTTGCCGAATGCACCCACCATGTATTCGCGCAGGATGCCGTAGCCGCCGTCGTCCACAATCAGCCAGGTGACCGGCACGTTGTGCTGCTTCGCGGTGGCCAGTTCGGCAATGGAGTACATGGACGAACCATCGCCGGAGACAGCGAGGACGCGGGCAGAACCAGCCGGCTTGCCCAGCGTCTCCAGCCCCACGGCAGCACCGATGGCCCCGGGAAACGCGTAGCCCAGGCCGCCGGCGCCCTGGGCGGAGTGGAACTGGCCTTCACGGGCGTCCCAGCAGGACCAGCCCCAGTACGCGGCGATGGTCATGTCCCAGAAGGTCTGCATGTCCGCCGGCACGGCCTCGCGGATATCCGCCATGAACTTCAGTTCCTTGGCCAGGTCCTGCGATTCCAGCCGGGCGCGGACCTTGGCAAGTGACTCTTTAACCAGCTCTTCCGGGGTGCTGCCGTGCCAGTCCGGCGTGGTTGTCCTGCCCGGCTCGAGGGCCGCGTCAAGAGCCTCGTCCAGCGCCGCGAGCGCCTGGCCGGCGTCGGCGCGGATGCCCAGGCCTGGCCGGTTGGACTCCAGGACGCGGGGTTCGGCGTCGATCTGGATGATCCTGCCGCGCGGCTCGAAGGTGAAGTAGTTGGAGGTGACCTCGCCCAGGGATGACCCGATGACCACCAGGACGTCGGCGTCCTCGAGGAGGTCGGTCATGTACCGGTCCTCGATCCAGGACTGCAGGGACAGCTCGTGGTTCCAGGGGAATGCGCCGTTGCCACCGGGGGTGCAGATCACCGGCGCACGCAGTTTTTCCGCGAGGGACAGCAGCGACTTCTCCGCCTTCCCTCGGCGCGTGCCGCCGCCGGCGATGATGGCCGGGCGCTGTGCTGATTCCAGCCACTTCACGGCCTCGCGGACCAGCTCGATGCGCGGCGGGTTGTCAGCCGCCTCTGCTAGGGCATCCTCCACCGGCGGGACCATGATCGGGTCCAGCAGCACGTTCTGCGGGATCTCCAGCCATACCGGGCCCTGCGGGGAGGAGATGGCTTCTGTCCAGGCGTCCTGGATGGCCGAGGGGATGCCTGAGGCGTGCTGGATCAGCCGCTGGCTTTTGGTGACGTTGGCGGCGGAGGCCTTCTGGTCATCGAGCTGGTGCAGCATGCCCTTGCGCCGTGCACCCAGCCCCTCCAACGGGATCTGGCTGGCCACCACCACCATGGGAACGCCGGTGGCGTAGGCCTCCTGGAGTCCGGCCAGCGAGGTCAGCGCGCCGGGGCCGGTGGACAGGAACAGGACGCCCACTTCGCCGGTGGCGCGGGAGTACCCGTCCGCGGCGAAGGCGCTGTTGTTCTCTACCCGGGAGGACACAAAGTGCAGGTTTCCGCGGCCCATGGCGTCGAAGAGGCCCAGGGCGTGCTGGCCCGGAATGCCGAACACAGTCTTGGCTCCCAGCGCTTCCAGGGTTTCGACGACGAGGTCCCCGCCGTTGCGGGCACCGCTCCCCTGCTCCGGGACAGGTGCGGCGCCGGATTCCGTCATGGCCCTACTCCTTGCCGGCGGCCGCGAAGCCGGCGGGGCGGCGGGCCTCCTGGCCGAGCGCCTGGGCCTGGTACCCGGTCTCTGCCCCGAACCGGCTGCCGGGCACTGCGTTGTCCGCCATGAGGGTCACCAGTTCATACGCGACGTGGCTCGCAGCCACACCGGTGATCTCGGCGTGGTCATAGGCGGGCGCGACTTCGACGACGTCGGCGCCCACCAGGTTCATGCCGCGGAAGCCGCGGATGATTTCCAGGAGTTCGCGGCTGGTGATGCCACCCGCTTCGGGGGTGCCGGTGCCGGGTGCGTGGGCGGGGTCGAGGACGTCGATGTCGACGGAGATGTAGAGCGGGCGGTTGCCGATGCGGTCGCGGACCTTGGCGACGGTTTCCAGCACGCCCTGGTAGTAGAGGTCGGCGGAAGTGACAATGCCGAAGCCGAAGCGGTGGTCGTCGTCGAGATCCTTCTTGCCGTACAGCGGGCCGCGGGTGCCGATGTGGCTGATCGCTTCGGTGTCGAGGATGCCTTCTTCGACGGCGCGGCGGAAGGGGGTGCCGTGGGTGTACTCGGCACCGAAGTAGGTGTCCCAGGTGTCCAGGTGTGCGTCGAAGTGCAGCATGGCGATGGGCTGGCCGGCGCGTTCGGCGGCGGCGCGGAGCAGCGGCAGGGCGATGGTGTGGTCCCCGCCGAGGGTCAGCAGCCTGCTGCCGGAAGCGGTCAGGTCCAGCGCGTTCTGCTGGATGGTCTCGATCGCCTCGTTGATGTTGAAGGGGTTGACCGCCATGTCGCCGGCGTCGGCCACCTGGATGTTCTCGAACGGGCTGACGTCCCACGCCGGGTTGTAAGGGCGCAGCAGCCGGCTGGCCTCGCGGACGTGGTTGGCGCCGAAGCGGGCGCCCGGACGGTAGGAAACGCCCGAGTCGAAGGGCACGCCGACCACCGTGACATCGGCCTTGGAGACCTGGTCCAGCCGCGGAAGGCGGGCATACGTGGCAGCTCCGGCATAGCGGGGGATCCGGGATGAATCGATGGGGCCAAGGTTGCCGTTGGCTTCAATGCGCAGCTCTTCCAATGGAGGCCTCTCCTTCGAGGAGTTGAGGGGACTGTGTGACTGCCATCATACACCGCGGTTTTCTAATGAGCACCAGATGTTTACAAGAAGGTCCACGGGCGCACAACTGGGTAGCAGCAGGTGTCGTTATGGAGGTCCATAACGACACCTGCTGCTACCCAGTTGGGGAGGTCAGCGGCTCGCGGCGGGCACCAGGACCCAGAGCACCTCGACCGGCTTGTCGGTGGGGTTGACCCAGGTGTGGGGTTCCCGTCCCGGGAAGGTCACGGTGTCGCCCGTCTCGAGGTCGTATTCCTCGTTGGTGAGGATGAGCTTGATGGACCCCTTGATGACGTGCAGGACATCCACGTCGCAGTCCACGGCGTAAAGCTCGGACTCACCGCGGCCGTGCGGTTCGATCACCGCCTGGATGATTTGCACCCGCCGCTCCGAGCGGGCCGTCAGGAGCCGCTCCACGATGCCCTGGCCGCCAAGCGAGATCCGGGGACCGTCGTTGCGTTTGGTCAGGTGGGTTTCGGGTGCCACGAAAAGGTCGCCGATGGAGATGGAGAGCACCTGGCACAGCGTCACCAGGGAGGCAACGGACGGTGATGTCAGGTCCCGCTCCACCCGGCTGAGGAAACCTTTGGTCAGCCCGGTGGCATCCGCGACCTGCTCGATGGTGAGCCGCTGGGACTGCCTGGCGGCCCGGATCCTGGAGCCGATGGCAACAGGGACATTGCTCGGCTCAACTGGCAGTGCCTTCATCTACGAACCTTTCACGGCCGGCAGTCCGGCTCCACTCTCGAGCCATACTAATCGGCACCGCTTTTGTGACGCGCGCATGCCACACCCGCGCGGCTGCAGGCGCGGCCTCCTTGACTGTCACTCACGTCACACCCTAGTCTTTGGAAACTCCTGTTGCCTATAAGGCAATTGCAGGACCCTCTCCGTATTCGTCCGCGGCGGTTCCGGGCGTCCCTGCCCAAGGTCCCACACCCGGCCCCAACAGCTCCAAGGAGCCATTTATGGATGCAAGTGCCATCAACATCGCCATTGTGGTGGTGTATCTTCTCGCGATGCTGGCCTTCGGCTGGTGGGGCAAGTCCCGCACCAGGAACAACAGCGACTTCCTGGTGGCCGGACGCCGCCTGGGCCCGTTCCTGTACACGGGAACCATGGCCGCCGTCGTCCTGGGCGGAGCGTCCACCGTGGGCGGCGTGGGGCTTGGCTACAAGTTCGGCATCTCCGGGATGTGGCTGGTGGTGGCCATCGGTGCGGGCGTCCTGCTCCTGAGCCTGCTCTTTGCCGGGACCATCCAGAAGCTGAAGATCTACACGGTGTCCCAGATGCTCACGCTCCGCTACGGAAGCAGGGCCACCGAGGCGTCCGGCATCGTCATGCTCGCCTACACACTGATGCTCTGCGCCACCTCCACGGGCGCCTACGCCACCATCTTCGTCGTTCTTTTCGGCCTTGACCGGGCACTGGCCATTGCCATCGGCGGCGCCATCGTGCTGGTGTACTCCACCATCGGCGGCATGTGGTCCATCACGCTGGCGGACCAGGTCCAGTTCGTCATCAAGACCGTGGGCATCTTCTTCCTGATGCTGCCCTTCACGCTGAACGCCGCCGGCGGCCTGGACGGGATCCGCAGCCGGGTGGACGCCAGCTTCTTCCAGATCGACGGCATCGGCATCCAGACGATCATCACCTACTTCGTGGTCTACACCCTGGGCCTGCTGATCGGGCAGGACATCTGGCAGCGCGTGTTCACCGCCAAGACCCCCAAGGTGGCCCGCTGGGGCGGCGCCACTGCAGGCATCTACTGCATCCTCTACGGTGTTGCCGGCTCCCTGATCGGCATGGCCGCCAACGTTGCACTATCCAACGTCAAGATCGCCGCGAAGGACGACGTCTACGCCGAGGTTGCCCAGAACATCCTGCCCGTCGGCATCGGCGGCCTGGTCCTGGCGGCTGCCGTGGCGGCCATGATGTCCACCGCCTCCGGCGCCCTGATCGCCGCCGCCACCGTTGCCCGCGCCGACGTCCTGCCGTTCGTGGCCGGCTGGTTCGGCAAGACGGTCAACACCGGAGACACCGAAAACCCAGAACACGACGTCAAGGCCAACCGGATCTGGGTCCTGGCGCTGGGCATCGTGGCCATTGTCATCGCCATCGTTACCAAGGACGTTGTCGCGGCCCTGACCATTGCGTACGACATCCTGGTGGGCGGCCTCCTCGTGGCCATCCTCGGCGGCCTGGTGTGGAAGCGCGGCACCGGCCCGGCGGCCGCGGCATCCATGGCGGTCGGCTCCGTGGTGACCCTGGGGACCATGATCATCCTTGAGATCAATGCGGAGGTTCCGCTGGACGGCATCTACGCCAACGAACCCATCTACTACGGCCTGCTCAGCTCAGCCGTTGTGTACGTTGCCGCCTCGCTGCTCACGCGCCCCACCGATCCCGCAGTCATGCGCGCGTGGCAGCGCCGCGTTGCCGGGCAGGAACAGGAAGGCGCTCCGGAGGAAGTCCTCGCCGGCCGCTGACCTGCAGGGATTGAACGCACGACGACGGCACCTCCTTTCGCCCTGCAGCGAAAGGAGGTGCCGTCGTCGTAAGTCCTACTCCCCCGTGTCGCGCTCGTCGTCATCCAGCGGGACCTCACGGTCCTCGGCGTCGATGACTACCGGGGCCGGCTGGACCACCGGCTCTTCCTCGTCGATGAACTCGTCCTCCGCGTCCCAGTCCGCGTCGTCTACCGGTGCATCCTCGGCGTAATCGTAGGCGGGGTCCGCTTCGACGGCGTCCAGGTGCGGCATGTCCGGGTGCTGTCCGGTGGTGCTCATGATTCAACCTCCGTATATTCGCCTGACGTGCTCTTTCAGGTAGGGCGCAGCCTGCGCCACACCTTCATCAGAGCACCGGCCGGGCGGACGGGTCAATAGCCGCAGCGGACCCGGAGAAGAGCCTGCAACCCGGGCGCGGGCACCGCCGGTTTTAAGGTAAACCGAAACTTCCCAGCGAGGTTTGCCAGCCAAAAAACCGCGGAAATCCGCAGTAGGCTGGCAGGGCAAAGGCGCGAGTTCATGCCCTTTCCAGCCCAGGAGTTACAGTGTCGCAGCACGCCCAGCCCGAATCCCACGCCACGCCCGCGGAGGCCGCCAACCCAGCCCAGCCCTCGCCGTCGAACATCAAGCGGTGGCGCCAGTACCTGGCCGATGAGCGCGCCGAAGCCGCCGTCTATCGGGACCTGGCCCAGAACCGCGAAGGCGAGGAACGGTCCATCCTCCTGGCCCTGGCCGAGGCCGAAGGCCGGCACGAGGCCCACTGGCTCGCACTGCTGGGCGAGCACGCCGGCAAGCCGAAGAGGGCCTCCGCCCGCAGCCGGTTCCTCGGCTTCCTGGCCCGCCACTTCGGTTCCGTGTTTGTCCTGGCCCTGGCCCAGCGCGCCGAGGGCCGCTCCCCCTACGCCAAGGACCCCAACGCCACCGCTGCGATGGCCGCCGATGAACAGATCCATGAGGAAGTAGTGCGGGGCCTGGCCACCCGCGGCCGCAACCGCCTGGCCGGCACCTTCCGCGCCGCGGTCTTTGGCGCGAACGATGGCCTGGTCAGCAACCTCTCCCTGGTGATGGGCATGGCCGCGTCCGGCGTGGCCAGCAGCGTGGTGCTGCTCAGCGGCATCGCCGGGCTCCTGGCCGGTGCCATGTCCATGGGCGCGGGCGAATTCATTTCCGTCCGCTCCCAGCGGGAACTGCTGGCGGCCACCCGGCCCACGCAGGTCACGCTGGCGGCCGCGCCGCAGCTTGACCTCGAGCACAACGAGCTGCTCCTGGTGTACCTGGCCCGCGGCATGTCCCGGGAAGCGGCCGAACACCGGGTGGCCGAGCGCATGGGCCTGCTGCCCTGCGACTGCGATCCCAGCCTGTCCCTGCAGCCGGACCTGCCGGAGGAAGAGGACCAGCATGAAGCAGTGGGCACAGCCTGGGGTGCGGCGCTGTCCAGCTTCTGCTTCTTCGCCTCCGGCGCCATCGTTCCCATCCTGCCGTTCCTGTTCGGCCTCACCGGTTTCGCTGCCCTCGTAGTGGCGGGCGCCCTGGTGGGCATCGCGCTCCTGGCGACCGGGGCCGCCGTCGGCCTGCTGTCCGGCACGTCCCCGCTGACCCGCGGCCTCCGGCAGCTTGCCATCGGCCTGGGCGCGGCAGCCATCACGTACCTGCTGGGCCTGCTCTTCGGCACGGCCGTCGGCTAGCACCAGGCGGAAGGATCCTTCGTGGAGGTCCTCCGGCAGCGTTCAGCGCTGCCGGAGGACCTCCACTGCGTCATCCACCGTGTCCACCAGGTGGATGTAGTCCGCCATGGCCCTGCCTGCGGCCAGGCTGCGGAGCATGGGCCAAGCCGGAAACTCCTGCTCCCAGTGCCTGCGCCCCACCAGCACCATGGGTGCCACCTTCTCGCGGGCACCGTAATAGTTCTCGCAGGCGTCCTGGAAGATCTCCTGGACGGTGCCGGCCGCTCCCGGCAGGAAGACGATTCCGCCATGGCACAGTTCCAGCAGGATGGCCTCGCGGATGGCATTGGCGAAGTACTTGGCGATGTGCGTGGCGAAGTAGTTCGGCGGTTCGTGTCCATAGAACCAGGTGGGGATCCCGAGGGACGGCGTCCCGTCCGGATGGCGTTCGACGACGGCTGCCGCCGCACGTGCCCACGCCGACACCGAGGGACGGAAGCCGGGAACAGCGGCGAGCGTGGCAAGCGCGGCCTGCACGTCGCCGTCGGAGGCCCGGCTGAGGTACGCCCCGAGGTTCGCCGCCTCCATGGCCCCGGGGCCGCCGCCCGTTGCCACCGAGTGGCCGTCGAGGGCCAGGAGCCTGCCCAGCCGGGCAGCGTCCGCAAATTCCCGGCTGCCGCGGGGCGCTGCGTGGCCGCCCATCACGCCGACGATTGAGCGGCGGGGCCACGCTGCAGACCGGGTCAGCTCATCCAGCGCATCACCGATGGCGTGGTCATGCAGGGCCGAGGCCAGCGTTGAGTCCACACGGTGGCGCTGGCCGGGCTGGATGCTCCAGTGATAGATCCGGGCATCCGGCAGCTCCTCGTAAGGCGAGCTTTCCAGGCCGGCGTACAGTTCGGCCGGGGAATACAGCGACGCGCGGTAGGGGTCGAAGGGGACGCCCTCCAGGCGCGGGAAGATCAGGGCGCCGCGGCTGCGGAGGTTGGCTTCCATGCCGTCGTCGAAGAGGCAGCCCAGGAACATCGCGCCCTCGACGCTGACGTTTTTGAGTGCCGCCGACCGGCCCCGCAGGTCCAGCGACTGCGCGTGCCAGCCGTGCAGGTTGACGGCACCGCCGGCCACCAGGCTGTCGAAGCTGGCCAGGTCCTGGACTTCGAGGTTGCGGGGGCGGGGACCAAGGCTTCCGGCGAAATTCATGGTTGCTGCCCCGCGCTCCACATCATGGAGCCAGCCTAGGCCACCCCACGCAAAAAGCGGGGCCGGACCTTGCCCGTCCGGTTGATACCGGACGGCCTGGGTCCAACCCCGCCGTGAGCCGCGCGATGCCGCGGTAGGGCGTCGCTAAGCGGAGACCTTTGCCGGAACCTCACCATCGCGGAAGTGCGCTTCGAGGTCCTCAAGGGAGTGGCCCTTGGTTTCGGGCACGAACTTGATGACGAACGACAGGGAGGCCAGGTTGACCAGGACGAAGAGTCCGAAGGTACCGGTGGATCCCAGGGCGTTGACCACGATCGGGAACAGGAAGGAGATGGCCGCGTTCACGGTCCACAGTGCGAAGACCGCAATGCCCATGGCGAAGCCGCGGATGGCCAGCGGGAACATTTCGGAGAGCAGGAGCCAGACGCAGGTGCCGATGAAGCACTGGACGAAGGCAACGAACAGCATCATCGCGGCCAGGATGGTGTAGCTGGCAAGGTCGGACTGCGGGAGGAGGAAGACGATGGCCAGCAGGGCCTGGGAGCCGACCACACCGGAGAATCCGATGACCAGCATCCGGCGGCGCCCAACAAAGCCGAGCAGCCAGATGCCCAGGATGGTCATGAGGACTGAGGTGACGCCGACGCCGATGGTGGCCACAAGCGAGGCACTGACGCCAAGCCCGCTCTTTTCCAGGATGGTGGGGGCGTAGTAGTTCACGGTGTTGATGCCTGTTGCCTGCTGGACGGTGGCCAGGCCAATGCCGATCCAGAGCAGCCGGCGCATCCAGGGGTTGTTGCGGAGGTCGCGGAGGGCGTGGCCGCGTTCTTCCTTGGCGGTGCGTGCTGCGAGGGCAATTTCCTCGAATTCAGCGGCTGCCTCTTCCGGGCTGCGGCTCAGGTTCAGGACGCGGCGGCTGTCTTCCAGGCGGCCGCGGATGGCGTACCAGCGCGGGGATTCTGGAAGCAACAGCATGCCGGCGAGCAGTGCGAGTGCAGGGATGGACGCGATGCCCAGCATGCTGCGCCAGACCTCATTGTCGTGGATCAGGGCGTCGAGAAGGGCGTTGATGGCAAAGGCGAGCATCTGGCCGGTGACGATCATGAGTTCGTTGATGGTGACCATCCGGCCTCGAAGATGGGCGGGAGCCATCTCGGCCAGGTACAGCGGGCATGTCACGGCGGCGGCACCAACCCCGAGGCCCAGCACGATGCGGGCGGCAATCATGAAGGTCACGGTGGGCGCAAGGGCGCAGCCCATGGCACCGAGCAGGAAGAGCAGTGCGCAGACCAGCAGCGAGCCGCGGCGGCCCAGCTTGTCGGCCATGCGGCCGCCGGTGAGGGCGCCGACGGCGGCACCCGGGAACAGCAGCGCGCTCACCACGGTTGCTTCCTCGACGGCGCTCATGTTGAGGGAGTCGTTCATGTACAGCAGGGCGCCGGAGATCACGCCGGTGTCGTACCCAAAGAGCAGGCCGCCCAGGGTGGAGATGACAGTGAGCCGGGCGAGGTACCCGCGGCGCTTGCTGCCGGTGGCGCCCATGGTGTGTTTCTGCAACAGCATTGTTGCCTCTCAAATTCTCTCGGGGACCGGAAGACCCGGTCAGGAATGTGATGCGTGCCACTAACGTTAGAGCGCTCTAATTGTTCCCGTCAAGAGAAAGTCTTAATGTCAGCACAATTTAATTTCGCGGTCCCTCCCTCTCCCTGGCTGACACCCCCCTTGACCCACCTGACCCGCCTGCTACGATCAAGGAAGAAAGTATGTCCTATCAAGCGAACATATAGCGGCAAAGTGTCCGCTGGCGCAGCCTCCCACGAGGGGAATGCGCAGACACCGAAGACAAGGGAACGCACCGTGGCGAACAACCTGGGACTCAACATCGACCGCTCCTCCCCCGTACCCCTGTACCACCAGGTGGTCCAGGGCATTGAGGCGGCGATTTACAGCGGGGTGCTGGAGCCAGGCAGCAGGCTGGACAACGAGATCGACCTTGCCGCCCAGCTCAACCTGTCCCGGCCCACCATGCGCAAGGCCATGGATGAACTGGTCCGGTCCGGCCTGCTGGTCCGCAAGCGGGGCGTGGGAACTCAGGTGGTGTCCAGCCAGGTCCGCCGGCCGTTGGAGCTGTCCAGCCTCTACGACGACCTGACCAACAACGGCAAGAAGCCCACCACCGAGGTGCTGAGCTTCTCGCATCTGGAGGCGGACGACGCCACGATCACCACGCTGCAGCTTCCCGCGGGCTCGAAGGTGTACCACTTCACCCGGCTGCGGAGGGTGGGCGGCAAACCCCTGGCCCTCATGGAGAACTGGGTGCGTGATGACATAGCGGAGATGGATGAGGCCATGCTCAAGGCTGAAGGCCTCTATTCGATCCTTCGCCGCGGCGGCGTGAACTTCCGGCTTGCCACCCAGCGCATCGGTGCCATGACCGCCAATGACTACCAGGCATCCATGCTGGACACCCCGGCCGGCTCGGCGCTGGTCACCATGGAACGCACCGCCGTGGACGATACCGGCCGCCGGGTTGAAACCGGCCACCACGTGTACCGCGCCGATTCCTACAGCTTTGAAATGACACTCGTACAGCGCTAACCAAGGAGCCAACTCCATGACCAATTGGGTCTATCCCCTGGGCACCGCCGCTGACGGCGCCTGGGACGTGTCCATCGGAACCTCCGATTCCTCCCTTGCCGTGGACGGCTGGGCGCACACCGGACTGAAGGTGGCCACCCTGCCGGCGGGCGCCGCCGTCGAACTTCCCGCCGCGGATGAGGAACGGATCGTGGTGCCCCTCAACGGGTCCTTCACGGTGACCGTGGACGGCACGGACTACCCGTTGGCGGGGCGCCGCTCGGTGTTCGCCGGCCCGACGGATGTGCTGTACTCCGGCACCGGCCACGCGGTCAGCATCAGCTCAGCCGACGGCGGCAGGGTGGCGGTTGCCACCGCGCCGGCCCAGGCGTCCTACCCCACCAGGCTGGTGTCCGCCGCGGAAACGCCGGTGGAACTGCGCGGGGCGGGCAACTGCTCGCGCCAGGTCCACAACTTCGGCACCCCCGCCGCACTGGAAGCCGACCGCTTCATCGTGTGCGAGGTCCTCACCCCGGCCGGCAACTGGTCCTCCTACCCTCCGCACAAGCATGACGAGGAGAAGGACGGCGAGACCTCCCTTGAAGAGATCTACTATTTCGAAACCCAGGTGGGAGCTGGATCCGGCGCACCTGCCGACGCCGATGCCATCGGCTACCAGCGCGTCTACGCCTCCGACGAGCGCCCCATCGACGTTTCCGCCGAAGTACGGACCGGGGATGTTGTCCTGGTCCCCTACGGCTGGCACGGCCCGGCCATGGCCGCACCCGGCTACGACCTTTACTACCTCAACGTCATGGCCGGCCCCGGGCCGGTACGGGAGTGGCTGATCAGCGACGACCCGCACCACGGCTGGGTCCGGCAGACGTGGGAGAGCCAGAACATCGACCCCCGGTTGCCGTTCGGCGCGTAGGCACCCCGGCAGGCCGCCAGCGACTGGCATAGTGGAGTTCTGTGAAACAGATTTCCCCTTCGCCTCGGTCGGTGACCATGGAGGACGTGGCACGCGACGCCGGGGTGAGCCGCGCCCTGGTGTCCCTGGTGATGCGCGATTCCCCCAAGGTTTCGCCCGCAAAGCGGACGGCGGTGCTGGAAAGCGCCGCCGCCCTGGGCTACTCCCCCAACAGGCTGGCCAGCCGCCTGGCGAGCCACCGCACCAATACGCTGGGCGTCCTGTTCCTGGACCTGCACAACTCCGTCTTTGCCGATATCTATGACGGCATCACCGACGGACTGGCGGGCAGCGGCAACCAGGTGATGGTCGCCGTCGGCTCCGCCGATCCCGGAACGGAACTGGAGGCCGTCCGGTCCTTCGTGGACCTTCGCGTGGACGGCGTGCTGCTGGCCGGCTACACCGGCAGCTCGGAGGAGCTGGCCGGGGCCCTGCGCGGGACGCCCGCCGTCGTCATCACCCGGGAGCTGGAGGCCGACGGCGTGGATTCCGTCCTGACCGACGACTTCCGTTCCGGGTCGCTCGCCGTGGAGCACCTGTACCACCTGGGGCACCGGCGGATTGCCCACGTGGACATCTCCGACTGGCTCCCCTACACGGCCCGGCGGGAGGGCTACCTGCACGCCATGAAGCAGTTCGGACTGGAGCCGCACCTGGTCCACAGCGACATGACCGAACGCGGCGGCCGGGCCGTGATGGAACAGTTCCTCGACTCGGGCGCCACGCCTCCCACGGCAGTCTTTGCGCACAACGACCTCACCGCCATTGGCATCATGGAGGCCCTGGCGTCCCGGGGACTGTCCGTCCCGGGCGATATGGCGATCGTTGGCTGCGACAACATCGAAGTGGGCGCCTCGCCACTGATTGGCCTGACGTCCATCGACCAGCACGCCGGGCAGCTCGGCCAGCTGGCGGCGCAGGCCATCCTGGAGCGGGTTGCCGGGACGGCCGGACCAGCCGTGACCCGGAAGCTTGAACCCGCCCTGATGGTGCGCCGCTCGTCCGACCCCTCCGCCTAGCGGCTGACCAGCTCCTCCGCGGCCTCGACCGTGCCGCGGCCACCGCGGCGCTGTTCGCTCCGCCTGGCACCTGCCGCGGCGAACGCCATGACGGCAACGCCCGCAAGGGTGATGAGGGCGCCGGCCCAGATGGGCGACGTGTAGCCGAACCCGGCGGTGATGGTGACGCCGCCCAGCCAGGCGCCCAGGGCGTTACCCACATTGAAGGCACCGATATTGGCGCCGGAGGCGAGGGTGGGAGCACCGGAGGCGTACTTCATGACCCGCATCTGCAGACCCGGTACGGTGGCAAACCCGAAGCCGCCCATCAGGACCAGCGAGATGACCGTCAGGACGGGATTGGCGGCCGTCAAGGCAAAGGCCACCATGACCATGGTCAGCGCGGCGAGCACCACGAGCAGCGTCCGGTCCACGTTGCGGTCGGCAGCTTTACCGCCCAGGGTATTGCCCGCAAAGAGGCCCACGCCGAAGACGATCAGCAGCCACGGCACCGTGGCTGCAGCGAATCCTGATACCTCCGTGAGGGTGTAGGCGATGTAGGTGAACGCTCCAAACATGCCGCCGAAGCCCAGGACGGTGACCACGATGGAGAGCCATACCTGCCCGGAGCGGAAGGCACGGAGTTCGGAACGGAGGCTGCCTGCCTCGTCCGATGCACCGGCCGATGCGGGGACGAGTGCAAGGATGCCGGCGAGCGCGGCTACGCCAATGACGGTGATGGCCCAGAACGTGGCACGCCAGCCGGCCGCCTGGCCCAGCAGGGTTCCGAAGGGAACACCCAGGACATTGGCCGCCGTCAGCCCGGTGAACATCAGTGCTATGGCCCCTGCCTTCTTGCTGGGCGGAACCATACCGGCCGCCACCACGGCCCCAATTCCAAAGAAGGCGCCATGCGAAAGGGCTGCGATGATGCGCCCCAGCATCATGGCCCAATAACCGTCCGCGGTGGCGGAGAGCAGGTTGCCGGCAATGAACAGGACCAGCAATGCAGCCAGTACGGGTTTGCGCGGGAAGCGGGTCACGGCCGCGGTCAGGCCCAGCGCTCCCACCACCACGGAGAGTGCGTAGCCGGAGATGAACCAGCCCGCGGACGCTTCACTGACTGCAAAGTCCGCGGCTACCTGCGGAAGGAGGCCGGCGATCACGAATTCCGTGAGTCCAATGCCAAACCCACCCAGGGCGAGTGCTATCAGGCCAACAGGCATGAGGATGCTCCTTTGAGCTGTTCGTGGTTGTTCCCGAGGCGGGAAGGCGCCTAAGATAGTTGCAGACGCGGTATTTATTGTTGCACATGCAAATATGCCGCGCAAGCAACTATCTATGACCGGAGCAATGGATGGCGCCCTACGCCATCTTCGAAGGAGCAACCATGGGCATCAAGGACGACGCCGTTGAGGTCCGCGCCCAGGGCTGGCGCACCCTCGCGGCGCTTCACGGGCTGATCGAAAACGAACTGGAACGCAGCCTCCAGGCGGAGTCGAAGCTCTCCGTGGTGGAGTACACGGTGCTGGATGCCCTCAGCCGGCAGGACGGGTGGCACATGCGGATGCAGCAGCTGGCGCGCGCCACGGCGCTGAGCCCCAGCGCCACCACCCGGCTGGTCAACCGCCTGGAGGACCGTGGCCTGCTGACCAGGATTCTGTGCGACGACGACCGCCGCGGCATCTACACCGAGCTCACCGCCAGTGGAAGCAGCCTGCTCGCGGAAGCGCGGCCGGTCCACGACGCCACGCTGGAGCGTGCCCTGGACGCGGCCCTGGCCATTCCGGAACTGGCACCGCTGGTGGATGCGCTGCCGCGGCTGCACGCACGCACCTAGGACAACAGCAACGCCCCCGCGAGGATCCTCATGGGGGCGTTGCTGTGGGGAACCGGGCGTGCTGGTCCGGTCAGGAAACCTGTGCGGTGGACACCTCGGCTTTGCCGCCTGCAACGTTCTTGAAGTAGTGCTCCAGGTCCTCAAGGCTCTTGTCCTTGGTCTCGGGAACGTATTTCGCGGCGAAGGCAATGGCCCCCACACCCAGGACCGCGAAGACGAAGAACGTGTTGGAGATGCCGATGGCGGCCAGCAGCTGCGGGAAACCGAACCCGATCAGGAAGTTCACGATCCACAGCAGGAAGGCGGACGCCCCCATGCCCAGGCCGCGGATCTTCAGCGGGAAGATTTCCGAGAGCATCAGCCACGTCACCGGGGAAATGGCACCCTGCTGGAACGCCAGGAACGTCACGGTCAAAGCCAGGATGACGAAGCCCCGGGCGGAGCCTTCCGGCAGGATCAGCGAGAAGAAGCCGATCAGCAGCAGCGCCGTGGTGGTTCCCACCTGCCCGGTGATCAGCATCCTGCGCCGCCCCACCTTGCCCAGCAGCCAGATCCCCACGAACGTGGCCAGTACCGAAATGACCCCGTTGGCGATGTTGGCCGTCAAGGCAGCTTCCCGGCCGAAACCGGACTGCGAGAGGATCTGGGTGCCGTAGTACATGATCGAGTTCACGCCCGTGATTTGCTGGATCACCGCGAGGCCCAGGCCCACTACGAAGATCCTGCGGAGCCACGGGATGCCCAGGTCCTTCCATGAACCCATTTTGGACTTGTAGTCCTCCACGGCCATGGCCTTGACTTCCTCGAACTCCTTACGGGCCTCCTCCTGCGACCGGATCCGCTGCAGCACGCTGAGCGTCTCGCCGAAGCTGCCGATGGAAGCCAGCCAGCGGGGACTCTCGGGCATGAAGTTCATCCCGATCCACAGCGCGATGGCCGGCAGGGTGGCAATGACCAGCATCCAGCGCCAGATGCCGTGCGATTCACCGAAGGAGTTGCCCAGGTAGGCGTTGAAGATGAACGCAAGCAGCTGCCCGGTGACGATCATGAGCTCGTTCTGGCTGACGATCCGGCCGCGCCGGTGGCTCGGCGAGACCTCCGCCAGGTACACGGGGACCGTCACCGATGCCCCGCCCACGGCGAGTCCCAGGACGAACCGGGCGGCGATCATTACCTCGGTATTGGGCGAGAACGTGCAGCCGATGGTGCCCGCGAGGAAGATGACCGCCAGCACCATGATCATTTTGCGACGGCCGTTGCGGTCGGCCAGGCGTCCGCCGAACAGGGCGCCGAAGGCGGCGCCGAACAGCAGGGATGAGGTGACCAGGCCTTCGGTGAGCGGGGTCAGGCCCAGGTCCTCCTGCATGTACGGCAGGGCGCCGTTGATCACGCCGGTGTCGTAGCCGAACAGCAGGCCGCCGAAGGTGGAGATGATGGTGACGGTCCGCAGGGCCCGCTGATGGTTGCCGGGCTGCTTGACAGCTGCCTTTCCGGAAACAGGCGAACTCATAGGCTTACCTTTTGGACGTACTGCTTCATGGTCTCCAGCTGGTACCGGGACACTTCTTCGGCGTTCTCGTCCTCAGCGAAGACGCTGGACACCATCACCGTGTCCTCCCGGTCGAGGAAGCCGATTTCCTTCAGGCCGCCGAAGAATTCGTCCCAATTGACGTCGCCGTCACCGATCTTCAGGTGCTGGTGGACGCGGACCGGGTTGCCCGGCGGATTGGTGATGTACCGCAGTCCGTGCGAGGCGTGGTGGTCCATGGTGTCGGCCACGTGGACCAGGCGCAGCTTGTCCCCCGCGGCCCGCATGATGTCCAGCGGAGAGTTCTTCATGTGGAAGCTGTGCGAGGCCACGTAGACCATGCCCACGTTCTTCGAGTTCACGCCCCGGATCACGCGGATGGCGGCCAGGCCTTCCTCCACGAAGTCGTCCGGGTGCGGGTCAATGAGCAGGTCGATGCCTTCACGCTCGATGATCGGCAGCAGTTCCTCCATGGACCGGTAGAACGCCCGCTCGGACTCCTCCGCCTTCTCGGGCCGGCCGCTGAACTCGGTGTTCATGGTGCTGACCCCCAGGTCCACGGCGATCTGGATGGCGCGCTTCCAGTAGCGGACGGCGGCTTCGCGGGCGTCCTCGTCGGGCCCGGACCAGCGGAGCACGGGGAGGATGGAGGCGATTTCAATCCCGGCGTCCTTGCAGGCCTTGCCCAGCTGGCCCACCAGTTCGTCGTCCGCTTTGGGGTGGTTGTAGAACGGGATGAAGTCCGCGTGCGGGGTCATCTGCATGTACTTGTAGCCGAGGTCGGCCACCACCTTGGGGAACTCCAGCAGGCTGTGCGAGTGATGGAACGGGGTGGGGTCAAGTGCGATTTTCACGTAAACACTCCATTGTGGATCAGGAAGGGTGGAGACACGAAAGGGGACGGATGGCTCCGCCCCCTTTCCGGTCCTGGTTACTTGTAAAGGTCGGGTTTCGGAGCCAGCTTCACGGCGACCTTTTCGCCGTTCTTCTGCGCTTCGACGCCTGCCTCGCAGCAGGCGGCGGTGGCGTACCCGTCCCAGGCGGAGGGGCCGCCGACTCCGCCCTTAAGTGCCGCGTCCACCCAGGACTGGATTTCGACGTCGTACGCCGCTCCGAAGCGCTCCTCGAAGCCGGGGGTGACGTTGCCGCCCCAGCGGCCGGAGCTGCGGGTGTAGGGGCCCTTGTCGCCGCCGATGCTGACGATGCCGTCTTCGAAGGAGGCCTGGGTAGCCACCTCATAGCCAAACTTGGCGTTGACGTAGATTTCGACGTCGGCCAGGACGCCTGATTCGGTCTCCAGCAGGACGTGCTGGGGGTCATGCTGGCCGGACGGCGCGTTCTTGGTGGCCTTGCCCAGGCGGACCTGGACACTGGTGATTTCCTCGCCGGTGAAGAAGCGGATGGCGTCGAACTCGTGGACCACGGAGTCGTTGATGAGCATCTCGTTGGTGAAGCCCTCAGGGGTGCTCGGGTTGCGGTGCTGGTGGTGCAGCATCAGCAGCTCGCCGAGTTCGTGGTTGCGGATGATCGAACCCAGCGTGGCGTATTCGGCGTCGAAGCGGCGCATGAAGCCCACCTGGATCCGCTGGTGGCCCAGCGCCACCTCGGCTTCGACGATCTTCCAGGACGATGCGGCGTCGGGCGTGAGCGGCTTTTCGCAGAGGATCGGGATGTCCCTGGTGAGGGCCTTGAGCAGGATGTCCTCGTGCAGGAATCCGGGGGTGGCGATCAGGACGGCGTTGACGTCGCCGTTGTTCAGGGCCTCGTCAGCGTCCGCCAGGGCCACGGCGCCCGGGATGCCTTCAATAGCGGCCTGGGCGCGGGCAAGATCCACGTCCACGACGGCGGCAACTTCGGCTCCGTGGATGCGCTTGCTGATGCGCTGGATGTGGTCGGCGCCCATGCGGCCTGCGCCGATGACGGCAACGCGGAGGGTTTCAGTCATTGTTCTGTCCTTTGTGGTGTCTGGGGCGGGTTAGCTGACGGCGGTGCGGGAACCGCAGGACAGCAGGTAGTTGCGGGTGCGCTTGGCGATGGGCATCGGTACATCGAAGGCCACCGGATACATGTCCTGTTCCACGATGCCGAAGATGGGCCGGTTGAGCGCTTCCACGGCTTCGATGACCGCGCGCAGGTCCGGCAGGCCGTTGGGCGGTTCGGTCATGACGCCGGCCAGGTTGGCAGCTGCCCAGGTCATGTTCTCCTCGTTGACCTTCCTGAGGATGTCCGGGTTGATCTGCTTCAGGTGCAGGTAGCCGATCCGGTCCGGGTAGTTCTTGATCAGTTCCAGGCTGGAGGCGCCGCAGTACTCGGCGTGGCCGGTGTCCAGGCAGAGGTTCAGGTACTGGGGATCGGTGGCGGCCAGCAGCGTTTCGATGTCCGTCTGCGCGCCAACGTGGGAGTCGGCGTGGGAGTGGAACTGCTGCTTCAGGCCGAAGTCTTCCAGGAGGGTCTTGCCCAGGCGGTTGTGGCCGGCGAACAGGTCGTCCCAGGCCTTTTCACTCAGCGTGCCGCTTTCCACGGCTTCGCCGGTGACGTCGTCCCGCCACATGGCCGGGATGACCACGATGTGCCCGCCGCCCATGGCCGCGGTGAGTTCGGCGACCTTGCGGGCCGGTTCCCAGGCGGTTTCCCACTGGTCCAGGCCGCGGTGGAAGGCGGTGAAGACGGTGCCGGCGGAGATCTGCAGGTCGCGCTGCTTCAGTTCTTCCGCCAAGCGGGTGGGGTCGGTGGGCAGGTAGCCGTACGGGCCCAGTTCGATCCACTTGTAGCCGGACTCGGCCACCTCGTCGAGGAAGCGTTCCCATGGGGTCTGCTTGGGGTCGTCCGCGAACCAGACGCCCCAGGAGTCCGGCGCCGTGCCGATGATCAGCTTGTTCTCAGTCATTGTCTTTTCCTTTGCATCGGCTGCTCCGTAATTGTCGTTTTGGACGCTCAAAACGACAATTACGGAGCAATCGACGGGTAGGGCCCACGCCGCCAGGGTTCCCTGGCCGAGCTTGCGAGGCGAGGGCGGCGGTGGGGACTAGTTGGAGGGGAAGTTGTAAGAGGCGCCGGAGGCGTGGTGGGTTTCGGGCCAGCGGGAAGTGACTACCTTGCCGCGGGTGTAGAAGCTGACGCCTTCGGGTCCGTAGATGTGCTTATCGCCAAAGAGGGAGGCCTTCCAGCCGCCGAAGGAGTGGTAGGCCACCGGCACCGGCAGGGGGACGTTGATGCCGATCATGCCCACCGTCACGGAGCGCTGGAACTTGCGGGCGGCGGCGCCGGAGGAGGTGAAGATGGCGGTGCCGTTGCCGTAGGGGTTGGCGTTGATCAGCGTGATGCCGTCCTCAAGGGTGTCGACGCGGACCACCACCAGGACGGGTCCGAAGATTTCCTCTTTGTAGGCGGTCATTTCGGTTTTGACGTGGTCCAGGACGGTGGGGCCAACCCAGAAGCCGTTCTCGTGGCCGGGGACCACCAGGTCGCGGCCGTCCACCACCATGGCGGCGCCCGCGGTTTCTGCTTCGGTGACGATCTTGACGATGCGTTCCTTGGAGGCGGGGGTGATGACCGGGCCCATTTCGGCGCCGGGTTCGGTGCCGTTGTTGACCTTGACGGCTTCGGCGCGTTCCTGGACCTTGGCCACCAGGGCGTCGGCGGCGTCTCCGACGGCGACCGCGACGGAGATGGCCATGCAGCGTTCCCCGGCGGAGCCGAACGCGGCGGCGGCCAGGTGGTCGGCGGCGTTGTCCAGGTCGGCGTCGGGCAGGATGATCGCGTGGTTCTTCGCACCGCCCAGGGCCTGGACGCGCTTGCCGTGCTTGGTGACGGTTTCGTGGACGTACTGCGCGATCGGGGTGGACCCAACAAAACTGATGCCGTCCACGTCGGGGTGGGTCAGCAGCCCGTCAACGGTTTCCTTGTCGCCGTGCAGGACCTGGAACACGCCATCGGGCAGCCCGGCTTCCTTCCACAGCTTGGCCAGCAGCAGCGAGGCGGAGGGGTCGCGTTCGGAGGGCTTGAGGATGAAGGCGTTGCCGGTGGCGATGGCCATCGGGGCCATCCACAGCGGCACCATCACGGGGAAGTTGAACGGCGTGATCCCGGCGACGACGCCGAGGGGTTCGCGGAAGGAGAAGACGTCGATGCCGGTGGAGACCTGGTCCGAGTAGTCGCCCTTGAGCAGGGTGGGGATGCCGCAGGCGTACTCGACCACTTCCAAGCCGCGGCCGATCTCGCCCTTGGCGTCGGAGAGGACCTTGCCGTGCTCGGCGGTGACCAGCTGGGCGAGCTCGTCCACGTGGGCGGCGACGAGTTCGCGGAACTTGAACAGCACCGCGGTGCGCTTAGCCAGGGAAATGTCACCCCAGGTGTCGGCGGCCTTGCGGGCGGCGGCGACGGCGGTGTCCAGGTCGGCGCGGTTGGCCAGTCGCAGTTCGCCGGTCACGGCGCCGGTGGCCGGGTTGTACACGTTTGTAGTGCGGTCGCCTTCGCCGGCGGTCTCGGCGCCGTTGATGAAGTGGTTGATGACCGTTGTTTCGGTGGTGGTGGCAGTCATGGGACTCTTCCTTGAGTAGTGAAAAAGCGTGGTTAGCCGAGCAGTTTGCGCTGGCGTGACTTGTGGTCGACGTAGGTCTGGAAGGCCTGTTTGGTGGAGTCCAGTTCGGAGACCTGGGAGACAGGGACGTCCCACCAGGATTCGGAGGACGGTGCGTCCAGGAGGGGGTCGGATTCGACGTGGATCAGGATCGGGCCACTGTTCTCGGGGGCGGCCTTCGCATCGCGGATGGCCTGCTCGAGTTCGGCGATGACCTTTTCCCCCGGTTCGATCCGGATGACCTTCACGCCGAGGGACTCGGCGTTCAGGGCCAGGTCCACCGGCAGGGTCTCGCCCTCGTCGAAGCTGTGCTGTTCCTCGTTCAGCGCCCGGTACTGGGTGCCGAACCGCTGGGACCCGAGGGATTCGGACAGAGATCCGATGGAGGCGTAGCCGTGGTTCTGGATCAGGACCACGATCAGCTTGATGCGTTCGGCGACGGCGGTGACCAGTTCGGTGTGCATCATCAGGTAGGAGCCGTCCCCCACCATCACGACGACGTCCCGCACCTGGGCCGCTTCCCCACCAACGCCGCCGGCCGCCGTCGTACCGGCCGCTTCGGCGATTGCTGCACGCTTGACGCCCAGGCCGCCGGGGATCTCGTAGCCCATGCAGGAGTAGGCATATTCGACGTGGTAGCCGAACGGGTCCCGGACCCGCCACATCTTGTGCAGGTCACCGGGCAGGGACCCGGCGGCGCAAATGACCACGTCGCGGGCGTCCATGGCCCGGTTGGTGGCGCCGATGATCTCGTTCTGTGCCGGCAGCGGGGTGTAGCGGGTGTCGAAGGCTTCGTCCACCGTGGCGTTCCAGCGCTTCTTCTCCGCGGCGATCTTCTGTTCCAGGTCCGCCCCGACCCGGTAGCCGCCCAGGGCTGCGTTGAGCTTGACCAGGGCCTTGCGGGCGTCGGAAACGATCGGCAGCGCGGTGCCGTGCTTGTAGGCGTCGATCGGGGCCACGTTGATGTTCACGAACTTCACGTTGGGGTTCTGGAACGCGGTCCGGGACGCGGTGGTGAAGTCCTCGTAGCGGGTGCCGATGCCGATGATCAGGTCCGCTTCGGCGGCGATGGCGTTGGCCGCCGTCGTGCCGGTGGAGCCAATCGCGCCCAGGGAGTACTGGTGGTCCCAGGGCAGGACGCCGACGCCGGCCTGGGTGTTGCCCACCGGGATGCCGGTCAGTTCGGCGAACCTGGCCAGTTCATCGTTGGCGTAGGCGTAGAGGACGCCCCCGCCGGCGATGATGAGCGGGCGCTTCGCTGCGCGGATGGCTGCGGCGGCGCGGGCGATGTCGTCGTCGTCGGCGTCGGGGCGGCGGATCCGCCACTCACGCTCGGCCAGGAACTCTTCGGGAACATCGAAGGCTTCGGCCTGGACGTCCTGCGGCAGCGAGATGGTCACCGCGCCGGTCTCGGCCGGGTCGGTCAGGACGCGCAGGCCGTGGTGGAACGCGGAGAACAACTGCTCGGGCCGGGTGACCCGGTCGAAGAACTTGGACAGCGGCCGGAACGCGTCGTTGACCGTGATGTCGTAGGCGTAGGGCTGTTCGAGCTGCTGAAGCACGGGGTCGGCGGCGCGGGTGGCGAACGTGTCGGACGGCAGCAGCAGCACCGGGAGCCGGTTGGTGGTGGCCAGCGCGGCACCGGTGAGCAGGTTGGAGGAACCCGGGCCGATGGAGGTGCTGATGGCGTAGGTCTGTCGGCGGCGGGTGTGCCGGGCGTAGCCCACGGCCTGGTGGACCTGGGCCTGTTCATTGCGTCCCTGGTAGTACGGCATCAGGGTGGGGTCCTGCTGCTGGTACTGCTTCAGGGCTTGGCCCACGCCGGCCACGTTGCCGTGCCCGAAGATCCCGAACGTGCCCGGGATGAGCCGCTCACGGTAGTCAACGCCGCCCACCGTGTCCACGGTGTACTGCCGGGAAAGGTATTCGACGACGGCCTGCGCCACCGTCATTCTGCGCGTTCCTGTTGGTGTGCCCATGGCTAGTTCTCCGGAAGTTCTGTGGTGTGGTGCAGGAGCGAGGCTGCCGCGGCAACGGCGCCGGCGACGTCCCCGTCTGCGGGGTAGAGCAGCGTCCGGCCCACCGTCAGGCCCTGGACACCGGGGAGGGCCAGCGCTGCACCCCAGGTGGCGAAGACCTCGTCCTGGGACCCGTCCGGGTCACCGCCCAGCAGGACGGTGGGCATGGTGGTGGCGGCCATGACGCGTTCCATCTCCGCCACCACGGGAAGCTTCATCCAGGTGTAGGCGCTGGTGGATCCCAGGCCCTCGGCGATGGCGATGGACTTGATGACGGCGTTGGGAGACAGGTCGTTGCGGACCCGGCCGTTCTCGCGGACCGACAGGAACGGCTCCACCATGGCGATCAGCTTCCGCTCCGCCAGCGAGTCGATGGCCTTGGCGGTCGCTTCCAGGGTCACCACGGTGTCCGGGTCGCCCAGGCAGATACGGGTCAGCATCTTGCCGCCGTCCGCACCCAGGGCCGCCAAAGCGGCGGCGGTGTGGCCGGTGAAGCGGTCATCGAACTCGTTGACCAGGCCGGACAGCCCGCCGCGGTTCATCGATCCGAACACCAGCTTCCCGTCCAGGGCGCCCAGCAGGAGCAGGTCGTCCATGATGTCCGGGGAGGCCAGGACACCGTCCACGGCCGGGTTGGCCAGGGCGATCTGCAGCCGGTCCAGCAGCTGCCGGCGGTCCGCCATGGCCACCGGATCGCTGCCGACAGCCAGGGCGCCGCGGGCGGGGTGGTCGGCGGCGACGATGAAGTTCTGGCGGCCGGCCTTTACGCCGGGGTGGCGGCGGCGTGCCTTCGCGGCACGGGCTACGGCGTCCGGGTCTTCGAGGCGGATGGTGCTCAGGTGCTCATAGCGGCGGGGATCATCATCCACGGCGTGGTTCGAGGCGAGGGGGGTGAGGGTCACAGTGCTGCTCCTTCGGGAATGGAAGCGCTGGAGACCGTACCCGGCACGGTACGTCCGCGTTCGGCCAGCAGCGAGGTGACCTCGTCCGGCGTCGGCATCGCATCGGCGCAGGACAGGCGGGAGGCCACGATGGCGCCGGCGGCGTTGGCGTAGTCCAGGACCTGTTCCAGCGGCCAGCCGGACAGCAGTCCGTGGCAGAACGCGCCGCCGAAGGAATCGCCGGCGCCGAGGCCGTTAAGGGTTTCAACCGGGACGGGGGCGGAGACCACGCGCTCGGTGCGCGTCTTGGCCATCACGCCTTCAGCACCAAGCTTGACGACGGCGATTTCCACGCCGGCGGCCAGCAGCCGGTCCGCCTGCTCGTCAGGGGTTCCCTCCCCTACGGCGACGGCGCATTCCTTGTCATTGCCGATGGCGACGGTGACGTGCGGGAGGACCCTGGCCACCTCTGCGCGGGCTTCCTCTTCGGACGCCCAGAACATGGGACGGTAGTCCAGGTCCAGGACAGTGAACTGCCCTTCGGCCAGTTCGGTGCGGGGACGGGCCTGGTGCGCGGCGATGTGCGCGGACCGGGAAGGCTCCTGGCACAGGCCGGTCACGGTGGACCAGAAGATGCCGGCCCCGCGGATGGCCTCCAGGTCCAGTTCTTCAGCCTTGATCTGCAGGTCCGGAGCGGTGGGGAAACGGCCGTAGAAGTACAGCGGGAACTCGTCCGTGGCGGGCTTGATCGCGCAAAATGTCACCGGTGTCTGCAGGCCGGCGACCGGCGTAACGAATGTGTCGTCGACGTTGAACTTGTGCAGTTCCCGGTGGAGGTAGGTGCCGAACGCATCGTCCCCGGTGCGGGTGATGACGCCGGTCCGGCGTCCGTGCCGGGCAGCGGCAACGGCAACGTTGGACGGTGAACCGCCAAGGTATTTGCCGAAGGAGTTGACGTCCTCCAGGCCAACCCCGATGTCGTTCGGGTAGATATCAACGCTGATGCGCCCGATCGTAAGAAGCTCGTGGGTCACGGGAATCGTGGACCTTTCTGGTGTGGAACTCGAATCCTTTGAGGAGCAGGAGTTCCGGGACTGGCAGGCCGTGGCGTGGGCCACAGGAACTACTTTGCCCTAGATCGAATGTCCTGTCAAAGGTTTGTACTGACATACTTACAACAAGCGTTGGATCGCTCCCATCCCGCCACGGATGGGAACGTTGGCACTACTTCCGGGGAACGGCCAACTCGCCGGTCATGTACTGGGCACGGCCAAACCCGAAGGACCAGTCGCCGGCAGTGTTTTCGACATAGCCAATGAAGACGTCCTCGCCGGCGACCCCCACTTCCGCAAGCTTTTCAGCCACCGCGGCAAAGAGCCGCTGCTTGGCCTCCTGGGACCGGCCACCCTGGGTAAAGATCTGGATCATCACCACTCCCCCGGTGCGCTCGAAGCCCAGGCCGGCGTCCTGGGCGAAGATCTGGCCCTGCGGGTGTTCGGTGAGGATGTGGAAGTAGTCCCGCTCCGGGATGCCGTACTCCGCAAGGATGGCATCGTGGATGCCGCGGCTCAGCTGCTGCAGCTCATCGGCAGTGCGGCCTTCGTTGACGTCAATGCGAACCAGTGGCATGAAGCTTCTCCTCTAATAGTTTGTACTGACATACTAACAAACTCAACTTTGACACCGCAAGATCCCCTTGCGCAGGTAAACGGAGCGGGCGTACTCTTAATCAACCAAAAGATTGATAAAGCTCTAGGTTGATTAGAAGAAAGGCGGGAATGGTGGCAGATGACGACGCGGCTTTGGACGGGGCTTTCCTTGCCCTGGCCGACCCCGTTCGTCGACGCATCATTGCCCGGCTAAGCCGTGGCCCGGCCACCGTTAACGAGCTGGCCGAGCCGTTCGAGATTTCCAAGCAGGCAGTCTCGAAGCACATCCAGGTACTCGAGCAGGCGAATCTGGTCACCCGCAGCAGGGACGCCCAGCGCAGGCCCGTCCACCTGAACCCCGCACGGCTGGAGGCGCTCACTGCCTGGATCGACCAGTACAGGCTGGTCCGGGAAGGGCAGTTCCGCAGCCTCGATGCGGTGCTTGAATCCAGCGCCGGGCACACGGCGCCTAAGGCAAAGGACAGGAAATGACCAACCAACTGAAGATCACGGCCCCCGAGGGACTCCCCTACATCGACTTCGAGCGGGAGTTCGACTTTCCGGTGGCGGACGTGTTCCGGGCTCACAAGGACCCGGAACTGGTGGCCCAATGGCTGGGTCCGCGGGGCATGAAGATGGAAATGGACCACTACGACTTCCGTACCGGCGGGAGCTACCGGTACATTCACACGGGTCCGGAGGGGGTGCCGTACGAGTTCCGTGGCATCTTCCATACGGTGCGCGAGAACGAGTTCGCCCTGCAGACCTTCGAGTTCGGCGGCTATCCGGACTCGGTCAGCCTGGAGTCCATGACGTTTGAGGAGCTCGACGGCGGCCGGTGCAGGCTGCGGGGCCACGCCATGTACCAGAGCATGGAGGCGCGGGACGGCATGCTGCACTCAGGCATGGAGGGCGGCATGTCCGAAGGCTATGAGCGGCTGGACGAACTGTTGGCGGGCGCCTCGGTCTGACGCAGGAGGAGGGCTTCGTCCAGCACGCGGCCAAGGTTGGCGGCATCGTGGGCGAAGCGGCCCAGGAAGAGTCCGTCCGCGGCCGGCAGCCGGGGAAGCAGCCCGGGCCCGGCGCTGCCGCCGTAGATCAGTGGGCAGGCAGGGCCAAGGGCTGCGCGGATCTGCGCCAGGACGGCGTTGACGTGACGCGGCGCGGCGGGCTCCTGCGCACCGATGGCCCAGACCGGTTCGTAGGCCAGGACCAGGCGGTTCAGCAGGGCCGGGTCGCCGTCCGTGGCGGCGCGGACCTGCTGGACGCAAAAGGCGGCGGCAGCTCCGGCGTCGAGCCTGTCCGGCTCGCCGATGCAGAGCAGCGGGGTGAGGGAATGGCCGACGGCGGCACGCACCTTGCGTGCCACCACGGCGTCGTCCTCGCCAAACAGCCGGCGGCGTTCGGCATGGCCGATCTCGACGAGTGAGACGCCGAGCTCGGCCAGCATGCCGGGGCTGACTTCACCGGTCAGCGGCCCGTCGCCCCAGGCGCAGTTCTGGGCGCCGAGGAGTACGGGCGAACCTGCCAGGATCCGCGCGGCGGGCTCCAGGACAGGGAAGGACGGGATGGCGAAGACCCGGACCGGGGACTCCTTGGCGGATTCCATGCCCAGTCCGGGCCTGTCATCGACGATGGAACGCACCTCCGACAGCCAGCGCAGGCTTGCCTGGTAGCCCAAGTACATCTTGGTGCTGACACCGATGTAGAGGGGGCCCTTGCCTGTGCTGCTGCCGGAGGTGCTCATCGTTTTCCTTGCGTGGGTGGTGGTGTGCTCAGTCGAGCAGGTCGTCGGCCTTGTTCTTGAACCGCCTGGTGGCGAACATCATCGCTGCCGCCACGAACGGCAGGACACCCAGGGCATAGACGCCCATGGACCCCGTTGGTGATTGCGTGGCTTCGTTGACTGCGGTCCGCAGGATGGGTGCCACGAAGCCGCCCAGGTTGCCCAGCGAGTTGATCAGCCCAATGCCTGCCGCGGCAGCGGAACCGGCGAGGAACGCCGTGGGATAGGACCATACCACGGGGCCGACCGCCAGGAAGCTGCAGACTGCCAGGGTTATGAAGATCATGCCCAGGACCGGCTGGTGGTTGGTTCCCGCCCAGGCCGAGCCGAAGATGCACAGGCCGGTGGAGATGAACAGGATGGTGCCGAATTTGCGTCGCTTGGCCACGGTGTTGGCCGCCTTGCCGATGAAGTAGCAGGCAAAGATGCCGAAGAACCACGGGACGGCGATGAGGAGGCCGACGGCGAGTCCCACCTTCTGCCCGGTCAGGGAGGACACCTGCTGCGGCAGGAAGAACGTCACACCGTAGACGGCGATCTGCAGGCAGAAGTAGATGACCGTGAAGTACCAGACGCGGCCGTTGCGCATGGCGGCGAGGATGCCGCGGGGGCCGTGCTCGTCCTTGATGTTGTCCTCAAGTGCCATGACCTCCTTCAGCGCGTACTTTTCCTCGCGGCTGAGGAACTTGGCCTTCTCCGGTCCGTTGATCAGGAAGAAGAACGCCGCAATGCCTGCCAGGACGGCGAGCATGCCTTCGACGAAGAACATGACCTGCCAGCCGCGCAGGCCCGGCACCTGGTCGCCAATGTTGATCAGCCAGCCGGACAGCGGGTTGCCGATCATCTGGGAGAACGGCTGGGCAAGGTAGAAGATGGCGAACATCTGGACGCGCACCTTGTTGGGGAACCATTCGGCGAGGTACATGATGACGCCGGGGAACAGCCCGGCCTCGGTGACGCCCAGGAGGAAACGCAGGATCACGAACGAGGTCTCGCCCTGCACGAACGCGAAGCACGCGGAGACGATGCCCCAGGTGATGGCGATGCGCGCCAGCCAGATCTTGGCACCGACCTTCTTGAGCAGCAGGTTGCTGGGGATCTCGAAGATGGCGTAGCCAATAAAGAAGATACCGGCGCCCAGGGCGAAGGCCGCGGCGGACACCCCCTTGTCCGCCCCCAGTGCCGCCTCGGCGAAGCCGACGTTGGTGCGGTCCAGGAACGAAACGACGTAGAGGATGACCAGCATCGGCATGAGCCGGCGGGCCGCCTTGGAAATCGCGGACTTCAGGACCGGACGGGCCAGGAGTTCCTTGGATGTTGCGGTGGTTTCTGACACAACACTCTCCTTCGAGTGGTGACGTTGGTGGTTCCCCGCAGGCCGGCGGCCTGCGGGGCTTGTGGCATCCGGGGCGGATGCCGTCAGTGCATGTACAGGCCGCCGTCGACGTTCAGCGTCTGGCCGGAGATGTAGCCGGCGTCCTCACCGATGAGGAAGGAAATGGCCGCCGCGATGTCGCGGGTGGTGCCTACCCGGTTCACCACCAGGTCCTTCACGAGTTCATCCTTGCGTTCCTCGCTGAGGGTGCCGCCCATGATGTCGGTGTCGATCGGACCGGGTGAGATGGCATTGACCGTGATGTCGTACTCGCCCAGTTCGCGGGCGGTGGCGCGGGTCAGGCCGATGACGCCGGCCTTCGCCACGGAGTACGGGGTCTTGCTGAAGGTTCCGCCGCCGCGCTGCGCGGAGACGGAGGAGATGTTGACGATCCGTCCCACCCGGTTCCTGGCCATCGATTCGGCCGCGCGGCGGGTGGCGTAGTGGACGCCGTTCATGTTGATGTTCACGACGCGGTCCCACTCGGCGCTGTCCAGCTCCAGGTAGGGAACCGGGGAGCTGACGCCCGCGACGTTTGCCAGTGCCACCAGTTGGGGAAGCTCGGCTTCGATCTCGTCGATGGCGGCACGCACCGAAGCTTCGTCGCCGATGTTGGCGCCGGCGCCATGGGCTTTGACGCCGTGCTTTTCGGCCAGTTCCCTGGCCAGGTCCTTGCTGGCGGCGTCGTCAAGGTCGATCACGCCGATGTTCCAGCCGCGCTCGGCAAGGTAGTCCGCGGTGGCGCGGCCGATGCCGCGTTCAGAGACTGCCCCGGTGACGATCACCGTGCGCTCTGCGGGGAAAACTGTCATGGAATGTTCCTTCTGGTTGAGGAAAGCAGGGCTAGGACAGCGGGGCCGGGCCCAGGTCCTCGATGAGCTTTTGCATGGCGACGTAGGCCTTGTTCCGGTAGGCAACCAGGGCGGCGGTGCGCTCTGCCGGGACATCAAGGAAGCCGGAGCCGGTCTTGGTGCCCAGCTGGCCGGCGTCGACCTTTTCCTGGAGGATCTGCGGGGTGGCGAACCGCTCCGGGAAGCCGGTCTGCAGTGACTTGTAGCAGAAGGCGTACACGTCCAGGCCTGCCATGTCGGCGATGGCGAAGGGGCCGAAGAACGGCAGGCGGAAGCCGAAGGTGGTGCGGACCAGGGTGTCCACGTCCTCGGCGGTGGCGATGCCTTCCTCCACCACCTGCGCGGCTTCGTGGAAGAGGGCGTACTGGAGCCGGTTCAGCACGAAGCCGGTGACGTCCTTGACGGTGGCGGTTTCCTTGCCGGTCTCCCCCACGATGGTGCGGGCGGCCTGGACGGTTGCCTCGGAGGTCCCCTCGTGCGGGATGACTTCCACGCCGGGGATGAAGGGTGCCGGGTTGGAGAAGTGGACGCCCAGGAAGCGCTCCGGGTTGTCCACCACTTCGGCGAGCTTGGCGATGGAGATGGTGGAGGTGTTGGAGCCGATAATGGCGTCCCGCCGGGCGGCGGCACTGATCCGGCCCAGGGTGGCGTGCTTGATCTCGAGGACTTCCGGCACGGCCTCCTCGATGTATTCGGCGTCCGCTACGGCTTCTTCGATGTCCTTGGCTGCCCAGAGGTTTTCCTTGAGCAGGTCCGTGGCGTTGGCCGGGAAGAGCCCTGCTGCCACAAACTCGTCAGATTCCTTCAGCAGCCGCTCGTAATTGCTTTGGGCAATTTCGGCGGAGACGTCCGCCAGGGCCACGCGGGCTCCGGCAAGTGCCAGGACCTGGGCGATTCCGCCGCCCATGTAGCCGGAGCCGACGACGGCGATGTTACGGGTGCTCATGTGGTTTCAAGTCCTTCCGACGCGCCCTCATAGGAGCAGATGGCGTCTACTTTGGCCGCGGATGCGGAGTTTTCATCGAAGCGGTAGTTGAGCCACTCGCCCACCAGCTTCTTGGCCAGTTCCAGGCCGATGACGCGCTGGCCCATGGTCAGGACCTGGGCGTTGTTGGACAGCACGGAGCGTTCCACGGAGTAGCTGTCGTGCGCGGTGACGGCCCGGATGCCCGGCACCTTGTTGGCGGAGATGGCGACCCCCAGGCCGGTTCCGCAGATCAGGAGGGCGCGGTCCGCTTCGCCGGCGGCCACTTTGCGGGCGGCGGCGACGGCCAGGTGTGGGTAGGCGGTGGCGTCGTCGGCGCCGACTCCCACGTCCTCCACCGAGGCGACGCGGGGGTCCGCCTCCAGCAGTTCGCGCAGGGCGTTCTTGTATTCGACGCCGGCTTCGTCATTGCCGACGACGATGCGCCAGCCTGGCTGGGATTGCTCGGTCATAAGGGTTCTCCTTTAGTGGCTTTCGATGGTGGCGGCGTAATCGGCCACCCTGCGGGCGATGAGGCCGAAGGACACAGCACCGGGGTCGGGGTGGCCCAGGCTTTTTTCGGCCAGGGGGCGGGCGCGGCCCTTCTTCGGGCTGAGCCCGGCGGTCTCGTCAGCGGCTTTTGCTGCCGCCTCCGCTGCCGCACGGAGGCTCCCGGCCAGGCTGCCGCCGTCGTCTATTGCCCGGTTGAACGTCTCGGCGAACGGAAGCAGCGCGTCCACCATGGTCTTGTCCCCGGCTTCGGCCTTGCCCAGGGTGATGATGGCGTCGCGGAGGGCGTTGACGGCGGCGGCCGCGTCCGCCGGCGTGTAGGAGTCCTTGCTGCCAAGGGTCCTGCCGACGGCGGTGACGGCAGCGCCCCAGAGGGCCCCCGAGGTGCCGCCGGCGCGTTCGGCCCACTGCTCCCCCGCTGCGGTGAGGAGTTCCTCGAGTCCCGCGCCGGCCGCGTGGGACTTCTCGGCGGCAGCGACGGCGGCATCAACGCCGCGGCGCATGCCGATGCCGTGGTCGCCGTCCCCGGCGATGGCGTCCAGTTTCCCAAGCGCGTCCTCATGTTCGACGACGACGGACCGGGCTTCCTTCAGCGCGCCCACCGCCGTGGCGGCCAGGGCTGTCGACGCCGGGGTGGCGGCGAGCGCCGGCGCCGTTCCCGCCTCGGCGAGGGACTCCACGGACCGGGCACGGCGCGGGGCCATGTTGCCTTTGCGGAAGGCGGGGGTGTCGGCCGGTGCGGCCCAGAATTTCTCCAGTTCCGCGTCCAGCCAGAACAGCGTCAGGGACAGTCCGGACATGTCCAGGCTGGTTACCAGTTCGCCGCACTCCGGTTCCACGATCTCCAGTCCGGCCCCGGTCAGCAGCGCCTCGATCTTGCCGAACAGCAGGAAGAGTTCGTCATACTTGACCGTTCCCAGGCCGTTCAGGATCGGCACCACCCTGGTGCCCGCGGCGTCCGGCTTGTCCTTGAGCAGCCCGTCCACGAGGAGCCGGGCAAGTTCGCTGGCGGTGGGCAGGGGCTGCTCGGAGATGCCGGGTTCACCGTGGATGCCGAGCCCCACGGACATCATGCCGTCGGGCACGGTGAACAGAGGTTCGGCTGCTCCGGGCAGGGTGCAGCCGGCAAAGGCAACGCCGAGCGAGCGGGTGTGGTGGTTGGCCTTGATGGCGAGGCGCTCCACCTCGTCCAGGTCCAGGCCGGCTTCCGCTGCCGCGCCGGCCACTTTGAAGACTGTCAGGTCCCCGGCGATGCCGCGGCGCTTGGCGATTTCCTCCAGTGGAGCGCTGGCGATGTCATCGGTGACCAGGACGGTCCGGGTTTCGATGCCTTCGGCGTTCAGTTTGTCCTGGGCCTGGCCGAAGTGGAGGACGTCGCCGGCGTAGTTTCCGTAGCTGAGCAGGACTCCCCCGCCGGCCTGGGATGCCTTGGCCACGCGGTACACCTGCCCCGCTGACGGGGACGCAAACATGTTGCCGCAGGCGCTTCCTGCCGCCAGCCCGGCACCCACCAGGCCGGCGAAGGCCGGGTAGTGGCCGGAGCCCCCGCCGATGACCAGTGCCACCTGGCCGGCGGGTGATTCGGTGGAGCGGACAACGCCGCCGTCAACGCGCGCAACGTACTGGCGGTTGGCGGCCACGAAGCCGTCGAGGGCGTCGTCTGCGAACTGCGCTGGATCGTCAAATATCTTTGTCATGATTCCTCGTTGAACCGGTTGTCTCGGTTGGGATGCCTGCCGGCTAGCGTGCGGGGACTGCCGCCGGAGTTTGCCGGCCCTGGGCCACCAGGCTGGTGCCCAGGGCGTAGCCGTCGCGCCTGGGGAGGACCTGGCGGCGCAGGTAGTCCTGGTTGGCGGCGGTGACGCTCAGGCCGTCGCCACCGTAGTGTTCCGTGCAGATGACGCCCTGGAAGCCGACGGAGATGGCGAACTGGAAGGCCTCGCGGTAGCTGATGAGGCCTGATTCCATGGGGGCCGGCATGGCGACGTACTGGTTCCGGGCCTGGTTTTCATCGCGGATGTAGTTCTTGACGTGCCAGTAGTTGGAGTACGGCAGGGTCTTGTGCACCAGTTCACGCCAGTCCTCGATGGGGCGGTGCAGCCGGATCAGGTTGCCCAGGTCCGGGTTCAGCCCCACGTTGGGCAGGTCGATGTCCTGGACCAGCTGCACGGAGGAATCGCCGGTGCCCAGGTAGGTGTCCTCATACATTTCCAGGGATACCAGGAGGCCAAGTTCGGCCGCGTGCTTGCCCACTTCGCGGATGCGGGTGACGGCGTTGTTCCAGCTTTCCTTGTCACCCACCGGGTCCTTGTGGCCCTCGACGGTCCAGAACCACAGCTGCTTCCGCTGCTCGGGGGTGATGGCCTGGTGGAGCCCGATCGAGACAACCTCGCAGCCAAGCTGTGCTGCGGCTTCGAGGGTGCGGTGGGTGTAGGCCAGGTTGTCTTCCCAGTTGCCTTCCTCGATCACGCTGCGGCGGATGGCGGAAATGGAGGGAAGTCCAAGGCCGGCGGCCGTGGCGGCGGCCTTCAGTTCGTCCAGGCGGGCGCTGGAAAGGTCGCCGGGGCGGACCCAGCTGTCGGTGAGGTCGGCATTGGTGAAACCGGCATCGGCTACTTCTTCGAAGACCTGCTGCCAGTCGCCGGCAGGGGCGTCCTGGACAGCGGTTCCGTCCGGCCGGGTTCCGGGGAACTGCAGCAGGGCGGCGGCGATGGGCCAGTTTTCAGCGGTGTACGGCATTGTCACTCCAGATCATGAATCGCATTTCCTATAGGATCTACGCTGGTAATGGATCCTGTCAAGGGTTCTTTTGGTGGACTCCCCGGGGTGGAGTCGGGGATGAGGGGCCTGCCGGCCCCTGGGCGTGCTGCTAGCTGCGCACTTCGCTGTCGTGCTGCGAGCGCTGCTTGACGCCCTCGATGTGGTCGATCATTTTTTGCCGGGCGAGTTCGGAGTCGCCGGCTTCAAAGGCCTTGAGGATCTCGGTATGTTCCGCGATGGCGTAGTCCGCGTCCGTTACGCCCAGGCCGCCGAAGAAGCGGAATCGCTGCACTTGGCCGCCCAGGGCGTTGTAGGCGGACAGCAGGAACTGGTTGTCCGCCGATTCGGCGATGAGCCGGTGGAACCGTTCATCCGCTTCCCAGTACGCGCGGAACTCGGCGAACGACGGGCCGCGAGGCGCGGCCTTGAGGTCCTCTATGGCCTGCTGGAGCTGCCCGGTCAGCTCCTGGTCCGCGTGCTTGCAGGCCATGAAGGCGTTCGCCGGTTCGATCACCAGCCGGGCGTCCATCAGATCCGCCAGCTCTTCCGGAGAGAACAGCGGGGCTACCCGGTAGCCGCGCAGGGCCATCCTTCGAACCATGCCGGTGGCTTCCAGCCGGGCAAGCGCCTCCCGCACGGGCGTTGGTGAGACGTCCAGTTCCCTGGCCATCCCGTCAATACTGACCGGGGTGCCTGCTTCCAGCCGGCCGTCCATGAGGGCAACCAAAAGCGCCTCATAGACATGGTCCGCGAGGACCTGCCTGCTCACCCCGCCGGTGGCCTGGTTCTTGGTTGCCATGTAGAAATCCTATAGCCGCTGCAGGGCGGGACGTTGCGGATGACGCGCCCCGGGCACGGTACCGTGCGGCCGCTGGGCCGTGCGGCACCGTGCTCCGGGAGCGCCGGGAAAGCAGGGGCGTCAGGAAACCTGCAGGCCGCCATTGATGTCATAGGTCGCGGCCGTGATGTAGCCGGCATCCTCGCTGAGGAGGAACCCGATCAGGGCAGCCACTTCCTCCCGGGTTCCCACCCGGCCCATCATGATCCCCTCGGACATCTGGGCCTTGCGCTCATCGCTCAGCGTTCCGCCCATGATGTCCGTGTCGATCGGGCCCGGTGCGATGGCGTTCACCGTGACGTTGTGCTCACCGACTTCACGTGCCAGGGCGCGGGTGAACCCGAGGATGCCGGCCTTGGAGGCACTGTAGGCAACCTTGGAGTAGGTTCCACCGCCACGCTGGGCGGAGATGGAGGAGATGCTGACGATCCGACCCAGCTCCCGCTCAATCATTCCCTTGAGCACGCGCTGGGACACCACGAAGGTGCCACGCATGTTGATTGCGAAGACCTTGTCCCATTCCGCCACGGTGGTTTCCATGAAGGGAGTGGGGGAACTGATTCCGGCCAGGTTGACCAGTCCCACGATGGGCGGGAGGGACTGCTCGATTTCCGTGATGGCACGGTCCACCGACGCCTCGTCCGAGACGTCGGCACCCACGCCGATGGCCTTGACGGCCCGGCTGGAGCCAATTTCCGCCGCGGCCGCCTTGGCGTCTTCGGCGTTGATGTCCAGGATGGCGATGGACCAGCCCTGGCTGGCCAGCCGGTCTGCGGTTGCGCGGCCAATGCCCCGGGCGGATGCCGCCCCGGTCAGGACCGCGGTACGTTCTGTGGGGAATTCGTGCTCTGTAGTCATTGCTGTTTCCTAATGGGTTTCGGCGGCAGGAGCGGTGGCTGCGGGGGCAGAGACACCTTCAGGCCGGTTGCGTGCATAGAGGTAAGTGGCGACGGCGGTCACCGCGAGGCAGGCAGCCAGGAAGACCAGGCCCGTCTGGCTGTTTCCGGTCGCGTCCTTGAGGATGCCGACGATGTAGGGGGCCACGAAGCCGCCCAGGTTGCCGAGCGAGTTGACCATGGCCAGCCCGGCTGCCGCCGCGGCGCCGGTGAGCGCGGCGGACGGCATGGCCAGGAAGGGCGCAATCGCGGAGTAGATGCCCATGGCTGCCAGGGTCAGGAAGACCATGGCGAGCAAGGCATTGACGGGAAGCAGGAAGCCGGCGCCCAGGAGGCCGACGGCGGCAAGCACCATGCTGACGCTGGCATGCCACACGCGGTTGCCTGTACGGTCGGACCGCTTGCTCCAGAAGTAGACGAACACCGCTGCGATGGCGTACGGGATGAAGACAATGAACCCCACCTGCGTTGAGTCAAACTTGCCCAGCGCCTTGACGATGGTGGGCAGCCAGAGTCCCAGGCCGTAAATGCCGCACACCAGGCCGAAGTACAGCGCCGAGTAGGCAATGGTGCGGGGGTCCTTCAGGCCGGCCAGGAAGTTGTGGTTTCCGGACTTTTGCTTGTGGGCCAGTTCAGCGGCCATGGTGGTGGAGAGCCATTCACGCTCTTCGGGCTTGAGCCACTTGGCGTGTTCGGGGCGGTCCGTCATGACGAACGGCGTGATGATGCCCAGGATGATGGCCGGGATGCCCTCGAGGATGTAGAGCCACTGCCAGCCGTGCAGGCCTGCGACGCCTTCCAGGTTCAGGAGCATGCCCGATACCGGTGCCCCCAGGGCATTCGAGATGGGCTGGGCGAGGATGAAGATGCCCAGCACCGTCACGCGCTGGGCCGCCGGGAACCACAGCGTCAGGTAGAAGAGGATCGCCGGGAAGAAGCCGGCCTCTGCCGCGCCGAGGAGGAAGCGGATGACGTAGAACGTGGTTTCACCGTTCACCAGGAACATGGCAGTTGCGAAGATTCCCCACGTGATGAGGATCCTGGCGATCCATTTGCGGGCACCATACCGGTACATGCCGCCGTTGCTGGGGATCTCAAGCAAGGCGTAGCCAAGGAAGAAGATGCCGGCGCCGAGGCCGTACGCGGCTTCGGTCAGGCCGATGTCGCCCTGCATGCCGAGCTTGGCAAAGCCGACATTGTTCCGGTCGAGGTAGGCGATGAAGTACAGCAGGACGATCAGGGGCATCAGCCGGCGGCGCACCTTGCGGAGGGTGGTCTCGCCCAGCTGGCTGAGTGCGGGGGCAGTGGTGCGGGAGGTCATCGCAGGCCTCCAAGAGTGGTGTGGGGACCCTCAAAAGGGGAATGCGCGCGCATGAAGACTCCTTTGGCTGGCGGCATTTTGGGGGATGATATCAGATGTCTGATGTCTGACTGAGATTCTAATCACAGGTGGTTGTGGGCGTCAACATAATCGCCGTGCACGCGGACAGGGAGGCAGGCCACCGGGTCCCGGGCCTGCCGGGCGGGGTTCCTGGCGGGCGAGCCCCTAGCGGCCGGTGGTTCCGCTGCGGCTGGACATGGCAAGGAACTGCTCGTAGTCCTCAAAGGTCTGGGTGATGTGGGCATCCATGGTGGACCGCGCCGTGGCGGGATCGCCCGCCGCGATGGCCGCCAGGACCATCTTGTGGTGGTGGATCGCGTGGCGCTGCACGTCCGGGAAGGCCGAGGTTTCCCGCCGCATGGCGTACAGCAGGGTGGAAAGCTGTCCCAGCAGGGCGGGTACGAACGGGTTGCCGGATGCACGCAGCACGGTGTCATGGAAGGCGATATCGGCCACGGTCAGTGCATCGACGTCTCCGGCCAGGTGCGCGGCTTCCATTTGCTCCACGCTGTCCTGCAGCGCAGCGAGGTCAACCGGCCGGTGGCGGGAGGCAGCGAGTTCGGCGGCCCCGGTCTCCACCATGCGGCGGACCTCCAGCAGGCGGAGCGCCACCTGGTCCGAGGCCACTCCCCTGGAAGCTGCACGCATGATGGCGTCCAGCCCGGTCCAGCGCTCGGGCGGGTTGACGAAAGTGCCCCGGCCGCGCTTTACGTAGACAACGTCCTGCGCTTTGAGCACCTTCATGGCTTCCCGGGCCGTCAGCCTGCTGACTCCCGATTCCTTGGCGATGTCGGCCTCCGGCGGCAGGGCGTCGTCGGCCTGTATTTCTCCGCTGATGATGTGCTCAAGGACCTTGTCCACGACGGCGTCGACCAGGGTGGGTCGCTTTTCTGCCATCGTCAATCCCCTGCCTGTGCGCCCGGGGCGCCCTGTTTTTCCTGTCCCAACATTACTCGACCGGGTTGGGCAGGCACCGCCCGCCGCCGTCGTCATCCGTTAAACAGCGAACGCGGGGCCCACCCGCAGGTCCGTCCCATCACTGGAAACGGACCGGGGGTGGCCCCGCGTCGTGAAGTGCTGTCTAGAGGGCGGCGTAGACCTCGCGGAGCAGCTTGGCGGTCTCGGACGGCGTCTTGCCGACCTTCACGCCGGCAGCCTCGAGGGCTTCCTTCTTGGCCTGGGCGGTACCGGCGGAGCCGGAGACGATGGCGCCTGCGTGGCCCATGGTCTTGCCTTCGGGGGCCGTGAAGCCGGCAACGTAGCCGACGACCGGCTTGGTGACGTTGGCCTTGATGAAGTCGGCTGCGCGCTCTTCGGCGTCGCCGCCGATCTCGCCGATCATGACGATGGCCTTGGTCTCGGGGTCAGCCTCGAACGCGGCCAGGGCGTCGATGTGCGTGGTGCCGATGATGGGGTCGCCGCCGATGCCGATGGCGGTGGAGAAGCCCAGGTCGCGCAGTTCGTACATCATCTGGTAGGTCAGCGTGCCGGACTTGGAAACCAGGCCGATGGGGCCCTTGCCGGTGATGTTGGCCGGGGTGATGCCAACCAGTGCTTCGCCGGGGGTGATGATGCCGGGGCAGTTCGGGCCGATGATGCGGGTGACCTGGTTGCCGTCGGCGTCCACCTTGGACTGGGCCAGGGCCCAGAATTCGGCGGAGTCCTGGACGGGAACGCCCTCGGTGATGACCACGACCAGGCCGATGCCGGCCTCGATGGCTTCGACAACGGCGTTCTTGGTGAATGCCGGCGGCACGAAGACGATGGAGACGTCGGCGCCGGTTTCAGCCATGGCTTCCTTGACGGTGCCGTAGACGTTGATTTCCTTCTCGCCGTGCAGGACCGTGGTGCCGGCCTTGCGGGCGTTGACGCCGCCAACGATGTTGGTGCCGGCCTTGAGCATCAGGGCGGTGTGCTTGGTGCCTTCGCCGCCGGTGATGCCCTGGACGATGACCTTGGAGTCTTTGTTCAGATAGATAGACATGGTGCGTCCCTTTACTTCGCTGCGTTGGCGAGCTCGGCGGCCTTGTCGGCGCCCTCGTCCATGGTGGCGGCCAGGGTAACCAGCGGGTGGTTGGCCTCGTTGAGGATGCGGCGGCCTTCCTCGACGTTGTTGCCGTCGAGGCGGACTACCAGCGGCTTGTTGGCGGTGTGGCCCAGTTCGGCCAGTGCGCCGACGATGCCCTTGGCGACCGCGTCGCATGCGGTGATGCCGCCGAAGACGTTGACGAACACGGACTTGACCTGCTCGTCACCCAGGATGACGTCCAGGCCGGCGGCCATGACCTCGGCCGAGGCGCCGCCGCCGATGTCCAGGAAGTTGGCGGGCTTGACGTTGCCGTGGTTTTCACCGGCGTAGGCGACGACGTCCAGGGTGGACATGACCAGGCCTGCACCGTTGCCGATGATGCCTACTTCGCCGTCGAGCTTAACGTAGTTGAGGTCCTGCGCCTTTGCCTTGGCCTCAAGCGGGTCTGCAGCGTCCTTGTCCTCGAGCTGCGCGTGCTTGGCGTGGCGGAAGTCGGCGTTCTCGTCCAGGGAGACCTTGCCGTCCAGTGCCACGATGTCGCCGGCGCCGGTCTTGACCAGCGGGTTGACCTCCACCAGGGTGGCGTCTTCCTTCTTGAAGACATCCCAGAGCTTGAGGATTACGGCGGCGACCTTGCCGCGCAGTTCCTCGGCGAAGCCTGCGGCTGCGACGATTTCGTCGGCCTTGGCCTGGTCGATGCCCGCGGCGGGATCGATGGCGATCTTGGCCAGCGCTTCGGGACGTTCGACGGCGAGCTGCTCGATCTCCATGCCGCCTTCAACCGAGCACATGGCCAGGTAGTTGCGGTTGGCGCGGTCCAGCAGGACGGAGAAGTAGAACTCCTCGGCGATGTCCGCACCCTGGGCAATCATCACCTTTTTGACGGTGTGGCCCTTGATGTCCATGCCCAGGATGTTGGTGGCGTGCTCAAACGCCTCATCAGCGGACTTTGCGACCTTGACGCCGCCGGCCTTGCCACGGCCGCCTACCTTGACCTGTGCCTTGACAACGGTCACGCCGCCGATCTTCTCGGCAGCTGCCTTTGCTTCTTCTGGGGTGTACGCCACGATGCCGGCAAGCACGGGTACACCGTGCGCCTCGAACATATCGCGCGCCTGGTATTCAAACAGGTCCACGGTTTAGTGTCCTTCTACGTCGAAGTAGTTTCTGTACAGTCGGACACCATCTGTACGACGATGACCGGGCTGCGGATTGCACGCACCGGCGGCCTGTCTGGAAACGAGCCACGCGGCGTAATGCTCCATGGGGAACTCTAGTCCTTTGGAGGGACCGGGCCGTCCCAGACTACCCCTTATGTGAGTAAGCACACTATTCTATGGGGCGTAGAAAAACCGCGGAATTACGGGGTTTTTGGGCCCTCCTGCTGCGGCGGCTGGCCGCTTTTGGCCGGCCCCTGAATCAGCTCGTAACGTTTGGGCGAAACGAAGAACCCGACGCCGGCCGAGACGTTTCCGCATGCCACGCCGCCGTTGTACGCGGAGCAGCGCAGCCCGTTGCGTTCCAGGTTCTGCCCGTCCGCAAGCACGGGCAGCTGGGTCAGCGTTCCCGCCTTGCTCCCCTTGGGCCCGTAGGTTCCTTCCATGGATGTGACGCCGGAGCGGCATTCACCGTAGCGGGCGGTGTCCGGCGACAGGAGGGCCACTCCGCCCAGGTAGCCAAGATGGGTCCCGGCGCAGTCGTCCTTGATATCGCCTGGCTCGGGCGCCGGGTAGGAGGCGAGCTCGCAGTGGGCCACCGGGACGATGGGCAGCCTGTTGTTGGCGGCGTCGCTGTAGCGGTTCTGCTCGTAGGGGAGGTTGAGGTGTTCCCCGCGGGCGGACGTGAGCGAGCACGCGATGGTCCGGTCGGCGGTGATGAAAGAGAGGACATCTGCACCGCTGGAGAACGTCTTCGCATCGGCCAGCGGGGCCTTTTCCAGCTGTTCCATGGGTTGCAGCGGAGCCGGCGGAACGTAGGCCGGGTCCTTGGTGGTCACCGTGCAGCCCGTGGCGGTGATAAGGAAAAGGGCGGCGAGCATCCCCCATACAGTCCGTCGCATGGCCTCCATTATGCCCGTCCGCGGGCGTTCCTAGGCGTCGAGTTTGGTGAGCGGGGCGTAGCGCAGCAGCAGGCGCTTTTCACCGACGTCGAACTTCACCTTGGCCACGGTCTTGTCTCCTGCACCTTCGAGGGCCAGGACCGTTCCGTTGCCAAAACTGGTGTGGTTGACCTTGTCCCCCACGCTGACGGCGATGATTTCCTTCTGCGGCTGCACCCGGTTCTTGGCGATGAATGCCGGGACGTCGGCATTGAAGCCGGCGGAAGAATCCGCCGCGGCTCCGCGGGCGGTACCGGCGCCCCAGAACGATCCGCTGTACCGGCCCGAGCCGATTGAACCGCCGCCGGCCCACGACTGCCGGCTGGTTCCTTCCCGTTTCCATTCCAGGAGCTCCGCAGGGATTTCCTCGAGGAATTGGCTGGCCGGGTTGTACTGGCTCTGGCCCCACATGCTGCGTACCTCGGACCGGGTCACGTACAGCCGCTTCCGGGCGCGGGTGAGGCCCACGTAGGCCAGCCGCCGTTCCTCAGCCAGTTCCTTGGGGTCGGTGGCGGAGCGTTGGTGCGGGAAGAGCCCGTGCTCCATGCCGGTGAGGAATACCACCGGGAACTCCAGTCCCTTGGCGGTGTGCAGGGTCATCAGCGTTACCACGCCCAGCCGTTTGGCCTCGGCGACGGCGGCGTCAATGTCCACGCCGGGGGCATCCGGGATCTGGTCGGCGTCTGCCACGAGGGACACCTGTTCCAGGAATGCGCCGAGGCTGCCCTCGGGATTTTCCTGCTCGTACTCGCGCACCACGGCCACGAGCTCGGCCAGGTTCTCCACGCGGGACTCGTCCTGCGGATCGGTGCTGGACCGCAGCGCGGCAAGGTAGCCGGTTTGCTCGAGCACTGCTTCGAGTGCCGCGGCAGCCCCGGACCCGGCAGCCACCTCGGCGAGGTCGTCCAGCATTTTCACGAAGCCCAGGACGGCGTTGACCGAACGGGTGGCCATGCCGGGCGCCTGGTCGGCGCGGCGGGCGGCGGCCATGAAGGAGGTGCGTTCGCGGCTGGCGAGGGCCGCCACGGCGCCTTCGGCACGGTCGCCGATGCCGCGCTTGGGTTCGTTGAGCACCCGGCGGAGGTTGACGTCGTCGTCCGGGTTCACCAGGACGCGCAGGTAGGCCAGGGCGTCCTTGATTTCCTTGCGCTCGTAGAAGCGGGTGCCGCCCACCACCTTGTACGGCAGGCCCACGCGCACCAGGACGTCCTCGATGGAACGGGACTGGGCGTTGGTGCGGTAGAAGATGGCGACGTCGCCCGGGCGGAGGTTCTCCTCGTCCTGGAGCCGGTCGATCTCCTTCGCGATGAACTGCGCTTCGTCGTGTTCGTTTTCGCCGACGTAGCCGATGATTTTGTGGCCTTCGCCCTCAGCGGTCCACAGCCGCTTCTCCGGCCGGTTGGGGTTGCGGGAGATGACCGAGTTGGCGGCACTCAGGATGTTCTGGGTGGAACGGTAGTTCTGCTCCAGCTTGATGGTGCGGGCCTCGGGGTAGTCCTTTTCGAACTCCACGATGTTCCGGATGTCCGCGCCGCGGAAGGCATAGATGGACTGGTCCGAGTCGCCAACAACGGTGAGCTCCGAGGCCCCGGGGCCCTCCCCCACGATCTCCCGGACCAGGGCGTACTGGGCGTGGTTGGTGTCCTGGTATTCGTCCACCAGGACGTGGCGGAACCGGCGGCGGTAGGACTCCGCCAGCGCCGGAAAGGCTCGGAACATGTAGACGGTCTCGGCGATGAGGTCGTCGAAGTCCATGGCGTTGGCCTGGCGGAGCCGCTGCGTGTAGCCCTTGTAGACGTCTGCCACCGCATGTTCGAAGGGGTCGTTGTAGTTGGCTGCCGAAGCAAAGGATTCGGCGTCGATCAGTTCGTTCTTCAACGCCGAAATCTTGTGCTGGATGGCTTTTGGCGCGAACTTCTTGGGGTCCAGGTCAAGGGTTTTTGAAACCTGGGTGACCAGGCGGAGGGAGTCGGCGGAGTCATAGATGGAGAAGTTGGATTTCAGGCCGACGTTGGCCGCTTCCTGCCGCAGGATCCGGACGCAGGACGAGTGGAACGTGGAGATCCACATGATTTTGGCGCGGCCACCCACCAGCGCCTCGATGCGCTCCCGCATTTCCGCGGCCGCCTTGTTGGTGAACGTGATGGCCAGGATTTCGCCGTGGTGGGCACGGCCGGTGGCGATGAGGTACGCGATCCGGTTACTGAGCACGCGCGTCTTGCCGGATCCGGCGCCGGCGACGATCAGCAGCGCCGATCCGCCGTGCTTGACCGCTTCCTCCTGCTGCGGGTTCAGTCCCTCCAGCAGCTGGGCGGCGCCGGGGCGGCGACTGCCTTGGTGACCGTCACCGCGGTGCCGGTTGCCGGCGTCGTGGTTGGACTGTTGCCAGCCCCCGGAGGTGTTGTGCCCGCTGGCGTTTGGCTCCGGCATTCCGCCCGGCCCTGCCGTGGTGGCAACGCCCTCAGGCTCCGTCCTTGTCCGGGCAGTGGAGGCGGGAGCGGCCTTGAACGGTCCGTCAGAGTACGGGTCAAACAACATATCCATGGTGCCTACAAGTCTAGGCGGTGGGACCGACAACGCCTTCCAGCCTGTGGATTACTCCCGCTGCGCGTGCGATTGCTTCAGGACACCGAGCCTGACTCGAGGGCCGCACGCAGCTCGCGGACCGCCGTCGTTCCTCCTGCGATGAACCACTCCAGCCCGTTGACCCGGACGGTGTCCACGGCGCCCCCGGCCGCAAGGACGATCGCCTTTCCCGGCAGCCAGTCCCATTCCGGGCAGCTGTGCTGGAACCAGCACCCCAGCTGCCCGTCGGCAACCCGGCCGAGGTCGCAGGAACCGGATCCCAGCATGCGGAGGGATGCGGCGGAGGTGGCTGCAGCGTGCCACGGCATGGCACACATCGGGTCCATCAACCAGGTGGGGTGGATGTAGGTGGCAGCGCCGAGTTCGGCGACGCTGGTGGTGTTGCGCCTGCCTTCGTCGACGGCAAACGAGGTCAGCGCTTCACCGTTCAGGGTGGCCTGCCGGTCATGCCCGCCCAGCCACAGCTTGTCCTCTTCAGGCTGGAAGACGGCGCCCAGCAGCACATCGCGGCGGTCCTTGAGGGCGATGGCTGAGCACCAGTACGTGGAACCGTGCAGGAAGTTGTAGGTGCCGTCCACGGGGTCGATCACCCACGTCCGGCCGCTGGTGCCCTGGACGGAAGCACCTTCCTCGCCCACGATCCCATCGTCCGGCCGGCAGCGCCGCAGTTGTTCCAGGACGTAGGCTTCAGCGGCGTGGTCGGCCGCGGTGACGACGTCGGACACAGAAGTCTTTTGTTCCGACTCAAGCCCGGCCATGCGCATCAGGAGCGCCAGCTGCCCGGCTTCCCGGACCAGGGCGGCCGCCAGGTCGTAGTCATCCAATGAGGGGTCAAGAACAGCTGCGCTGTGTCGGCCAGTGGTCATGGGTTCAGTTTATGGGGCGGGATAATGGTGCCATGGCCAAAACCCCTGCCCAGCGGATCAAGAAACACGGCGCCAACGCGGCTGTGCCGCAGCACCACCTGCCGCCGGTGGTCAACCCCACCACGTCGCGCACGCCGGAGAAGGCACAGGGAAACAGCAACCTGATCGTCATTGCCGGCGTGGTGGCCAGCCTGTTCCTGTTCTGGTACCTGCACCTGCTGACCCTGACCCAGCTCACGCAGCTCTCCCAGGAGATGGCCATGCCTGATTCGTTGATTGGCGGTTTTGACGCCGGCTACATCGGCCGGCTCCAGGGCGTGATGAACGGCGATGCGCTGGGCCAGCTGAGTTACGTCCACAAGACCGCGGGGACGCTCTTCCCACTGATCTTCGGATTCACGTGGCTGCTGCTCATCGGCACCAACGTGGCGAAGAAGTCGTTGCGTTGGGCACTCTGGGCGTTGCCCATGCTGTTCGTGGTGGTGCGGCTGTGGGGCAATGTGGCCATTGACGCCATGATGGGCACGCCGGGTCCCGACGCCGGCCAGGTCGCCTTGGCGTCCACCCTCACCATTGCAGGCTGGGTGCTTTTGGTGCTGAGCCTTCTGGCCGGGGGCGCGGCGGTGTTCCTCAACAGCCGGAAAAGGAAAGAGCCCTAAACGCCAGTTGCCCTTGCGGCAGCGGCCGCAGCCCGCCGTTGCTTCCGGTGCCGGTGCACCCGCTGGGCAATGACCAGCCCCGCGGCGGCCATCCCCACCGTGACCGGGTAGCCCATCAGCCGCTCCAGCGTGCCGGGCTCGGGAACCATCATGCGGGTGAGTCCACCGGTGGCGGTGGCGGCCAGTGAGACGCCGCCGCACACCAGCAGGAACCACGCCATCCCAGTCTTCCGCAGCCACAGGATGCCCAGCACCAGCAATGCCAGCCCACCGGAGATGAAGTACGTGATGGCCCCGGCGTAGTGCCAGGGTGAGCCAGCGTCCTCCGGCACCAGCCCCACCACCATGGTCCCGGCCCCGGCTGCTCCGGTGAGCAGCCGGACGGCGGAGGCCGCAAGCCAGGGTTCCCGGCGCCGCCAGTCCACCCGTGTACCGGGCCGGGCGGCCACGCGCAGCAGCCCCGACGTCAGCAGCACCGCGCCCACCAGCAGCCCCAGGCCCTGGACCACGAAGGACGCATTCATCAGCCAGTTCAACGGCGAACAGACATCCCTGCCGGAATAGATTCCGCAGTGGAGCGCCCCCAGGTCGCTGATGTACCCGGTCCGCAGGTTGTACGGACGGGGCCCCGCCCACGCCATGGCCACGGCAGCCTCGGCCGCGAAGTACTGCAGCACGCTCAGTACTGCCCACGCCCCGATGTACTGCCGGGTGGACGCTACGTTCGGGGTGAAGGCAGTGGCGGGAGCGGCAGTGGGGGCTGGACTCATGCCTTGAGCGTAGTACGGCCCGGCACCTTGTATGCTTGTAACCGTGTCCGGACGGACCGGCCCCGCCGAGCCCCACCGGACACCCGCCCTCGTAGCTCAGTGGATAGAGCACGGCTCTCCTAAAGCCGGTGTCGTTGGTTCGATTCCAATCGAGGGCACTTGAATTCTCCTTCCCCGGAGCCAAGCCTCCGCGCCTACCTCCTGGGCGTCCACGAACCCCACATCGCCGGCCAGCCTGGCCGTTGGCGGCTTGAGCGGGACCTGCTGGACAGGTCGGACGGCACCCGCGGAACCTTTTCCGGCGTCCTGATTTTCACGCCAACGGACGACGGCGGCCTGGCCCTTCGCGAGGAAGGCACCATGCGCTGGCCTTCTTTTACCGGTCCCGCCTCGCGGGAGTACGTCCTGAAACCCGTGCCGCAGCCCGATGCGCTGGACGTGTTCTTTCCCGACGGGAGGCCGTTCCACCGCATGAGCTTCACCCCTGACACCAGCCAGGACACCCACTGGTGCGACCCCGACACCTACCGCGTGTCCTACACCCGCCAGGGCCCGGACGCGTTCAGCTACAGCTGGGACGTCACCGGCCCCCGCAAGGATTTGCTGCTGGTCTCGCGCCTGGCAAGGATCACCGCATGAAGGACCGGATTGTGGTCTCCGCTGTCTGCGTGTTTGACGACGCCGGGCGCCTCCTGACCGTGCGGAAGCGCGGGACCGGCATGTTCATGCACCCCGGCGGCAAGCCGGAGCCGGGCGAAACCGCTGTGCAGGCAGCCGCGAGGGAACTCGCCGAGGAGGTAGGGATCGTGGTCCGCCCCCAGGAGCTTGAACTGATGGGGGTGTGGATCGCCGACGCCGCGAATGAGGCCGCCACTGATATCGAAGCCACCGTCTTCATCGCCCCGGGCACATGGGAGGCCACTCCCGCGGCTGAGATCGCCGAGATCCGGTGGCTGGACATCAGCGCGCCGGCGGACGCGGCCCTCCCCCGGGACCTCGCTCCGCTGCTGACGGACCACATCCTGCCCCTGCTGGCCTCGCGGGCCCTCTAGGTGTAATTCCCACTGAGGTTGTGAACGCGGCTGATGGGGGTTGTGCCGCCGATGCCGGTATGGGTTCTGTGGTGATTGTAGTGGTGGAGCCACTGGTCGTAGGTGGCGGCGCGTTCGGCT
>Ga0308158_10000378_pt1 | contig 79226 bp, 66 predicted proteins | sample PhyBR2_FD_201038 | JGI IMG/M metagenome (GOLD analysis project Ga0308158, IMG submission 201038) | Phyllosphere microbial communities from UC Gill Tract Community Farm, Albany, California, United States - DLSLB.R2 | ecosystem: Host-associated > Plants > Phyllosphere > Unclassified | place: USA... | reverse complement strand
CGCTTAAGGCGCGGTCGGTTCAGTAAGGAAGTGGGCAGATCTCATGGCCACCGACGGGCAGTTCTGCTGGCCGCCAGCGGGCATTTTCGTGGCCGCCTATGGGCAGTTTTTCATGGCCGCTAACACCCTGGGCGGCAAACGCGGCGATGGCGTTGCGCATGAACGCCGACGCGGTCTCTTTGGTTTCGTCCGGCAGGATCTCGGAGTACACGAACCGGGAATGGTCATCCACGGCGTGGTGCAGGAAGGTGTAGCCGCGAACCTGGCCGCGGTCCTTGGGCCGGCCTTCCGCGACGTTCCGGGCCCTGGAGTTCGCTTCGCCCTGCACCCGCCCGTGGATGCGGTGTCCACCACCGTTGGGGATCCGGCCGAGCTTCTTGATGTCCACATGGATCATTTCCCCCGGCCAGGCATATTCGTACCGGTTGGCGCGGTCCCGGCCACGGACCCTGATCCCTGTTGCCGGGTCGGTGAACCGCAGCGGCGGACAAAGGTAGCGGCTCAGGATGCGGTGCACCGTGGAGACGTTCAGACGCAGGTGGTAGGCGATCCGTGCCGGACCCCAGCGCCGGTTCACCCGCAGCCCCAGCACGCGTCGCTCGGTGCGTATCGGTGTCCTGTGCGGGCAGGTCAGGGGCCGGCTCCTGCGGTCCTCCAGCCCTGCCTCGCCCAGTTCCCGGTAGCGGCGGGACCAGCGCGCGGCCGTCGGGACGGAGACGTTGAACCGCTCAGCAGCCCGGCGTAACGGCCACCCATCCACCACAATGCACCGGGCCAGCTGCAGACGACCCGAATGAGCCAAAAACGCGTTACGGTGGGACACGAGGACCTCCTGGTTTGTGTTCGCTCTCGACAAGCACCACACAACACCCGGAGGTCCTCTTATTGCGTCAAATCCGTCCCCGAGTCACCAACCTGCCGGGACAGTACATCTAGTCTGGAACCAAGCGGGGAGGGGGTGTCAAACACACCCCCTCCCCGCTTCACATGGTTCCCGTCAACGGCTGCTGTCGTCCCGCTCCCAACGCGACCCGGGGCGCCGCCGCTGCGTTAAGCGTCCGGCAAGGGCAAAGAATGCGTAAACCAGCGCGTCCAGGGCGGTAGCCGGTCCTTTGACGGAGGCGGCCAATTCACGCAGCGTCCGGCCCGTCCGGGCACCGCCCATCCCCTTCAATTCGCTGTTTCCCCGGTATACCCGGCGGAGTGTGGATAGAAGCAACCTGGCGGAACGGGGCGTGCGGACAGTTACCGGAGTACACGCGACGACCACCTTTTCGGAGTCATTGAAGAGCCTGTCAATGTAGCAGTCGTCTGCGGTGAGGGAAGGGAATTCTCCCAGCCGCTCATGTCCCTTATGGTTCAGGCCGTAAACACCGGCACCCCACATGGATTCCGATGATTGCGGGAGACGGTTGCGGGCACGGTAGTAGGCACGGACTGCCCAGGAGGCTCCGGACGTGTCGTATGCAAAGGCCGGCCGTGCACAGCGCACTCCTGCGTCACCGGTAAGTGCGTTCAGAGTGGCCCGCAGCGCCTCAACGGGTACCTCGATGTCGGCATCCACATAGACGCGCGGCCAGCGTGTGGCGGTTCTATCCGCAGCGTTGAGGGCAGCAACCTTGGACGCCTCACCAACGTGCAGGACCTGCACGCCGGGTGTCGAGCCGGCAATAGCTTCGGTGCCATCGCTGCAGCCGTTACACGCCACCACTACCTCCACCTGCCCGGTGGCTAAAGGCAGTCGGAGGGCCGCGAGAGTCCTGCCGAGCACCGAAGCCTCATTGTGTGCGGGGATGATGACCGCCCCAGCGGGAAAGTCTTCGGTCACGCCGCAGGATGGACTGTATGTGACGGCATGGGGAAGGTCCGCCCAACGGGATTCCTTGGCCACCAACCCCAGGATTCCCCTGTGTCCGGCAAGCGGTGCCCGCAGGAGTGCGGACAGAACGACGGCGGCACGGAACGCGCGCGCGTAGCTCACGGTGTGGAACTTGCGGGCATAGCGGATCCGGTTCGCAGTCATCAGGGCATCGAGTGCTGGAGAACTTCCTGATCCCCCGCGGCAGTGCGTCATGGCTGCCAGGGGCTCGAACCAAATGGCAGCTTTCAGCTCGCGGACGCGGTGCAGATAGTCCGTCTCCTCCGAATACAGGAAGTAGGTCTCGTCCCATCTGCCCACTTTCTCCACCACGTCGGCCCGGATCAACAGGGCCGCACCCGTGGCCCATTCCACCTTGTGCGGGTGCGCGTAGCTCTCAGCGTCGAAATCCATTTCGGATAGCCAGCCGGGACGGCCGGGGAATTTGCTGCCCAAGGTGGCGTCGCCGAGCGCACGCAGAATGCTTGGCTCCCGCCGAAGGGAGGGGTAGATCGTCCCGTCGTCATCCCGCAGAAGGGGAACAACAACTGCCGCGCCTGTCCTTGCCATCGACGCGCGGAGGGCCCGGACGGCACCGGGTTGGAGACGGAGATCAGGGTTTAGTACCAGGTAAGCGTCAGCAGTTCCGGCTTTCGCATAAGCGGCATTGATACCGCCCGCGTAGCCGAGGTTTCCTCCTGTGGCAAAGGCGGTGACCTCTGGGTACTGCTGAAGGCACAGCAGGGTCTCCGGGTCGGGCGAGTTGTCGGCTACCACCACCTTGATCGTTTGCTCTGCGGTTTCCTGCAGGAGGCTCTCAAGCATCCCGCAAATGTCGGTTCCGTTGTTGTAGGTGACCACCAGCGCCGCGATGTCGGCATGGTCGCTGACGGGGGTGAAGCCTGTGGGCCTGGAGGTTCTGGTCATGGCGGCCCTGGCCGGGGCAGGGGGCGCGGACGGAGTGCCGGGCACAAGGGCAGTGCTGTGTCGGCGGAGCTTCGCGTACGCTTCCGGCCCTTCAAGCAGGTACCGCTTGGCAAGCCGGCGGGGCTCGATGGCCAACCGCCACGCCCATTCGAGTCCCATGTTGCTTAGCTGCGCCGGTGCGCGCCGGACGTTCCCGGCCAGGAAATCAACGACGGCCCCGAAGGCCAGCAGGACGTTGGCCCCTGTGAAGTGCCCGTACTCCCCTATCCAGAGTTCCTGCCGTGGCTTGCCCAGGCATACCAGCAGGATGTCCGCGCCCGCAGCGCGGATTTCACGGCACAGCCGCCGTGAAGCGGGTTGATCTGTCAGGACCTTCCGGCTTGGTGCCCACCATCCGGCTACCTGCAGAAACGGCCGGTCGGCTTCAAGCCGTGCTGCGACCAGGCGTTGCGCTTCCTCGCTTCCGCCCAGGAACCCGACCGAAAGCCCCAGAGCCGCCGCGGTGTCGAGGATCTGCTCGATCAGGTCACTTCCCGCCAGCCGGGGCCATCGTTGACCCGTCAGAGCCTCTGACCTGGCCACCAATGGTGCACCGTCCAACAGCGTCATCCATTCGATGGGCGCGATCTCCAGGGTGTTTGCCCACCGGCCACCCTCGCCGAAGTGGTTCAGGTGGTCCAGGTTTGCAGACAGCACACCCAGGGGGATTGGACCTCCGGACAAAGCACGCTGCATGATCATCGCGACGGCCTCATCGCGCCCCATCAGGTCGACGGCCACGCCCCCCAGGTTTACCCTCGTGGGCTGGCTCGTGGCGGCCTCGGAACTCCGGGAGAAGGAGGCCCCGGAGGGCGGCTGTTCCGCTGGATTGCCAGCCCCTCCAGGGGCAAACAAACCCGCCATCCCGAGCTGCTGGATTCGGCGGGGAAAGTCTCCTCGTGCAGATGTCATTCCGGCTCCATGGTCGCGGCCCACTCGCGAAGCGGCATGAAGAGGGGCTGCACTCCCCCGGCATGCCTGCGGGCCGCCCTAACGGCCCTGCTGTCGCTTACCTGGCAAGGCGATACCAGAAGGTAGACGTGACCGAGCCGGAACCTGGCTCAAGCACCCCGCGGGCATCTCCAATTCAACGCTAGGCAGGTCCTGGCAGCCGATCCATACGCTTGCCCCGACTATGTGGGTACCCGCACGGACCTTTGTGGTGCCACAAAGGAAAGGAATTACACCGCGGTCCGGAAGTACAGCTCCGTGACGGCGGCCAGGCGATGGGGATCCTCCACGCCGCACAGCTCACGGGCGGAATGCATGGACAGCAGCGGCACGCCGACGTCGACGGTGCGGATCCCGAGCCGGGTGGCGGTGAGCGGGCCGATCGTGGAGCCGCAGGGCATCACGTTGTTGGACACGAACTCCTGGTACGGCACCCCGGTTTCGCCGCAGAGCCGCGCCCAGAACGCCGCACCGAAGGCATCCGTGGCGTAGCGCTGATTGGCATTAATCTTCAGCAGCGGACCGCCGTTCAGCACGGGGTGGTTGGCGGGATCATGCCGTTCGGGGTAGTTCGGATGCACTGCGTGGCCGGCGTCGGCGGAGAGACAGAACGACGCCGCCAGGGCCCGCCGCCGCTGGCTCACCGTTGCACCCAGTCCGTCGGAGATGCGCACCAGGATGTCTTCCAGGATGGGTCCGGACGCACCGGAGCGGGAGTTGGACCCGATTTCCTCGTGGTCGAAGGCAGCAAGCACCGCAATGGGGCTGCCGGTGCCGGCGGAACCGGCGTGGGCAATCAGTGCCGCCAGGCCGGCGTGCGTGGCCGAAAGGTTGTCCAGCCGCCCGGATGCGAAGAACTCCCCCTTGCCCCCGAAAACTGCCGGTGCCTGCGTGTCCGCAATGACGACGTCGTACCCGCCGATCTGCGCCGGATCGACGGATGTGCCGGCAACCGAAGCTGCCAGCACACCCAGCAGGTCCGAGTCCGTGGGATTCCCCAGGCCCCAGACGGGGTTCATGTGCCGCTGTTTGTCCAGGGTGAGACCCTCGTTCACCGCGCGGTCCAGGTGGATGGCCAGTTGCGGGAAGCGCAGCAGCGGTCCGGTGGCGGCGAGGTGCTCCGTGCCATCGAGCATCACCAGGCGGCCCGCGAGCCGGAGCTCGCGGTCCAGCCAGGAATTCAGCAGCGGTCCACCGTAAATCTCCACCCCGGCCTGCAGCCACCCGTGGGCGCCGGTGGTGGGTTTGGGCTTGAGTTTGAACGACGGCGAATCGGTGTGCGCGCCGAGGATGTTGAACCCCGTGGCCGGTCCCGCACCTTCCGGGACCACCCACGCGATCAGGGCACCATCGCGGATCACGAAGAATGATCCGGCGCCACCCTCCCACGGCTGCAGTTCATCCAGGCGGACGAATCCGGCTTCCTCCAGCCGCCTGCCTCCCTCATGCGCAGCATGGAAGCTCGAAGGCGATGCGCTCACATACGCGCCAAGGTCCTGGATGTGGTCTGCGGCAGAGGAAGGCAAAGGCATGGTCCCGAGTCTAGCGCCGCGCCTATTCTGCGGGCGCCGGAGCTGCCTCGGCTGCTACTGCAGACTGTCCGGCGGCTTCCGCGCCCTTCCGCCGGTAGCGGAGCACGCCCACTGCCACCACTACGGCAGCCAGTGCCAGCGAGAGCAGCAGGGATTCACGGGTGGATTCCACGATCACCATGCCGATGAGCAGGGCCACGATGCTGATGATCGCCGCCCAGGTGAGGTACGGGAACAGCCACATCTTCAGCTGCAGGTCCTTCGCTGCGGCACCCATCCGACGGCGGAGGACCAGCTGCGAGGCCGAGATGACCAGCCACACGAACAGGGCAATGGCGCCCGAGGTGTTGACCAGGAACAGGAAGACGGTGTCCGGGGCAATGTAGTTCAGGCCAACCGTCACGAAGCCCACCACGGTGGAGGCGAGCACGGCGGCGGCGGGGACACCGCGGCGGGAGATGCGGGTCCAGGCACGGGGTGCGTCACCGCGGGTGGAGAGCGAGAACAGCATGCGGCTGGCCGTGTAGAGGCCGGAGTTTAGGCAGGACAGCACGGAGGTGAGGACCACGACGTCCATGATGGTTCCGGCGCCGGGGATACCGAAGAGTTCGATGACGGCCACGTAGGGGCTCTTGGCCACGGAGGCGGAGTTCCACGGAAGCAGCGTGACCACGATGGCGATGGAGCCGATGTAGAAGACCAGGATGCGCCAGACAGTGGATTTCACGGCCTTCTTCACGGCGTCCACGGGGTTTTCGGACTCACCGGCCGCGATGGTGGCGATTTCTGCGCCGAAGAAGGAGAAGACCACCACGAGGATTCCGGCCAGGACGGCTCCCGGGCCATTGGGCATGAACCCGCCGTTGTTGACCAGGTTGCTCAGGCCGGGTGCGGGGACGCCGGGGATGAGGCCGAGGATGGCGGCGACGCCAAAGATGAGGAAGAGGACGATGGCCGCGACCTTGATGGAGGCGAACCAGAATTCGAACTCGCCGTAGGACTTTACGGAACCGAGGTTGGTGAGCGTCAGCAGCACCATGAGGACAAGGGCCCACACCCACTGGTCGATGCCCGGCACCCAGCGGTGCATGATGGCAGCGCCTGCGGTGGCCTCGATGCCCAGGACGATGATCCAGAACCAGGCGTAGAGCCAGCCGATGCTGAACCCTGCCCAGCGGCCCAGCGCCTTGTCTGCATAGGTGGAGAAGGAGCCTGTCTCAGGATTGGCTGCGGCCATCTCGCCCAGCATGCGCATCACCAGGATGACCACCAGGCCGGCGGCCGCGTACGCCACGAGGATGCCCGGGCCTGCCTGCTGGATGGCTGCCCCCGAGCCGACGAAAAGGCCTGCACCAATGACGCCGGCGATGGCGATCATGGACAGGTGCCTGGGTTTCAGGGACTTTGAAAGTTGCTGGTCAGCATGCATGGAAGCGCCGTCCTGTTGGGAAATAGCATGGGTTGAGCGACGTACCTTGGTGGACCACCGGCGGACCGTGTGATGCACCACATCGTCGTTTTACCCTAGATCCGCCATTATGCGCCGTGCTTTGTGCAGTCCAACAGATCTGGTTCCCGCCAACAGGACGGCACTCCAAGCGGAAACACCCAGGAGCAATAAAAGTTGCCTTTCAGGCATATTTGTAATGTGCCCGAAACCACGCGCCCGGCGCGGGCGCGTGGCGGAAACAGGATTGGGGCTACACGTCCCGGCGTTTCAGCAGGACGGCTGCGAGCAGTACCGGGATGACCACCCAGGCGCCCAGGACGAGCCCCGCCTGCCATGCCTCCAGGGTGTCCGGAACGTGCTGGGCCGCCGTCAGCGGCTCAACGGTGTTGCCGGGCAGGTACTTGCGGGCTTCTTTGAAGAAGTCCCCGGGAATCAGCTGGAACGCAATGGGTGCCACGAAGAAAATGCCCACCAGGCTCGTGATGCCGCCGGCCGAATTCCTGATCAGGGTGCCCAGGGCCATGCCGATGGCAGCCACAGCAGCCACATAGACACTGTTGACCAGGAGGAGCTTCACCGACTGCGAACTGCCCAGGTCCAGCTTGAGCCCATAGTTGTCCAGGATGGGCACCGCCGCCAGGCCGGCCACCCAGGTGGAGACGGCAGTGACTGCGAACGATGTCACCATCACCACCACCAGCTTGGCGGCGAAGGCGGGAAGGCGCCGGGGCACCGCAGCAAAGGTGGACCGCGCCATGCCGGTGGTGAATTCGGAGCTCATCAGGAGCACGCCAAGGGACCCCAGGATCAGCTGGGCAAAGGCGATGCCCGACGTGGGCACGCTGACGGCAAGGTCTCCGCCCTGGGCCGCCATCCTGGCCGCAGCCTGCGGATCCCGGTTGGCCGCATCCGCGAACTGGCCTGTCCCCCATGCTGAGAGGGCGCCGAAGCCAACCATGACCACAGCGGTGGAAGCGAGCAGGATCAGCGTGGAGAGCAGGCTGCGGAACTTGATAACTTCAGAGTTGAGGACCCGGACAAAGGTGGGGCCGGGAAGGGACCGTCCGGCGTTGCGGCCAGCGTGCCCAAGGGAGGGCGCCGGCTCGCGCGCGGGCATGGATTCGGTGGTCGTGGAGCTCATGGGTGGCTTACCTCCGCAGCGGGCAGGGAGTGGTATTCGACGTCGTCCTTGGTCAGTTCCATATATGCCTCCTCCAGGCTCGCAACAAGCGGCGTGAGTTCGTACACCATGACCTGGTTTTCAAGGGCCACGGCTGCAATGGTTCTAGGGTCCAGGCCCGTTACCTCGAGCAGTTCACGTTCCGGAACGGCAATGGAAGCACCCCGTCCGGCGAGCAGCTGGTGGAGGCGGTCGGGCTGGTCGGTGCGGACGCGGACGCGGGACTGGCCCTTGCCGGTGATGATGTCCTGGATCGGGGCGTCAGCAATGACCCGGCCGCGGCCAATGACGATCAGGTGGTCGGCCGTTTGAGCCATTTCGCTCATCAGGTGGCTGGAGAGGAACACTGTGCGCCCCTGCCCGGCGAGATACCGGACCAGGTTGCGCACCCACACCACGCCCTCAGGGTCCAGACCGTTGACGGGCTCGTCGAGGATGAGCGTCTGCGGGTCGCCCAGCAGGGCAGCCGCGATTCCCAGGCGCTGGCCCATGCCCAGCGAGAACCCGCCGGCCTTTTTGCGCGCCACCGCTTCCAGTCCGGTCATCTCGATCACCTCGTGCACCCGTGCTTTGGGGATGCTGTGGGTGGCCGCCATGGCCAGCAGGTGGTTGTAGGCGCTGCGGCTGGTGTGGACTGCCTTGGCATCAAGCAGGGCGCCCACCTCCCGCAGGGGAGCCCTGTGCTGGACGTAGGGCAGGCCGTTCACCGTGGCGGACCCCGAGGTCGGCCGGTCCAGGCCCATGATCATGCGCATGGTGGTGGACTTTCCTGCCCCGTTGGGGCCAAGGAAGCCGGTGACTTGCCCGGCCCGGACGGTGAAACTGACACCGGCTACGGCGGTTTTGGCGCCGTAGACCTTGGTCAGCCCGTTTACCTCGATCATGAATCATCCTTTGAACGGCAGCGGACGGCTGCAGACGTTGTGGGGTGCGGGTACCTTCCCCACGGTACCGAGCCCGCCGCCGCTTTTCGCCGCTTCTCAGGGATGATTCAGGGGCGAATCAGGGTAGGTCTCCATCCCGGCCCCGCTACGGACGGGGCGAATAGTAGGTCAGTGCACGGGGCCGTACTTCATAGGCCACTTTGCGCACCCCGGCCAGCGCTTCTCCGTCCACAGCCAGTGCCATCGGGGCGCCGCCGGCGTCAATCCGGACTTCCGTTGCCTCCCGGAGGTGCGTGATCCCGGAGCTTGCCACCGTTCCCGTCAGCACGGACCAGAGCAGGCGGAGCCGGGCAAAGCGTTCATCAGCGGTGATCAGGCGGACGTCCAGCACCCCGTCATCCATCACGGGCCTGATCAACGGCGCGTGGTCACGCGGGTAGAAACGGCCCCGGCCCAGGTAGGCGATCCATACCTTGTGCCGGACGCCGTCCACGGTCAGTGTGATGGGCGTGCCGGCCGCGAAGGTCCGGAACATGGCCACGACGCCGGCCAGCGGCTTTCCCAGGGCCGGTTGCAGGTGCTCCCGCCTGCGCACAAAATTCGGGTAAAGGCCGACGCTGGAGGTGTTCAGCATGACCATCTCCGACACTTCAGGGTTTCCGGGCAGCCCGCGTTCCGCAGTGACCACGCCAACGTCCGCCAGGGCAGCCTCGCCCTTGTTCGCAGCCTCGACCGCATCCTTCAGGCTTCCGGTTCCCGCGTCGCGCGCAAAGTGGTTGAGCGTGCCGCCGGGCAGGACCAGCAGGGGAATGGAGCGTTCGACGGCGGCGGCGGCCGCGGCGCCCACAGTCCCGTCGCCGCCCCACACACCCAGGGCGCGGGTCCCGGGAAAGTCGGCGGTGGCGCTGATGCGCTGCACCAGGTCTTCGTCCGGCTGCACGGTATTTATATGCGCCTTTGGGAATACGTCCTGGAGCGCCGATGCGGTCTCCTCCTTAAAGGAGCCTCCGAGGGTGTTCACCACAATGCTGAGCCCCTCGCCGTCCGGAAGCGCTGGGGCGTTGGTCCACATACGCGTGGTCTGCGGGATGGGCGGCCGCACCGGCCACCAGTGGCGGGTTATGAGGGCAGCACCGGCACCCAGCGCCGAACCGAAGAGGACATCCGAAGGCCAGTGCGCCCCGGTGTGGACCCGGGAGTACGCCACACCCAGGGCTGCCGGGGCCAGGGCGGCACCAAGGGCCGGACGCACCAGTCCGGCTCCCACCGCGAATGCCACGGCCGACGCCGAATGCCCGGACGGCATGGAGGAGCTGGTCGGTTGCGGGTGCACGAAGCGGAAGACGGGCAGGTGCTCGGGCAGTGGACGCGTCCGGGGGAGCAGCGTCTTGAAAACCACGTTGGTGACGGCGGATGCCACGCCCTGGGCGATCAGGCCATGCACCGCCGCCCTCCGCGTCTTGCCAGGGAAGAGCGCCAGGACCGCGGCCGTTCCTATCCAGAGCTTGCCCTGGTTTGCCGAGGCGGAAAGGCGGCGGAAGAAATCGTCGTGGTTCCCTCCCGGCAAATTGGAAACATGCCCTAGAAGGTATCTATCGAGGCGGCTGATCCACGTCCGGCCCCTGCGCCTGGTGCTTTGCATGTGATCACCCTAACCCCAATAGCTACTGCCCTTCAGCGGACTCCGGCTCAACGCGCAGGGGCCTGGCCGCTCCCGCAAGGAGCAGAGCCACCAGGATGGGCGCCATGATTGCCAGCAGTGCCGTATGGATGCCGGTCAGGTCGCCGAGGTAGCCGAGCAGCGGCGGTCCGGCCAGGAACGATATATACCCCAAAGTGGATACTACGGAGACACGGGCCGCTGAGTGCTTCGGATCATCGGACGCGGCCGACATGCCCATGGGGAAGGCCAGGGCGGCACCTATTCCCCACAGGGCGGCACCGGCGCCGGCCAGCCAGATATTGGAAGCCAGCACGAAGAGACCCAGTCCTGCGGCCGCCGCGGCCATGCTGGCGCGCAATACCGCTACCCGTCCATATTTGTCGATGACACGGCCCCCGAGGAACCGCATTGCCGTCATGGCCAGGACGAACAAAGCGAACATGAGGGCGCCGGTGGATTCGGAGGTGGCGAGCCCGTCCACCGAGGCCTTGGCGATCCAGTCGTTGCCGGCGCCTTCGGTAAGCGTGGCGCCGAGAACCACCACACCAATGAGCAGGGTCCTGCTGTCCCGCCAGGCGGACGGTCCCTTCGCTTGTTTCGACTCCCCGTTCACAGGGGCAGTTGAGACGTGGGGGAGGAAGTAGCGTGGCACCGTCAGCGCCACCAGCACCACCACGGCTGCGATCACCAGGAGGTGCAATGGCAGGTCCACGCCGAGGGTTGACAGTCCCGCCCCCACCAGGGCGCCCACGAAGGCGCCGCCGCTGAAGGCTGCGTGGAACTGCGGCATGACGGTCCGCCGGAGCTTGTGCTCCACGTCAGCCCCTTCGATGTTTTGAGCTACATCCCAGAGGCCAATTCCAATGCCGAAGAAGAACAGTGACACGGCCGTTCCGGGAATGGATGTCGCCAGGAGTGACATGGCGATGCCCACGCCTGCGGCCGCGGCCAGGAGTCCGGCAAAGCGCACCGTGTTGGCCGTTCCAATCCTGCCCACCACCAGGCCGGCGGTGGGCAGCGCGAGCAGGGAGCCAACGGCCGTGCACAGCAGCAGGGTGCCCATTTGGCCGGAGGTGATCTGCAGTGTCTGGGTGACGGCGGGGATCCTGGCCGCCCAGCTGGCAAAGACAAGCCCGTTGATGCCGAAAACCACGAATGTTGCCACAGCGGCAGCCGTCAGGCCTGCCTGCTGTTCCGTACCGGTGTTGGTGCTCATACGCTCACTACTTCCACTGAGTATTTTTCGAGTTCGGCATTGTCCTGCGCGCTGAATTTCCGGTCGGTCACGATGACGTCCGCCCGGGCCAGGCCGGCCACGAGCACCCTGGCATGTGCCTGCCACTTTGCAGCGGAGGCGGCCACCACAACCCGTGCTGCTGATTCCAGGCCGGCTGTCTTGACTGCCGCATCGTCAAGGTCGTGGGCCAGGAGGCCGTCCTTGAAGTCCACGGCACAGGGTGTGAGCACGGCGGTGTCAAAGCGGAGCGACCTGATGTTGGACTCGGCCAGGGGCCCGCGGAAGCAGAGTTCACCGGGCACCACGCTGCCCCCGGGCAAGAGCAGTGCCGGGCGTGAGCCGTCGGTGCCCCCGCTCCCGGCCGCTGCATTGAGGGCCTGAAGGGACATGGGCATCAGCGTCAGTTCCCTGCCGGCCAGGGCCCGGGCCACGGCAGTGGCCGTGCTTCCGCTGTCCAACCAGACGTGTTCGCGGTCAGCCAGGAGGCCGGCAACCGCAGCCGCGATACGCATCTTGCCGTCCTGCTCCTCCAGCTCGCGCTGTCCGTAGCCAGGGTTCTGCCCCTGCCCGATCAGGCTCCTGGCGCCCCCATGGACCCTTCTCAGCACGCCGTGGCCGGCCAGTACCTCGAGGTCGCGGCGGATAGTCGCACCGGAAGCCCCGCAGGCCTGCATGAGCTCCTCCACGCTTGCCTTTGACTGCCGCCGGAGGACCTCGGCTATGGCCCGGTGCCGCTCATCGGTCTTCATGATCAAATGCTATCAATCGATGATCATTTAATCATTACGTGATCATGCTTCAGGGTGCGCGCTCTACCCGCTGCTCGTCCCACACCGGTTCCGGGGATTCGTACACTTTCCCGTCCGAGCCAAACACCAGGAACCGGTCGAATGTCCGGGCAAACCAGCGGTCGTGGGTGACTGCCAGGACGGTCCCTTCGAAGTGGTCGATGGCGCGTTCCAGCGCCTCGGCCGAATGCAGGTCCAGGTTGTCCGTGGGCTCGTCCAGCAGGAGCAACGTGGCACCGCTGAGCTGGAGGAGAAGGATTTGGAACCGCGCCTGCTGTCCGCCGGAGAGGGACTCATACTTCTGTTCCGACTGCCCCGCCAGCCCGTAGCCGTCCAGCGCGCCGGCGGCCGCCTCGCGGCCCAGTCCGGACCGGTGTTCGTCCCCGCGGTGCAGGATTTCCAGCAGCGTCTTGCCCAACAGGTCCGGACGGACATGGGTCTGGGCGAAGAAGCCGGGCCGGATCCGGGCACCGAGCTTCACGGTTCCCTCATGCGGCACCTCGGCGATCTCCACGTCCGAGACCGGCAGGTGTTCGCGTTCAGGGTCGGTGCCGCCCGTAGCCAGCAGCCGCAGGAAGTGCGACTTGCCCGAGCCGTTGGAGCCCAGGACGCCCACGCGGTCACCAAACCACACTTCGGTGGAGAACGGCTTCATCAGCCCGGTCAGCTCCAGCCGTTCAGCCACGATGGCCCGTTTGGCGGTCCGGCCGCCCTTGAGCCGCATCTGGACGTTCTGTTCGATGGGCAGCGCCTCGGGCGGACCGGCTTCGAGGAACTTGGCCAGCCTGGTCTGGGCTGCGTGGTAGCGGTTGGCCATGTCAGAGCGGAAGGCGGCCTTGTTCTTGTACATGTTGACGAGTTCCTTGAGCTTGATGTGCTCCTCGTCCCAGCGCTTGCGGAGTTCCTCGAAACGCGCGTTCCGGTCCGCGCGGGCCTCCACGTAGGAGCCGAAGCCGCCACCATGGATCCAGGCCGCGGCGCCGTTGATTCCGGGTTCGAGGGTGACGATGCGGCCGGCAGCGTTGTTCAGCAGTTCCCGGTCGTGGCTGATGAAGAAGACCGTCTTCTTCGACTCATTCAGCTTTTCCTCGAGCCAGCGCTTGCCCGGGACATCCAGGTAGTTGTCCGGCTCATCCAGGAGCAGGAGGTCGTCCGGACCGGCGAAGAGTGCTTCCAGCACCAGGCGTTTTTGCTCCCCGCCGGAAAGGGTCGACGCCGGGCGGTGCTGGGCGCGGTCAAAGGGGAGTCCCAGCGCGGCCATGCAGACCTCGTCCCAGACGGTTTCGACGTCGTAGCCCCCGGCATCGCCCCAGTCGACGATCGCCTGGGCGTACCGCATCTGGGTGGGTTCGTCGTCGTGCTCCATCATGGCCAGCTCAGCCTCGTCCACCTCGCGGGCAGCGGCCGCCAGGGCCGGGGGAGCGGCAGAGACCAGAAGGTCCCGGACGGTGGAGCCGTCCCGGACCTGGCCCACGAACTGGCGCATGATGCCCATGTTGCCCGAGCGGCCAATGACGCCTTCGTCCGGAACCAGGTCACCCGCGATGATCCGGAACAAGGTTGTCTTGCCTGTCCCGTTGGGGCCGATCAGGGCGGTCTTGGTACCGTCCGGAACCTTGAAGGTCACCCCGTTCAGGAGCTGGGTGCCGTCGGAGAGGAAGTAGTCAATGCCGGAAACGTCAATATGGGCCACGCCGTCAATCCTCCCATGCCGTACCTAGCCGGCGGCGGTGAGGAACTGCTTCAGGAGCGGGCCGGAGGTGGTGGCGCCCAGGCCGCCGTCCTCGACGAATACGGCCACGGACAGGTCACCGTGGACGGCCACGATCCAGGCGTGGGTCTTGGGCGGATTCTCCGTGCCGAACTCGGCCGTTCCGGTCTTGGCTCCCACCGGAGCGCCGGGGACGCTCGAAAGGAAGCCCGCGTGCCCGGAGGTGACCACGGCGCGCATCATGTCGGCCAGCAAGGCCGCCTCCGCTGCGGTGATGGGCTTGTCCGACGCCGTGGAGGGCGCCTCGGCCGTGGCCGTCGCCGTCGCTTCGGCTGCTGGAGCAGTGGAACCCGCCGTTGTCCCGGCGGCGGGAGCGCCGGCGTCGGGGTTCAGGACAAGCTGCGCAGAGACCGGGGCGCCCTTGGCGACGGACCCGGCCATGATCGCCGCTGCCAAAGGAGAGAGCAGCACCTTGCCCTGGCCGATCATGGAGGCTGCGTGTTCCGTGCCTTGGGCCTGGCCGGGAACGGATCCCAGGAACGCCTCCGCACCAAGTTTGGGTGCCTCGACCGCCACACCCATGGACGTGGCGGCCGCTTCAAGCTGACCCTGTGAAACCGCGTCGCGCTGGGAGATGAAGGCGGTGTTGCAGGAGTGTGCGAAGGCGTCCCGCAGCGTGACGGCGCCCAGGGAGGTCTCGGGATAGCCTTCGGAGTTCTTGAAGGTCCGTCCGTCCACTGCGAGCGTTGGGGTGCACTGGACGGTGGAATCAGGCGTCATTCCGTTGCGGAACATGGCCAGGGAATCCACCATCTTGAAAATGGAGCCCGGGGCGTACTGCCCCAGCATCGCGGTGTTGTAGCCGTTGCTGCCGGGCCCCGAGGCCGCTGCCAGCACGGCGCCCGTGGAGGGGCGCAGGGCCACTATTGCCGAGGCCGGGCCTACTTTTTCGAGGGTAGTTTCAGCCAGCGACTGCAGCCGGGGATCGAGCGTGGTCTTCAACGGCGTCCCGGGCTTGGGTGCCACCTGGAAAAGGACCCGCCGGGGATCGGTACCCGCGGACTGGATTTGTTCCCGGGTCAGGTCTGCCCGCTGCGCGCGGATCACGACGGCGTCTGATCCGCGAAGCTGTTCGTCATACTGCTGCTGGAGCCCGCCGATGCCCGTAACGTCGCCAGCAGTGAGAACGCCTTTCGACGCGTCGATTTGTTCTGCGGTGGCTTCGCCAACGGAGCCAAGCACTGCGCGGGCAAACGTCCTGCTCGGGGCCAGGGGGATTGATGCCGGGATGCCGCGGGCGCCCGGAATGGCCGCGATCTGTTCGTCTGAGATGGTGCGGCCTTCTTCACGCAGCGTGATGGCGGGAACGAAGGCCTGCGCCCCTGCCGCCTTGACCTGCTGCACGTACGCGGCGGGGTCCACTCCCACCAGTGCTGCCAGCTTTCCGGCGGAATCGGCGGGGTCTGCGGCGCCCAGCTGGGGCTTGTCGATGCCCACATTCACCACGGGACGGTAGGTCACCAGCGGGACGTCTCCGGCGCCAAGGATGTCGGCGCGCTGGGGGGACTGGGATCCCTTGGTCACAATCTCGCTGTCCGCGAGGCCTGGTGCCAGGATGGCCGGGTCCCAGACGGTGAGCCATTTGTCCCCGGACTTCTTGAAGTTGGCCCCGATGGTGTACTTCCACTCGGCATCGCCGAACTTCCATGTGTAGTTCAAGGGCGCGGACGCCTTGTCTCCGTCCAGCGTCAGTGCACCGGCCTGGACCTCGGGCTTTTGCGGGTCCAGGGCGGCAAAGACCTGGTGCAGCTGGTCGTTGGCGGCGGCGGCGTCCTTGCCTTCGAAAGCCACAGACCCTACGTCCAGCGCCGAGACCGCGCCGGCAAGCTGTTGTGCCGCGGCTTCCGCCCCGGATTTTCCGTCATCGCAGGCCACCAGCGAAGTACCAAGGATGAGTCCAGCTATGGCAAGCGAAAGTTTTGTTGATTTCCCCATCGCGCCATTATCCCCCGGCCCGGGCGCTGGAAATGCCATTCCCGGCGCCTGCACCGGTCGTCACCGGTGCCCCTAGGAAAGCCCCAGCTCCGGGACCGGCAGTTTGAAAATGTCCTTAAGGGCGTACTTTGCCGCGTGCATCCCGGGCATTCCCGTGACCCCGGGGCCGGGAGGTGTGGACGACGAGCAGAGGTAGACACCCAGCAGCGGGGTCCGCCACGGGACGGTGGACACCACCGGCTTCTGGATAAGCCCGCGGACGTCCATCACACCGGCGCTGAAATCGCCCCCGATGTAGTTGCGGTTGTACTCAGCCAACTCCGCCGCGGTGATGACGTGCGATTCCACCACCAGGTCACGGAAGCCCGGCGCGAACCGCTCCAGTTGGGCCACCACCTGGCTGGTCATGTCCTGTGTTGAGCCGGAGGGCACGTGGCAGTAAGTCCACAGCGTGTGCCGGCCCGCCGGAGCGCGGCTGGAGTCGAAGCGGGAAGGCTGCGCCACCAGCACGTAGGGCCGTTCGGGATGGCGTCCGGAACTGACCTCGTTCTCCGAGCGGGCCAGTTCTGCACGCGTGCCGCCCACGTGCACCGTGCCGGCGTCGGAAAGCCCGGCGCCCTGCCACGGCACCGGCCCGGACAGGATGAAGTCCACCTTGCAGGAGCCGTTGCCGTAGCGGAAGCGCTCCAGGGCCCGTCGGTAGTGGGCGGGAAGGGCGTTGCCCGCCATGCCGAGCAGCCCTGCCGGCGCCACGTCCAGGAGGGTGGCGCGGGCGGCGGGAAGCTGTTCCAGCCGGTCGATCGGGGTTTCGGTGTGGATCACCCCGCCGTGGGCCCGGATGTCATCGGCAAGTGCTGCCGCGATGGACGCCGAGCCGCCGCGGGGGATGGGCCATCCGCCGGCGTGCCCCAGGGCGCCGAGCATGAGTCCGGCTCCGGAGGCTGCGAGGGAGGGCAAATGGGAGATGGCGTGCGCGGCCACGCCGCTGAGGAGGGCAGGGGCAAGGTCGTCCCGGAACCTGGCATTCCACAGCCCGGTCCCCTGTTCCAGGGTCCGCAGTCCATAGATCCCCGCCACCAGGGGGTTCCGGGGGATCCGGAGGAGCTGGTTCTGGGTGAAGTCCATGACATCGTCGATATGCCGGACCAGCGGTTCCATGAGCCGCCGGTAGGCTGGGCCGTCCTGGCCCAGCTCCGATGCCGTCCTGTCCAGCGACTTGTAGGCCAGCGCCGCGCGGCCGCCGTCCAGCGGTGACCCGAAGGAAATTTCCGGAGTGACCAGGTCCACCCTCCGGGGCAGCTCGAAGGCACGGAAGAAAGGGGATGCAATAGCCATGGGATGCACCGCGGAGCAGACGTCATGGAAGTGCTCCGGCTGCATCAGCTCCGTGGTCCGGGTTCCACCGCCAATTTTGGCTGCAGCCTCGAAGACCTCCACTGAGAGCCCGGCCCGCGCCATGACCGCTGCCGCCGAAAGTCCGTTGGGACCGGAGCCTACTACCGCGACATCAGGCATGGGACCTTACTTTCGGAGGAAGGAGCGGGGTGCCGGGCCGGAATGGGTGCAGCCGGAACCGGTCCGGCGCATTCGCGAATGGGCCGCCGTGCGGGTCATCCAGGTGGTGCCGGCGGATGGGGTCGTACGAGGGATCGTAGATATCCCAGAACACCCGTGCCATGAGGTAGCCCACCGCGGCTATGTGCGCGGCTACGGCGAGGACGTAGTAGGGCATGTCCAGGTTGTGCTGGGAGGAACCGGCGCTGGTCACCTGACCAAGGTACATCCAGATCGCGGCCCAATGCAGGGCTTCGATGCCCTGCCACACCAGGAAGTCGCGCCACCGCGGCCTGGCCAGGGCCAGCAGCGGAATGAGCCACACGACGTACTGCGGCGAATAGACCTTGCTGGTCAGGATGAAGGCAGCCACAACCAGGAAGGCGAGTTGTGCCAGCCGTGGGCGGCGCCGCGCCGTCAGGGCAACAGCGGCAATCCCGGCGCATGCCAGCACAAAGAGTCCCGTGGACAGAATGCTGACGCCGTCGGCACCAAGCCCGGACCAGCCCAGCCGGTCAGCCACAAGGTTGTACGCGAACCACGCTGAGCTGTAACCGGCACCCCGTTCGCCGCTGTACTGGAAGAAATAGGTCCAGCCGGAGGGGTTGGCGACAGCGAAGGGCAGATTGACCACCAGCCACGTGGCAGCCGCGCTGCCGGTGGTTACCAGCAGGGGGCGCCATCTTCCGGTGCGTACCGCAAGCAGCAGGATGGCCCCCAGCACCAGGAGCGGATACATCTTGGTGGCTGTTGCCAGGCCGATCATCACTCCGGCGGGGACGAGGCGCTGCCGGGCAAAAAAGTACATTCCCAACGCGAGCAGGCACGCAGCCCACAGGTCCCAGTTGATGGTTCCGGCCAGTACGATTCCCGGTGCCACCGCCACCATGGCCGCGTCCCAGGGACGCCGGCCGGGCATGCGGGCCGTCACCAGCACGGTGAGGATGGCAACCGCCGCCAGCAGGACGGCGTTGATGTCGAAGTAGGCCAGAGCCTGGGCGTTGGTATCTCCCCCCGGCACCAGCCAGGCTGTCAGCCCCGCGATCAAACCGATGAGCACCGGGTATTCAAACTGGCTGCCGCTGCCGAGGATGGGAAAGAGTCCCGCCGCCATGCCGCGGTTCCGGAACAGCTCCGGGAAGTCTGAATAGCAGGTGGCATAGAACTGTGTGGGCGTCGCCCACCCGTTGACCCTGCAGTAACCCTTCAGCAGGATCCCCAGCAGGGCCGCCAGCGCCGTGAGGACAATGAGCACCCGCTCCACGGTGAAGATGCCCGGTGTGACCACGCCGGGATCAGCCCTGGTCCCCAGCGGGCCGCCGATCACCTCCGTGAAATTCCGCAGCAGGGAATCACTGCGGCTGGGCACCACGATGCGGGGCCGTCGTGCATCCTCCGGCGGCTGGGTCTCGTGCATGGAATCGAGCTTACAGCCGGCCCCTTCCCCCCAGGTTGGGGCCGGCTGTCAGCGCAGTCCGCCCAACTGCTGGTGCATCAGCACGAACACGTCGTTCCGGTGCTGTTCCAGCAGGGCACTGTTCAGGGAACTGCGGCGCTGCTGGGGCCGGGACAGGAGTCCCAGGATTCGTCGTATCAAGGGAGCCACCTCCTTTCTTTGATAATCAGGAATGAAAAAGGGCACCACGAATAAGCACCGTTTTATGGCAAAAAAGAGCATGCAAAAACGGTTCGGGAATTCCACAAAAGGAATCAGTGAAAATTGCACGAATCAGCGCAATTAGACAGGCCGGCGCGAAAGAGGCTGTTGCGGAACTGCAAAAGCCGAATGCCAGTTTCTCCGGGCAAGGACCGTTTGAAGGCAGTGCACGTGGCTACGCCAAGAACTGCTTCGGGGAGTCAGCGGGGAACCGCAACGGTCTGCTGCCGGGAGGAACTGGCCGGATACCGCAGCGGCAGTCCCGGCGGGGAAAGCTGGTGCCGGTTAGCGGCGCCGCAGCAGGCCTGGGAGGGCGACGGGCCCGCCCATGCCGGCATTGACCGGGGCAACGCGCGCGGAATCAGCAAAGGCCGGGAACGCATTGATGGGGGCATTCCATTCGCCAGTCAAAGTCATCATTATCCCAACCTCCTTTTCTGCTGTCCGCTGCGTGGATTGCGATGCGGTCTGGAGCCCAGGTGGATCACCGTGGGGTCAGGAATAAAGGTACCGCAGGATTCCGTGAATTGCCAGCAATTTACCAGGAAAGAGTAAAACTTCCCGAAAAATAAGTTTTAGAGGCCCCAGCGGACAATAGCGGGTGTCTTCTTATCCCATCCCAGGGTGCAGACCTTGGCCGTCCCCAGGACAAAGTGCCGCCCCTCCGTGGGAGGCAATTCCAGCCAGCGGGCGGTCAATATCCGGGAGAAATGCCCATGTGCCACGATCAGCACGTTATCCATCCCGGATTCCAGGATCCGGCCAATGATCTTGTCCGCCCTCGCGGCCACCTCGTCCAGGGTCTCGCCGTTGGGCACGCCGTGCGTCCAGATCAGGTAATCGGGGTTGTCCTTGCGGATCAGGTCGGAGCTGATGCCTTCGTAGTCGCCGTAGTTCCATTCCACGGCCAGCGGTTCGTGCCGGGCATCGGGGAATCCAGCCAGCTCGGCGGTTCGCCGTGCGCGCCGCAACGGGGAGGTGAGCACCAGGTCGAAATCGACGCCGTCCAGCACCTTGCGGGCCTCCACGGCCTGCTGCTCACCTTCCACGGTCAGCGGGAGGTCGGTGAGGCCGGTGTACTGTCCGCTCTTGGACCATTCGGTCTCGCCGTGGCGGAGGATCCAGAGCTGGGGGCGCGGGGCTAGGGCGGGACTGGTCATTTGGACTCCTCAACGGGTGAAGGTTCGACGACGGCGGAAGAGGCTTCGGCCCCGGGTCCTGCGGGTGCTGATTCAGGCTGTTCGGCCCACCAGCGGAGCAGGCGCGCCTCCGCCTCCCCGGCGGGCAGCGGACCGTGCTCCATCCGTTCATTCAGGAGGAACTTGTAGGCCCGGCCCACCACGGGGCCCGGCTTGAGGTCCAGCAGGGCCATGATCCGGGCACCGTCCAGGTCCGGGCGCACCGCGTCCAGGGACTCCTGCTCACGCAGGGCTGCGATCCGTGACTCAAGGTCGTCGTAGGCAAAGGCCAGGCGTTCGGCCTTCCGCTGGTTCCTGGTGGTGACGTCGGAGCGGGTAAGCCGATGCAGCCGCTCCAGCAGTGGCCCGGCGTCCGTGACGTAGCGGCGGACGGCGGAGTCGCTCCAGCCGGCGTCGCCGTACCCATAGAAGCGCATATGGAGCTCCACCAGCCGAGCTACGGCCTTGGTGGTGTCATTATCGAACCGCAACGCCTTCATGCGCTTGCTGGTGAGCTTGGCCCCCACCATGTCGTGGTGCCGGAAGCTCACCGCGCCGCCCGGTTCAAAACGGCGCGTAGCCGGCTTCCCGACGTCGTGCATCAAGGCTGCAAAGCGCAGCACGAAGTCCGGCCCGGGCACGGGCCCATCCGCGTCCGTTTCAAGCTCGGCTGCCTGTTCCAGGACCTGCAGGGAGTGCTGGTACACGTCCTTGTGCCGGTGGTGCTCGTCGGACTCGAGGCGGAGGGCGGACACCTCGGGCAGCACATGCTCGGCCAGCCCCGTGTCCACCAGGAGGTCGATACCTGTCCGCGGCCGGGCCCCGCAGACCAGCTTGACCAGTTCGTCCCGCACGCGCTCCGCGGAAATGATCTTGATCCGGTCGGCCATGCCCGTCATGGCATCCCGGACGTCATCGTGGACCGAGACCCCCAGTTGGGCGGCGAAGCGTGCGGCGCGCATCATCCGCAAGGGGTCGTCGGAGAAGGACGCTTCCGGCGCTCCCGGCGTGGCCAGCACGGAGGCGTGGAGGTCGCGGACACCTCCGAAGGGGTCCACCAGCTCCATGGAGGGCAGCTTCAGCGCCATGGCGTTGATGGTGAAGTCCCGCCGCAGCAGGTCATCCGTCAGGGAGGAACCGAACGCCACCACCGGCTTACGGGAATCAGGATCGTAGGCCTCGGCCCGGTAGGTGGTGATCTCGATCTGGAAACCGGCCTTGCGCATGCCGATGGTGCCGAAAGCCCGGCCTATCTCCCAGAAGTTGTCCGCCCATTTCTTGACCAGGGCCACCGTCTGGTCCGGGGTGGCATCAGTGGTGAAGTCGAGGTCGGGGGAGGTCCGGCCAAGGAACAGGTCGCGCACGGGACCGCCCACCAGGGACAATTCGTGGCCGGCGTCCACGAAGCGCTGTCCGAGCTCCAGGACCACCGGGGGCACCTTGAAGTCGACAGTGTGGGAATCAATCTTGTGATGTGCGTGCGCCATAGTTCCTTAAGCTTGGCAGAAACCAGCGCCTTGGCAGTCCAAAAAAGCGTCACGATCCGCGCTGATTCGTGTTCCCCTCCGGAAAGTGCGTCATATCCCGTCCATGTTGGTGTCATGTTCCGGTCATCACGGGAGGGCAACAGTCGTTAGAGTGGACTCCATGGCCCATCCAGTACCGAGCGCTCCAGGCAGGAGGACAAACGCACCATTGCCGTCGGCAATCGGTGCGCACGTTGCCCCTGCCCAGCAGTCGGCACCGGCATCGCTGCCCACGGTTGAGGAAGTGTCAGCCGGCGGCGTTGTGGTGGACACGTCCGACGCCGAATTGAGGGTGGCGATTATCGCCCGCCTTAACAGAGGTGGACGCCTCGAGTGGTGCCTGCCCAAGGGCCATCCGGAGGGCAAGGAAAACAACGAAGAGGCCGCCGTCCGGGAAATCGCCGAGGAAACCGGCATCGAGGGCATCATCCTGGCACCGCTGGGCAGCATCGACTACTGGTTCACCGTCAGCGGCCACCGGGTCCACAAGACCGTGCACCATTACCTGCTGCGTGCCACGGGCGGCGAGCTGACGATCGAAAACGATCCCGACCAGGAAGCCGTGGACGTGGCCTGGGTGCCGATCCAGGAGCTGGCCCGGAAGCTGTCCTTCCCCAACGAACGCCGTATCGCCGACCTCGCCCGCGAGGTCCTGCCCGGACACCTTTAAGCCCGGACGCCGCCGTCGCCATTGCGGTGTTAAGTGCGCGCGGGTGAGACGATGAAGTCGATGTCAGCTACCAACTTTCCTTCCGACCGGTCCGGCCGGCCCGATGACGCCGCGCCCGACGGCGTGCCCCCTGAGCCGGCGGCACCGGACCTTGCGGAGCCTGCAGCGGCAGGCGTCAGCGAGACCCGGTCCAGCGCCATCATGGCTGCCGGGACGCTCGTGTCACGTTTCCTGGGCTTCGCCAAGACCTGGATGCTCGGCACCGCCCTGGGCCTGGGTTCAACGGTCAATGACACGTTCATCAATGCCAACAACCTGCCCAACCTGATCTTCCTCCTGGTGGCCGGCGGCGTGTTCAATGCCGTGCTGGTCCCGCAGATCATCAAGGCCAGCAAGGCTCCGGACAGGGGAGCGGACTACATCAGCCGGCTGCTGACGCTGGCTGTCCTGCTCCTCTTCGGCCTGACAGCGCTGGTTACGCTGGCGGCGCCGGGGGTCATCGAACTAACCACGCAGGGGTATTCGCCACAGCAGAAGGCCCTCGCTGTCACCTTTGCGTTCTGGTGCCTGCCGCAGATCTTCTTCTACGGCCTCTACGCCCTGCTCACCCAGGTCCTGAACGCCAACGGCGCGTTCGGCCCAGCCATGTGGGCGCCCATCCTGAACAACGTGGTGGCCATCGCCGGCCTGGGGATGTTCATCTGGATCTTCGGCACCAACGACGTCAATACCCACACCCTGGACAACTGGGGTTCCACCCAGACGCTGTTGGTGGCCGGGTTCTCCACCATTGGCGTGCTGTCGCAGACGGCCATCCTCCTGGTACCTGTCTTCCGGTTGAAGCTCGGACTCCGCCCCCGGTTCGGCTGGCGCGGCGTGGGACTTGGCCACGCCGCAAAGCTGAGCGTGTGGACGCTGCTGACCGCCGCCGTCGGGCAGCTGGCCTTCCTGTATGTCATGCGCATCGCCACCATTCCCGGCGCCGAACGCATCCGGCTGCAGGAAGCGGGGGACCCGGCCGCGTCCACCCTGCCCGGCAACGCCGTCCTTGAAGTGGCCAGCCAGCTGTACCTGCTGCCGCACTCGATCATCGCGCTGTCCCTGGCCACTGTGCTGTTCAACCGCATGACCCGCGCCTCCCAGGAGGGCAACCGGGCCGAACTGCGGGATGCGCTCTCGCACGGTCTGCGGACCATGGCCGTGGCCACCGTCTTTGGTGCCCTGGCGCTGTTTGCGCTGGCAGGTCCGCTGGGCATGTTCTTCTCAGGAGGCCTGCGCCAGGACGGCGTCATGCTGGCCCAGACGCTGACCATCCTCGCCCTCAGCACCCCGTTCATGAGCGCCAACTTCATGATGTCCCGCGTCTTCTACGCCAACGAGGACGCCCGCACCCCGTTCTACGTGCAGCTGCTCCTGGCAGTGGTTTATGTGGCCGGCGCGTTTGCCATCCAGTTCATGCCGGTGGGCCAGATCATCTATGCCATCGCCGTCCTCTACATGGTGGGCAACATCCTCTCCGTGGTCATCAGCGCATTCTTCCTGCGTTGCATGCTGGGGCACCTCGATGGTGCGCGGATCGCCAACTCGTACATCCGCATGGGGTACGCGGCCCTGGGCTCGGCCATTGCCGGCGCAGGTGCCCTGTGGCTCATGGGCAGCTACAACGCGGACGGATTCGCGTGGAGCGGCCGCCTCCAGGCACTCGTGACGCTCGCCGTCGTCGGACCGGTCATGCTGGCCGTGTACTTCCTGCTCCTCCGGGTGTTCCGTGTCTCTGAACTCAGCGACATGCTGCGGCCCCTGCTGGGACGGATCGGCCGGGGCGGCCCGGCCGCTGCTCCGGAAGCCGGGGACGCGCCGTCGCCCTCTCCTTCTGATGGATCCTCCGCTGACCGCGGGAACCACCCAGAGCGGGCCACCACCTCCGTGGACACCGGCCTCATTCCCCGGATTTCCGGCGAGTTCGACGCCGTCTCCTTCCGTGCGGGCCCGGACCCCCAGCGTGGGGCCCGCCGCCCGGAATCGTACGACGCCGGCGCGCGGCAGGGTGCCGAAGGCGCCTACCTGCCGGGTGAGGACCAGCCCAGCACGGCCCGTGGAGGACTGCTCAGCGAACAGATTCCGCTTCCCGGCCGCCGTACCTACCAGGGGAAGGCCGGCGAGAACCCGTTTTTCAGCAGCCGGCGCAAGCGTAAAAAGTAAATCCCGTGCGCTGCGGCGCCCGTCTTCTCCGCAGCCGCCGGGAGCGGATCGGCTAGGATCGAACAGGTACAGGGGTAGTTGCATTCAGGGCAGGCCGTGCGACGCGGGCACCTGAAGGGCGGTTGCGTCATCGAGGCCGGCAATCCCGGACAGTCTAGGAGGAACACGTGTCCAACCCGATCGATGTCGGATCAGTACTGGGCGGCCGCTACAAGGTCACCGCCACAGTGTTGGCCTCGCACGACCACGATCTGGTGCTGGATGGTGTGGACCAGGTCCTCAACCGCCCGGTCAGCATCCTGGTTGCCGGACCGGAGAACACCGAGCAGGTTGCGCAGAGCGCCCGCGAAGTGGCCACCGGCGAACGTCCCGGAACGGTGCAGGTCCTGGACCTCGGCGTGACCGAGGACGCCACCTACCTCATTACCAACCACACGTCGGCCGCCGACCTCCTGGACCTGGTGGTGGCCCCCAATCCTCCCTACGTGGAGCCGTTCTTCACGGACACCCTGGGCAGCGAAATCTTCGGACAGGCGCGGTCGCACGAGCCCGAACCATACGACGAGGAAGACCACGTCGAGGCGGGCTACATCAGCTACGCCGACTCTCACCCCAACCAGGTTGATCCCTACCGCTCTGCCCCGGACCGGCCTGCTCCTGCCCGGTCGGCTCCTGCCGTCCCGCCCAGGCCTCCGGTCCGGCCCGCCGCCCAGCAGCCGGCTTCCACCGGCCGCACTGGCGCCGGTGCGGGAGCTGCCGCGGCAGCTGCTGGTGCCGCTGTATCAGGTGCCGCGGCTGCTAGTGCCGCGGCCCCCGCGTCGAAGACGGGGACTGGCTCCTCTCGGACTGATCCCAATGCCACCGCCGCGCAGCCTGTTGCGCAGAATGCTGCAACCTCGTCGGAGCGTTCAGTCTCCGCAGAGGCGGATACGGGCCCGAACGATACCGCTGCTGTGGCCCACACTGCGGCAGGTGCCCAGCCTTCCGCCGGGGACCGCAAGCCCAAGGTGTCCCTCTGGTCCAATGACGACTACGCCCAGGCGGGGGACCAGGACCCCTACGAGGACACAGACGAGGCCCCGGAGGAATCCCGCCCGGTCAGGAGCAAGTCGGCGCTCTTCGCCCGCGCTGCAGCGCCCGCTGCCGCCGGTGTGTCGTTTGCTGACCGGGACGACTACAACGATGACCGTGATGAGTCTGAAAACCAGCCCCGGTCGATGCGCTGGCTCGTTGGGGGCCTGCTGGCTGTAGTGCTCATCGCAGGCCTGATCTTCGCCGTGACCAACCTGGGAAGCCTCTTCACGTCGGAGCCGCAGCCCAAGCCGACGGCTGCTCCTGTTACCAGTGGCGCCCCGCAGAACTCTGCACCGGCAACGCAGGCAGCCCCGTCCGCGCCGCCGGTGGTCCCGCCGGCCATCGAAAGTGTCACCCGCCAGGGGAACTTCGATTTCGCCGCGACCTTCGACGGAGACCTGGTCAAGGCATATGACGGCAACGCCGCCAGCTACTGGTCGGACATGGAGTTCGCAACGGAGAACTGGGGTGGCCTGGCTCCCCAGGGCGTCCCGCTGGTTGTGAAGTTAAAGGGCACTGCCACCATCTCTTCCATCACGCTCTCCCAGCTCGGGGGATCGGGCGGCAACATCACCGTTTACACCAACGACAAGCCTTCCATGGACGGCGCCAAGGCAGTCGGGACGAACAGCTTCACGTCCACTGATCTGAACATGCCCCTCCCGGAACCCGTCCAGGCGCAGTACGTCATCGTATCGATCAATGCACTGCCCAAACTTGCGGCGCCCAAGACCCGGTACGGCTACGGTCTCCGGCTCGCCGAAATCAAGGTCCAGTAGCGATTAGTCGCAATAGTGCACCCCTGCTGCTGGAATCCATTCCCCAGCAGCAGGGAATGTAGTCTACAAAGAGCGCCCTGCGACGGCTGGACCTCTGTCTCCTGCGATGGCCCACGGTGTCCGGGCGCTGGAATATTCAGCACCCGGACACAGTTGTGCCATGTGGCCGGCCTCCACCGGGAGGCGAGTCGAACAAGGAAGAGGTTCACGGTCCAGTGACCATCGAAGAGAAGACGGCGTCGGACGTTCGCGACGTCATTATTGTGGGCTCAGGTCCGGCGGGCTACACGGCCGCCGTCTACACAGCCAGAGCAAACCTCAAGCCTTTGCTGCTGGCTGGTTCGGTAACCGCCGGCGGCGAACTGATGAACACCACGGACGTGGAGAATTATCCCGGGTTCCCGGAAGGCATCATGGGCCCGGACCTGATGGAAAACTTCGAGAAGCAGGCGGCACGGTTCGGGACGGAGATCCAGTTCGAGGATGTAACGGCCCTTGAGCTCGACGGCCCCGTCAAGACGGTCACCATCGCTACGGGGGAGACCTTCAAGGCAAAGGCTGTCATCCTCTCCACCGGCTCTGCGTACCGGGAATTGGGCCTGCACAATGAGAAGCGGCTCTCGGGCCACGGTGTGAGCTGGTGCGCAACCTGTGACGGTTTCTTCTTCAAGGATCAGGACATCGCTGTCATCGGCGGCGGCGACTCCGCCATGGAAGAGGCGCTGTTCCTCACCAAGTTCGCGAAATCAGTAACGGTTGTCCACCGCCGTGACTCGCTGAAGGCATCGAAGATCATGGCCGACCGCGCACTCGCCCACAAAAAGATCAGCTTCGTCTGGAACAGCACCGTCGATGACGTCCTGGGAACCGAGAAGGTGACCGGTCTTCGGCTGAAGAACCTCCTGGACGGCTCCCTGTCCGATCTTCCCGTCACCGGTGTATTTGTCGCCATCGGCAATGACCCCCGCACTGACCTCGTCAAGGGCGTTCTGGATCTGACCCCGGAGGGAACCATTGCCGTGGACGGGAGGAGCTCCCGCACCAGTCTCCCGGGTGTCTTCGCTGCCGGTGACGTTGTGGATCCCACCTACCGCCAGGCGATTACCGCCTCGGGTTCGGGATGTGTTGCGGCCATCGATGTTGAGCACTACCTGGCAGACCTGCCCGCATAATCTGCGCCACTGTTATTCGAAGAGAAAGATAAGGTTATGAGCAACGCAAAAGATGTGACTGACGCAAGTTTCGGCACCGATGTCCTGTCCGCCGATAAGCCGGTAATTGTTGATTTCTGGGCCGAATGGTGCGGTCCCTGCCGCAAGCTCGGACCCATCCTGGATGAAATTGCAGTGGAATACGGCGAAAAGGTTGACGTCGTCAAGGTCAACGTCGACGACAACCCCGCCATTGCTGCCCAGTACGGAATCACTTCCATTCCGGCCGTCTACCTATTCCAGGGCGGCGAAGTGAAGAACACCGTTATCGGTGCCAAGCCGAAGCAGTTCTTCGAGAAGGAATTCTCTGACGTTCTGTCCTAGTATCGGGGGACCCTGCGGGTTTAGCCGGAGTCTAACGGAAAGTGGCCATCGCCTTCGGGTGGTGGCCACTTTTTTGCCTGTGCTCCGGAGATCTGGAGCTCTGGAGTCATGCTGGTAGACATGAGACGTGTGTGCAGGTGTGCGGATGGTCCGAAGCCTGCGCCTGGGTGCCCTTTGCCGGTACGTTTCACGTGAAACACGACCGGCCCGGAACGCGCCTCTACCAACCGTGCCGATTCACTACCATCGAGCCACGCGGCCTATGCCGGGCAGTGTTGTTCATAAGCAGCCTGTCATATGTCGGCTACCGATATTTTTTTGATTGAGCAACACATTCTGGCAGTGGCAGCAACATGCCAGGCGAATCGACGACGGGAAGAAATCGACGACGGGAAGATTCATATGGTACCTTTGCGAGGCGTTGAGGCCCCGAGGTCTGGGGAGCCCGCAGCGTAGAGCACTCAGCACCGTCAAAGGCCGCCGAAACGTCTTTACCGATGAGCCTGGGACAACGTTTAGACCCCTGTTTCACGTGAAACATGCACACAGTGCCCACATCTAGCCCTCTAGATCGGGGCGGGCAGACCTCTACGCTCCTGAGTACGTCACCATTCAGCGGAAGCAGCCTACGGGAAGGCTCCACCTGGGGGCGGATCGGCCGGAACAGAGTTGGCCTACATTCGACAGGTGTGCGCCTGGTCGTCCGGATGCAAATATCCATTGTCCAGCGTGCTTCCTGCGCCATTGCAGAAAGCAGGTGCCCGCATCGGAGACGCATATATCGGAGTCGAAGGTATAGGGACCTGGATGCTGGCCTTCTGCGTCGGCTACAGGACGAGCGCCGAGCAGGGAACCCGCAGCCGCCTACATCCATGTTGGATGTGGCTGGACAGCACGTGCACAGGCGGGCGAACCTGGTAGCTTGGGCGCGCGTGTTTTGGGGTTGTGTACAAAAGATGCTGCAGCACACCATCGCGACGATAGGTCACCATAGTTTGACGATCACCGTGCGTATAGCGGGTACCAAAAGCGTCTACAGGGTACAAGACGCTTGGCCGCACGGATCCGTAGAGGTTGGCGCGGCGCGGGTCATGAATGCGGGCGACTCAGTAACGCGCGCGCCAGCCAGGGCCACGCTTGGGGGTATGGCGTGGCCACCATTGAAGCGTGGTGAACGATCTGAAAGCCCACGTGCCCTTCGGTGGACGCCCGATGTCCACTCACAGATTCAGAAGCAACTCAATCACGCGTTTAGGAACTCCGACGGACTCTCGCCTGCCATCCAGCTACTCCTGAGCTGTTTCACGTGAAACAATCCCTGGCGAGGGCCGGCATGTTTCACGTGAAACGGCGGCCCAGAATACTGAGCGCGCAGCTACGTGGCGGGTCGAATATGGACTCTGCGGCTGCTTCGTCATTCTACTCGAGAGAGAGGGGGACCGCGCCGACATTCGGGAGAGGGCAGCGATTGGTATCGCAGCCGACGGGCGGAACAGTTGACGTTCCGGATAACAGGGAACCGCCGCTATCCAGCTGGCAGCTAGCCTGTATCCGGTGGCCCGGGTACGGCGGTCGGTGCGGAAGGATGGAGCGCCCGCAGCCTCTGGAGGCTAGGGCCCACGAAGCGCGTGTCATATTCAAATAGGAACGCCATCATAGCGGGTCCTGGGCTCCGGAACGTCGGCTCCTCGCGCTTGAGTGTCCGCCACTGGAATCTGCTGTCCTATGCAAGGTTACAGGGGGGCTGGGTGAGGACCTGCCGCGTCCTGAACATGCATCCAGGCAGGCAAATACGCTGCCGATCGAAGCCCTCAGCTCAGACCGTTACGCCTCTCAGGGCCACGCGAAGGCCAAGCGGACTTACGGACTGCCCGCGGAAGACAGGGCTGAATACTGCAGCTGTCCGCTGACTCCGTCACCGGCACCATACCCATAAGCGGCAAGGGGCTGTGATTTTATCCACACTGTTATCCACAACATAGGGCCTCAATAATCCACACACTTATCCACAGGCTCGCGGCGCTTTCGAGTCTGCGTCCACTGGAGCTACTGTGGGGCCCGCGGCTGGCATGACCCATACTGAGGTCTTGTCGTGTGAGCCCTCCGACGTGACACGCTATCCGTGGGGCCCCTAGCCCCGCATCCAAGGGCATATCCGTAACCAATTTGAGTAGTTTAGACGTCGTCTGCGCGCGAGTATGGTGAATCCCAGCTGTTTCACGTGAAACATCCGCGAACACATGCGGCTTCATTGGATCCACGGCCCTAGTCGTGCGGTCGTGACCTACCCTTTGCGGCACTCCCAGGGTTTAGTCCCGGTGCAATGCTGGCACGTGATATCCCCAACGTTATCCACAGGGATATCCACGGGGCATTTGCCCTTCTCGTTAGGGTAGGAACGGATTCTCCTGCCCTGGCCCGGGCGGCCGGAAATGCGGGACTGCTGCCTGGAAGACTGCCGCCCACAGGTGACTCGAGTCGGAGACAGGTCCCTCCCAGGCGACAGGCAGGAACTCATGCGCCGACAGGGGGGCTGCACGTCTGCAGGGGCGGCCCCCCTACCCGCGCGCGTGGCTGGACTGCTGCAGGCTCACAACCGGCAACCAACTGTACCGCATCCCAAGGACTGCAGGACGCCTCGGGGGAGGACCAACGCGTGACAGGAGATGGAACCGTCCGACTGGACCGGTAACACGAGTAGCGGCTCTCCCCAGATGTCAGGCCCGGAGGCTCAGCAGTACGTAGCCGGTCACTTAGAGAGCGCGACATTCCCCTCCGTAGCGGGCTACGTTGCTGAGCGTAGTGCCGAAGTGTCAACAGCACCGACGACGTGCACCAGTCGGTGAAATTAGTGTCGCAGACTACAGAACAACGCCGTGGAGAGGACGGCAATAAAAGAGACCGAGCCCAAAGTATGGGGCTTCCTACCTGCCGGCGCTCAGCATACCGGGAAGTGCCACATGACCGAGAGCTCCAAGGTGAGTCGAACCCTCAGCGCCTCAGCACGGCCACGCAGCAACGCAGCAACGCAGCAACGCAGCAACGCAGATAACCCTACGTCGCCGCGGCACGGCTGGGAGCCCAGACAGTCACCGGGACCACCGCGTCTAGAGGCATGGCTATTGTCGCTCCCGGCCGATACTTGGTGCCTCGGTTCTGAGACTAACCGGCTAGCAAGTCTCCATTACTCGGAGGACTGCAGTCGCGCTGACGCCCCTTGACGCCTGATGGGTCTTTGTAGGCGGGGGAGTCCGCAGCACTGCCCCACTATGCCCTGGTCACTGCTAGCAAGTTGCCTCTCCTAGCGGAGGGGCTGCTCCGCTTGTTTCACGTGAAACGCTCGCAAGCCCTCGAATCGGGGTCTAGGCGATATAGATGCACGAGCGCCACGACCCGATAGGCATACATCTGGTTGTCTACTAAAGACGGGGACATCTGAGTCGGGTCCTCGTCGGTGCATGGCAGATGAGGTTCGCCGCGCCTCTTGAGGCCACCCCACGCCCGGCCGCCAGTATCGGGCGGCATCCGCCCACGGTTTGTCGCAATGCAGTGCAAGGTTTCACGTGAAACGTCCACGCTCACCAGCGGTCGCTGTATGTTTCACGTAACCGGCACAGGCTCCGGCCAGCATAAGCTCTTCCCTCAAATGTCCCCGCTTCTTTGCCGAACGAAAGTCCCACAAATCCGCGTCGTCTTCCCGCAGGATCGGCAGAGGCTGGGTACCAGCGGATACGCAGAGTAGACCATCCGAACACTACGAAAGCGGATTACGGCGCAGCGCACGCTGCCTCGCCCGGGGCGAGCGGCACGGCGAGGCGGCTGGTAGTGGCAGAAGTTACCGCATTCTGACTGCACTGAATGCGGGGGACTCCTTCGATGTTGTGGCCGCATCAGCGCACGGCTTATGGGCCGCCAGGTCGCTCATCCCGCTCATTCCCGTATGCAGTACGGATCAACAGGAGGTGACAGGTGCAGCGCACCAGGAGACAGCGTATAAAGCCGGCTGTAGGCGCCAACTCACGGCATGAGCGACCCCAGACCATGTCCTGCCCGCGGAGTGGCGTGTACTTGGGCGATCACGGCCCGTGCCTACAGCCGCTCAAGTCGGCGCCAAACGTCGCCGCTTCTCCTAGGCGACTGCAATGTCCGTTGTAAAACACACTTTGCCCCCAAACTACTGGGCGGCAAAAGGGCCCACAGTGTCGCTCTATATACGACAAAAGCCTCGTATTTGGGCGTGCCAGCACCAGTACGGCTGGGTCAGACGACTTCGGTAGTTCTGGCCTACCAGGAGTTTCACGTGAAACGTAGACGCGGTGAAACGCAATCCCCGCTTGGATCCTGCACGCTTGGTGGAACCGCGGAAACGCGGGTCGGAGCCTTGATGAAACGCTCCCTGGCTGCGCAAATCTCGGCGAAACACTCCTCGACCAGAAGTTCCTTAGACGCTCGTTTCCATACTCTTCCGACGGGGAGGGCGCGGGTGTTCCACGCCTGCCGGGCATCCGAAACCGGTATGGTGACGACCGTGCCTGACGCAATCCACCTCTCCTGCGCGGACAAGGGGCAGCGAAACCACAAGACGCCGGTAAGGGGTTGCAGGTATGAGCATCTACACCTGACAGCAGGCCGCTGGGTGGGCTGGATGAGCTCCTGCGTCACCTAAGACATAAAAAAGGCCCGATTCACAAAGATTCGGGCCTTTCTCAGGGATTAGTTACTGGAACCCGGAGCCAGGACGTCCATGATCCGGTTCAAGTCCTCAACGCTGGCAAACTCGATACTGACCTTGCCTTTCCTGACGCCCAGCGAGATCTTGACGTTGGTGTCAAGACGGTCGGAGAGCGAGGATGCAAGATAGTCCAGCCGCTCGTGCCTGGCACCGGGGCGCGGAATGTTGTTCTTGGCAGGCTTGGCAGGATCCTGGTAGAGGGTCACTGCTTCCTCTGTTGCCCTGACGGACATTCCTTCCGCCACGATCTTCTGGGCCAGCCGTTCCATGGCTGCTGCATCCGGAAGCGACAGAAGGGCTCTGGCATGGCCTGCGGAAAGCACACCGGCGGCCACGCGGCGCTGCACCAGAGGGGGCAGCTTGAGGAGGCGAAGCGTATTGGACACCTGGGGACGGGAACGGCCGATACGGTCCGCAAGCTGCTCGTGGGTGGTGCCGAAGTCCTCCAGGAGCTGCTGGTAAGCCGCCGCCTCTTCCAGGGGGTTCAGCTGGCTGCGGTGAAGGTTCTCGAGCAGGGCATCCCGCAAGAGGTCGTCATCCGTTGTGTCACGGATGATGGCGGGAATGGTTTCCAGCCCTGCTGCCTGCACAGCACGCCACCGGCGCTCACCCATGACAAGCTCATAGGGTTCGCTACCGTCTTCGGTTGAATTACGTACAACAATTGGCTGCAGGACGCCGATTTCCCGCACGGAATGAACAAGCTCGGCCATGTCGTCTTCATCAAAGACGCTTCGGGGCTGTTTCCGGTTGGGATGGATATCGGCAACGGAGATTTCCGCGAAACGGGCGCCCGGAACCTCCACGAGTTCGACACCGGAGTCCGCATGACCGGTTACCTCGGCGGCAGCAGGATCAGCGTTGCTCTCTGCCATGGCAGCAGCTGATGCTGCCTCCTTCTTCCCGTCTTCACTGACTGTGGCCCCAGTGGACTTGGCAGCCGCCGGCCTGGCTGAGGACCGGTTGTCCGAACCCGCGGAATCCTTTGCCTGGGTCTTGGCAGCGGCGGGCGCGGCAGGCGTCGCAGGTTGCTCCAACGGTTCAGTCTTCTTCCGGCCCTCGGGGAAGAAGAGATCCACGGGCCGGGACACCGCCCCACCGTTACCGGAGGACCCATTGGCTGCGGCGGAACTAGGAATCAGCGCGCCAAGACCGCGGCCTAGGCCCCGTCGCTTCTCGCTCATGGGTAAATCCCTCCAGTGGTAGACCCAGGACCAGCCTGGCTCCGTGCGTTGCGGTATTGAAGATTCTAGCGTTCGGCTATTTCAGCAGCGGCTTCCAAGTAGGACAGTGCACCACTTGAGGAAGGGTCGTACGTCATGACGGTCTGCTGGTAGCTGGGGGCCTCGGAGATCCGCACGGACCGCGGCACGACGGCCGAGAGCACCTGCTCGGGGAAGTGCTGGCGCACCTCGGCGGCTACCTGTGCAGCGAGGTTTGTGCGGCCGTCGTACATGGTCAGCAGGATGGTGGAGACAACAAGATCTGCATTGAGGTGCTTCTGGATCATCTCAATGTTCTTGAGGAGCTGGCTGAGGCCTTCCAACGCGTAGTACTCGCACTGGATGGGGATCAGTACCTCGTTGGCCGCACAAAAAGCGTTGACGGTCAGCAGGCCCAGGCTCGGCGGGCAGTCGATGAAGACGTAGTCCAGGCGCTCTTCACCGTTCTTCTCGCGCACCTTCGCGTAGACGTCGATGGCCCGCCGCAAACGCTGTTCGCGGGCCACGAGCGACACCAGTTCAATTTCCGCACCGGCAAGGTGGATGGTGGCCGGCGCACAGATGAGCTTTCCGATGTCCGGGCACGGGGCAACAACATCAGCCAGCGGGACGTCATTGATCAGGACGTCGTAGATGCTGTCCACGTCTGCGTGGTGTTCGATTCCCAAGGCAGTGGAAGCATTGCCCTGCGGATCGATATCGATGACCAGGACGTTGAGTCCGGCAGCAGCCAGCGCGGCGGCGATGTTCACGGTGGTGGTGGTTTTGCCCACTCCGCCCTTTTGGTTGGACACCGTGAAGATCCGGGTCTTTTCCGGGCGCGGAAGCTTTCGTCCCATCAGGCGCTCACGGCGCTTCGTCTCGTGGGCAAGCTCGCGGGCGATGGGGCTCGAGTCGTCAATGGCGTCAATGACGTTGGAACGACCGCCGGGGGTTGTTTCACGTGAAACCGCGCTAGCGGACGTGGGCGAGGCAACCGTCTTAGGGTGATTACCACCCCGACCCGGAGCCATGGCGGTGCCCGCCAGTCCTGACCCAGCGACAGAACGTGCCGACCCCAAGGACACAAACGGCGGGATCCGTTGTGCGGAGGCTTCACTACTGGTCACTGGGGCACACTCACTCTCGTTCAGCCAATTTTGCTGCCGTTGTCTAGCCTAACTGCTCGCACCTGCTGACAGCCGTCAGCGGGCCCGCGTTAGGACTTCTTTTGGGACTTGTTCACCACGATGCGGACCACCGTGGTGGGCTCTTCCAGCAGGTTGTCACCCACCGTCAGCACCGAGGTCTCCACACCACCCAGCTTCCGGATGGTCTTTGCCGCCTTCTCGATCTCTTCGCCGGCGCTGCGGCCCTTGATCGCCACCACTTCACCGCGCCCTCCCAACAGGGGGATGGTAAGGCCAGCGAGGTTGGTCAATGCCGATACGGCGCGGGCGGTCACAACGTCGGCCTCCACGTGACCCACGGCCAGCTCGGCCCGGGTACGCATCACCGTGACATTGTCCAGGCCGAGGTCATCAACCACTTCCTGGAGCCAGATCACCCGGCGCTCCAGCGGTTCGATGAGGGTCAGCTCAAGGTCGGGACGCGCGATCGCAAGGCAAAGGCCAGGCAGTCCTGCGCCGCTTCCGACGTCGGCCACATGGCTCCCGTGGGCGATCTCGCTTTCAATGACCGCGCAATTGAGCACGTGGCGGCTCCACAGCCTGGGAACCTCGCGCGGGCCGATCAGGCCCCGTTCCGTCCCGGACGTAGCGAGGTGCTCAACGTACCGCTTGGCCAGCTCGAGGCGGTCGCCGAAGATCTTCTCAGCAGCGCGAAGCTCTGCTGCCGTGATGTCAACCATAACTATTGGGTCAGCATTCTCTAGTCTGCGGAAACAACAATGTGGCGTCCGGCGCCTTCGCCCTCGGACTCGCTGACCAGGCCGAGATCGGCAACGGCGTCGTGCACGATCTTGCGTTCGTAGGCGCTCATCGGCTCAAGGGCCACCGACTTGCCGGTTTCCTTCACGGAAGCCGCGGCCTCTTCGGCGATCTTCTGCAAATGCCCGGTACGTTCCTGCCGGTAGCCGTTGATGTCCAGGACAAGCCGCGAACGGTTCTCCGTTGCGGACAGCACTGCCAGGCGGGTGAGCTCCTGCAAAGCTTCCAGGACTTCACCGTCCTCGCCAACCAGGCCTTCCAGCCCCTCGGCCTCATCCTCGGCGACGATGGAGATGTAGGTCCGTCCGTTGCGGACCTCAATGTCGATGTCGCCGTCGATGTCGGCGATGTCCAGCAGCTCTTCCAGGTAATCGGCAGCCACGTCGCCCTCTTCTTCGAGGCGGCTGGCAGCGGAACCCTTGGCGGCGGAATCGTCCTGGCCCACGGACACGTCCTGATCTTCGATTTCTTCAGTAAAGGCGTGTTCGGTGCTCTCAGCTGACATTACTTCTTCTTCCTGTTCTTGCGCTGGGGCTGGACGCGCTGCGCCTTGATCTCAACTGCGGCCGCCGCGGCGGCGTCGGCTTCTTCATCCCGCTTCCCGGTCAGCACGGACAGGGCCGGCAGGCCCTTGGCGGCACGGCGTTCGGCGAGGGCCTTGGCTGCGGGGGATCCCGGCGTCGGCATGCGGCGGATGACGAAGAACTGCTGGCCCATGGTCCAAAGGTTGGTGGTGGTCCAGTAGATCAGCACACCGATGGGGAAGTTGATGCCACCCACGCCGAAGACGAGAGGCAGGATATACAGCATCATCTTCTGCTGGCGCATGAACGGGCTGGCCATGGCTTCTTCAGACATGTTCTTGGCCATGATCTGCTTCTGGGTGATGAACTGCGAGGCCGTCATGGCAATGATCATCACGATGGAGAGCACCACGACGGCGACCTGGCCGCTGCCGCCCCCGCCGTGCAGCAGGGAAGCGGACAGCGGAGCACCAAAAATGCTTGACGCATCGAACTCGACTACCTGCTCGTGGCTCATGGCCCCGATGCCGGCGCCCTGGTCCTTGGCGGCGGAAATACCGGAGAGCACCTGGAACAGGGCAAAGAAGAACGGCATCTGGATCAGCATGGGCAGGCACGCCGAGAACGGGTTGGTCCCGTGCTTCTTGTACATGGCCATCTGTTCCTGGGCCATCGCCTGGCGGGACAGCTGGTCAGTCTTGCCCTTGTACTTGTCCTGGAGCTTCTTCAGGTCCGGCTGCAGCAACTGCATGCCGCGCTGGGCCTTGATCTGCTTGACGAATACCGGGATCAGTGCGGCACGGATCACCAGCACCAGTCCGATGATGGACAGTGTCCACGTCCAGCCGTTCGCGGCGGGCATCCCGATGGCGCTCAGGCCATCGTGGAATCCAATCATGATGATGGAAACCAGCCACTTGAACGGGGCCATGATTGTTCCAAAGAAGTCCATACTTATCCCTATTCGTCAGGCCGCACTGCGGCCTTCTTCATCAGTCCGAGCAACCAGGTACCGGTCCGGATTGTTCAGCACAACAATTGTGGGGGTCTGGCCTGGAGGCCATTCCCGGCCGCCGGCGGGGACGTGGTCCACTCCACCGGCGTTCCATGGGTGGCAGTGGCCAAGCCGGCGCGCGGCAAGCCAGCTTCCCTTGACCGCGCCGTGGACGGTGACCGCTTCAAGGGCATAGGCCGAGCATGAAGGGAAGAACCGGCAGACCGGACCGTACAAGGGAGAAACCACCTTGCGGTAGGCCATCAGCAGAAGGATGAGGATGTTCCGGGGCAGGTTCCAAAGGAACTTCCCGACGGCGGCAAACACTGTGCGGAGACGGGCGACGACGGCGGTGGCGTTAGGCACGCGGTGTCCCCTCCTGTGTTGTTCCGGCTGAACCCCTGGCAGCAGCCCGCGAAGGGCGGCCGGCCAGCCGGTTCAGCGTAGATTCCAGTGCAGCGTTGTAGTCCGACAGCAGCTGGTCCCAGCTGGCGGAAGCGGACGCAGGAAGCGCCCGCACCACGATAGCGAGTCCTGTGCCGTGCTCGCGCAACGAGGCAGCACCCGCTTCTCTCAGTCTCCTCTTAACGAGGTTCCTGACCACAGCGTTCCCTACACTCTTGGAAACAATGAACCCGATCCGGCTGGGTTCGTCGGCAGCAATGGCTGCCGCATATAACACTACGTTCCGGCGCCCATTGCGGACACCGGAACGTACAGTTGTTGAAAAATCAGTTGAGGTCCTCAGGCGGTTGCGGGTGGCCAGCACCTTAAACTCGCAAAGGGATGTCTACCGATAAGCCAGTTATTTAGGCCGACAGTTCGGTGCGGCCCTTGCCACGACGGGCTGCCAGGATGGCACGGCCGGCACGGGTACGCATACGAAGGCGGAAGCCGTGCTTCTTGGCTCGACGGCGGTTATTCGGCTGAAAAGTCCGCTTGCTCACGTTAGTTACTCCAGTGGATCAAAGGTGCGCCCACCCGATCAGTAATGGGGAAGAACTGGCCGACGCTAAGTTTTGTATATGCACGCTTCCCCCGGCTGCTCCAGGCGCATTGCGCTTGGATATTCAGATGGGGCCAAAAAGCGGACACAAAGGACTTCACAACGTTAGGGCAATCTGCAAGCCCGAGTCAAACCGGGGCGCCCCGTAACGGCTGTCCCCAGCTGTTCCTAAGTATCCCCAACAGCCTGTGGATGAAGTGGCTCACAGGGGTGCTTCGGGAACCACAACCGTGTAATTATCCACAGCCGGATAGCCAGCTATCTTCTAGGCTTTTCATCCCCTAGAGTGTCCCAGTAGCCGATTATCCACGGACTGTGCATAACCCTGTGGATTAAGCTGGGCCAGCACCCTGGTTCCGGACTTGGGGCTGCAGGCAATGCAGGCATAGCAAGTTTTGAGGGAACCGATTGATGACAGTAGACGAAGCCAACCACGCCAATACTGTCGGAAGTTCCTGGCGCCGGGTTGTCAGCCTGCTGGAACAGGACCACCGCGTAACACCGCGCCAGCGTGGCTTTGTCATCCTCGCCCAGGCGCAGGGCCTCATTGGTTCCACGCTCCTGGTCGCCGTACCGAACGAACTCACCCGCGAGGTGCTCCAGACCCAGGTCAAGGAAGCCCTCGACGATGCACTGCACAATGTCTTCTCCGAAGACATCCGCTGCGCCATCGACGTGGACACCGATCTGGTCCCCATCCACGAGGAACCCGAACCCATCGTCGAGCCGGCTTTCGCACCGGACCAGGTCATCGAGCAGAAACCGCAGCCCATGCTGCCCAGCACCTCGCACGAATTCGGCCGGCTGAACCCCAAGTACGTCTTTGACACCTTCGTGATTGGTTCCTCGAACCGTTTCGCCCACGCCGCCGCCGTTGCTGTTGCCGAAGCACCTGCCAAGGCATACAACCCGCTCTTCATCTACGGTGACTCCGGTCTGGGCAAGACCCACCTCCTGCACGCCATCGGCCACTACGCCCGGCGCCTGTACAGCGGGATCCGCGTCCGGTACGTAAATTCCGAAGAGTTCACCAACGACTTCATCAACTCCATCCGTGATGATGAGGGCACGAGCTTCAAGACGACCTACCGCAATGTGGACGTCCTGCTGATCGATGACATCCAGTTCCTGGCCGGCAAGGACCGGACGCTGGAGGAGTTCTTCCACACCTTCAATGCCCTGCACAACAACAACAAGCAGGTGGTCATCACCTCGGACCAGCCGCCCAAGCTGCTGGCCGGCTTCGAGGACCGCATGAAGTCACGTTTCGAGTGGGGCCTGCTGACGGACATCCAGCCGCCGGAACTCGAGACCCGAATCGCCATCCTGCGCAAGAAGGCGCTCAGCGAGGGCCTGTCGGCGCCGGATGATGCCCTCGAGTACATCGCGTCCAAGATCTCCAGCAACATCCGCGAGCTTGAAGGTGCACTGATCAGGGTGACGGCGTTCGCCAGCCTGAACCGCCAGCCGGTGGACGTGGCCCTTGCCGAGATGGTCCTGAAGGACCTGATTACCGACGACGGCGCCCAGGAAATCACGTCCGCCCAGATCCTCCAGCAGACAGCTGACTACTTCAAGCTCAGCATGGAGGAACTCTGCAGCAAATCCCGGACCCGGACGCTGGTGACCGCACGCCAGATCGCCATGTACCTCTGCCGGGAGCTGACGGACATGTCACTTCCCAAGATCGGCCAGGAACTCGGCGGCCGCGACCACACCACCGTCATCCATGCCGACCGGAAGATCCGCGAGCTGATGGCGGAGCGCCGTGTGATCTACAACCAGGTGACCGAGCTGACCAACCGGATCAAACAGCAACAGCGCGACTCCTGAATCCACACCGCGCCCGGCACTCTATACCTTATTAACAGGGGCATGTGGATAAGCCTGTGGATACTTAAGGGGACAAGCGCGGTTAATGGGCTTAAAACCCTTAAGCCGTCTGTGGATCGTTAAAAATGGCCCTTTGCGTTGTCCCCATCCACACCCTGTTTAAAACCCACTTAACGCACAGCGGGTGAACAGGGCTTAAGCGCGGAACCACGCGGCAGGACCGGGTTATCCACAGTTTCCACAGCAGTTATTAACACTACTAATCCCAAAAAATTGAAATCCCTCAAACAACAAGAACGATCCGCGCATACGACACAGGGGGGCCTGCCGGCCCCCGGCGGACTGGACCGGACCCTGGGGGATGGGTTAATCCCCGATCTTCCGGCTAAGCTGTCAGCAGCGCTCCCATCCCTGGGTTTTCGTGTGGTTTCCGTTTTCGCGGACCATGCACCAGCCGGGGTGCGCCCAACTTCTTCCGGAGTTTCCTGCGAAATTCCCGGGTTTCACATGGCAGCAGCAATGAAAGGCGGCACCCTTCCGTGAAGTTCAGAGTCGATCGGGACGTCCTGGCAGAAGCCGTCACCTGGACAGCCCGGTCGTTGTCTCCGCGGCCGCCCGTGCCTGTCCTCTCCGGCCTGCTTTTGAAGGCTGAAGCAGGAACCGTCAGCCTTTCGAGCTTCGACTACGAGACTTCGGCGCGGCTCGAAATCACCGCAGACATCAGGGATGAAGGCACCATCCTGGTATCCGGCCGGCTGCTCGCGGACATCTGCCGCAGCCTGCCTTCTGCTCCCGTGGACGTGGAAACCGACGGCAACAAGGTCACGCTCACCTGCCGTCGAAGCAGCTTCCATCTAGCGACCATGCCTGAAGCCGAATACCCACCCCTGCCGTCCCTGCCGGCTATCAGCGGAACCGTCCCGGGAGATGCTTTTGCCCAGGCCGTCTCACAGGTCATCATCGCGGCGAGCAAGGACGACACCCTCCCCATCCTCACGGGTGTGCGGATGGAGATCGAGGACGATCTGATCACGCTGCTGGCCACGGACCGTTACCGGCTCGCCATGCGCGAAGTTCCGTGGAAGCCGGTCACGCCAGGCATCTCCACCAGCGCCCTGGTCAAGGCCAAAACCCTCAACGAGGTAGCCAAAACGCTTGGTAACAGCGGCGACATCAACCTCGCCCTGTCCGACGACGACAGCCGGCTCATCGGCTTCGAAAGCGGCGGCCGCACCACCACGTCACTGCTGGTGGACGGGGACTACCCCAAGATCCGCTCTCTGTTCCCCGAGTCCACCCCCATCCACGCCACCGTCCAGACCCAGGAGCTCGTTGAAGCTGTCCGCCGTGTATCCCTCGTGGCAGAGCGCAACACTCCGGTCAGGCTTGCCTTCACCGCAGGGCTGCTGAACCTCGATGCCGGCACCGGTGAGGACGCCCAGGCATCGGAAGAACTCGAAGCCCAACTGTCCGGTGATGACATCACGGTCGCTTTCAACCCGCATTACCTGATCGAAGGACTCAGCGTCATCGAGACCAAGTTTGTCCGGTTCTCCTTCACCACAGCTCCCAAGCCCGCCATGATCACGGCCCAGGCGGACGCAGACGGCGAAGACCAGGATGACTACCGCTACCTGGTGATGCCGGTCCGGCTTCCCAACTAGTCCCCACCGCCCCCCCTTGCCTCGCAAGCTCGGCCAGGGAACCCGGGCGGCGTGGGCCCACCCATCGGCTCCCAGCCACCGCCACCCCAACAGCGCAGAAAAGAGTTCACCATGCACATTGGACTGATCGGCCTCGGCAAAATGGGGTTCAACATGCGTGAGCGCCTGCGCAAGGGAGGACTGGAAGTAACCGGTTACGACCGGAACCCGGACGTTACTGATGCTGCCAGCGTCGATGAGCTGATCGCCGCCGTACCGGCGCCCCGGATCATCTGGGTGATGGTGCCCTCAGGCCCCATTACGGACGCCGTCATCACTGAACTCAGCGAAAAGCTGGAAACCGGCGACCTCGTCATTGACGGCGGCAACTCCCGGTTCACCGAGGACCAGAAGCACGGCGAACTCCTCGCCGCCAAGGGAATCCGCTTCGCGGACTGCGGCGTGTCCGGCGGAGTCTGGGGCCTGCAGAACGGCTACGGACTCATGGCCGGCGGCGACGCCGCGGACATCGAACGTGCCCTGCCCGTCTTCGATGCGTTGCGTCCTGAAGGTGAAAGGGCGGACAGCTTTGTCCACGTCGGCGGCATCGGGGCAGGCCACTACGCCAAGATGGTCCACAACGGAATCGAATACGGCCTCATGCAGGCCTACGCCGAAGGCTACGAACTGCTCGCCGCCAAGGACATCGTCACCGACCTCCCCGGCACGTTCAGGGCATGGCAAAAGGGAACGGTAGTCCGTTCATGGCTCCTTGACCTCATGGTGAAGGCCCTTGACGAAGATCCCGGTTTGGCCTCCATTGACGACTACGTGGAGGATTCCGGCGAAGGCCGGTGGACCGTGGAGGAAGCCATCGCCAACGCGGTCCCCGCCCCGGCCATCACCGCCGCGCTGTTCGCCCGGTTCGCATCCCGGGAAGACACCTCGCCCGCCATGAAGATGGTTTCCGCGCTGCGCCACCAATTCGGCGGCCACGCAACCCGCCCCGCCAAGTAGCACCCACCGGGGACCAGCAGAGTTCCCAGAATTGCCGAAAACCGCGTGTATCTGGAACACCTTTCCCTGACCGACTTCCGCAGTTACGCCCAGGTTGACCTCACCCTGGGACCGGGCGTCACCGTCCTGGTGGGTTACAACGGCATCGGCAAGACCAACCTGATGGAGGCCATCGGGTACCTGGCCACGCTCAGTTCCCACCGGGTCAGCTCGGACGCGCCCCTGCTCAGGTTCGGGACGGAACGTGCACTGGTCCGCGCGCGGCTGGTCCGGGGCACGCAGACCACAGTCCTTGAGCTGGAGATCAACGCCGGCCGCGCCAACCGGGGACGCATCAACCGCAGCAACCCGGTCCGGGCCCGCGACATACTCGGCATCTGCCAGACAGTCCTGTTTGCCCCCGAGGACCTGGCACTGGTCAAGGGGGATCCATCAAACCGGCGCCGCTTCCTGGACGAGCTGCTGGCAAGCCTTATCCCGCACCACGCTGCCACCCGCAGCGACTATGACCGGGTCTTGAAACAACGCAACGCCCTGCTCAAATCAGCCCGCGCCGGCAGGTTCACCACAGCACACGAATCCACCCTGGACGTGTGGGACCAGCACATGGCCCGGGCGGGCGCGGAGTTGCTGCACGCGCGCCTGGAACTGGTTGAACGGCTCCGCCCGCACCTTGCCCGGGCCTATGCCCAACTCACGGACGCGTCCAAACCGGCGGATGCCACCTACCGGTCAACGCTCCAAAGCCAGATGGACGACGACGGCGTCCCGGCGGGAAGCGCGCAGCGCTCCGCAGCAGGAGGTACTGCAGACGGCCAGGATGATCTCCGGCTTCTCTCCGTGGAACAGCTCACCGAACGCTACGTGCAGGCATTCGCTGAATCCCGCAAGAAAGAACTGGAACGGGGCATATCCCTGGTTGGCCCGCACCGCGACGAACTGGAGCTCATGCTCGGGCAGGCGCCCGCCAAGGGATACGCGTCGCATGGTGAGACCTGGTCCATGTGCCTGTCCCTCCGGCTGGCCTCGTACTACGTGATGCTTGACGACGCCCGGACCGGAGGTTCTGCTCCCATCCTCATCCTGGACGACGTCTTTGCCGAACTGGACGTCCAGCGGCGGCGTAAACTGGCGGCAATAGTCTCCGGCGCGGAACAGGTCCTGGTGACCGCCGCCGTCGACGCCGATATTCCGGAAGAACTGTCCGGGCGGCGGGTGAAGGTCATCCCGGGAGGTATCGATGAGCAGTGACCAGGGCGGCGGGCTCCAGCCCGGCCGCGAGCCTGACGACATCGATGCGCCGCAGGCGGCGCTGAACCGGATGCGGGAAGCCGCGGCAGCGCGCGGCGAAGTCCGGCGGAAAGTTGCACGGCCCGGTTCCGCAAAGGCTAAAGGCAGCATCCGGGACACCCGCGGCTTCAGCCAGTTCCACGCCACCGGCCGGGACCCGTTGGGCCTGGGGAAGGTAGTAGGACGGCTGGTGGCGGAGCGGGGCTGGACCTCACCTGTGGCTGTCGGCTCGGTCATGGCGGAGTGGTCCACGCTGGTGGGGCCCGAAATCTCCGCCCACTGCACCCCGGAAAGCTTCACCGACACCACCCTGCACGTGCGGTGCGATTCCACTGCCTGGGCCACCCAACTCCGTCTCCTGAGCAGCAGCCTGCTCGACAAATTCCGCCGTGAACTGGGAGACGGGGTGGTCACCAGCATCCAGGTGCTGGGACCCTCCGCACCAAGCTGGCGCAAGGGCGGACGCAGTGTCAACGGCCGTGGTCCGCGGGACACGTACGGATAGGTCAGGACGGCAGCTCTTGAAACTGCGCGCAACGGCGTGTAGGGCGCTGTAAGGACCGCAGCGCGTATAGGCACCCGGAGGGCGTACCGCTGGGCCGCCCTAGGCGCGGCCAAGAGCCTCGCACAGCCATATTCAGTGGCGCTGAAGGCCCCGGAATGCGGGGATATGTCCTGGTTCACGGTAGAATTGATGCAGATAACTGGGCGCGGATGAAACGTTGACTTCAGTCCGTTCTGCGCGCGCTCTCCGCGCGCGGGGCGCGGACCACCAACCGTCAGCAGGTCACCGGCGCCATAAGTTTGTGCCTGTTGGCGGGTGGCTTTTCCCTGGGAAAGGCACCGGCCGGCCATCATCGAGAACAGAGGAGTCGCAGCGCCTGTGGCTAACGACAATACAGATATTCTGGCAGCAGATACAGCAGTCGAGGATGGCCGCACCCCTGATACTCCACCCGCGTCAGCCACTCCAAGGGAATACGGCGCCAGCGACATCACCGTGCTGGAGGGCCTTGAAGCTGTCCGCAAGCGTCCGGGCATGTACATCGGCTCGACCGGACCCCGTGGCCTGCACCACCTGGTCTACGAAGTGGTGGACAACTCGGTGGATGAGGCGCTGGCCGGTTACTGCAGCCATATCGAGATCGTCCTGCAGGCCGATGGCGGCGTGAAAGTGGTCGATGACGGCCGCGGCATTCCGGTGGATATGCACCCCACGGAACACAAACCCACCGTCGAGGTGGTCATGACCATCCTGCACGCCGGCGGCAAGTTCGGCGGCGGCGGATACGCCGTTTCCGGTGGCCTGCACGGCGTGGGCATCTCGGTGGTCAACGCACTCTCCAGCCGCGTGGATACCGAAGTGCGCCGCCAGGGGCACGTGTGGCGGATGTCCTTCGCTGACGGCGGCAAGCCGCAGGGCAGCCTGGTCCAGGGCGAAGAGACAGACGCCACCGGCACCACCCAGACCTTCTACCCGGACCCGGCGATCTTCGAAACCACCGAGTTCGACTTCGAAACGCTGCGCGCCCGCTTCCAGCAGATGGCCTTCCTCAACAAGGGACTGCGGATCACCCTGACGGATGAGCGCGCACCAGCCGGGGACGACGCCGACGGCGACCTGGACCTTGACGACCTCAGCACCGAGGGTGAAGTCAGCGCCGAACACCGCACCGTGGTGTACCAGTACAACGAAGGCCTGCTGGACTACGTCAGGCACCTGAACTCGGGCAAGAAGGTTGAGGTGGTCCACGAGGACGTCATCGCCTTTGAAACCGAGGACACCGAGCGCAAGATCGCCCTGGAAATGGCCATGCAGTGGACCAGCGCCTATTCCGAAAGCGTCCACACCTACGCCAACACCATCAACACCCATGAGGGTGGCACGCACGAAGAAGGCTTCCGCGCTGCCATGACCTCCCTTATCAACCGGTATGCCCGCGAAAAAGGCATTATCAAGGAGAAGGACGACAACCTCACGGGCGACGACATCCGCGAGGGCCTCACCGCCGTCATCTCGGTCAAGCTGGCCGAGCCCCAGTTCGAGGGCCAGACCAAGACCAAGCTCGGCAACTCCGAGGTCAAGGGCTTCGTCCAGCGTGTGGTCACCGACGGGCTGGGCGACTGGCTGGAGCGCAACCCCGGCCCCGCCCGCGACGTGATCCGCAAAGCGATTTCCGCCGCGCAGGCCAGGATGGCTGCGCGCAAGGCCCGCGACAATGCCCGGCGCAAGAGCCCGCTGGAGTCCTTTGGCATGCCCGGCAAGCTTTCGGACTGCTCCTCAAAGGACCCGGAAAAGTGCGAGGTCTACATCGTGGAGGGTGACTCGGCCGGTGGTTCCGCCAAGCGCGGCCGCAACCCCGAGACCCAGGCCATCCTTCCCCTCCGCGGCAAGATCCTCAACGTGGAGCGCGCACGCCTGGACAAGGCCCTGGGCAACGCAGAAGTGCAGTCCATGATCACTGCCTTCGGTACCGGCATCGGCGAGGACTTCGACCTGGCCAAGCTGCGGTACCACAAGATCGTGCTCATGGCAGATGCCGACGTGGACGGCCAGCACATCACTACGCTGCTGATGACCCTGCTGTTCCGTTACATGCGGCCCCTGATCGAGAACGGCTACGTGTACCTGGCCCAGCCCCCGCTGTACCGGATCAAGTGGTCCAACGCCCCGCATGACTACGTGTACAGCGACCGGGAACGCGACGCCAAGCTCGTGTCGGGCCAGGCCGCCGGGCGCCGCATCCCCAAGGACAACGGCATCCAGCGCTACAAGGGCCTTGGCGAGATGGACTACACCGAGCTGTGGGACACCACCATGGACCCCGACCACCGCACCCTGCTGCAGGTGACCATGGACGACGCCCTGGCTGCCGACCAGATCTTCTCCGTCCTCATGGGCGAAGACGTCGAATCCCGCCGCAACTTCATCCAGCAGAACGCCAAGGACGTCCGGTTCCTGGACATCTAAGGATCCGCTCCAAAGTATTCGGAACCAGACATATACCTGAAACGGAAAATAACTAATGAGCGACGAAATCCCCGAGAACTCCGCCCCTGAGGGCGGAACTCCGGACACCGTTCTTGAAGGCGACGTGCTGATCGACCGCGTGGAACAGGTGGACCTGCAGACGGAAATGCAGCGGTCCTACCTGGACTACGCCATGGCCGTCATCGTGGGCCGTGCCCTTCCCGACGTCCGCGATGGCCTCAAGCCGGTGCACCGCCGCGTGCTGTACGCGATGTTCGACGGCGGTTACCGCCCCGACCGGTCCTTCAACAAGTGCGCCCGCGTGGTGGGCGAGGTCATGGGCCAGTACCACCCCCACGGCGACACCGCGATCTACGACGCCCTGGTGCGCCTCATCCAGGACTGGACCATGCGCTACCCGCTGGCGCTGGGGCAGGGAAACTTCGGATCCCCCGGCAACGACGGCGCTGCCGCACCGCGGTATACCGAAACCAAGATGGCGCCGCTGGCCATGGAAATGGTCCGGGACATCGACGAGGAGACCGTCGATTTCCAGGACAACTATGACGGCAAAAACCAGGAACCCACCATCCTGCCGGCCAGGTTCCCCAACCTGCTGGTCAACGGTTCTTCAGGTATCGCCGTGGGCATGGCTACCAACATCCCGCCGCACAACCTCCGGGAAGTAGCCGACGGCGTGCAGTGGTACCTCTCCAACCCGGGTGCCACGCGCGAGGAACTCCTCGAGGAATTGCTGGTGCGGGTCAAGGGCCCGGATTTCCCCACCGGAGCCACCATCCTTGGCCACAAGGGCATCGAAGACGCCTACCGCACCGGCCGCGGATCGGTCACTATGCGCGCAGTAGTTGCCGTGGAGGAACTGCAGGGCCGCACGTGCCTGGTGGTCACCGAACTTCCGTACCAGGCCAACCCGGACAACCTGGCCATCAAGATCGCCGAACTGGTCAAGGACGGCAAGATCCAGGGCATTGCCGACCTCCGGGATGAGACGTCCGGACGCACCGGCCAGCGCCTGGTGATCGTGCTGAAGCGTGACGCCGTGCCCAAGGTGGTGCTGAACAACCTCTACAAGCACACCGAGCTGCAGAGCAACTTCTCCGCCAACATGCTGGCCATCGTGGACGGCGTGCCCCGGACACTGAGCCTTGATGCGTTCATCCGCCACTGGGTCACGCACCAGATGGACGTTATCGCCCGCCGCACCCGGTACCGCCTGCGCAAGGCGGAGGAAGAAGCCCACATCCTTCGGGCCCTCCTCAAGGCGCTGGACATGCTGGACGAGGTCATTGCCCTCATCCGCGCTTCCAGCACCACCGAGGCCGCACGGGACGGGCTGATGGAGCTGCTGGACATTGATGAGCTGCAGGCCCGGGCCATCCTGGACATGCAGCTGCGCCGCCTGGCCGCCCTGGAACGCCAGCGGATCCAGGAGAAGCACGCAGAACTCGAAGCCCTGATCACCGAATACAAGGAAATCCTGGGGTCGGAGCAGCGCCAGCGCGAGATCATCAGCACTGAGCTGGGCGAGATCGTGGACAAGCACGGCGATGACCGGCGCACCAGGATCCTCATGGGCTACGACGGCGACATGTCCATGGAGGACCTCATCCCCGAAGAGGAGATGGTGGTCACCATCACCCGCGGCGGCTACGTCAAGCGCACCCGCAGCGACAACTACCGGTCGCAGCAGCGCGGCGGCAAGGGCATCAAGGGGGCCCAGCTGCGTGGTGACGATGTGGTGGAGCACTTCTTCGTCACCACCACCCACCACTGGCTGCTGTTCTTCACCAACCTGGGCCGGGTCTACCGCGCCAAGGCGTACGAGCTGATGGAAGCGGGCAGGGACGCCAAGGGCCAGCACGTTGCCAACCTGATGGCATTCCAGCCCGACGAACACATCGCCCAGGTGCTGGACCTCAAGGACTACCAGCAGGCGCCGTACCTGGTGCTCGCCACCAAGAGGGGCCTGGTGAAGAAGACCAGGCTGGAGGACTACGACACGAACCGTTCGGCAGGCGTGATCGCGATCAACCTGCGTGACGGCGACGAACTGGTCTCCGCCCAGCTTGTCTCGGAAACCGACGACCTGTTCCTGGTGTCCCGCAAGGGCCAGTCCATCCGCTTCACCGCCACCGATGACGCACTGCGCCCCATGGGACGTGCCACATCCGGCGTTACCGGCATGAAGTTCCGCGAGGACGACGAACTGCTGGCCGCGGACGTGGTCACCGACGGTTCGTTCGTGTTCATCGTGACCGAAGGTGGGTACGCCAAGCGCACGGCGGTGGAGGAATACCGCCTGCAGGGCCGTGGCGGACTGGGTATCAAGGTCGGCAAATACCAGGAAGAGCGCGGCCACCTCGTGGGTGCACTGATCGTCCAGGAAGAAGATGAAGTCCTGGTGGTCATGGAAGGCGGCAAGGTTGTCCGTTCCTCCGTTGCCGGGGTTCCTGCCAAGGGCCGCGACACCATGGGCGTCATCTTCGCCAAACCGGACAAGAATGACCGGATTATCGAGGTGGCGCGCAACAGCGAACGCGGTCTTGAGGACGAGGAATCCGCCGGGGATGACGTAACGTTGGCTGAAGATGGCGGGACCGCTGGGGAATCCGCCGCGCCAGCAATGGCAGAAGAATCACCGGCCGTTGAGTCAGAGGACGCCTCGGGCGACGCTGAGCCGAACGAAGACAACACGGAGGTAACGAGTGAGTAATTCCGACTCATTTCCCAAGCCGAACAGTACTGTTCCCGACGGGAACCGGCCTTCAGCGGCACCCCGCGTGAACGCCCCCGTTCGTCCGCAGCAGCGCCCCGCTGCGCCGGCCGGCGCTCCGGGCCAGCGCCCCGCCGTCCCTGGCCAGCGGCCGCAGCAGGGCGACCGCCCCGTGCAGCCCGGCCAGCGCCCCTTCCAGGGCCAGCCCGGACAGCGTCCTGCACAGGGCGCCTCCAGCCAGGGAACCCCTGGCCTGGTGAAGCCGGCGCCGAAGGCAAAGGTCCGCCGGGCCCGGCTCCTGATCAGCAAGGTGGACCCGTGGTCCGTCCTGAAGATGGCATTCCTGCTGTCCGTGGCACTGGGGATCGTGACTGTGGTGGCCGCCATTGTCCTGTGGACAGTCCTGGACCTCACCGGGATCTTTGACCAGGTGGACAGCCTGCTCGGCACGCTCGCCGGCTCGGAAAGCGGCGGCTTTGAGCTGAAGAAGGTGGCTTCGCTGGGCCAGGTTGCGTCGTTCGCCACCATCATTGCCGTGGTCAACGTGGTCCTGCTGACGGCACTGTCCATGCTTTCCGCTGTCCTCTACAACATCTCCGCCACCCTGGTGGGCGGCATTGGCGTGACCCTCACCGACGATTAGGAAGCCATTTTCGCCGGGCCCGCACCGGTGAAAAGGCCCGATTTGAGATCGGGCCGGGGTGTGCTGTAAAGTCATGTCTCGGCCCGATGAGGGATTGAGGGCGTATAGCTCAGGCGGTTAGAGCGCTTCGCTGATAACGAAGAGGTCCCAGGTTCAAGTCCTGGTACGCCCACGGAACCTGTGCAGGTTTCAAACGGAGGTTTGGTCCGGAGTTATCCGGTACCCGATCGGAACGGGGAGCATGTGAAGAAGTTGCTTGTACTGGCAGCGGCAATCGCAGGCTTCCTGGTCTACCGGAAGGCACAGGAATCCGAAGCCCGGAAAACAGTCTGGAGCAAGTCAACCGATACGGTGGACTAGGCCGGACGCCCGCTCTGGGAGCCTGTCAAGGCCTCCCTGGTTCTAGGGTATGATGGACGGGTTGCTTCTTATGGGGGCATGGCGCAATTGGTAGCGCACCTGCTTTGCAAGCAGGGGGTTCGGGGTTCGAGTCCCCGTGCCTCCACCATAAGGAAGTCCCGGTCAGCGGAAACGCCGGCCGGGACTTTTTGCTTTCCATTTGCGCAATGAACCAGTACCAAGGGGGCTGCATTGAACTTCTTCTTCGCGGCCCTGGGAGTCCTGGGCGTTGCATCATCCGGGCCCTTGATCGCGGCCACGCTCGGCGCCACAAGTGTCAGCGCCCTTGCCATCGCCTTCTGGCGCAACGCCATCGGCGCGGCCGTCATGGCCTCCCCCACCCTGGTCCGGGAACCCGGCCAGTTCCGCAGGATCAGCCGCAGCGAGTTCCGCTGGTCGATGCTGGCAGCCGTCGCGCTTGCCCTGCACTTCGCCTGCTTCATCACATCCCTTCAGCTGACATCCGTAGCAGCCGCCACCGCCCTGGTCTGCCTGCAGTCAGCCTGGATTGCCGTCTTTCAGCTCTTCCGCGGCATCCGCCACCGCTGGCAGGTCCTGGCGGGGCTGGGAATCGCCTTTGGCGGGGTCGTGGCGATCACCGGCTTCGACATGGGCTCTTCCCCGCAGGCCCTCACGGGAGACCTGCTGGCGATGGCCGGCGGCGCCCTTGCCGGCCTTTACACGCTCGCGGGTGGCAAGGCACGGCAGAGCATGACAACAGGAACCTACACCACGCTCTGCTACGGGATGTGCGCCGCCCTCGTGGCCGCCCTGGCTCTGTTCGTGGGCCAGCCCCTGGCGGGGTTTGAGCCGGGCGGGTGGCTGGGCATCGCAGCAGTCACCGTCTGTGCCCAACTGGTGGGCCACACCGCCTTCAACCACCTGCTGGCCACCATGAGCCCCCTCATCGTCTCCATGATCATCCTCCTGGAAATCCCGGGGGCAGCGCTGTTGGCAGCCGTGTTCCTGCACGAGACGCTGCCCGCAGGCACTTACGCCGGGCTCGGCCTGATCCTGGCGGGACTCGCCGTCGTGGTCCTCGGTCAAAGGAACAGCAGGGGCCAGGGGAATGGCAGCCGGGGCAGCCGTGGAACGGCACCGCAGGAGGAACCGCCGTCGGACCGCCTGGCCGGGCTGGGAACTGACTAAGCGCTACTGACCGCCGCGGCGGACCGGCTGGGCCGTGTTAACGGTGTGGATGGCCCTGAGGAGCTTGGCCGGAAAGTACACCGAGAAGAAAACCACCATGGGGGCCTTCAGCGCCATCTTCCTGACGTTGTGGGCTTTGTAGGTCCGGTCGAACCGGGTGACGTAGTAGCGGTAGTCCCGCGGTGAATCCTCAAGCCGCCGCGCGGACATCCCGGACACCATCTGCGGCCAGTAGCGCACCGGCAGTTCATGGTCGGCCAGGTGCAGGGACAGGTCGATGTCCTCGTGCATCTCGTCCTTCTCGTCCCGGCAGGTCTCGGAACGGATGGTCTCCCAGGCCGTGGCCCGCAGGGCCATGTTGGAGCCGAACAGGAAATGGTACTGGTGCTTGGCCAGCTTCAGCATGAGCTGGCGCATCTTGTCGTCCGCCTTGAGTCCGAACCGGCGCATCGGCATGTCGTAGTAGACCACCGGGCCGGTGGCAGCCTGGACCGACTGGTCAGCGAAGGCCTTCTGCACCTGTTCAACCCAGTCGGGTTCGACGATGGAGTCAGCGTCAATCCGCCCCAGGATGTCCCCGGTGGCACAGTCCAGCCCGAAGTTCCTGGTGGGGATGAGTCCCTGTTCCCGGTCCTGGCTCAGGAGGATGATGGGGCTTTCCGGATACTCGAGCTGCATCTGGCGCACAATGTCAGCGGTCCGGTCCTTCGAAAGGTTGTCCACCACGATGATCTCGTGGGCGGGAACGGACTGGTAGATCGCAGCTATCAGGCACTGCCTGATCACGCTCTCCTCGTTGTACGCCGGGATGACGACTGACACGCGGAGCTGTACGGCTGCGTCGTTCACGGCATCCCCAGAGGATCGATTGGCTGACATCACTTCAAATCTAGCATCCGGGACAGATGCCTCCGCGGACGGGAAGAGACACAAAAAGGGGCCCCGCCGTCAAACGGAGCCCCCTTGTGTGAATGGCGAAGATCAGGCCTGGCTGCTGCCCTTGTCTTCATCGGCAACCGTCTTGGCGCCGCCTTCGGTGTCGTCGGCAACATGCTTGGCCTTGTCGGCGGCATCGGCTGACTTATCAGCGACCGTCTCAGCTGCGTCCCCGGCCTTGTCCGCGGCAGCACCGGCCGCGGATGCGGCTGCGGAAGTGCCCTTGTCGGCGGAGTCGGCAGTGGTTGCCTTGACGTCGCTGACGGTAGTGGCCGGAACGGGTGCCGGGGTGGGGGTGACCGGCGAGGGGGTCTTCCAGGGGTCCTCGACCGGCTTGGACGCCTTCCATGCGGCAACGCCCGCTGCAACCGCTGCGGCCACCACACCGAAGATCAGCCAGCCACGCTTCTTGGGCTTCTCCGGCTGGGCGAGCTGCACGTCCATTGCCCGGCTTGCCCCTGCAGCGGCTGCTTTCAGCTGCGTGCCGGTGGCCTGGGCCTGCTCCTGGAGGGCGTGGATGATTCCCACGTCCCCAAGCTTCTGCGCCACTGCGTCAACCCGTGCCGGGGTGTTTTCCAGGGTGCGGTGAACGGCGCCGGACGCCACGCCAATCTGGTCCGAGAGCTTGGGCAGGTACTCCACCACTACCCGGTCCCGGGCGTTCAGGACCACCGGGGTGGCCTTGTCCAGGGCCTCGTGCAGCCTGGGCGATGCGCCTTCAACCACGTCATTGATCTTCGGGGCCAGGTGGGCCAGTCCGTCCTGGATCCGGGGAGTCACTGTGGCAACGCCGTCGGCCAGGCTGTGGGCCGCCGTCTTCAGGCCTTCCTGGATCTTGGGAGAGGCGCTGTCCAGGCCCTGCTGCAGCCGGGGAACAGCCCAGTCCACGGCAGCTTCCACCCGGGGGGCCGCCCAATCCTTGGCGTTTTCCACCGCACTGGTGACCGACTGCTCAAGGTCACGGGCAATACGATCCGATTTCTTCACAACTACCTCCCGATTAATGTGACGGTTCTGTCGCTAGCCTACGTGCCCAGATCACCACGGGCTATTCACTCTGCGGATTTTAGGGGGATTTCACCCAGCGCGGAACTGCCCCCGCAGCCGTGGCTGCCCAGAACCGGCATGGGAGAATCAACCTATGACTGCCATCGCAACTGCAAAAGCAACCATCCACACCAGCCTCGGCGACATCGTGGTTAACCTCTTCGGCAACCACGCGCCCAAGACGGTCAAGAACTTCGTGGGCCTTTCCACCGGCGAGCAGGCCTGGACCCACCCGGAAACCGGCGAGGACAAGACCGGCACGCCGCTTTACAACGGAACCATCTTCCACCGCATCATCAAGGACTTCATGATCCAGGCCGGCGATCCCCTGGGCCGTGGAACCGGTGGCCCCGGCTACCGCTTTGACGACGAGATCCACCCTGAACTGAGCTTCAACCAGCCCTACAAGCTGGCCATGGCCAACGCCGGCATCCAGATGGGCAAGGGCACCAACGGTTCACAGTTCTTCATCACCACCATTCCCACGGACTGGCTCCAGGGCAAGCACACCATCTTCGGTGAAGTGGCTGACGAGGAATCCAAGAAGGTCGTAGACGCCATCGAGGGTGTCCGCACCGGCATGGGTGACCGCCCGGTCGAGGACGTCACCATCAACAGCATCGACATCGAACAGCTGTAACGCCCCACCATGAGTTATGGAATTCCGTCGGCTGAGCCGTCCGCCCAGGTCCCGGTATGCCCCCGGCACCCGGACCGGCCGTCCTATGTGCGCTGCCAGCGCTGCGGGCGCCCCGCCTGCCCGGACTGCCAGCGGGCGGCCGCCGTCGGATTCCAATGCGTTGACTGCGTCAACGAAACACGACGTACGACGCCGGAAGTACGGAGCGTCTACGGCGGTGCCGTTGCCACTGGCAAACCTTTGGTGACGTACGGCCTCATTGCAGCCTGCGTTGTGGTCTACGCACTGCAGATGCTGATTCCCGGGGACTGGGTATACAAACAGTTCGCGTACAACAACATCTTTGCCGCCCCTCAGTACGGCGCGTTTGAGCCGTGGCGGATGGTGACCTCGGCCTTCCTCCATTCCCCGGATTCGCTGCTGCACATACTCCTGAACATGTACACGCTGTGGATTTTCGGCCAGGCCCTGGAGCCCATCCTTGGCTGGGTCCGCTTCCTGGCGCTGTACCTCATCTCCGCCTTTGGTGGTTCAGTGGGCTACCTGCTGATGAACCCCGTGCTGGTGCCAGGGCAGGGCCTGGTGGGATTGGTGGGCGCCTCCGGTGCCATCTTCGGCCTCTTCGGCGCCATGCTGCTGGTCCAACGGCAGCGCGGCGGGGACACACGGCAACTGTGGGTCCTGATTGCCATCAACGGCGTCATCGGCTTCCTGATTCCCCATATCGCCTGGCAGGCCCACCTGGGCGGGCTCATCACCGGCGGCCTCTGCGCCGCGGTTCTTGCCTACACACCCCGGGGACGCCGCCAGGGCCTGCTCCAGGCACTGGGGCTGGCCGCCGTTTTTGCGCTGCTTGTGGCCGCCAGCTGGGTGCGCGTGACGCTTTAGCCGCCACAGGCCCGCAATCAGCCGAGATGCCCCCGTCACCGTTGGTGACGGGGGATTCGTGTTTTCCACAGCGCTTTTCCACAGTGTTGGTAACTTACATAGCTGTAGTTCGGGTGAGGGATCGGCCCGTCCCGGCCCTTTGCGGCTTATGCCGGGGCAATAGCCGGGCGCTTCTCCACAGTTGTGGATAACCTGTGGGGATATTGCTGTGCGTAAGTGGATAAGAGGCACTTTCCGGGCGCCTCTGTGGAAAAACCGACCCATTGAACGCCGGCCGGACCGCTCTGCCGGCGTCCGCGGCGGGTTATCGACATCGGTATCCACACTGTTAATAAGTCACAATGCTGTTGTTCGGAGTCCCTCGCGACCCGCAGCAGTAAGGGCAGGGCCGGCCAGGGGCACCGATTTCCACGCGGTTTCCCACAGCTGTGGATAACTTGTGGGTATCGCATTGTTGGTAAGTGGATAAACACCAGAGGTCGCGCTCTGGGCGCCTGCCTATGATGGTTCCCTGCCAAGCCGCCCAACCGACAAGGACATCCGTGACTGCCACCGAGCACCTGTACCTGGATAAACAGCATCCGGCCCTGTGGAGGGCGATCAGCGGCCTGGGCCTGAAGGTGCAGGAAGCGGCAGAAGAGGCTGGGATCGGGAGGGGACTGTTGGAACTGCTCAACGTGCGGATTTCCCAGATCAATGGCTGCGCCTATTGCCTGGATCTCCACGTGCGGAAGGCCGGCGAGGAGGGAGAAAGTGCGCAGCGGCTGGCGGTGTTGCCTGCCTGGCGTGAGACCGCCCTGTTCACGGACCAGGAGCGGGCCGCGCTGGCCTTGGTGGAAAGCATCACCGAACTCCCGGATGAGCGGTCACGGGAGCACGCGGAGGCCTACGCGCGGGAGCGGCTCAGCGCCGAGGAGTTTTCGGCCGTGAGTTGGCTTGCCGTGACCATGAACGCGTTCAACAGGGTGTCCATCACCAGCCACCACCCGGTCCGGCGGACCCGCCCGTAGTCTCCAGCGCCGGCCCGTCGGGACGTGTCCCCTTCAGGCTCGTGGACTTATCCACAGGTATTCCACACTGTTAATAACCACATTTTCCCGGCGGGTTTTGGCGGAAGGGTGCTGCACAGGGATGCTGGCGCCTTCTACAGGACCCCTGGGGAAGGTTGTCCACAGTGTGGATAACCTTCCCAACAGTTGGGGATAACGGGCGGCGGTAGGGTCTTTAGGCCTGCGTGGACCAAATTCCGGAGGAGCCGCGGCGGTGGCTGTCCAGCAGATGGGTGTCCACTATTCCCACGGCTTCCATCAAGGCGAACATGGTGGTGGGACCCACAAAGGAGAAGCCCCGTTTCCGGAGCGCCTTGGAAAGGGCCACCGATTCCGCCGACTGCGTGGGGATATCGGCGGCCACCGCGGGCTGCGGGGTGCTGGTCGGGCGGAAGCTCCAAACAAAGTCCACCAGTCCGCCGTCGTTGCGAAGTTCCAGGGTGGCCTGTGCATTTTTGACCGCGGCAAGGATTTTGAGCCGGTTCCTGATGATTCCCGGATCCTGCATCAGCCGTTCCACGTCCTCGCCGCTGAACAAGGCCACCTGTTCGGGGTCGAAGCCGGCAAAGGCGGCACGGAAGGCAGGGCGCTTGCGCAGGATGGTGGCCCAGGAAAGACCTGCCTGGAAGCCCTCCAGGCAGATGCGCTCGTACATGCCCTGCTCGTCAGTGACGGGCAATCCCCATTCCTGGTCGTAATAGTCGCGCATGAGCGGATCCGTGGCGGCCCAGGCAGGACGGGCCAGGCCATCCTCGCCAACGATCACTCCGCTGGAATCGGGAGCCAGTGTGGTTCTCCTTGGAACAGTTCCGCGGCGGGCGCTACGAGCGCCAGCGGGTGGTCATCAGGAACCCGACGATGGCGATGCCAAAGCCTGCCACGATGTTCCAGGACTGCCAGGCCTGGACCGGGAAGCGTCCCTCGCTGATGTAGAAGGTGATGATCCAGAAGAGGCCGATGATCATGAGGCCGAACATGACCGGCTTGAACCACACGGGGTTGGGCTTGTACGCCTGCGGGGATGCCGGCTGGGCGGTGCTGGCGGTCTTCCTGCGAGGCTTTGACTCGGGCACTGGCTCTCCTTGGCGGGCTGGGCAAGCTCGGCGGCCCGGGCTTGGTATCCTGCAAGAAGGAAATTGCCAGCGGTCTGCGCGATCTTGGTCAAATCTGGATTCTTACTAGCAGCCAATTCTAGCCGCAGTTGATGGGCACCCGGTGCCCAGGGTGAATGCCCGGAGGGGAACGCGTGGTATTGCAGGAGAAGGCGGAGCCCGCCACTGCGCCCGCGCGCCGTCGTGCCCTCCTCACTGGCACCATCTCGGTGCTCGGCGAGCTGCTGATTACTGCCGGCGTCATCCTCCTGCTGTTTGTCGCGTGGCAGCTGTGGTGGACCAACGTGGAATCCGACGCCAAGCAGAGCCAGGTCATCAAGGAATTCGCCCAGGACCTGGGCAGTGCCGCTCCCGCGACGGCCGCCCCGGCCCCCGCGGCGCCCCCTGCCGCCGGCGAGGATTTTGGCAAACCCGTGGTGGGTACCGCTCCCGGCCACGCCGGCACCATCGGCATCATGTACATCCCCCGGTTCGGCCCCACCTACACGCGTCCCATCGTCCAGGGGACCAGCCAGGACGTGCTGGATACGCTGGGCCTGGGGCACTACAGCAATACGGCAATGCCCGGTGCGGTGGGCAACTTTGCCGTCGCAGGGCACCGGCAGACGCACGGGGCGGTGCTGGACAACATCCACACGCTGGTGCCCGGCGACAAGATCTACGTGCAAACCAAGGACGGTTACTACGTCTACGTCTTCCGGAACAACCAGATCGTGATGCCCTCCCGAACTGACGTCCTGGAACCTGTCCCCACCCAGCCGGGCGTCGCGCCCACCGAAAGCTACCTCACCATGACCAGCTGCAACCCCCGCTTCGGCGCGGAAGAACGCATCATCGCCTACGCCCTGCTGGACAGTTGGCGGCCGGCAGCCGCAGGGCCGCCTGCTGAGATCGCGGCGCAGGTTGCAGCAGCCACCGGAAGGAGCTGACCGTGTACGCCTGGATTTTCCGCCACCTTCCCGGGCCGCTCTGGCTCAGGATCATCATCTCGCTGGCACTGATCTTCGTGGCCCTGGTCCTGATGGTCCAGTTCCTTTTCCCCTGGATGTCCCACTTCACCCAATTCACCGACTCAACGATTGGTTCCGCAGACCAGCCATGACCACAACCAAGATCCTTGTAGTGGATAACTACGACAGCTTCGTCTACACCCTGGTGGGATACCTCCAGGAACTCGGTGCCGAGACCACGGTGGTCCGGAACGATGACGTCACCCTGGCCGAGGCCATCGAGCTTGCCAGTACCCGGGACGGGGTCCTCATTTCCCCCGGTCCCGGAAATCCTGCGGAGGCGGGTGTCTGCATCGAGCTGATCAAGTGGTGCGGTGAGAACAGCGTTCCCATGTTCGGCGTGTGCCTGGGACATCAGGCCCTGGCAGAGGCCTTCGGCGGCAAGGTGACCCACGCCCCCGAGCTCATGCACGGCAAGACGTCCCAGGTGGAGCACACCGGCACCAGCGTGTTCGCCGGCCTCCCCTCCCCCGTCACTGCCACCCGCTACCACTCGCTGGCGGCGGTCCGGGAGTCCATTCCCGAGGTCCTGGAAGTGACGGCGCAGACCGCGTCCGGCGTGGTCATGGGGCTGCAGCACCGGACTGCACCGTTGTGCGGGGTGCAGTTCCATCCCGAATCGGTCCTCACCGAAGGCGGGTACCAGATGCTCGGCAACTGGCTGGAGTCGCTGGGCATGAAGGGTGCGGCCGCGCGGGCTGCGAAGCTAAGCCCGCTGATCCAGCACTAGCAGGGCCAGCCCCCGCCAGGCCGGGCGTCAGCCCTTCCTGGTGGGCTTCGGCGTCGGCGTTGCTGTCGGCGTGGGCGTTTCCGTGGGGGTTTCCGTGGGCGCCGGCGGGGGCGGCGGAGCCTTGGCCACCACGACGGTGATGGTCTTTCCCTGGTCGACGGCGGCGTTGACGGGGTCGCTCTGATCCGTGACCCTGCCGGGCTCCACCTGCGAGTTTTCCGCCTCGACCACTGAAGCGACCAAGCCACGTTCCTTCAGGGCGGCCTCGGCCTCTTCACGTGTCATGCCGCGCAGTTCGGGGACAACCACCTTGCCGGTAGAGACGATGAGCTCCACGCTGGTGCCGACGCCGACGCTTTGCCCGGGCGCCGGGTTGGAGGTGATGACGATCCCGGCGGGGACAGTGGCGCTGTTGGCGGTGGTGGTTGACGGAGCGCCAACCAGCCCCACTTGGCGGAGGATGTCCCGTGCCGCTGCCTCGGTCTTGCCGGGGAGGCTGTCCGGGATCTTGACCGAGCTGGGGCCGTCGGAGACGTTGAGGATTACGTCGGCCCCCGGATCCAGGGAACCGCCGGCCGCGGGATCCGTCCCGATGGCGGTCCCCTTGGGCACCGTGTCGTTAGCCGACCTGGCGATCCTGGGGCGAAGGCCCGCGTTGTACAGCTCCTGGAGCGCAGCGGTTTCCGTCATGGACGCCACCGATGGGATGGCTACCTTGGGCGGAGCGGGAGCGGGACGGTTCACCGTTTGGTACAGCCACAGCCCGCCCCCCGCGAGAATCAACAGGGTGAAGATCACCAGGGTGGCAATCCAGGCACGACGGCGGGACTTCTGGCGGCTGGTCCGCTCGCGTTCGGGAGCGAAGCCGAGCGGGAGCGGGCCGGCCCCGTAGGCATCCGCACCGTACCCATCCGGCCCGTGCCCATCCGAATCGTGCCCATCCGCCAGCTCCAGCGGAACCGCGGAACCGCCGTCGTCATGGAACAGGCTGGTGGCAGCCAGCCGCCCCGTGGGCGCGTCGTCAAGGAAGCCTGCCCCCGCAGCAGCAAATGCCTCGGTGGGCGGAGCCGCCTGGGGTACGTGGTCATTCGGATCGGTGGGTGCCTCGGACGCCGGCACGGCCGGGACGGCCACTCCGGCCTTTGCAGCGCGCAGGGCACGCCGGAAAGCGGCCGCATCCTGGAACCGGTCCGCGCGGTTCTTCTGCAGCGCCTTGGCGAGGACCGTGTCCAGCGCCGGTGACACCTCGGGGTTGAGGCTGCTGGCCGGGTCCGGGATTTCGCGGACGTGCTGGTAGGCCACGGAAACCGGGCTGTCCCCGACGAACGGCGGCCTAGAAGTCAGCATTTCGTAGAGCAGGCACGCGGCGGAATAGAGATCGCTGCGGGCGTCGACGGTTTCGCCCCGGGCCTGTTCCGGCGAGAGGTACTGGGCCGTTCCCACCACTGCCTGGGTCTGGGTCATGGTGGCGGCGGAATCGGCGATGGCCCGCGCAATGCCGAAGTCCATCACCTTCACCGAGTTGGTGCCCGGGCAGTACATCACGTTGGCAGGCTTGATGTCCCGGTGCACAATGCCGGCCTTGTGGCTGTATTCGAGGGCCCCCAGGACACCCAGGCAATAATCGATCGCCTGGCTGATGGTGACCTCGTTGCCGCGGATCAGTTCGCGCAGGGTCCTGCCCTCCACGTACTCCATGACGATGTACGGCACCCGTACGTCCTCGGCGGAGCCGTCGTGGACCACGTGTTCCCCGGTGTCGAAAATCGCCACGATGGAGGGGTGGTTGAGGGCGGCCACCGCCTGCGCTTCACGTTTGAAGCGTGCCTGGAACTGCGGATCCCGGGCCATGTCGGGCCGCAGCAGCTTGATGGCGACGGTCCTGCCCAGGCGGGTGTCGGTGCCCCTGTAGACGTCCGCCATGCCGCCGCGGCCAATGAGGTTACCCAGCTCGTAGCGCCCGTTCAGGACACGCCGGTTATCCACCGGCAGGCTGTCCTCCCGGTGCAACGGTGTGCGTGGCGACTCATTCACTGGTTGTCCCGACGGTCAGGGTGCGCAGGTTGGGGGTACTCCCGGCGTCTGGCCGGCGGCACAGGTTGCCAGGGGCGAGATGGGCGTCGGTCCCGCCACCGGGGACGAGGACGTGGGGGCAGGGCTTGGCGCCGTCGTCGTGGGCGCGGGGCTGGGAGCCGTGGCGTAGATAACGGTAATGAGCGAACCCTTGGGCACCGTCCCGGTGGGATTGAGCTCCAGCACAGTACCAGGCGTCTCGGTGCTGCTCTCCTGCGGAAGGACAGTCACCTGGAGTCCCAGGCCCGCCAGCGCGGACTGGACCTGCCGGTAGTCCTTGCCAAGGTACGCCGCCGGTATGACGTTGACCGTGGCTTGGGTGGGCTGCGTGGTGGGTGTGGGCGTCGGCGTGCTGCGCGTCTGCGTGGGCGTGGCCGAGGCGCTGGTCCGCGTGGGCGTCGCGGACGACGGCGGTACGCTGCTGGCGGTGGCGCTGGAGCTGGGGTTGCCGGCCGGCGAGAAGAGCCCCACCTGGTTCAGGAGGAAGCCCACCAAGGCGAAGAGGAGCAGCAGGATCAGGGCAACCAAGGGCCAGGTCCACGGGCTGCGTCCCTTGCGCCGGGGCTCATCGGAGGGCGCGTCGTCGTACGTTTCCTCCTCCTGGTCCCAGTTCCGCTCGGCAGCCAATGCGTTGGCGCGGGCCAGCGGCCCCTGCGCGCGCTCCCCGCCATCGGCTGATGCGCCGTGGGCGCTGGCAGCCATACCCGCCGCAGCGCCTGCCGCGGCCGCGCCCATCACCGGGAGGGCGGATGTGGCGGTGGGGGCCGAGTCACGCTGTGTGCCGATGACGCCCGTGGGGGCAGTGGCCGTGTCAACGGGTGCGGTGATGGGGCCGGTATCGGCGTCGAATAGAAGCATGCCGGGCACCGCGGCACGGGCAGCGCCCACATCCCCGTTACGGATGGCTTCCGCAGCTTCGGCGAGCTTGATGGCATTCGCCGGGCGGTCCTTGGGGTCCTTGGCCAGCATGGACATCAGGAGCGCGCGGACCGGCGTGGGCAGGCTCTCCGGAAGGGGCGGCGGGGCGTCGTTCACCTGGGCCAGGGCAATGGCGATCTGCGATTCGCCGGAGAACGGGCGGTGGCCGCTAAGGCACTCGTATCCGATGACGCCCAGTGAGTAGATGTCCGACGAACCGGTTGCGGTCTGGCCCGTTGCCTGTTCGGGCGCCAGGTACTGCGCCGTACCCATGACCTGCCCGGTCTGGGTGAGGGGCACCTGGTCGGCGAGGCGGGCGATGCCGAAGTCGGTGACCTTGACCCGCCCGTCAGGGGTGATCAGGAGGTTGCCAGGCTTGACGTCGCGGTGGACAAGGCCCTGGGCGTGCGCAACGGCCAGGGCGCGGGCGGTCTGCGCGATGATCGACAGCGTACGGTCAGGCGAGAGCACCTGCTCGTGTTCGATGATGCTGCTCAGCGGCTGCCCAGGGACCAGTTCCATGACCAGGTAGGCTGAGCCCTCTTCTTCGCCGTAGTCGAAGACGTTGGCGATCCCCACGTGGTTCAGGAGGGCGGTGTGGCGGGCCTCGGCGCGGAAGCGCTGGAGGAATCCCGGGTCGCCGGTGTACTCCTCCTTCAGCACCTTGATGGCGACGATGCGGCCCAGGACGAGGTCTTTGGCCTTCCAGACTTCCCCCATGCCGCCGATCGCAATCCGCGTGGTCAGCTGGAATCTGCCGCCGAGGGTGATTCCCGTTGTAGGCCTCACTTATTCAACACCGCCTCAAAAATCTTCTTCGCGTTAGGACTGGTCAGCTTTGCTCCCGCGTAGATGTCTACGCCTTCCATGACGATCGTGACGCTGACCTTGGGATTGTCAGCGGGGGCGAACCCGGTGAACCACGAGTTGTTGGTTCCGTTGCCCAGCTCGGCGGTGCCGGTCTTGCCCGCGACCTGCACGCCGGGCACCGCAGCACTCTTGGCGATACCATCCGTCACCACGCTGGTCATCCATTCGGTGATTTGCTTGGCGATCTCCGGGCTGGTGGACGTCCTGAGCTGGGCCGGCTGTGGCTCGTCAATAACGCGCAGATCAGGGGACCGCAGCGTTTTGACCAGGCTGGGCGCCATCTGGACGCCGCCGTTCGCGATGGCGTTCGTCATCATGTTCACCTGCAGCGGCGTCACCCGGACATCCTTCTGGCCGATGGCGGACTGGGCCAGGCCCGGCGCGTCCAGCTTGTCGGGGAACCCGTTCCCCGTTGCGTGGCCAAGCTTCAGCTGGTTTCCAACGTCCTCGCCGAACCCGAACTTCTTGTACTGGGCGGCAATGGCGTCACGGCCAAGGTCCAGGGCGATGCTGGCGAACGGCGTGTTGCAGGACTGCTGCAGGGCGAAGGCGAACCCCGCGGTGTCCCTGGTGTAGCAGTTGCCGCCGGCGTAGTTGGGAAGCTTGTACTGGATGCCGTCGAAAGGCATCTCGGCGGGGTTGGGCAGGACGCTGTCCTTGTTGTACTTCCCCGACGCCAGGGCCGCGGCAGTGTCCACCAGTTTGAAGACCGATCCCGGAGCGAGCAGCTCGCCGGTGGGGCCGCTGACGTTCTGGTTCAGGTTGATGCCGGGGACCTTCACCAGTTCGTTCATGTTGGCGCTTTCGGCGGCGGCGTCCTGCGTGGCGGCGAGGTTCGGATTGTAGGACGGCTTGGATGCCATGGCCAGGATGGCACCGGTCTTGGGGTTGGTGACCACGATCGAGCCGCGCTGGCCGTCCGGGATCAGGCTGTAGGCGAGCTGCTGGATCTGGGGGTCGATGGTCAGTTCGACCGAGGCGCCCTTGGGCTGGTTGCCCAGGAAGAGCTGGCCCACCCGGTCAAGGAAAAGCTGGTCCGAGTTGCCTGCCAGTTCGGCGCCCATGGCCTGTTCAAGGCCCGTGGCCCCGTAGTTCTTCGAGAAGTAGCCGGTGATCCCGGCATACAGCTCAGGCTGGGGGTAGGTGCGCTGGAACTTGCAGGTCTCCGAACCGGTCTCCACGGACTCGGCCACGGGGGTGCCGCCGACGATGATGGCGCCGCGGTCGTTGCAGTAGTTCTGGAGAATGGCGCGCTGGTTCAGCGGATTGGTCTTGAGGTCGTCGGCGCCCACCACCTGCACAAAGCTGATGGCGCCGAAGAGCAGCGCGAACATGGCCACTGCGGCTACCCACGAGTGTCGGATTGCCTGGTTCATGCCTGCTTCACCGCCTCGGTTGGAGTGTCAATGCCGGTTGCCGCCGCCGCGCCGGCGGGCGGGAGTGGAGTGGTGTCCACGGGTCCGCGGGCGGCGTGCGAAATCATCAGGAGCAGTCCCACGATGATCCAGTTGGCCAGGAGGGACGATCCGCCGGCCGCGAGGAAGGGCGTGGTGAGCCCGGTCAACGGAATGAGCCGGGTGACGCCGCCGATGACCACGAAGCACTGGAGGGCGACCGCGAAGGACAGGCCGCAGGCGAGGAGTTTGCCGAACGCGTCCCGGGTGCCCAGGGCGGCACGGAAGCCACGGGTGATGAACAGCAGGTACAGCAGGACCACGGCGAACAAGCCGATCAGCCCCAGTTCCTCGCCCAGGGAGGCGATGATCATGTCGCTGTTGGCGAAAGGAACGAGGTCCGGACGCCCCTGGCCAAGGCCCGTGCCCACCAGTCCGCCGTTGGCCATGCCGAACAGGCCTTCGATGACCTGCCGGCTGCCGTTCTCATAGACGTCGGGGGAGAAGGCGTTGAGCCAGCCGTAGACGCGCTGCTGGACGTGGGCGAACACCTGGGCCGCCACGAAACCGCCGCCGATGATCAGGGCCAGCCCGATCACCACCCAGCTGATCCGGCTGGTGGCCACGTAGATCATGACGATGAACAGGCCGAAGAACAACAGGGAGGAGCCCAGGTCGCGCTGGAAGATGAGCACGCCAATGCTGACCAGCCACGCGGTGATCATGGGACCCATGTCCTTGAACCGCGGGAACTGTATGGGGCCAATCTTGCGGCCGGCGAGCAGGATGAGGTCGCGATTGGAGGACAGATACCCGGCGAAGAATATGGCCAGCGTAATCTTGGCGACTTCGCCCGGCTGGAACGTCATGGGACCGACCCTGATCCACACCCGCGCACCCAGGATTTCACCGGCGCTGATTCCCGGGACAAGCGGCAGGATCAGCAACAGGGCCGAGGCTGCCAGCGAAATAAAGGTAAACCGGCGCAGGATGCGGTGGTCCTTGAGGAAGAAGACCACGGCGATGGCCACCGCCATGGCAATCAGGGTCCACCGGAGCTGGTTGTTGCCGGTGTCCTCGCCGGGAGCATCAAGCCGGTGGATCATTGCCAGGCCCAGGCCGTTGAGGGCGACAACGATCGGAAGTATTACTGGATCGGCATATTTAGCGCGGAACCGCAGGACGCCGTGGAACACCAGGGCGGCCACTGCCAGCAGGCTGGACTGGAACCAGAAATCCGAGTCGAAAGCCTTCTCCTGGTCCACGCCCACCATCATGTTGGCGCCGATGCCGACGGCAAGGGCCAGCAACAGCAACGCAAGTTCCACGTTGCGGCGAGGCTTGGGCATGGTGCTTACCTGGCTCATTTGGCCGCCTCGCAGGTGATGGTGGGCGTGGGTGAGGGTGACGGTGCGGACGGCGCCGGGGCAGGAGCGGACGCATCCGGTGCCGGTGGCGGCGCCGCCGCACTGGCAGGGGCCGCACTGTTGGAGGGTGCCGGGGCACTGGCGGACGCGGAAGGCTTGGGGCACTCTTCCTCGGGCGAAGTTGTTCCGGTGAGCTCCAGGTTCTTGACGATCCGCTGGGCGTCGTAGAGGTCATTGGCAGGCACCGTCTGCCGCACGCGCTGCTGCGAGAACGGCGGGAGGGAGTCCATGCGGATATCCGTCACTGCTTCCAGGGAGGAAAGCTGGATGGGACCCAGCCGCTGCGACACCCCGTTGTAGATGGCCACGCGGGAGTCGAACTCGCCCACATAGTAGCGGGTCTGCGTCCATGCGTAACCAAGCCATAGGCCAACGGCCACCACTACCACGACGGCGGCCGCGATGGACCAGGTCAACCAGCGGCGGGGACGCAGCGGCGGCAGGGTGTCTTCCCCGTCTGCCGGTTCCGCCTTGTGCGTCAGGAGCGTTGCGGCCCGCCGGGCCACGGTACGGCCGGCGACGGTGGGGATGGAACCGGATTCCGCGGCAGCAGCCGCGGCGCCCACCAGTTCATGCGGGCGGGAGGCCAGCTCTTCGCGCAGGACCTCGGCGGAGAGGTGTTCCCCAAGGTGGGGGTCGGTGCCGCCGGAGTCGGCCGGGCTGGCGTCGCCGTCCTTGTCGCCGGCGCCGTCTTCCGGTTCCTTGGCAGGCCCGGTACCTGGCTTGGGAGCTCCGGCTTCCGAACCGGCCGCCTCCTTGCCATCGGCCGGCACGGCGGCAGCAGCCTGGGCTGCGGGGGAAGCATCCGCCGCGGCAGCGGGCTTGCTGCCCTGCACCGGCGGGACAATTTCGACGGCGGCCGTGCTGACGTCGTCGGGCGTTTCCTCGACGATGTCCACCATGACCACGGTGACGTTGTCCGGCGAACCGGCCTCGAGCGTCAGTTCAACAAGGGTTTCGGCGCACTCATGCAGGTTGTGGGTTTCGCGGACAGTCCGCTCCACCGCATGCGCGGCCACATAGTTCAGTCCATCCGAGCACAGCAGCCAGCGGTCCCCGGGCCGGGCGTCCAGGGTGTCCAGGTCCAGCTCGGGGCTGGCATCGACGTCACCCAGGACGCGCATGAGGACGTTCTTGTGGGGGTGGGTTTCCGCTTCCTCAGGCCGCAGCCGGCCTTCGTCGATGAGCCTCTGGACGAAGGTGTGGTCCACGCTGACCTGCTTGAATTCACCGTCGCGGAGCCGGTAGGCGCGTGAGTCGCCGATGTGGGCGAAATGCAGTTTGTCGTCCGCCAGCAGGAGCGCAGTGACGGTGGTGCCCATACCCGCGAGCTTCGGGTTGATGTGCACCAGTTCAGAGAGCAGGGAGTTGGCGGTTTGGATCTCATCGGCCAACACGGTCCCGGCGTCCGCCCCGTGGTCCGCGCTGTCCAGGTGGATCATGTCCAGGACGGTCGCAGCTGAGGCAACATCGCCGCCCGCATGGCCGCCCATGCCATCTGCGACCACTGCGAGATGGCGGCCGGCGTAAGCGGAATCGTCGTTCTTGGAACGGATCCGGCCCACGTCCGACCGCGCGGCGAAGCGCATGATGAGGGGCCGCTGAGCCGGACTGGAGCCGGTTGCGGGGGTTTCAGCCTCGGCCACAGTTACGGCCTCAATTCAATGACCGTCTTGCCGATTCTCACGGGTACCCCTGGCTCGACAGGCAGGGCACGGGTAAGTTGCTGGTCCCCCAGGTAGGTTCCGTTGGTGGAACCAAGATCTTCGATGAACCAGCGGCTGCCCTGCGGGAAGAGCCTGGCGTGGCGGCCGGAGGCGTAATCGTCCTCAAGCACCAGGGTGGCTTCCTGGGCGCGTCCCAGCAGGATGGGGCTCGCTGCCAGGGGCAGGGTCCGGCCCTTGAGCGGACCTTCGAGCACCACCAGCTGCCGGGCCTGCTGTTTCACGGGCTGCGGCGGCGCTTCGGCCAGTTCGGGGTTTCGCCGGATCTGGCGGGCCGTGGGTGCACCGGCCGCAGCCTTGCGGCCCAGCATCAGGTCCCGGCGCATGGCGGAGACGATGCTGAAGATCAGGACCCAGAGGAGCAGCAGGAAGCCGAACCGCAGCGCGGTGATGGTGAGGTCGCTCATGCGTGGCCACCCTGGTTGGCAGGAAGCAGGCGGAAGATGATCTTTGTCCGTCCCATCGTGATGGTGGAGCCGTCTGTGAGTTCGGTGCTTCCGGAAACCTTTTGGCCGTTGACGTAGCTGCCATTGGTGGAGCCCAGGTCCACGGCGCTGGTGACACCGTTGGCCGTGCGGATCTCCAGGTGGCGCCGGGATACGCCCGTGTCTTCGATGTGGATGTCCGCCTCTGAGGACCGGCCCAGGATGATGGACGGGGCGTTGAGCGAATAGCGCTGGCCGTCAATGTCCAGCACCGGCTGGAGCCTGGCAGGCTGCCGGCTCGGGGCCGCCGGAACGTTGGGCTGGGGCTTTGGCTGGGCGGCGGATCCCTGGGATTTTTCGGTGGAGGAGGCTATTTCAAAATCCCCGGCGCGGAGTTCGGAGTCGCGCCGGAACGAAATGCGGACGGGCCCCTGGAGGGTGTAGCCCTGGCTGCGGACGTGGTTGATGACCACGTCGCAGAGTTCTTCGGCCAGCGGCGTGCCCCATTCCTGTGCGCGGCCAAAGTCATCGTCACTGAGCTGGACATCGAAGACGTTGGGTACGAGCGTGCGTCCGGCCGCCACGGTGAGGGCTTTGTGGTCCACCTCGCGGCGGAGCCGGCTGGCGATCTCAACGGGCTCAACCTGCGCTTTGGAACCGGTGGAGAAGACGCCGCGGACGGCCTTTTCAATGCCACGTTCAACCTTGTCCAGCAGACCCATGGTTCTTCTCCTTTCCCCCCGGCTCCGGGGCAGTAGTTGTTGCTGGCCAGCACCTGCAGGGCAGTCCATCGTTGCGCGGTGATGCCCGCGGGCAGTGGCCACTCCTACATCCGATACTAATGGCCAGCCCTGCGAATGACCTTAATCCACAACGGCCGGGCGCCGGCAAAAGTTCGGATGCGTGACTGCTCCGGGCTGTTGCGGCGGGGAATCGGGGGCACGGCTGGTTACCCAGGGACGCCTGCTTTTGCGCGGTTTTTAGCCTGTCGTAGAGGCGCGCGGGAGGGCGGACGGGGGCCAATTGGTAATTTGCGGCATCTGTCCGTTATGCTTGATCTCGCTGCTTTTACGAGGCGCGGAACGGGAAACCGGTCGGGCTGAGTGGAAGAAGTTGCGCGCGAGTGGCGGAACGGCAGACGCGCTGGCTTCAGGTGCCAGTGTCCGAAAGGGCGTGGGGGTTCAAATCCCCCCTCGCGCACGCAAATGGAAGAGCCCCGGTCTTGGACCGGGGCTCTTTTGCGTTTCCCGCATGGATCAGCGGTTCTGAAGGATTGCCCCCGCGCACGGACTTCGCACCCACGCGTTCCAGGGTGGTTCGTCCGGTGGCGGGTGCGTTGAGCGCCTTGCCGGCGGCGTTAACGGACGGGGCCCTGGCTGGACGGGCGCGCCGAAGCCTTGAACCGGCGTCGTGAGTTGGCCAGGTGGCTGCGCATGGCTGCCGCCGCGGCAGCCTCGTCACGGTCGGCGATCGCCTCCAGGATGGACCGGTGCTCCTGGACCACCTGGTCAAAATGGTCCCGGGCGTAATGCTCGACGCCGGTCATCAGGCGGGTGCGGGGCATGGCAATCATGGTCTGGCCCAGGGCCGCCAGGCAGTCCGAGTAATAGGGGTTGCCGGATGCTGCGGCCACGGCCCGGTGGAACTCGAAGTCCGATTTCATGGCATGGGCAGGATGGCCCGCGCTTCCGGTGAAGGCCTCCAGTGCCGTACTGGCGGCGCGCAGCTGCCGGTCCGTGTGGTTCCGGGCGGCCAGGGCCGCAGCCTCCGTCTCCACGCCCATGCGGAAGGCCAGCAGGTGCAGCCGGTCCTCTGTAGTGGCCACGGGGCGGACTCCGGGCACTGCCAGCGGCCCTTCCGCGGGCGGAGTAAGGGCGAAGCTGCCGCGGCCGCGCTCGGTTTCGACGAGGCCCTCCGCCTGCAGCCGGGTGAGGGCGGCCCGCACCACAGTGCGGCTGACGCCGAAGTCGCTGATGAGCGTGTTCTCGCTGGGCAGCTTCTCGCCCGGCTGGATCACGCCGTCCACGATGCGGTTGCGGAGGTCAGCGGCAAGGTCCGCGGTGAGGTTCCGGCTCATGGCTCAAGGGTACGGCGTCGGGGTTACGCGCCGAACTCAACGCTCTCGGTGGTCCAGGCCCGTGCCTGGTCGCTCAGTGTGACGCCCAGGCCTGGGCGGTCGGGGACGATCATCCGGCCGTCCTTGGTTTCCAGGCGCTCGTTGAATAAGGGGTCCAGCCAGTCGAAGTGCTCCACCCAGGGCTCGCGCGGATAGGCAGCAGCGAGGTGGAGATGGATCTCCATGGCGAAATGCGGGGCAAGTCCCAGTCCGCGCTCGTCCGCAAGGGCGGCGAGGCGGAGGAATTGGGTGATGCCGCCGACGCGAGGGGCGTCGGGCTGGATGATGTCGCAGCCGTTCGCGGCAATGAGGCCCTTGTGCTCGGCCACGGAGGCAAGCATTTCGCCGGTGGCAATAGGGGTGTCCAGGACCTGCGCCAGGTGGGCGTGGCCTTCGAAGTCGTAGGCGTCCAGCGGCTCTTCAATCCAGACAAGGTCGAATTCCTCGAGGCGGCGGCCCATGCGCAGGGCGGTGGCGCGGTCCCACTGCTGGTTGGCGTCCACCATGAGCGGAACGTCAGGGCCGATGTGGTCGCGGATTCCGGCAACGCGGCGCAGGTCTTCCTTGCTGTCCGGCAGGCCTACTTTGATCTTGATGCCGCCGATGCCCTCCTCGATCGACTGGGTGGCGCGTGCTTTGACCTCCTCCAGCGTGGCATTCAGGAAGCCGCCGGAGGTGTTGTAGGTCCGCACGGAGTCGCGGTAGGAGCCAAGGAGTTTGGCCAGCGGCAGTCCGGCGCGCTTGGCCTTGAGGTCGTACAAAGCGATGTCGACGGCGGCGAGGGCCTGGGTGGCGACGCCGGACCGTCCCACGGAAGCGCCTGCCCACAGGAGCTTGGTGTAGATCCTGGCGATGTCGTTGGGGTCCTCGCCGATGAGGCCTTCGGCAACTTCCTTGGCGTGCGCGTATTGGGCCGGCCCTCCGGCACGCTTGGAGTAGCTGAAGCCGATCCCTGAATGGCCCAGTTCGGTGGTGATCTCGGCGAAGAGGAAGACCACCTCGGTCATGGGCTTCTGCCGGCCGGTGAAGACCTTGGCGTCGCTGATGGGAACGGTGAGGGGAAGCCTGGCGGTGGACAGCCTGACGTGCCGGATGAAATCGACGGTGCTCATTTAATCTCCTAGGGCGGGGCGGGGCTCCTTCGCCCACCCTCTTAGGATATAAGTCACATACTTGTATTACAAGTATGTGACTCCGTCCGTGCGATGCGCCACTTACGGCGCACGGCCGGAATAGCTGCAGGCCAGGAGGCTGTTGACGCAGGCATGAAGGCGATTACTTACAGCAAATACGGCAGCCCCGACGTCCTTGAGCTCACTGAGCAGCCCATGCCGAAAGTGGGACCCGGAATGGTCCTGGTCAAGGTCAAGGCGGCTTCGGTAAACCCGGTGGACTGGAAGATCATGGCCGGCTACCTGGATGCTGCGATGGATTTGCAGTTCCCGGCGGTCCCGGGATGGGACGTGGCGGGCGTGGTGGAATCCGTGGGAATCGATTCCCAACAGTTCAAGCCCGGGGACGAAGTCATCTCCTACGGCCGCAAGGATTATGTCCACGGCGGCAGCTTCGCCGAATACATTGCCCTTCCTGAAAGGCTCCTGGCCCGAAAGCCCGCCACCCTCGAATGGAACGAGTCCGCGGGGCTCCCGTTGGCCGGATTGACTGCCTGCCAGGTCCTGAACCGCCTTGGCCTCGCGTCCGGCGAGACCGTGCTGATCCACGGCGGAGCCGGCGGCGTGGGATCCATGGGCATCCAGATCGCCGCGGCCCTGGGCGCCCATGTCATTGCGACGGCGTCGGAAAGGAACCACGATTTCCTCCGGTCCCTGGGCGCGCAGCCCATTACCTACGGTGACGGCCTTGCCGACCGGGTCCGGTCCCTCTGCCCGGACGGTGTTGAGGTGGTTGCCGATTTTGTCGGCGGCAATCTTGAGGCCACCCTCGCGGTGCTTGCCGACGGCGGCAGGCACGCCTCCATCGCCGACAGTGACGTGGAGGAACATGGCGGAACCTGGATGTGGGTAAGCCCTGTGGGCGCCCAACTCCAGGAGCTTGCCGACCTGGTGGACGACAGGAAGATGCGGGTGGAGGTCGCCGAGGTATTCCCGCTGGACCGGGCCGCCGATGCATTCCGGCTCAACATGGCCGGGCACACCCGCGGCAAGATTGTTGTGGCAGTGGACCAAACCCCCTGAGGTCCGTGAGGGCCGCTAGGCCCTGATGGCTCCGAAGCCGGCAATCAGGGCCTCGAGCCCAAGCTGGAATGCGGTATCGGCCGGGCGGCCACGCTCCTGCCCGGCGGGCCCGTCCTGCCCGTGTGCCGAACTCCGCACGGCCGCGGTGAAATGCGGCGTGGATTCCGCCATGGAGCCTGAATCGAAGATGTCCTCCGGTGCCGTGACGTCGTACGCAGAGCCGAAAGTAAAGGACTCCAGCGCCACGATGGCGGGGACAATGCGCTCCCGGGGGAACCCGGCGTCGAAAAACCCCTTGCTGACGGTTTCATACATGGCAAGGGTCTGGGGGGCGTCCGTCACCGGCAGGACTGCGATAACGGGAATGAGCGGGGTATGTTCGGCGAAGACGTCCCGGTAGCTCCACGCCCAGGTGCGGACGGCGTCTTCCCAGCTGCCGCCCCCGAAACCTGAGACGTCCACCAGCGACATCAGGTGGTCCTCCACCAGGAGCAGTACGTCCTGTTTTGATTTCACATGGTTATAAAGGGCGGAAGGTGCCACGTCGAGCACCTTGGCCAGCGCCGCCATGGTCAGGCCGTCATAACCTTTCCGGCTCACCAGTTCCAGGGCGGCTGCCGTGATCCCCGCCTTGTCCAGCACTGCAGCCGACGGCCGGCCTGCCCGCCTCCTCTGTGCGCCGCCGTTGCTGGCGGAGCGCCCCTGTGCGGCTGATACTGCCGGCATTGCTGCCCTTTCGTCGGTGTCCCCTGCATTATTCCATCCAGCACTTCCGCTCCCGGCAGGCACCGGCTATAGTCTTAGCTAAATGAATGGCATTCATTTAGTGGTCCCCGTCACCGAGGGCCGCAGAGAGGACATCATGCTGAACCTGAACCGCGACGTCGTGGTCGTTGGAGCCGGGCCGTCCGGACTCACCGCCGCCCGTGAACTGAAGAAGGCAGGCCTCACCGTCGCCGTGCTCGAGGCCCGCGACCGGGTGGGCGGCCGCACCTGGACCGACACCGTTGATGGGGCCATGCTCGAAATCGGCGGCCAGTGGGTCTCGCCGGACCAGGCCGCCCTCCTGGAACTGCTCCAGGAACTTGGCCTGGACACCTACCCGCGCTACCGCGAAGGGGAGTCCATCTACATCGGCGCCGACGGCTCACCCGTGCGCTACACCGGGGACACCTTTCCGGTGGACCCGGACACCGCCGTCGAAATGGACCGCCTGGTGGCGCTGCTGGACGGACTCGCCGCAGAGATTGGAGCAACCGAACCCTGGGCGCACCCCAAAGCGCGTGAACTGGACACCATCTCCTTCCACCACTGGCTGCGGCAGAACTCGGCCAATGAGGAAGCCTGCAGGAACATCGGCCTGTTCATCGCCGGCGGCATGCTCACCAAGCCCGCGCACTCCTTCTCCGCCCTGCAGGCAGTCCTGATGGCCGCCTCGGCCGGCTCCTTCACCCACTTGACGGACGAGGACTTCATCCTGGACCGCCGCGTGGTGGGTGGAATGCAGCAGGTCTCGCTGCTGCAGGCGCAGGAACTGGGGAAGGACGTGGTCCTTGGCTCCCCGGTCCGCACCATCAACTGGGAGCCGGATGCCGACGGCGGCCACCGCGTCACCGTTGAATCCGACCGGGCCACAGTGAACGCCCGGTTCGTCATCATGGCCGTGCCGCCTAACCTCTACTCCCGTGTCTCCTTCAATCCGCCGCTGCCGCGCCGCCAGCATCAGATGCACCAGCACCAGTCCCTGGGCCTGGTCATCAAGGTGCACGCCGTCTACAGCACCCCGTTCTGGCGGGACAAGGGACTTTCCGGGACCTGTTTCGGGGCAGACGCCCTGGTCCAGGAGGTGTACGACAACACCAACCATGGCGATGCCCGCGGCACGCTGGTGGGCTTCGTCTCTGATGAGAAGGCCGACGCCGTTTTCGAGTTGAGTGCCGAAGAGCGCAGGAAGGCGATCCTCGACTCGATCGCCGGTTACCTGGGCGCGGAGGCCCTCGCGCCGGAGGTCTACTACGAGTCCGATTGGGGCTCGGAGGAGTGGACCCGCGGCGCCTATGCCTCCAGCTATGACCTGGGCGGACTCCACCGCTATGGCAAGGACCAGCACGCCCCCGTCGGCCCCATCTACTGGTCCTCGTCCGATCTCGCCGCTGAAGGCTACCAGCATGTGGACGGCGCCATCCGCATGGGCCGCATCACCGCGGCGCGCATCGCAGAAGTTGCCAAGGTTCCGGTGGCATCCGGCTGGTAAATAAGCATGCTTACTAATAGGCTGGCGACGGGGAGCGTCCCCGACTTTTCGACGAACGAGGTGAGGCATGACTGACGCCCAGAGCATCAGCAAGGTTACGGAGATCATCAACGATTCCAAGATCGGAATGGTCACCACCATCAACGAAGCAGGCGCCCTCGTCAGCCGGCCGCTGGCGGTCCAGGAGGTCAAGGACGACGGCGACATGTGGTTCTTCACGGGCCTTGGCACCTCGCAGGTAGCGCACGTCCAGGCCGACCCGCGCGTCAACGTCGCCTTTGGCAAGAAGACCGAATGGGTCTCCGTTGCCGGAACCGCGGAAGTGGTCACGGACCGGGCCAAGATCCACGAGATGTGGAACCAGGTTGTTGAAGCATGGTTCCCGGACGGTCCGGACACCCCCGAGGTGTGCCTGCTGCGGGTCGATTCGGATTCCGCCGAGTACTGGACCAGCCCGGGCGGCACCGCTGCCACGGTGCTTCAGTGGGTGAAGTCAAAAGTCACCAACAGCCGGATGAGCGTCGGCGAAAGCGGCACTGTGGAGCTGTAGCGCAGGCTGTTGACAGGGGGGGCGGGGCGGCTACTGCTGCTCCGCCCCTTTCAATGCCTCCAGGACTGCAGGCAGCAGCACGTCATTGCGGCCCCACACAGGATCCAGGATCTCCACATACCAGGAATCCGCGAGCAGGAGGGCCAGCGCATCGTTGGTCTCCCCGGCCCAGTCCTGGATCTGGGCCTCCTCCACGGGGTTCTCGCTGGAGCCGAGGACCGTGGTGATCTCTGCTCCGGCCAGGGTCACGGGAATGGCGGCGCTGCTTGCCTCGCCGGGAGCGTGGACTACCGTCACCAGCTCCGTGCGGGTGGAAAGTGCCAGCAGGCTCCGCGCGGTTTCGGCGCTGCAGAAGCCGGTGAAGTACTGCCGCTGCGCCGCCCCATCAGCCAGGATGCCCGGCTGGGACTCCTTCGTGAACAGCCCGCTGCGGTTCAACTCAGCCAACGGCGCGGCCAGTGGTTCCGTCTCGGCGTCGAACGCCGCAGCGAAATGACCCGGCTGGTACGAACTCCCGCCTTCCAGCCACCGTGCCGTCAGCTCACCGGCAGCCGCCAGCGTGGTGGCTTGCCGCCAGACCCCGCGGTCCTCCAGCAGCCGGCCGTACTCGTCATGGACAGGCAGTTCCTCAGGCTTCATCTTGGGATGCTATCGCCGGGCCTCCGCGCCGATCCAACCCCTTCGACACAGCAGTTAACTTCAGCCGGCCTGCTTCATTGGCATGGCCGCCGGAATTCCCGCCGCCCGTTCCGCTGCTGCGAGCGATGCAGCCAGGCTTCCGACGGCGTCCGGGTAGCCCTTATGCGTGGCCGTCCGCAGTTGGTCCGCGGTCCGCATGGCCTTGATCAACGCGGACGTTTCCGGCAGCCGCACGTCGGTCAGTGCCGGGTAGTCGATGCTGCAGCCGGGATCCAGTTCGTAGCGCCGCCAGCGGAGTATGAGCTCATCGTGCTGTATCCGCGCGGCCTGATGCGCGGAGAGCTGCTCCCGGTATTCACGCCGGGCGGCGCGCCACGCCAGGAACTTTGGGCTGCCCCGGTAGGCCGCAAGGCCCGAGGCCGCAGCTGCCCCGGCCAGCACCAGGCCCGCCCAGGGAGAAACCAAGGCCGGGATCAGAAGGGCCGGAAGCGCCACGCAGGAACCAAGGAACAGGTCCCAAAACAGCTGGTCCGGAGCCTCCGGTGCGCCGCCTGCAGGTGCCAGGGACCGTCGTCGTACAACGAAAACCGTGGCGGCGACACTGGCAACCAGCACGGCACCGCACAGCAGGACCACCCCCGCACCTTGAAGCAGTCCCTGGGTCAAGGACTCCGCCACGACTGACATCCTGCACCTCCCGCGCCCGTCATTCCCCACAAAGACTTGGCCCCGGCCGGAAAGCCCGGGCTGGTCCTTCCATTGGACCGTCTTCCAGGCACAGCGTCAATGGCTGCAAAATGCGGAGGCAGGCACTCCAAAGGGCGCCATGTTGGGCGGTAGCGTGGGACCATGCGACTCAAAATGTGCAGCATCCACGTCCAGGACCCCGCGGCCGCCCACGCCTTCTACACCGGCACGCTCGGCTTTGACACCCTCATGGCCATGCCGGAGTACAACCTGTACATCATCAAGGATCCGGGGGCGGCCGACAGTTCGGTGGGGCTGCTCCTGGAACCCAGCGACAACCCGATCGGCGCGAGTTACATGAACGCCGTGCGTGAGGCAGGCCTCCCCGCCATCGTTTTCGGGGTACCCGACGTCCAGGCAGAGTATGACCGCCTGTCGGCCGCCGGGGTCAGCTTCAAGACTCCGCCCACCACGGACTCATTTGGGACCAGCGCCGTGTTCGACGACGGCTGCGGGAACTACATCCAGATCCACCAGGACTGACGGCCCGGGATGCAACAGAAGCTTGTCCGCGCATCCGTACGCTGAGGCTCCGGACGGGCGAACAAGCTTCTGAAAGGGCGGCGGTGCAGGCTAAGCCTGTGCGCGGTCCTTCTTTGCCTGCTTCTTCGCGGCCTCGTCCTTGACCCGCTGGGCCTCGGCACGGACTGCAGCGTGCGTGGCGCGTTCGGTGACGAGCCACTGCGGGGGAGCCTGCAGCAGCGCGGTGATCTCCGCCGTCGTGAGCGCTTCCTCCACGCCGCCGCGTGCCAGGCCGCTGATGGACACGTTCAGCTTCTGGGCCACCACGGGGCGGGGGTGCGGCCCGTTGCGGCGGAGTTCGGCAAGCCATTCCGGCGGGTTGGCCTGGAGTTCGGCGAACTCCTCGCGGGTAATGGTTGAATCCTGGAACTCCTGCGGGGTGGCCGGCAGGTAGATGCCAAGTTTCTTGGCAACGGTGGCCGGCTTCATGGACTGGGAGTTTGCAGAGGTCATGCTTCAAGGGTATCCGGGCGGCGGGTACTGTGAAGACGTGCCCGCCGACAATGCCCCCATGCCTGATGCCCAGCCCGCCCCCGACGAGGCGGCGCCGCGGGTGCTGCGCGTCGCGTATGTGGCAGGGGTGACGCCGGGCAAGTGGATCCGCCGCTGGGAAGAGCGGATGCCCCATAATCCCCTTGAAGCATTCATGATCGACGACGGCGTGCAGCGCCAGGTGCTGGATGGCGGCCGGGCTGACATGGCCTTCGTCCGCCTTCCGATTGACCGGGACGGCCTCAGCGTCATCCCGCTCTACGAGGAACAACCCGTGGTGGTTGCCCCCAAGGGCCACGAGATCTCAGTGTTCGAGGAAGTGGCGCTTGCCGACCTCGCCCAGGAGTCCTTCCTCGATGCTGCTGCCTTGGGCGGCCCGGAGACGGCGCTCCAGGTGGTGGCCTCCGGGGCCGGGCTGCTGGTCCTCCCGATGTCAGTGGCGCGCCACTTCAACGTCAAAGACACCGTGGCGCGCAGGCTCACCGGGGCGGAGGAGACCGAAATCGCCCTGGCCTGGCCCGCGGAGGCCACAGACGACGTGCTGGAGGAATTCATCGGCGTGGTGCGCGGCCGCACCGCCCAGAGCTCCCGCCAGCCCTCCGCCCAGCCGCAAAAGGTGAAGAAGGAACCCAAACCGGACCGCCGCGGCACCGGAACCAAAAAAGCGCCCAAGGTGGCCCAGCGCTATGCCCCCAACCCTGACAAGGGCCGCGGCAAGGGGTCGCGGAAAAAGGGTAAGCGCTAGCCATGGGGGCCCAACAGGCACCTGGTTGTTGACCGAATAACAGAAAGCCGGCCCCGCATGATGCGGAGCCGGCTTTGCTGTAGTCCGTCGCTGCCCGCGCGGACTAGGTGTTTTGGATGGTGTCTTTGGCGTCGGTTGCGCGGTCTTTGACGTCGGTGGCTGCGTATTGGCCTTCGGTTTTGACGTTTTGGGCGGCGTCGGTGGCGGTGGCCTTGACGTTTTCCATGGCTTCCTGGGCGGGTTCCTT